>Ga0208756_100066_pt1 | contig 73708 bp, 73 predicted proteins | sample LakWasMe73_LOW10_2_FD_183901 | JGI IMG/M metagenome (GOLD analysis project Ga0208756, IMG submission 183901) | Freshwater sediment methanotrophic microbial communities from Lake Washington under simulated oxygen tension - Sediment Metagenome... | ecosystem: Environmental > Aquatic > Freshwater >... | reverse complement strand
TAATGCGGCCTTCGCTACAAACGTAGCGATTCAGACTGGAAGAGTGGCAGAGCGGTTTAATGCTACAGTCTTGAAAACTGTCGTGGGTTCACGCCCACCGTGAGTTCGAATCTCACCTCTTCCGCCAAGAACATTTCCCAAGTATTACCAAATCATACCAAATGCAGCGCACACAAAGGCGCTCAGGCATCAGGCGGTATTAAGTGGTATTATTCGGAATCATCTAGTATTATTGCAAATGCACCAGGACTTGGTGCATTTGAAAATAGCTTGGTGCATTCATGAAAAGAAACTCACTTACTGCCAAAGATGTCGCTAGTGCAAAACCTGGTGAACATCTAGATGGGGCAGGTTTATGCCTAGTGGTAACCAATACCAGTAAAACATGGATACAGCGTTATTCAAACGCAGGTAAACGCACTGCAGTCACTATTGGTAAGTATCCAGGTATGTCATTATCTGAAGCGCGTATCGCAGGTGAGAGAGTTCGGCAGACTGTTGCTAAAGGTATCCCAGCCAAGGTTGCTTTAAATGAAACCGGTAGTGTGACATTTAAAGACGCAATTGATTTGTGGCTACCTACGTATTCATCCAAGGTAGAAGAGAAAACTAAAGATGATGCAATACGCCGATTAAATCTGCATGCCCAAGATATTATGTTTATGGCTATTAATATGATCAAGCCATTACATATAGTTAGTGCAATGGATAAACTTGTTAAGAAAGGCCAGTTTGAAACCATCACAAAAGTTACTGACAATATCAAGCAAGTCATGGAGCATGTACGAATACTAGGGTTGATTGAATATAACCCGGCGATAGGATTGAAGGCAGTATTCCCGCAACACCAGGTGAAATCATTTGTAGCGTTACCAGCTGAGGAATTGCCGCGCATATTTACTGCAATGCATAACGGCACTATGACCAAGCAAACTCGCGATCTGATGGTGTTTCAAATTTTATCAGGCCTGAGGTGTTCCGAAGTCGTCGCGGCCAAATGGTCAGGGATAGTTGGGGATGTCATTACCATTGAAGCAGCCTTCATGAAGGGTAAGCGATTTAAGAAGCAAGAGCATGATGTGTTTTTGTCGCCAGTAGCTAAAGAAATATTGGAACGCCAGCCTAAGCGATCAGATTTTATATTTCCTTTCCGTGGTGATCCTAGTCGTCATGCTAACCCGGAAACTATAACTAAGTGGTTACGCGAGAATGGGTTCAGAGGGCAACATGTAGCCCACGGGTTTAGGTCAATGTTCAGTACTTGGGCAAATAGCCAGAAGCAGGCTGATGGTATTACTAGGCTGTATGCAAAAGAAATTGTGGAGTTATGTATTGCTCATAAACAGTCAAACGTACAAACCATTTATGATCGTAACGAGTATGCCGAGGATAGAAAGCGTGTTATGGATGGTTGGAGTCAGTTTGTTAAATCCTGTTGGATTAAGGCGCTTGCTGATACAGGCATTTAAGCAACTCGTTTTAATTCAATATGCGCAGCTAAATCCTCAGCTGACACATAAACATGCATGCCATCACGCCAGGTATGAAACCCAAGCGAACTGGTTGATCGTTTATTATTAAACGTTTGTCGTGGCATCTTGAGAACCTCACATGCCTCTGCAGCGGTGAGTACTAAGCCATATTTTTCTAATAAAAATTCTAGTGTTTTCATTATCTAACCCTTCGTTCGGTAGACGCCCAAATGCTAATTAATACAAATTTAAATATACGTTAAACCGTAATATATAGTCAACGATATTTCGTAAAAAATGACGAATTTTGTTAGAAAAAGTTAAATTTCACCAAGATTGGTTAAATTGGCGTAAGGAATATGAATGTGATGAAAGATTGAGAGTACCATTTTAAGCATTTAAAAAATGGTAAGAATTACTAGAGGAAAATTAGAAATTAAATTTTAATTGAATGTTAAGTTTAACTACATTATTGGGTAGCGGTTGTATTTTTTTTGACGGCATCGACGAATTCCTTAATATCAGTAATTCTCTTGATAGCTTCGTCAATGGCGAACTCAGGTAAGTCAGCTAACAGTTGGCTGGCCAGTTTTCGTTTATAGGTATCGTTCTTTGCATCATCTATCGAACCTTTACCAAAAAACAACCACTCCTGTGTAACTTCTAATACTTCACACACCTTTACCGCATTTTCGACGACCATTGTTTTGGATTTACCAGATAACCAGTCACCAATAGTGCCAGTTCCTATACCCGTTGCTCTGCTGAGATCTACAGATTTCAGACCTCTACGTTCCAGAGCTGCTCGTAATCTAATGTTTAATCCCATTTCTTAATATTACTAAAAATATTTACGATATGTCGTTGACATTCAAATACGGAATGCCGTATTATTGGGGCATGAAAGATAGAAAAGCTATTGCAAAAATGATAATTAAAGAGTTCAAAGGGACGAAGCTTACGGCTATTCATTGTGGGCTGGCCCCTAGCTCTGTATCCGATTGGAAAACTAAAGGTATGCCTAAAGCCTGGATTATGCATTTCAAAACGCTACGCCCAGACCTGTTCGTGGATTGTGAAGATCAAACGAATAAATAAATGCTGCAGATTTATTAAATAATTTAACGGAGTATTCCATATGAAAACCCTCTATATTGGTGTTAACAAAGGTGGCGTCGGCAAATCTACAATCACATGTCAATTGGCTTTATATGCGAGATCACAGGGCTATAAAGTTCTAGTGGTTGACTTAGATGACCAGGCAAATGCAACCAACTGTTTAAACCGTAGTGGCAAAGTTACTCCACTTTCTAAAACCGTCACCGAAGTTTTGATGCAAAACTTAGAAATAGTGCCAGACGGGAGCGGTTTTAATATCCTGGCAGCAGATGGACATTTGAACAATGTACTTGTTGAACAGGCTAGGGTAAAGGTTGACATCGATAATGCCCAAACAGAAAAGTCATCCATAGCACACCAAAACTTTGCCAGCTTCTTAGCTTCCATGGATGAACACTTTGACCTTTGTATCATAGACGGACCCCCATCACTAGATATCAGGGTAACTATAGCACTAACACTGGCCGATGCGGTAATTAGCCCGATTGAACTGGCTCAGGAATCTATAGAAGGTATGTCCAATACACTCTATGGCCAGCGTGGCGTACTAAATATTAAATCTTTATTTAATCAAGATCTGCAATTTCTAGGTTTTGTTCCCAACATGGTGCAAAGCACTGCCCAGCAGCGTAATGCATTCACTGAGCTTAATGAACGTATTGGCCAACATTTCTTTACAAATAACGAGGGCGTTGTTGCTTTAATTCCTCTTAGGTCTGCAATCTCGGAATGTCAAAAGCAAGGCGTTTCTATTGCCGATATCGCCAAATCCAACACAATGGCTCGCACTACCTGGACAAGTCTTCGCAAAATATTTGATCTTATATTTGAGCGTATGGGTTTAGAAGAGTTAAGCCCTGAAGAGCAAAGCTTAAACACTCAAAAAACCGGCACTGACAACTAAGACTGATTTTTATTCCATTAGGGGATATCACATTGAATATAGCGACCAATAAGAAAAAAACTTTTGACCTAGGCGCATTTGATAATGTGAATCCTGGAATAATTGGTGCGCCAATTTCAAACGCATCAACTAAACGGGAGAATCAAGTCAATGTAGTACTTGCTATTCCTTTAAGTCAAATAATTGAAGATGAAAACCAACCCCGCAAGAATTTTAATTCTGAGAACTGGGATGATTTTGTTGCCGATATTAAAAAACATGGTGTTAGAAACCCTATCCATGTTCGCCCTGCAGTTAATGGCATATATAAAATTATCAACGGCGCCAGACGCTATCGCGGCTCATTACAGGCAGGACTTAACACCATACCTTGCATCATTCAGGAAGATGAAAATCTATTTGATGATTATGCACAAGTCTTGGACAACATATCCAATGAAGAAATGTCTCCAGTGGATATTGCCCTGTTTATCCAAAAGCGTCTAGCAGCAGGAGATAGTAAAGGATTAATCGCTGAAAACCTTTCAGTGAAAAACAATTACGTTACCCATCATCTGGCATTATTAAATATGCCAGCCGTTGTTCAAAATGCATACGCTGCAGGGAAAATAACCGGAGCCAGATCTGTTTATGAGCTTAATAAGCTTTTTTCCGAAAATCCAGAAGTCGCAAAGTCTGTTATCAATAGTAATGATGAAATTACCAATGCAATTATCATACAGGCACGTAAATCACTAACCGATATTGAAGTGAATGATGCTAATACAGGAGAAATAGTTTCTGTTGTAAGCCCAGGTCAAAACTCGATACAGCAATCTTTAAATAACGAAGAAAACGAAAAAATTACTGAGGCGATTCAAGATAGTGTTGAAGAATCTCCAGTTAATGATGCCAATACAGTAGATTCTGGTGATTATTCCGAACCTGCAAATCCTGTAGAGGAGCTGCCGTACCACAATCCCAATAATGAAGAATCAACAGCGATAAAGCAGACAGATCCCAACAAGATCAAAAAACCATTATTACTGGCTTACTATCAAGGCAACCAGGCATGCGTTGTAATGCTGCATGAGAGACCTTCAGCATCAGGTTTTATCTGGATCAAGCTAGAAGACACCGGAGAGAAAATTGAAGCCTTAGCTGACACTATACAACTTAACTTACTTACTGAAGCAAAAGGTAAGGAATAGGTATTTGTGATGTTAGATGCAATCACCATTCAACAATGCGCACCGATGGTAGATCACCATCTAATGATGAGTGTTGTAAGTGTTGAGTCCGGACACAATCCTTACGCAATTGGTATAGTGAATGGCCGACTTCAGCGTCAACCTAGAAACATATATGAAGCTCAGGCAACAGCTCAATATCTCGAGAGAGCCGGATTTAATTATTCGCTGGGAGTTAGCCAGGTTAATCGAGTCAACTTCAACCGTTTCAACCTTAATGTATCTAATGTATTTGATCCATGCACTAATCTAAATGCTGGAGGCCGGGTGTTAAGAGAATGCTTGGATCGAGCCATAGCACGTGGCTATCAGCAAAATGCCATTAATAAAGCATTGTCATGCTACTACACTGGCCAGCTCAATTCAAAAGCCGGTACGCAATATGCCAATAAAGTAATTGCTAAATTGGTTATCTATTTAAACAAATCACAAAAATACACTGCATATAATTATTTACAGGTGAATAGTTTGGAATCACCCCAAAATAGTTTATTGCTAACGAATCTCAATAAAACTATTACTACCAATAATAGTGCGGTGATATTTTAATAATAGGGGTTATTGAATATGGATTTAATACTTTGCGAAAAACCATCTCAAGCCAAAGACATTGCTGCAGCTCTTGGGGTTACTCAGCGAGGTGATGGTGTTATCAGCAATGGCAGTATTCAGGTAACTTGGGCATTTGGCCGCTTACTTGGCCAAGCTGCTCCGGACACTTATAACACAGAGCTTAAATACTGGAATCTTGCACATTTGCCTGTGCTACCACAAAAGTGGATTCTTGAATCAAAGTCCAGTAGCGCAGCACAATACAAAATCATCACTAACCTTATCAAAGCTCTAACAGCCAATGATACGCTCATTATTGCCACCGATGCGGATCGTGAAGGTGAAGTCATTGCTCGTGAGGTTATGGATAAAGTGGGCTGCAAGGCACAAATAAAACGTTTGTGGTTATCCGCACTAGACGTTGATAGTATTAAAAAAGGCTTTGCAAATCTCCGCCCTGGCAACGCTACCGAGACACTTTATCACTCTGGATTAGGCCGTCAGCGTGCTGACTGGCTTGCTGGCATGAATATGACTATGGCGCTTACTACTGCTTTTGGCCAAGGTGGTAAAGATGGCGTATTGCATTGTGGTCGCGTGCAATCTCCGACACTAAATTTAATTGTCCGTCGTGAAGAATCTATAAGGACTTTTAAACCCAGCTTGCACTATTTACTGAAAACAAAATTCAATATTAATAGTACGGAAGTGCCTATGAGTTGGCAAGTGCCTGATAAATTCAAGAATAGCGCCGGGCATATAGTCAATAAAGCCGATATTGATGATGTTGTGCATGCTGTGCAAGGTAAAACCGGCACCGTCACAGCAGTCGAGAAAACGCGTCAACACAAAGCACCACCAAAGCTGTTTTACCTCGGCAGTCTGCAACAGGAAGCCTCTAAGAAACATGGTATCAAAGTGCAAGTAACTCTAGATATTTGCCAGTCACTTTATGAAAAACATAAAGCAACTACTTATCCGCGTACTGACTCAGAGTATCTCCCAATATCCATGTTTAGCGATGTAGGAACAATCCTTGGCCAATTGAGTAAATATCAATTTCAGTTAGCCGATCTGATTGCATCTGCAGACAGCAGTAATATCAAAGCATGTTTTAACGATAAAAAGGTGACTGGCCACCATGCCATTGTTCCTACCAATAATCCTAATGTAGATGTGAGTGCCTTCAGCAGAGAAGAGCGCATCATCTACGACCTTATTTGCAAACGCTATATTGCACAATTTCTGCCTGATTACGCGTTTGATCAAACCGTGATCAAGGTTAATTGTGCTGCCTATGAATTCAAAGCTACTGGCAAGGTTGAACGTATAAAAGGCTGGCAACAGCTTTATCAAACATCATTAGATAACACCGAGGCAGATAACAATGACACTGAGTCTGACAATCTAAAACTACCAGCTGCAGTTGAAGGCGATCTGGCTAAAAATACCCATTGCGAAAGTCAGCCTACCACGACGAAACCACCACTTCGTTACACTGAAGACACGCTACTTAAAGCAATGGAGTCAATCGACAAGGAAATAGATGATGAACGTTTACGTAAAATCATGCAAACCAAGGAAAAGGCCGGCATAGGCACTGATGCCACACGTGGCAATATCATAGAAAACCTGTTCAATCGGAATTACATCAAAACAGATAAAAAATACCTGATTCCAACCGACAAGGGTGAACACCTCATTAGAGTATTTGAGGTATTTGCATCGGATATCATCGATCCCGTTTTAACGGCTACATGGGAAGATAAACTTAACCAAATAGAGCAGGGTAATTACACATTACCTGCTTTTGAGCATGAAATCGGTGCATGGCTACAAAGCATTATTGAATCGATTCGCCAGTCATCGGATGTTATCAAGAGAAACGAAGCTCAAGCAAACCGTCCAAGCCATCCATGTCCTACCTGTGGCAAACCGATGTACCGAAATGAAAGTAAGTTCAAAAAAGGTAAGTACTACTGGTCATGTTCAGCATTCAAGGAAACCGGCTGCAACACCACAATGGATGACAAAAATGGGCAACCGGTACCCAAAGCTGCACCTCCCGTTAAAAGTGAACATTTATGTGGTTTATGCGGAAGGCCTTTGATATTCCGCCAAGGCACTATCAATACAGGAAAGCACAAAGGTAAATCTTACAAGCTCTGGGGTTGTTCTGGTTTCCCTAAATGCAAGCAAAGCTATAACGATGACAACGGTAAACCTCAATTTAACTAAGAGCTGCTCAATATGCATGGCATAAAATCTAGCTTCAGCGAGCACTATTTAAACTTGACAACCCAAAATGATCAAGCGTATAGTCTATCTACCGTATCAAATAATGCGGTCGGGATTGGACTCCTGAGGAAAGCGGCAAATAGCCGCAACGTTGTAAGCAGTGCGGTTTTTTTACGTCTAGTGTCGCCCTCTATGGGCGGGCTGGGCGGGGAGCCGCAAGGCTCGCCGGTGCGCTTTCCCGGTAGTCCAACCCGTCCAGTTCCGCCCACCCGATTGGACTCGGGTGTTCGGTTAAACCAACTGAACGACGAAAGAGAGCGCAACATGACTAACTCCCACCCTAAATCCGTCCCTACGGTATTTAATTTTAATTCCACCGAAATACGAACAACTAATATTAATGGCCAAGTCTATTTTAAAGCTGCTGATGTTACTAAAGCTTTAGGCTTTGGAAATTCACGGCAAGCGCTATCTACTCATGTTGATAAAGATGATGTCCAGAAATTGGACACCATCGATAAGCTAGGTAGAACGCAATTAGTTACTCATGTAACTGAAAGCGGCATGTATGCGCTAATTTTTGGAAGCATTAAACCAGAAGCTAAACAATTCAAAAAATGGGTCACTTCAGAGGTTTTACCTTCTATTCGTCAAACTGGCGGTTTCAGTAAATCTGAAGAAACTAATCAACTTAAAGCTCTCAAGGTTATTGAAGAACGACTTGATGCAAAATTCCTTGCATTAAATCAGGTGGAAGCCTCACTAGAAAGAAACCTTTCATTTCTGCCTGAGCGCAAATCCTGCAAATATCTTTATCCACTAGATTCAGCCATCCCGCCTGAGCGTTATCGTATGGAGGATTCTGGCTTTCTTAATATTGCTGCTTTACTTGATGAGACCTGGAAAAAGCCACTAGATAGTCTACTTAATCAATTGGTAATTGAAGGGCATGACGTACACGGTGCCGTAGTTGAATATCAAGCAATGCGTCATCTGCTGCATGCATTGAATGGTGTAATGAAATCGGTCAATCAAGCCAGTACATATTTTACTGTCGCAGGTGTACATGTAAAAAGGGAGGGAAAATAGCAATGGGCCAATCTAATAGTGTTTCAGCAAAACCAAGCCAGATCATCAGAAATTTGATGATTGAGCCGCTATTTTACCAATGGTGCCAAAGAGCATTCTGGGCATTACTTACCGATCAAGTTGATTTTGAAAACAAGATTAAAAATTTGCTCGGGATTGATGATTTCACAGCGCTTGATACGGATAAGAAAGCCGTCAAAACCTTCAATCTGTTCTTAGGCAAACCATATCATGTGTGGCTGGAAAAGAAAGCGGCTATTGCAGGTAGTGTTTATCAATATCCAGTGCCGTACCTGGATGAGTATCACTTGAAAAGTATTGAGATACTCAATGCTGCAATTAATAAACAAATTACAGAAGTAGTTGTGCCAATGAATGTATGACTTAAAGGCGTGGCCACAGCCTTTGATTTTTGTAGTACGTGGCCGATGCCATCAAGCACGACAACTATTGTGCTTGATGGTGAGGGCGGTAGCGCAAAGGGAGACAAAGCCTTTTGTGCTACCTAACAACATAACGAACGTAAGCCATAGGATAGCCAAGTTATGTCGCTAGTTGTAATTCTACATGAAGTTTATGTAGCTGGATGGAAGCGTGGGGGAGATTTAATCCCTTACGCAACCTCTTCTAATTAAAGACAAAGGAAATAAACAATGACAAATATTAACTATAAACAAGATAAGCATTCATCACTTAATAGCGCGATCACTCTTGGTTTCGCAGTGGGTAGCCTATTGCTAATGACGAACGCCTATGCCGATGGTCTGGCGCCAGCTTCTACTATGCTTACTACTGTAGCGGCCTGGTTAAAGGGAATCGGGGTAATCACATGTACGATTGCCTTAATGGTTGCTGGTTACAAATTCCTATTTCAACAAGCGCGTCTTCAGGATGTGGCTAATATTGTTATTGGTGGAATTCTCATCGGCTCATCCGCAATCATCGCAGCCATGATCATAGTGTAGTTTTTTATTGCTAATAATAAATTATGAGCGACCCAATTTATAAAGGATGTACACGTCCAACCATGATGTGGGGGGTTCCACTTATGCCACTAATGGTAGCTAGTTTTCCGTTAGTCATAGGTGGTTTTTGGGGGTTATGGCTATACATGCCTGCTGGTCTGTTTTCGTTTGCCATGATACTACCGATATTCTTTGCCATGAAGCTTGTATCAAAAACGGATGATCAGCGCCTAGTTCAGTATCTACTTAGATTGCGCATGAGCATCAGGCATCGTAATTCAAAGTTTTGGGGTGCTAAAAGCTATGCGCCAATTGATTACAAAAAACGCGTGAAAGGAGACGTTTCATGAGTGTAGACGCAACCAACTGGGCATGGGAAAGGAACGGCACCATTCCGCAAAAATTGGTGCTACTTGCCCTTGCAGACACTGCCAATGAAACGCATGAAAGCATACTTAACATACCTAAATTAGTTGTTGAGACTGGATTGGATCAGGATGTAATTTTAGCCACGCTTTTTCAATTAGAGCGTCGTGGAGATATCCGGTACATATTCACGAACGGAAGCAAACGTGAAAAAAAATACCAACTTCTTGGTGTGCAAGATCGTAACACTGTTTGCCCTGGTAAAAACAACAAACCACTAGTAGATCCCCAACTGCAATTAAGAGAGGTATATCCATGAGTTTAGACGCAACTCGTTGGGCATGGCAGCAGAAAGTCTCACCCATGCAAAAGCTGGTACTACTCTCTTTGGCAGATAGAGCTGATGAGTCTCATAGATGTTTTCCATCTACGGCAAGACTCATTAACGATACAGGATGCCATAGATCAACCATATTTGAATCAATTCAAACATTAGAAACTATGGGACTTCTAGTAGTTAAAAGAGTGCTTGGTAAGGGTAATGTATTTACCTTGGTTGGGGTAACAAACAGACATGCAGCTGGTGATGGAAGTGGCGTAGGTGATGAAAACAAAGGTGATAATAATGAAGGCTCACCCTCAAATGAAGATGATACCAGTGCGGAAAATCGCACAGGTTCAATAAACGAATCTAGTGCGGGAAACCATACTGGTGAGGAAAACAGCACTGGTTACAATCAATCGGTATTGGAAAATAAAAGCTCAACTAGTACGGAAATTAGTACTGGTTTAGCAACTGACACTGATGCGGAAAACCATACTGGTACAGAAAACAGTACTGGTTACAACGAATGTTCAGCTACCAATCAAAACGAAACCAGTACGGAAAATCATACCGGTAACAATGAAAGCAGTATGAAAAACATAACTGGTGTTGAAAACCATACTAGTGCGGAAAACAGTACCACCCAGTGCGGAAAACCGCACTACCACCAGTGCGGAAAACCGCACACTGAATCTACCATTGAATCTATCAATAAGCTGCCTGCCTGCCAAAGTGCCGAAAATGATGAGAAATTACCTGCAGCCAGAAAATCGAAAAATGCCGGCAGCAGCGATTCGATTCAAACTCTAAAACAAAAACTTGCTGCTGACTTGTTTTGGCCAAAATGTATTGATCAGTCACAGCGTGAAGGCCTGATCAAAAAGCTAAATCCAATTCAGCAGATTGCATTAAAGCAAGCTGTATTGGATGAACTTGCTGGCGCAGCTAAAAAAGCTGAAGGAACTAGGCAAATCAAATACCCAATCAAGCTATTGACCACATTCATTGATCAAGTGTTACAGGGTGAGTTTATCCCGGAAACTGGTATTGAAATTCGCAGAGCGAGAGAAAGACTTGCGGCTGATGATAGACAAGCAAAACTCAATGCCGAACAAAAAGGTTCTAACTTCGATGAAAAACCTGTTAGCACTAAAACGTGGCCAGGGAATAGTTGGCAAGAAGCCATAGCTAAGAAAAACTTAACCACAACTAGCGGAGTTAACAATGCCAGTTAAATATCAAACTATAGCCAATACTGAGGTAACAGCTGCCCAAGATTTACCATACAGCAGTCTGATTTCAGATTGCGTAGTACGTACTACTGATGGCTCATATTTAATCACATGGCGTGTTGATGGTATCGCTTTTGAAACTACAGACACAATCGACCTTAAAAACTCTCATGAAGCAGTCAATCAGCTGATTCGTGGATTAGGAGAAGTGGCACTTTGGTCACATCGCATTCGCCGTCAATTTACAGATCAGTTTCGTAGTGAATACCCTGAGGCGTTTGCTAATACGCTGGCAAAACGTTATTACGATACTTTTTCCGGTTATAACATGATGGGTAATGAAACATATTTAACTCTTGTTTATCGCCCATATGGATCTGTAAAAAAAGGTATGTTCGGGCGAGTGATTGATATCACCGAAAAATCTTTACAAAGCATTAAAAATGCTGAAAAACAAGCCTTACGCAAAATCTCAGAACTTAGCGCACAGATCCAATCTACACTTAAAAAATATGACCTGGAGATACTAAAAACCTACCAGGATAAAAACATCACTTATTCTCAACAGCTTGAGTTTTATAGTTACTTGCTAAATGCGGTTTGGGAAAAAGTACCGGTTACAAATCACCGTATTCGTGATGTGCTACAAATATCTCGTTTATTTTTCATTGGAGAAAAATTAGAAATTAGGGCACCGAACAAGACTCGATTCGTATCTTTGATCGACATTAAAGATTATCCTGAATACTCTAATGCTGGGTGCCTAAACAGCCTACTTTATACGCCATATGAATATATTGAAACGCAAAGTTTTTCTATTCTTGACAAGCCTTCAGCCAAAGAAAAACTAGAGCGTCAACGTAACCAACTTATATCTACTGAAGATGCTGCAGGTTCTCAAATTAATGCGCTAGAAATAGCTTTGGACCAGCTGATCAATGGTGAATTTGTCCTGGGAGAATATCATTATTCGTTAGCTATATTCGGCGACAGCCTCGATGCTGCGACACGCAATATGGCACAAGCAAGATCTGCATTAAGCAATGATGGATATCAGACTGCAGTAATCGATTTGGTAGCAGATGCTGCGTGGTTCGCTCAGCATCCTGCTAACTGGCGATATCGTCCTAGAGAAGCAAATATTACTTCACGTAATTTTGCCGGGCTTGCATCAATGCATGGATTCGGTACCGGAAAACGTAACAATAATCCCTGGGGGGAGGCTGTAACTATCTTAAAAACGCCTAATGGATCGCCGTTCTATTTCAATTTTCATGGCACTCCTGAAGACGATGATTCAACTGATAAAAAAGCACCAGGTAATACTACTATCATTGGTATGACAGGTTCTGGCAAAACAGTGCTGGAACTATTTTTGTTGCTCATGACATTGAAGTACACACCTACTGTCGTTTTTTTTGATAAAGACCGAGGTGCTGAAGTGGCGCTACGCGCATTAGGTGGCAATTACCGAGTTTTAAGAAAGGGTGTTGCTACAGGTTTTAACCCATGCCAGTTGGAGAACACTGAGCATAACATTAGATTTTTAGTGCAACTCATCAAGAGCTTGGTTCCTCGTCCATTGGATGCGACCGAAGAACATGATTTGGAACGCGCTGTGCGTGTAATGATGGGCTTCACACGCTCCAATAGAGGATTGTATTCTGTATGCCAGCAGCTCAACAATACCGAGAAAAATAGCGTACACGATTATCTGCAAAAATGGTGCAGGGGAGGTAGTTATGGCTGGGTGCTCGATAATCCTGATGACAAGATAGATCTCAATACAGGGCGATTATTCGGTTTTGATGATACAGACTTCTTGGAAGACAAAGAAATATTAGCACCAGTAACGATGTATTTGTTACATCTAACTGAAAGCCTCATTGATGGTCGTCGTTTTATCTACGTAATGGCTGAATTCTGGAAACGTTTAGAACTGCCGGTATTTGCCGATTTCGCGGCTAACAAACAATACACCATCCGTAAGCAAAATGGCTTTGGCATATTTGATACGCAAAGCCCTGCACAGATATTAAAAACCAGCCATGTAGCGGCAATGGTCGAGCAGAGTGCAACGCAGATCTTCTTGCCTAATCCTAAAGCCGATTATGACGATTATGTCAAAGGTTTCAAAGTCACTGAAATGGAATTCCAAACTATTCGCACATTAGGCGAGGCAAGTCGTCAGTTTTTAATTAAGCAAGGCCATAAATCAACTGTTGTCACTTTGGATCTAGGTGGTCTCAATGAAATGCTAGATGTGCTAAGCACTTCCCTGGACAACGTTGAGATATTGGATGAAATACGCCTGGAAACAGGTGATAACCCACAAGTCTGGCTACCAATTTATTTAGAACGACTCGCTCAACGCAAAGCTATGACAAAGCAAAATAAAATTTTTTAACGATAAGGAAGTGTTTTTATATGAAATCAATAATCCTTAAAAGCCTATTAATCATATTGGTGATAATCAATCATCAAGCTTCTGCAAATGATGAGTTTACAGGTGATTTAAAATTATCATGTGAAGCAGTGTTATGTCTGTCATCAGGATCACCTCCTGGTGAATGTAATCCAGCTCTAAATCGTTATTACAGCATTAATTATAAAAGTTTCAGTAAAACAATTAGAAAGCGTATTGAATTTTTAAATATTTGCCCGGTGTCGAGTGAATCACCACAAATGCAATCGTTGGTTAATGCAATCGCAAACGGAGCTGGTAGATGTGATGCTGCGTCATTAAATACTACGCTGAGAGAATGGATCCCAATAGAAGGGCAAACATATGGGGAGGGGTACTTTTGTATCAAAAATCAATTACCTGATTATTGTCGTGCTTATACAAATCATGAATATACTGATCTAAAAAACAGCGTAACTTATGTAATAGATCCGCCTGAGCAACAATATAACCCATTTAATAGCCAGTCTTATATTAGAAACAATTGGACAGATCAATCTATTCGCCAATGTGGTCACTGGGTTAATTAATATTGATATTCATAACTTGATAAATAATGATGGTGCGTATTCTTAGTAAAAGAACCACCTAAAACAGGCTTTATTAGCTGATTTTTCAAATACAGTTCGTAAAGCTTTATGCCTACTAATTACGGAAAAGGAAAATATAATGAAAAGAAAATGGTGGACGGCTATAGCTAACTCGCTCGAAGCAATTGATGCTGGAGCATATGAAGTACGTCCCGCTAAAACACGTCGCCAAGCGGAGGGGCGTGCCAGCGTCGCGGTCAAACATGGCGCGGCAGTGGCATATGCAGTTAAGCACGGTCGTTCATTCTTTTGCGCCCGTGCGCCAGGAGTGATCACCAAGTTTAATGGTTTAAAATCCATCGAGTGGACGCCTCTCGGTTCAATAACATTTGTCCCTGGGATGCCAAAAACTTAAAATCGTATTTATTTAAAGGAACTAAACATGAAAAAAACATTAATTAAATTTACAACAACATTCATATTGTTGCTATCTATCACCGGGTGCGACATTGGTGCCAGTAATACTGATAATTATTTAGGTGGATGGGTGAGGTCTAATAATGGAAAAATTAATAGTACAGACATTAATTTTGTAGTTACAAAAACTGAAGAAGGTTTATTAGTTTCTCAACCAAGTTTCTCTAATATTAAAAGCTATAAAGCACTAATAGATGATGACGGAGTTTTACGGTTTGATGTTGGTATGGGAATTATGGACAGTCTGATTTACCAAGAAAAAACAGGGAATATTTTATCTGGTGGTCGTGAGTATGTCCATATTGATGCGCAAGAGGCAGAGAAAAGATTGAAAGCAATCATAGAATCAGCAAAAAATGAGGTAGGTAAACCTCTTAGCTTTCCCAAGCCAATTACTAACTGGAAATAGAAATAGTTAAAGGAAAATTTATGAATCATTACAAACTGCAAAAAATATTATTTTTATCGATACTTATTGTGTCTGTTAATGGATTTGCTGTTGCTGGAGGTATACCAGTTATTGATTCTTCAAATCTAGCCCAACAAGTTCAACAAGTTGTGTCATGGGGTAAGCAATTACAGGCAATGAAAGAACAATTTGATCAGCAGCAGGCTCAGTATCAGTCTTTAACTGGCCAGCGCGGTTTTGGTAATGTATTAAATGATCCAAAATTAAGGCAATATTTACCCTCTGATTGGAAAAAAATATATACCGAAATTACTAGGCCGGAGTCACCTAATACAAGTGCGCTTTGTTTTGGAAATACAGGTGTGTCGTTATCTTATTGTGAATCAGAAGCTAAAAAGAATTACCTAGACCGTGCTAATTATGAACAAGCCTACGCTATAGCTACTTCCGAACAAGCTCAAATTCAGGGGTTGGTAGATCAAATTAATAATACGAGTGATCCCAAAGCAATTGCGGAACTGCAAGCCAGGATTGCTGGAGAGCAAGCAAAAATACAAAATGCTGTAGTGCAACTTCAGTTAAGCACTCAATTAGCAGAAATACAAAATAAATTAGTTACTCAAGCTAAACGCGAAGCATTTATTAATAATTTACATCAAGAATCTGGGAAGCCGCTTACATTTCCTAGCCCGATTACTAACTGGGAATAATTGATATGTTTGAGTATATTGGAGGCACATTTTTTAGTTACGTGGGACATTTTGTTAATGAAGTGTCGGCTGAATTGAGTATATATGCTTCAGGACTAATTTTAGCTGCAGCAACTTTGTATTATATGATTTATGGGTTTGCTGTGATGCGCGGAGAAGTTCATCAACCAATTGGAACAATAATTTGGCGCTCCACAAAAATGGCTATTATTTTTTTTGTAGCATGTGGAGCTGGTGTATATCAAACTGAGGTTATCGGCACTATTAAATCAGTTAGTGTTGGATTAATGTCATCTGTCGCTAATGTTAGTAGTGGTTCTTGTGGTAGTGCATCAGGAAGTGATACGGCAATTTTATCTGTACTTGATTGTAATGTAGCTCGTGGTTTGCTGGTTTTCGATTCAGTAATGGAGGCAGCATCTAAACTTAATTGGTATGACATTGTTCAAATTTTAATGCTACTCATTACTGCATTTATTTATGCAATTTGTTATGGAATATTACTCGTAGCAGTTGGTTTGGTTTTTTTTACAAATTTACTAACACTTCATCTAGCTCTGGCGGTGGGTCCTTTGTTTATCGCGGCTTTAGCTTTTGAACAAAGTAAAGGTTTTTTTGATGGTTGGAAAACTAAAATTGTATATTGTCTTACATTACAACTTTTTATAATGATTCTGATCGGAATGGCATTTGCTGTAATTAACAATTATATAATTCATACAGGGTTTGTAGGCTCGGATGGCCTTAGTGTTGTTGTAAATGTTGGGCGTGAATTAGAGTCTATGAAAAAAGTATTTAGCCTTTGTGTGATTGTTATTTTATTTGCATACATGTTTACCAAATTAGATAACATCGCTAATAGTTTGGTTGGTGGTGGTGATAGTAGTAGTGGATTAGGAATGGCATTAGCTACAACTCAGTTAGTGAAAACACTAGGAAAGTCATTAAGTGGTAATAAAAACACACAGCCTGGTGGTGGTAATATCGAGAACAAGACACCATCTAGATCAGATACTGGTAAGCATATAGCGCATCAGATCGCAGAGCGTTTCCGTAATAGGTAGTTTAAAGCAGTTAGGCCAGTGCCATGGCGCCGGCCTAACTTAAGTTGATTAAACTACACCCATAAAAACAGCTAAGGCTCTACTTACAGCAAGCATGTCTTCTTCAGCAAGGTGACCAAATACGTTACCAATCTTTTCGCGCGGAATCGTTTGAATTTTATCTACCATAATCTCGGATGTTTTGTTAAGCCCGTTATTTTTGTCAGCGTTTACTGCTATACGAAATAGTGGTGTATTTCGTAGCTCACTGGTTACAGGTAGGATAGTTACTGACGGGTGTTCCACAAATAGGTCAGATTGAATAATCAAGGCAGGTCTAGGTTTACCATAAGCACCTTGTAATGCAATAGTTACTAAATCTCCACGCCTCATCTCCAGCCCTCAGTATCTGAGATGGCCTCCAGCCAGTTCAAAACATCAGTCTCATGTAAATCATCGCGCAATATGAGTGATTGACGACGGCATTCATCCGCAAAATCACTGCGACGTGTATCTGGTACCCATATCTGCACCGGACGTAATCCTGCAGCTCTAAGCCCAGCTCGATGTTTTTGAACTCTCTGTGCAACATTATTAGCTTGCATGACTTTCTCCTTCTTGGTTACATGTAACAAAGTATATGCCTAAGTTATAAGTTATTCAAGGGAATCTAACAATTTAATTTTTAGCACAAATTAATTCGGACTAGTTATCACACCAAGATCAAGTTATAGGGAGTAATAAGAAAAAAATTATCATTTAATACGAAATAACGTTGACATTGATACGGAATAACGTATATTTATAAATGTGATTTATATAAATATCAGACAGAAAATACGTAGACCTGAAATGATTAAAAGGAAATGAACTATGAATTTTAGTACTTTGTTTGCCATTGTCAGCAGTGTTGTTTCGCTTTTAAGTCTTGTTTATGTGGTTATTACAAATCAACGGATGCGTAAAGAGCAAGCCAAGATAAAGGCGAGAGTAAGAGTGACCAATAGTAATCAAAGCCTAATTGAAACAAGTAGGGTAATGACAAATGCAAAATAAATCAGGACAAAAAGATATTCATAGTAAAGCAATTGACTGGGAGGCATCTTTGGCGATTGCATATAAGCAATCAGAATCACGTGCCTGGAAAATTGCTGGGGTGTCTGTATCTATCGCGATACTTAGTATGGCTGGCCTAGTGTTTATGCTGCCTTTTTATAAAATTATACCAGTGACATTCCTGGTAGATAAAGCAACAGGAGAAGCGCAACTAATCGACGCTTCCGGACCTATTCCAATTAGCGATGCACAAAAGGACAAGCACTGGATAGAAGAGTATGTAAATAGCCGGGAACGCTATAACTGGATGCTTCTGCAATACGATCATGATCATACATTAAGCTTATCCGACGAGAATGTGGCTAAAGAATATAGTGCCTTGTTCGAGGGCGACAAAGGCATGGATAAAGAGTTAGGCAGTTTTACAGAACGCCGCATAAAGATTATTTCAACCACATTACCTCCTGGTGTGCCAGGAACTGCGGTAGTGCGTTTTGAACGCAGCACACGCGAGCGCGGATACGACACTGAGATTGCTGGTAAATATATAGCCACTATTTCTTATAAATATATAAAACCAAAAGTTCTTATGTTGGAAAAGGACATAGTAGCTAATCCTTACGGATTTAAGATAACCGGTTATGTGGTGGACAAGGAAGAAAAAAGTGCAGTGCCAGCTGCTGATGTATCTGCTCAATCAGCGTACATCGAAGGGAATAATTCTGCCCAATCTCAAAGCGAAACTGATTTCAATTCAGCACAAACAACAGTCAACACAAGAGCTAATACTCAATGAGATATCTCTTCAATAAACAAATAAGACTATGTATTTTTGCGGTAGCTACTTATTTAACGCAAAGTGTTGATGTTTTTTGTGCTCAAGAAGTCACAGACATTAAAAGTACGGTGCAATTTGTTACTTATGATGAAAGCGATGCAATAGTAATAAAAGCCAAACGAGGCTTTGCTACGCATATCAAATTGGAAAGTGATGAACATATTACTGAAGTGGCAGGGGGAGATAGTTTTGGTTGGGATCTCGTGGCCACTAAAGGTAGTAACGATATTTTTATGAAGCCTAAAGTTGCTGCACACAATACAAATTTAGTTGTGGCCACAGACAAACGAAGTTATACATTTGATTTACGCATATTAAATGATCGTTCAAAAGATACAGCTACTTGGCGTTTGGCATTTATATATCCCAAACCTGCCGTTGTTCCTCCGCCTTTAACTGTAGCTCAAATTGAAGCCCAAAACAAAGCCAGGATCAGATCATTGCAAGCTAATAAATTGCCTAAAAAAAATACGCTATACAGTATGCAAATTATGCCAAAGTCTGATGAGATTGCGCCTGTTTCCGCTTGGGATGATGGCAATTTTACATATCTTAGAATTCCTAATCATAGAGAAATACCAACTGTATTTAGGGTTGCAGCTGATGGCGGCGAAAGCATGGTTAACATGCATATGGAAAGTGAAAATAAAGATACTGTTGTAATCCATAGTGTTGCGAGACGTTTTGTATTGCGTCTTGGCAATCAAGTGGTGGGTATCTGGAATGATGCATATGACATTGATAGCACTAATATAAAGAATGGTACGGTTACTCCAGGTGTTTTTCGTAAGGTGGTGGAGTAGATCATGACGAATTCCATCCAAAATATTGATGCTCCTGATCAAGAAATTCAACATCAGGATGTTTCACTTAAATCCAGTATTGATCAGGCGTATATACCTAAAAAGCGATGGGGCCTTATTGCTTTTACCTTGACGATGCCAATAATCTTAGTTGGTGTTGTTTACTATGCTTATATCAGCTATCAAGAACATCAAAGCGCAGTAAAAGCTGAGAAAAAATCTCAAAAAACTATTGCTGAATCAAGAAAAAATGTTCAGTTAGGTGTTGAAAGTGAGCCTGTAAGAGTTAAGCCATTAGCACCATCACTACAGCCAACACCGATGCCTATTGGTGTTGTACCAAATAACGCTTACCCTCGTTCGCAAGCGCCTTTAGTTAATGATGACTCCAAACCTAAATTAGATCGTCTGGATGCTCCAATAATAATGTCTCAAAATGGAGCGCCTCTAAAAATTAACAATGAGAATAGGGCTGTTGTTACGCCTGTGGCTCCAGATTCAAATAATAACCATGGATCATTATTACCTGGCACTTCAAATTCTAACTCTGCAGGAATGCGTTTAACACCAACATCGACTCCAAAGTCTAAAGCTAGTCTTTTAGGCAATCGCGATTATATTTTAGCTAAAGGAAATGAAATTGATTGTGGCCTTAATACAGCCATCATTTCGACATTGCCAGGCATGGTAACTTGTACTGTTCCAGTGAATGTGTATTCCGATAATGGCAAGGTGATATTGATTGAGCATGGCACATCAATATCAGGGGAATATACAGGCCTTAAGCAAGGAGAAACCCGGCTTGCAGTGCTGTGGGATAGATTAAAAACTCCGGATGGGGTTGTGATTGATTTGAATTCATTGGGAACAGATTCATTGGGGCGGGGTGGCTTTGATGGAGATATTGATAAACATTGGGGTGAGCGAGTAGGCGCCGCATTTTTAATGTCTACGTTTAAAGATCTGGTTGCTTATAAAACAGCAAAAGACAGCAATGTTTATACCGCATCAAATGCTTATCAAAATACACAAAATACTGGTAATGATTTAGCTAATCAAATGCTAAAACAAACTATCAACATTCCGCCTACATTGGTTAAAAATCAAGGCGAGCGAATTGCCATTGTTGTCGCAAGAGACTTGGACTTTAGTGATGTTTATCACTTGGAAATCAACGAAAGTGAGTTGTTGAATGACTGATAACAATGTGATCAAAGGCGATGAAACATTGAGGTTACTTATAGAGCCATTGACGCATTTTCTGAATCAAGATGGCGTTACAGATGTGTTCGTGAATGAGCCAAACCAGATCATTGTAAAAAATGACCAAGGACGTAAAAAAGTAAATGTTGAAAATCTGGGCCTTGCTCAATTAGAGCAAATCGCGGTTGCAGTCGGTAATTACAGCAATCAAAGCATCAATAAATCAGCGCCTATATTATCAGCAACTTTGCCTGATGGCGAGCGTATTCAGGCTGTAGTCCCACCTGTGGTGGCCAAGGGTACAGTTAGTATTTCAATTCGTAAGCCTATGCCGCATGTTAAAAACATGCAGCAATATCAAGCAGAAAATATTTTTGAAAATGCCGTGTGGCTTAGACCTGATGAGTTAGATCTTGAAGATAACAAGCTTTGTACCATTTATCAGAGGATAAGTCTTAAGGATAAAGAGTTATTAGAGCTTCTTGAGAATAAGGATATGGCTCAGTTCTTATTAGAAGCAGTTAAAGGCGGTAAAAATATTGCAGTAGTAGGTGCCACTGGATCAGGTAAAACGACATTCATGAAAATGCTCTGCCAGTCCATACCAAGACATGAAGCAATTATAACTATTGAAGATGCGCGTGAATTATTTTTACCGGACCACCCATTTGTTACGCACTTAATTTATAGCAAGGGGGGGCAAGGCCAAGCGAAAGTTAGTCCTGCCGAACTTATCCATAGCACCATGCGCATGAATCCGGATCGCGTGTTGTTAGCGGAACTTCGTGGATCAGAAAGTTATGACTACCTAAAGCTATTAACTAGTGGCCACGGAGGAAGTATCACAAGTTGGCATGCGGCTTCACCAGAAGAAGCAATGGCACGTTTTGTTTTAATGGCCAAAGAGCATCCAGAAGCGGCAGCTTATCAGGATGTTGCTATCAAACGCCTATTGTTAACAGCTATTGACATCATCGTACATCTGGAAGCGAAGGCTGTTCTTGATGATGATCAAGTGCAAACTGCAACTGCACGTAGTGTGACAGGGATATATTTTAATCCATTTAAAAAATCAGAGCTTGCGTTTGAAACACAGTAATAAAACAAACAAGGGATCGAGTGTTATGAAGTTTTATGTGAAAAATTTGATATTGGTTATCTCTATGTTAAATGCGCTGGCCATAACTGGATGTGAAAATGGAAAAAGATTAATCGTTCCAGATGGGATGTCTCGTGTTGCGATTAATCAAAACGAAGTTATTAGACGCGATTCAAATTTATCAGAAAACTCAATTTCGCAAAAAAAAGACGGAATAACCTCAGTTGAAGGTAAAACTTTAAAAATTGAGTGGAAAGTAGACGCGAATCTGACTTTACGCGACAACATAAATGCATGGGCTAAAAGCTCCGGTTGGGATGAGGCGGAATGGCTTGCAACCGATGAGTTTAAAGCAGCTAAAACAACCTATATAGAAGGCGAGTTTCCGGAAATGCTTAAGCAAATTTCAGATAGTACAGGCCTCAACATTTGTGTCACACGCAGACCTAAAAACATAAAAATTACTAACCATAACATTTCCTGTAAGGATTGATTTATGAAACACCGTTTAATAAAGACCGTTAGCTTAACACTTCTTATGCAGATGGCAGGATATCCAATGTCTGCAACTGCAAAACCTGTTGAAGTTAAACCTGATCAGACAGATCAGAAAAATAAAGAGTCAGGATATTTTTCTATTATTGAAAAACCTGAGTTGGTTATTACAGCCATAAAAAAGGATCCTGCTCCAGTTATTGCTGTTGCTGTAGCTCCTACTGCAGACACCAAAGTATCTCTAATGGAGCAGAAGAACTTATCCAATCAAGTGGATCTACGTTTGGATGATTCTCCGAGCAAGAAAGAGCTAATAGTAACGCCTCCTGAGGCTTTAAAACCAACACCTACATGGTCATTAAGAGCCGGCAAAATGATCGGCAATGAGCTCCAGGAGTGGGCTCCAAAGGGATTGTGTGCAGCAAAAGAATTAAAAGAGGGCTGGACAGTGGTTTGGCAAGTGCCTAAGGACTGGAATGTTGCTTCTAATGCAACATTTACAGGTGATTTTAAATCGGCTGCAACACAGGTGATCAAGAGCTTAGCAGAAAACGGCGCCATCATACGAGCCCATTTTCATGATGCTAATTGCACACTAGTCGTGAGCGGACCAGGCGTAATAGCTAAATAAAAAGGGATTTCAAATGAATCATTATTTCAAAAAAAATATTATCTCACTTACAGTTTCGTTAATGATTGCTGGATGTAGTAACTTGGAGTCCCAGGTTAGTGCAATGGATAAAAAAAATAGGGCTGACATTAATAAATTTCAGGAAAAAGCCGAAGAAACTATCCCGGTTGTTACTTCATCCTCTACAGCCTGGATTATGGGGGCGCCAGTACAACTAGCAGAACCAGTACTGCCAATCCTTAATAAAAATGTTGCATGGCATCCTACTACACCTGTATCACTTGCTGACGTGGCTTCGTGGATTACACAAAATACCGGTCTAGTGGTTGATATTGCAGAATTACAAACCACAAGTTCGACCAGTATACCGAATGCCACTACTAATGCTTCTGCTTCTACAACGGGTATTCCAGGACAAGCAATATCAGGTAATTCTCGTAGAGCAACACAGCAAAACATGTGGTCAATGTATGTTAATTACGAGGGTCCACTTTCCGGATTGTTAAATGAAAGTGCTAACAAGTCTTTAGCCTGGTGGAAAGTCGTTGATGGGAAAGTCATCTTTTTCAAAACGGAGACTAAAACATTTTATTTTCCGGCAATAGCTAGAAAATTTACCAATACCAGCACAATTACATCTTCATCTGGAACAGGAAGCTCTAGCGGTTCTTCAGGTACGCAACCAACAGGCGGCTCAACCGCTGGTGGGCTTAATATTAGCAGTGAATATGTAGTAGGTACATGGGAAGATATTGAATCAACTGCTAAAGCGGTATCTGGTGGCGCTGTGATTGCAGCCAATAAAACAGCCGGTAGCATTACAGTCACCGGTAGCCCAGCTCAGGTAAGAAATGTTGAAAAATGGGCAAAAGAGCTTATAGATCAGCAAAGCCAGCAGGTAGCTATTACGATGCGTATTTACACGGTAAAAGTTACGAACGAAGATAACTATAACTGGAATCCAACGGTTATATTTAAAAACGTTGCCGGCAGCTATGGATATAATTTCTCTGGCCCACAAGCACCGGCAGTTATCTCTGGAATCACACCATCGAAATTTAGCATTAATGTCTTGACCAGTAATGTGCCTGGTAAAACTTCGCAATATAGTGGATCAGAGCTTGCTTTTCAGGCTTTGTCATCAATGGGCACCATTATTGAGTCCATCGAAAAAACCATTACAACTTTAAATGGTGAGCCTGCTCCATTCCAAATTGCAAATACCAAGGGTTATCTAGCGTCTTCGGCTACATCTACAACCGCTAATGTTGGCGCTACGACAACCCTTACACCGGGTTCACTAACTACAGGGTTTACTGGATTATTTATTCCAAGAATTATTAATGGAAAAATCATCGTTGGCATGGACATGCAAAACAGCTCCAATAATGGATTTACTGAAATTAGCAGTGGCACAACCAAAATTCAGAATCCTGATTTTGATAGTACCAGAAATCAACAAAGTGTTTCTTTAACGCCTGGTGATGCATTGCTTCTAACCGGACTAAAACGTGATAACGGCGCTTTAAAGAAAAGTGGTGTTGGCAGCCCAAATAATTATGCATTAGGTGGCGGCTTGGGCAATAACGTGGCCAAAGAAATGATAGCCATTGTAATTTCAGCAAAAATTCTTTAGAAAACGGAGCCGCTTATCATGAAATCAACAATACTAAGGCTTATATTAGCAGCGTTATTTCTGCCATCAATTACAAAAGCAGATGCAGATCCAAGCATTGCTACTTATGAGCAATTGGATGCTTTGCGATCTCAAAATGCAATCTTGAGTGAGCAAGTTAAACAATCAGAAATGAAAAGCAAGATAAATTCTCAGACTCCTATTATCCCAGTAATTACTGGCAATTCAGGTTCGACCTCTTATGTGAAAAATAGACAACCATCAAATTTCATAGACTATTCAGCTCGAGTGAAATTGGTGTCTGGTGTTGGTGACAACAAAGCAGCAACAATTATGCTTTCTACTGGTGGTTCTAGAATAGCAAGAGTAGGTAGCAAAATACAGGGGCTTGGCCAAGTTAAATCAATTACAGCAAATGAAGTCATTGTCGTATCGGGTAAGGAAACTTATTCGATCCCATTTGATGAAGAAAACTATAACAATATAAACAGTTCAAGCAATATAAATGTTCCTGCAATTAATGTTAGTCCTATTCCGTTAGGAAGTAATTAAATGGCTGGCATTATCAATATAGAAGGCCGTAACTGGCTCGCAGGCATGACCTGGAGTAGTTACGAAGAAAAACCAGACAAGGCACAACTAAAAGCGGACGCTGATCGTTTAAATTCAGACTGGGCTGCTATACGTGTCAATGAATCAGTGATTCAAGCTGGATTTTGTGAACCTATCAATGGCACAAATACATCTAGCGTATCAAGTCTTGCTGCGATGCTAGCCGATTCTTATGAGCAACCCTGGTTAGGTATTTTTAAAGTTTCTGAAGGGTTGTGGTGGTATATCGCAGTACGAGCTGGCCATGCGATTTTGCCTAATGGCGATGTGCTTGGTAACGAAAAAGAAATCATCGAGGCACGTGATCTTCATTCCGGCTATGGTGATTGGAAATTTGTTGAAGGTGATATAAAAGATTTATCGAAATTAATTACCAACATTAGCGCGAAACGAACACCTGTATATTCTTTAAGTAAAGGAATATTTACAACTAAAAATATTGCTTTAACAAGCATGGTTCTCGTTATGCTCACAGCAGCCGGTGGCTGGATGTGGAAATTAAAACTCGATGAAGAAGCACGTGCTATCGAGCGCGCGAGACTTAAAGCCCAATTGGAAAAAGAGGCTAAGTTAGCACCGGTAATATCACCATTATTAACATCACCATTGCCCGAAACTTGGCTATCTGCTTGCAAAAACGTGATTTATCCTCTACCACTTTCTTACGCGGGATGGGCAATTAAAAGTGTGTCGTGCAATAGCAATAGTGCTTCAGTAAATTGGAGCCGAGAGCAAGGAGCAACAGTTAATGTAAGACCGGATGGATCCGTTTCAGAAAACGGTAATTCTATTGAACAACAAATTAATCTTGGAGTGCTGGAAATTGCAAAAGAAGACAATTCAATAAATATTGAAGATGCCAAATTCAAATTAAGAGCCTGGGCACAGTCTGCCAATATTAATCTATCGTTCACAAGCGGATCTGTTCCGACATTGCCAGGGGCTAACGCAACAAATGGACAGGACGGTAAACCATTACCACCACAAAGGCCGCATATAGATTTTAAAATGAATACTCCGATATCTCCATTTAGTCTAAAACTCTCCGAGATTCCTGGGTTACGTCTAAATAATATCAATATCACTGATTCCGACTGGAATATAGCAGGTACGATTTATGGACGATAATTTTTCATCCGGAGTACAACAAAATAATTTGTTGCCATTGCCACAGTCCTTGCATGAGAAAGTTGCAATAGATAGAACATCAAGAACTGTATACGTTGAACGCCGTTATGCTGACGACCCTCTTTTTTTAACATGGCAAGATCGCAATAAATCAATAGGAATCAGTCTTATTGTTAAGTTATGTGAAGTCGATGAGTTATCCAAGCTTCGGCTTCTTGGAATGAATCCTAACATTGAAGTTGATAATGATTTATTAGTACGCAATCATGCACTGGAAATTATCAAAAAAGCAGCTGCTTATAGAGCATCAGATATTCATTTCATGTTGCGCGGTAGCTATACAGAAATTCAATTTGTAGTTAAAGGTGAACTTCGTGTTTTCAATCGCTTTTCACATACTGAAGGCGAAGATCTGACTCGCTCAATTTATCAAGGGCTTTCAAAAAATCGAGACGGTAGTTACAACTCGCTCGAATTCCAGAATGGGCAAATACCAGGTGAGGCATTACCACCTTCAGCAGGATTAACTTCAATCCGTATCGTGCGTGGTCCTTGCTATCCACAAGACCAAGATGGCAGGTTTATGACACTACGCCTTCAATATGGATCGGCAGTAATAGAAACCTCAGATAAGGAATTGCCGGTACTACCGCTTCCCAGAAAACCACCAGGCGAATTAATGCTTGGTCGTATGGGTTACAACCCTGTACAGATTAAAAAACTAATGCGTTTAATGGATGCGCCGAATGGCATTGTTATTTTCACTGGGCCAACAGGATCTGGTAAAACCTCCACAATGTTTGAAGTGTTGAAAGAGAATGCCAGGACTAAACCACAAAGACGTTTGGTAACCGCAGAAGATCCAGTTGAGTATCCAATGGATTGGGCGGTTCAATTAGCGATTACCGGTGCATCCAACGAACAGGAAACTGGAAAACAATATGCGGAAAAAATCAGGGTTATGCTCCGTATGGCACCTAATAGCATATTGATTGGTGAACTGAGAGATCCAAGCGTAGCAGTTTCTGCATTAGAAGCGGCAGTTACCGGCCACCAGGTAATAACTACATTACATGTGTCAGATCCATTTCTTTTTGTGGATAGGCTTGAGTTAATGGATAGCGTGCGTCTTAATCGCCGCGTATTCTGCGATCATAAAATTGTACGAGCTGTTGTAGCCCAGCGTATTTTACCAAAGCTATGCCCACATTGCAGCATACCGTTAAGTAGCACTTTAGTAATTCCTGATTCCATGATTGAGGCGCTTAAAACATGGGGCGATCCAAGCCATGTGAGAGTGAAAGGTAATGGATGTGAACATTGCGCGAACGATGGCAATATCGGACGTTTTGCTATTGCCGAAATTATAGTAACCGATGCTCAGTTAATGTCTGACTTTATAGAACACGGATCAGATGTAGCCAGGAATAATTATAGAAAAACCCCAGACTCAGATGTCTCATTACTGGAGTCCGGTATTAATCACGTACTCACTGGCAATGTTGACCCAAGAGAAGTGGAAACATGGGTGGATCTCATTCAAACAAAGGAGATCCTTTAAATGGATACTAAAATTTCAAACGCCAGTAAAAAAACAAAAGGTTTTTTAACGCGCTTTGTCATGGCCGGTGATCAATTAGCTTTCAACTGGAAAATTAGAGAAGTGCTATATCATCATCTTGCAGCACAAGTTAGCAATGGTATTTCTGTAGAAATTGCTCTTTTTAAATTCCGTTCAAGATTGCAACGTAGAAATAAAGTAACTTCAGACAAAATCGTAGCTGAAGCTATCCGTAAAATGCGAAATGGGTCATCTTTCGCTAATGCAATTAGCCAATGGATACCTGAAGACGAGCGCGGCATTATCAGTAGCGGTGAATTATCAGGCAATTTGCCAAAATCTTTAGATCTACTTGTTGAAGCAAAAAGAAGGATAACCCGGGTAAAAGGTGCTTTTAGGTCGGCTGTAGTATCACCAATTATTTATGGAATTGCTGTTTATGCTGTGCTATGGGTTATCGGCAGTGAAGTTGTACCGTCTTTACAGTTAATTTTACCCAAGAACCAAGCCCAAGGTCTAGCTTATGGTCTATTCGTAGGTGGAGAGCTGGCAAATAGTTTCTGGGCATTGGTGCCACTTACTTTGGTAACTGCCGCAATAGGCTCAATAGCTTATTCACTTCCAAGATGGACTAGTAAATACCGAATAATAGCTGAAAATTATTTTCCGTATTCCTTCTATAGGGATATTAATGGATATATGTGGCTAATGTCGTTCTCAGCTCTATTAAGAGCTGGTATGACTGACGTAAAGGCACTTAAATTCCAATCTGAAATGGCGAACCCATGGCTTAAAGAGCGGCTTTACACACTCTGGTGGCGTATGGAGAACGGTACAAGCCTTTCCGATTCCTTGCTGGCAAAAGGCAAGAACAAAATGCCAGGGTTTGGTTTTCCAAATCCAGACATAGTAGATGACATTACTTCACTCGCAGACTTTCCAGACTTCCCTGAAAAAATCAGCACTCTAGCTATGCAATGGGCTGATGATTTGGAAGCAGCCAGTTTGGCACGTGCACGTGCCGCTGGCTTCTGGATGGAAATGTTTATGTATGCGGTAATGGGGCTATTAATGATATCGATTAACTCTTTGTCAGCTCAATTAGGCAAGGGACCAGTCGGTTTTTAATGTTTTAAATTTATTAATCAATAAGGAGTTACAACCATGAGTGAAATTCTAGGTGCATTATTTAAATATATGATGGTAGTTATTGGGGTAGGGGCCGTAGCTTTAGTTTTATACCAGGCTTTTGCTGTAGATAAAACAGGTAAAGCTATTTCTGATACAGCTCTGCTACAGGCGGAAATTCAATCCACATACAGCGGTCAAAATAATTTTACAACACTGACTGATACTATCGGATTAAAACTAGCTCCAAAAAGCATGATATCCGGCACCACTCTTACCAACCCATGGGGCGGCGCTGTACATACGGTTGTCAATTCTGGCAATTCTGCACAATTTGATATTTCACATGAATTGGTACCCAATGATTCATGCGGTAAATTCATTTCAAGCATGTCTAGTATCGTTGGCCTAAAGATCAATGGTACAGCTCAAACCATACCAATGGATGCAGGTACCGCTTTAACAACCTGCGCAGCAACCAACACTTTAGTATTCACCTATAACAGATAATCAACATGACCCTAAGTGATCTTATTTTTTCTGATTTGTTCGTAGGACAGGACGCGGCCAATAGCTGGTACAAACCAACTCCAGATTCTTTAGAAACACATTCAATACCTGAATGTTGTAATGCGGAAATATCCAATCTTCGCAAACAGCTAGAGCAACACTCTGGAAGCTCACATTTTCGTATCACATGGTCTAGTAAAGAAGAATTGAAACTTAGGGTCTTAAAAGAAACGGTCGCAGATTCATTGGTGATATTCGTCTGTCGCCGTTTCAATCTTCCTCCTGGGCCATTACATACTTTAGGGATGCCTGCAGCTGTAGCAAATAAGCTTTTGGCACCTGAGCTGCGCGACGGTTTAGTTGTATTCATGGGGCGCACTGGATCTGGCAAAACTACAACAGCATGTTCATTTATACATGAAAGGCTCACGAATTTCGGCGGTGTATGTTGGACTATTGAACACCCGATTGAGCTGCCAATGCAAGGTAGACATGGTTTAGGTGTGTGTTATCAGACGGAAATTAATTCAGATGATGAAATAGGCGCCGCGATTGAAAATTTATACAGAGCATCACCTAACATCATTTTCATTGGCGAAATTAAAAATGGAAAAGCAATGCGCGAAGCCATTGCAGCCGGTACAGGTGGACATATAGTCGTTGTTACACTTCACTCAAACAACCTTATTAATGGTCTTTCAAGGCTTGCCAGGATGGCCGATGATGCAGATGGCAGCATTGGTCTAGCTGACGCATTGAAACTGGCAATACATCTTAAACTCGATACTGTCATCCCAGGGCGGCCATTGCCAGGTAAAACGCTAACAATGGATGAACCTAAAGGCACAGGTACACCGGCCAGAGTTTTATCCGTAGAACCTCTATGGATGAGCGGAGAGATAGCAGAAGGGCTTAAATCAACAGTTAGAGGTGGAGATTTTCACATGCTTAAAAGTGAAATTGAACGCCAACGCCGTACGTTCATGAATCAAAAAATTTCTTAGGATCTACAATGGTTTATTACTTGGCTCCAATTGTGATTGTATTTTTCTATATGGGATTTTTCGCTATAGAAAATGTCCATATCCAGCAAACTAAAATGTCACATGCAGAATTAACTGCAAAAAATGAAGGTCAAATTTTCATTGAATACCGAGATGCAGTAGCCTCTTACTTACAAAACAATCCCACTTTTACGGGAACGGTATCCGCTGCTACGTTAACTGCACAGGGTTATCAATTCCCAAGTAATTTTCTTGATGTCACAAGTAATGAAATAACTCAGATAGGTAGTGGTAGTGGCCGAGTAATTACCTGTTTTTCAGATCTGCCACGTGGTGCACTTGTCCAGGCGTTGCGTATCACAGATAACGATGCTTCGCTTGGCATTGCATCCTCTACCAATTGGACAAGTGCGGCCTACGGATCCAATACTACACCCGTAGCTTTATCAACCACAGTTACAGTGCCTGAAGGCAATGTTGTTTCAGTCATCCAGATAGGAAGTTAATCATGGGACCATTATTAGGCGTTATCTTTGCAATGATTATAGGAATGCTGGCTATCCCAACATATTCTAATATTATGAAAACTAGTGCAGACAATCTTCGCACTGCAAACACCGCTCAGCAACAAAGCGAATTTAATGAAGCATTAACTACGTATGTAAAGCAAAACTCGGTGGCCATTCAGGCCGTAGCTACAGCAACTGTGCCGGCAACGATTACTGTTGATATGCTAAAAGCTACAAATCTACTGGATAATTCATTTAACGCTGTAAACCCTTACGGCCAAACTTGGCAAGCTCAAGTATTGGAACCATCTACAGGAAATTTGCAGGTGTTTTCATACTCTACAGGCGGGGATGCACTTAAAGATACGTTGGCTATAAAAATAGCTAACATGGTTAAACCGGCCGGTGGATTTATCCCACAAAATGACACTGGGCTTTATGCCGGTGGTTCAGCTAACGCTTATGGCGCCTATGGTAAATGGACTATTGATACAAGCAATTTTACAAGCATCAGCGGCGGGCATCCTGCATCATTATTAACCTTCAATGATGGTCAATTAACCAGTAATTATCTTTATAGAAATGCAGTACCTGGTCAGCCTCAGTTAAACCAAATGAATACACCAATAATTATGGCCTCTGTTCAAGTAGTAAATACCGCATGTTCAGATGTTGGTGCTATCGCCAGAGATAGTTTAAGTAACGTTATATCTTGTAAGAGTGGCAAGTGGCAACAACAAGACAACGCTTACTGGAAAGACCCAGTTGATACGTATGCTGCATTATTAACAAATACTTGCGATGTTTTATCAGCATATCAAACACGAGTTGTAAAAACACCAACAACAGGATCTGGTGCACGTGCTTATACCTGCAATGGAGCTGGTACATGGCAACCTTTAGCAGTTGATAATTCCGGGAATATTGTTATTGATGGGATTGCTACGATTAGTAAATTAGCTGGTGATTTGGAAATTACTCGAATAGAAACTGTGAATACATCTTGTCTTAAAATTGGTAGTTTTGCACGTGATGTTAACGGGAAGATCCTTACATGCCAAAATTACCAATGGAAAGCAGGGGATAAAGGCGACAAAGGCGATACTGGGGCAACGGGAGCCACAGGTGCAACTGGGTCATCAGCCTCAGTAAGTTCTTATTGGCAATCATGCACGATGGCAAATGATAGTAATTATTGGAGATATACAGGGTATACCTGCCGATATACTGGTAATAGTAATGATGTAAGAAATTTCATGCAATACATGTGCTGCCCTAATTAAATTGGCAGCCCACCTCAGTGGCTATACCTAAATTTAAGACAGTCATAATATACGAAATATCGTTGACTTAAATACGGTTTAACGTATATTATTGACCATCCTCTTAAATGGTTTGTATGGCCATGTATAAATTTATCAAAGAAGCATATATCGCACATAAAGCTATTTGGCGAGCATCTGCGGCATTTCTAATCTTCATTCTGGTTCTACCTGTAGCCATGTTATTAAGTGGCTCGTTCATATTAATTTCATTTAAATACAATCCCCTAAGTTATGACATATATACAACTCTTTTAGCTTGGCCAGATTATTTAACAGCTTGGTTAAATGGCGAGTTACCAGGCTATGGCGAGCGTATAGCTCTAACTGGCGGTGTTGGTTTGTTTATTGTTTATATTTTAATTCCAATGGTCATAGCTTCGGCTTTTCGTAAAAAAAGAGAACTTCATGGAAGTGCTCGTTGGGCGACATCTGCAGAAGTAAGTAAGGCCGGTCTGTTAGGAAATAAAGGTATTGTAGTTGGTAAATATAACGGTCGAACCCTTAGGTTCCCTGGGCAGCAATTTGTGATGTTGGCGGCTCCAACCAGAAGTGGTAAAGGCGTTGGGGTGGTTATACCAAATCTACTGAGCTATGAAGATTCCGTATGTGTACTTGATATCAAGCAAGAGAACTTTGATATTACTGCGGGTTATCGAAAGGATACACTTAAGCAAGATGTTTATTTATTTAATCCCTTTGCTGAGGATGTAGATGCAAACGGTAAGCCTGCTCCCCGCACTCATCGATATAACTTTTTTAGTGCAATTAGCAAAGGCGTCTTCAGAGTAGGTGACATTTTAAGCATTGGAATTGCTATATGGCCTGGCACTGGTAAAGACGTTTTCTGGGACAACAACGCACGTAATTTATTCTTGGCGGTAACGTTATTTTTATGTGAATTACGAGATCGTCGTGAAGAAGAGGGCGCATCTTCTGATCTACCTATCTACCCAGTCACAATGGGGGAGGTTCTACGCCAAACTTCCGGACGAGATTCAGGATTACCAATAAAAAAATACTTTGAAACAAAAATCATGCCATATGAATGGCTATCTAGCGAATGCCGTGGCGCCTTTAGTAATTTCCTAAGCTCTAGTGATGATGTTCTTTCATCCATACTCAGCACCTTTAATGCACCATTATTGCCTTGGCGTAATCCAATTGTTGATGCTGCTACTAGCGAATGTGATTTTGATGTACGTGACGTACGCAAAAAGAAAATGTCAATTTATATTGGTATTACACCTAATAAATTAGATGACGCAAAACTCATAATAAATTTGTTATTTAGCCAGTTAATCAACCTGAATACTAAAGAATTACCTCAAAAAAATCCTGATGTACTCAAATATCAGTGCCTATTATTAATGGATGAATTCACCAGCATAGGGGTGGTGAATATTATTGCAAAAGCAGTTAGTTATATAGCCGGCTACAACTTGCGTTTGATGCCAATTATTCAATCCACAGCACAACTCGAGTCGTCTACTAATTATGGTAAAGATAATGCAAGAACACTGATTACTAACCATGCAATGCAAATTGTATATGCACCACGCGATCAAAAAGATGCAAATGAAGTCTCCGAAAGCTTAGGTTATTTCACCGAAAAAAGCACTAGCACTAGTCGAAGTAATAGCATTACTAAAGGCGGCAGCGGTTCAGAAAGTACATCAGATCAACGCCGAGCATTGTTACTTCCACAGGAAGTAAAAGAGATCGGCCAATGGAAAGAGATTATATTTTTAGAGAATACGAAGCCAATACTTTGCGAAAAAATTCGTTATTTTGATGATCCGGAATTTACACGTCGATTGTTGAAGGCCCCAGCCGTAACACCGCTAGATATTGAACAATTCGTTGCTAAGGCCAGCGGAAAGACTCGTGATATTCATGACAGTGAAATGGATTTGGATTCATACGCTTTAAATCCGCCAATAACTGCCGAATATCTCGATATCTATGACAAAACCGAAAAACCGCCTCCTGAAGATCCATTGGATGAGAAGTTAATTAACGACTATGTTCTTGATGGACTTGAGGCTATGGGTATATCAAAAGATGTTCTAGTCGGTTTGGATTTGAACGCCCTGGATGAATTCAATGGTTCGGAAAATACTGCAGGCTTGCAAAGTGATGTGGCAAGCGCTCGCACTGATGATGCATTCGCGGCCATGATGAATGAAATCAATGAATTCGAAGGCGATTTAATTGAACGCTAATTATCAGGAGCAGCCACAATGCTTTCTTTAGAAACAACACAAAAAATTGCTGAAGAATTTCTTGAAGAATACAATGGCAATATACCTATCAAATTAATTATCAAAGAAAGGCAGGAAGACTTATATGGCCAAAAATACAGTAGAGAAAACTACGGATATCGAATCGACGGAGGGTATCACCCAGCAAGGTCAGAAGTTGTCCTATTCGCCGCCTCTTTTCATGACGACAGACATGTCAAGGAAAGTCTCAGACATGAACTTGGTGGACATTGGGCTCTCAATACACTTGAACCAATTGAAAAAAGAATCCTCCTAGATCGAATTGTTGCCTCTCATGACGAGCCATCTTTAAGACCATTATGGCAACACGTCGACAATATTTATCCCGAAAAGTCCAGTTTATATAAAGCTGAAGAAGTTTTTGCATTTGTTGCAGAAAAAGAAAGCACTATTCTTGCAAGAACGCTAAGTACCGAGCCTGATGTACTTTCCGCAGAACCACTCAATATGTTCGAGCTGCGGACGATTGCCGAAAGCATCGACAATGGTATACGAGCCGGCATACGTAAACAAAAAATATTTCCAAGTTCTGATTTAGTCCAATTTAGGGTTTCAGACAATCCTACTCCAACTCGCACTACTCGCGCACAGCAAGATGTTATAGATCAGCAAAAGTATGCAAAAGCTGTTGAGACAGCGCAAAGGGTGCTTCGGGAAGCTTCACCGGCATTAGCAAACCACCCTTATCTAATGCGTAAAAAACTGCATAGTGATGTTAGTACCTGGAATGAAAAATCTGTCCTTAATTTATATGAAATTAATGTAACACATCTGAAATCCATAATTGGATATACGCCAAAAGTTGGTGACAATTATTTGAGTGGAAGAATTCTAGTAGCACCTATCGGTGATACTAATGGATTAACTTCATTAGAATTTATTGACAGTAAAGGCCTTAAATCAGCTTTGGCAGGAGGGAGAAAGTCAGGCGCTTATTATGAGCCTGACTTTGTAAATCATAAAGCACGAGAGATTTATATAGCTGAAGGTGTGGCCACAGCCATGTCAATACGAGAAGTGTTGAAAGACAAGCATGGCGTATATGTGGTGGCTGCACTTAGTTGTACAAATCTAAAAAAAGCTGCACTCGATCTGAAAGCCACTTTTGATGACGTACCGATCACTATTTGTGCAGACATTGGCAATGGATATAAGGACGCTAAAGAAGCTGCTGCTGCAGTGAACGGCTACCTAGCTGAACCCTATTTTCACCCTCTACAACGCATGCCGGATGGCAATGTGCCAACGGATTTTAATGATTTATGGCAATTACGGCCATACTCAGTTTCTATCGATTTGAATAATCGAAAATTGATAAAAGACCTAAAAGTTGAAGATGCTAAAAGGATTGAAGACCTAGGTGGTGATGGTCTTCAAGGCAATAAAGATAAGTCACCACATTCTTTGAACGTAAATGATAGGAGCAACAAAATGACTACAAATGCACAAGCAGCAGAATCAAATGCAGCACCGGCTAAAAGTAATGTTCCGGAAAGTATTAAATTAAATGCGTCACTAATTTATGGGCAGGGTACTCAAGTATATCCAGCTAAAGCTGGAGGTGTTTATAAAGGTGATATGGTTATTCTTGATAATCATGTATTACAGGAGATTGGTAAAAATTCAGTTATCTTGCATGATAAATCTAAGCTTAATTATGTGTCAGATGAGTTTAAGCAAACAGTTGAACAGTTACGTCGTCCTGATGTGGCAATCTATTATCAAGATAAGAATGGCAAACCAATGGACACTGCTACAGCATTCCCATTTAGTCGAGCTAAAGATGATCTTGAACGTGTTGTGGCGGGTCTGAAAAAATCAGCCAAAGAATTAGATTTGCCAGATATGGATGCTGTACTTGATAAGTTATCCGATAGGTCATGGGCGCGAAATCAAGAAATCCGCAAAGAGATCAAAGCAGACAAAACTGCAGCGAAAGAAGCTAAGTCTGTTGATAAATCAGAGCCCGTAAAAAAATCTCAAAAACGTTAATTCGATAGGTTTTATTTAAACATCAAAGCTACCCATATTAATGGGTGGCTTTGATTCAACTTTACAAAGGATTAATGATATGACGATTTCACAACAATTAAATGATGGACTACAAAACAACACTGAATATGCCAACACTATTGAAGTAGGCCTAGATAAAGAATTGGAGGCAAAAATAGCAGATCGATACGGCCTGCCAAAGATGTTGGCGGAGTTCAATGAAGAACCAAAACGCAACATTCAGAACCTAGATATTGTAAATGCTGCCGACAATACACTTCCATCAAACTTAACTAATGAAACTCAAGTTATCCCAGATATAAAACTCCATCCATTATTAGATGATGAAATTCCAGAATCTATATTAAAGCGATATGCGGTAAAAGATCATGTTTATTATTCAAAATCGAAAGATAAAGGTTTTGTGTTTGAAGACAAAGGTAAATCAATCAATGCCAAAACAACTGATCCGGATGATATACGTGCAATGGTTGACCTGGCTAAATCAAAGAACTGGTCAAAAATTAAAATTAGCGGCTCAGAAGACTTTAAACGTGAAGTATGGCTAGCAGCTTCACTGCAAGGCATAGAAGTTGATGGGTATAAACCAAGTTTACAAGATATGGCATTGTTAGAAAATGCCAAAATAAAGACTAAAAATAAAATTGAAGTTGTAAACACTACAGATGGATCTAATCAAAAAGAAATTCAAAAAACATCACCAGCTGCAGTTGCATTGGTTGCTATTGCAGAAGCAAAAGGTGCTGGGCCAAAAGTACGAGAAATGATGAAAGAAAAGATTTCCGTTGCAGTAAGCCAATTAGCAGCTAGAGGCATAGATATTCCTAAAGCTAAGATATTTGATGCTAAAGCAGGATCTATTACACATAAAACTGCAACTGTTGAGGTTGATAGCCCTATGTTGTTAAAACCGATCCCACAGCCAAAAATTACGCCTAGAAGATAATGTCTCAAGTAATTTCGTTTAGAACCGATTTAAAAAAAGATTGGTTGCAATTTTGCCAGGAGTGCGAAATAGACTCCAATGATGCTTTACGTCAATTGATTCAGAAAGTATTAACAAATAAAACCGGCTTTGATCAATTGCTCAATATACCTAAAGGTGTTTTGCCAAAACCAGAAAATGGTACACATAAAAATCGTATCGAAATCAGATTTACTAATAAAGAATATGAAAAAGTGATTGAGCATGCAAAGCAAAGCGGTTTTAGTCCGGCTAAATGGCTAATTACTTTAGCTCGCTATCAATTTATCAGACACACACCATTAACAGTGATGGAGCTAGATAAAATCGATGATCGCTTATATCAAATAAGAATGATTGGACAAAATTTAAATCAATTATTACGGTCATTAAATAACCATGAATTGCACCCATCCCAGATGGACATCATGCCATTATTAGAATCTCTAGTCAGAAATATTGAAGAAGAAAAGAAAACGCTAAATCTAATCGTCAGCAATAATTTAGAACGCTGGTAATTATGGCCATCCCAAAAGTTTATATTGATAATGTCTTACTAAACTGGGGAGATTCTTTGTTTTATCCTCCAGTACGTCGAATTAAGAATGTACCTTCCAAGTCTTTAAACTGGGTAAAGGCTCTAATATTAAATAAGCCTCAAGAGATTCGTTCACAAATTAAACGAACAGTTTCGAGAACACCCGAAGTTATGGTGAAGATTACTAGCCGGATGAATGCCGGCAAAGGAATGTTGGCGATTGGAAAACACCTGGACTATATATCACGTAATGGAAAAATTGAACTTGAGGATCAAGAGGGGCGGTTAATTAATGGTCGCGCTGATGTAAAGGATGTGAAAAATGATTGGGGTGACAATATTCCAGACGTATCCCCTCGTAGAGAATCAATTAATGTCATTTTTTCGATGGGGAAAGGAACACCTGCAGGAGATGTAAAAAATGCAGTACGTGAGTATCTAAAGGAAGAGTTTGGCGGAAAGCATGAATATGTTTTTGCCTTGCATACTGATACAGACAATCCTCATGTGCATGTCTGTATAAAAATGGCACCAATCCATAAGAAAAATAAACGTCTTAATCCACGGAAGAATGATTTACAACGCTGGCGTGAAGGATTCGCTGAAAACCTAAGGAAATTTGGCATTGATGCAAATGCTACGCCTCGCAAAACTAGGGGAGTTACCTTACAACCATTACATCAATACCAGATACATAAATATTCAAGAGAGAATTTGCAATATCCGCGTCGAAGCATAGTTCCTAATTTTCAAAACTATAAGAAAGAAAATGCTGCCTGGGCGAATATTGCTAATGCATTAAGTAAATCTGATGATCGTAATGATCGCGCTTTGGCTAAAGACGTTACTGACTTCATGATTCAGCAGCCAATTCAAAATCAAACTGAAAATAAAAAATTGCATGTAGAACAGCAATTGGAAATTTTAAAACCAGAAAAGTTGTTATCCACAACAACCATTAAGGAAAAGATAGATGACCAGTACAACATTAAAAAATACCGAGCCGCTTTATACCAGTCCAATTATTCAAGCATTAAAGAATTCGTCGCGGCCAAATCCATCAACAGCATGCGAAACCTGTCCAGCAGCTCTATGGTTCATGTCGAGCGAGGCTCTAAAATGCTTTTGCTCAAGAATGCACCTCATTACCTGGATGCAAGGAGAATCTCCAATACTTCAGTGCGACGGGAGGGAGCTGGCATTAGCAGCGATGGAAATGGAACACTAGAAGTAAAAAATCCAAGAAAATAGGTAAATTACACACACTTTGCATATTCTCCAGTTGTTAAAACGCACAGAATTAGCTTGTAAGTGACGTTGTGACATTAAGGGATACGGCACCATTGCCGCATATTAAATAATCGCTATATCGAGGGTAATTAAAATGAGTAAAACAGATGCCGACATGGTTTTTGTCATTGCTGAATCTGGTAGTGAAATTAATGAGCTGGAAGTGCCTATAAATGAACTTTTAAAAGATTATAAAAAATCAGATGAAAATGATGAGTTAAATCATGGCCAATGACTATAGACAGGATTTAACAGACCGAATTATTAATGCTTTAGAAACGGGAACTGCACCATGGCAAAAACCCTGGGATGGATCCGCTAGTAGTTTTTTACCAAAAAACGCGACAACTGACAAAGAATACCGGGGTGGTAATGCATTGTGGCTAATGTCGCAGGGATATGAAGATCCAAGGTGGTGTACATTCAATCAGGCAAATGAAAAAGGCTGGAAAATCCGTAAAGGGGAAAAGGCTACATGGGTTGAATACTGGAAATGGCCAGATAAAGAGAAAGATGAGGAAAACATTAATCTTTCAGATGAAAAAATGCGGCCATCTGTTTTCTACGCTAAAGTTTTTAATCTGAGTCAAATGGATAATGTTCCCGATTTGATACGAGTCAGGCCAATGTGGGATGTTCCAGAGCTTGCTGAAAAAATTATAGCTAATTCTCATGCACGTATTTACCATGATCAGCAAAACAAGGCTTTTTATTCGCCGGTAACGGATGATATTCATGTGCCACCAAAAAATTTATTCTCAAATGCGGCAAAATACTATGCAACTACTCTACATGAACTCGGACATTGGACCGGTCACGAATCCAGGCTTAATCGTGATTTAAGTGGCGGTTTTGGATCTGAGTCGTATGCTAGAGAAGAACTACGTGCAGAACTGGCCAGTCTATTTCTTTCAGATAAACTAGGTATCCCTTTTGAATTTGAACAGCATGCGTCATATGTAGGAAGTTGGGTTAAAGTTTTAAAAGAAGACAAACATGAAATTTTTAAAGCAGCTCGTGATGCAGAGAAAATTGTAACGCATGTTATGGATATTGCCTTGGACAAAACTATAGAGGCCGTTAAAGATAGTCCAGGAAGATTTGCTGAAGATGCAAAAACTAAACTATCAGAACGCGATTTAGTCCGGATAAAAGAAAAAACTGTCTTAGCATTAAATCAATTAAGAAAGCAGGGCATAGAATTGCCTAAATCACTTTCAACACAAGATGAACCAAAACAAACTATAAGGCGTTGAAAATATTGACGAGCAAAGATAAAAGCTTCAGAGTATGCAATGCATAAATTTTTAACTAAAAAAGGATTAACTATGAATAAAATGGAATTGATTGAAATTGTTGCAAATGAAGCTGGTATTTCAAAAGCAGCTGCAGGTAAAGCTTTAAATGCGGCACTGGATACAATTACTAATGTATTAAAAGCCGGTGCAAGTGTTCAACTTGTCGGTTTTGGTACATTTAAGGTTTCATATCGTAAAGCGCGTGTTGGTCGTAATCCACGCACTGGTGCAGAAATTAAGATTGCAGCTCGTAAAGCACCTGTATTTGCTGCGGGTAAAGCTTTACGTGATGCTGTGAATTGAATAGAGTACGCAATATGCGCATCGAAAGCCCAGAGTTCATTCTCTGGGCTTTTTTTCTCCCTATTATCGAAAGTGAAATGTAATTTTAATTAAAGGAAATCTATGTATATTTGTACACTACCAAATGAACATTCACTGGAAAATCTAGATCAAAACTTTGAACGTTGTGCGGAAAAGGATCCGGTTGTGATTTTCTTAGATACAACTAAAGTATTGGACTTAATTAATGAAGATTGCATTGGACTTGAATCCAACGTGTTTACCCCTACTAAGCGTTTAATTAACTCAGAGCGCATGCTTGATAATAACGAATTTGAATTACCAATTATTATGCAATCAATGGACTCTGTTCGCATTTATGATGGCCGGCATCGTACTTTTGCTTTACATAAAACAGGTGTAACTATCGCCCCTTACCTAACAGCCAAAGGAATGGCAAGCATGATTAAATCCAAAGTAGGTGCATCTAGCGCATCTACACAATTCGATCTAACAAAAATCCCTTATTCGATTATTTAAGGTTCAAATTGACAGATTATGAATTTGCTTTTTAATTAACTCCAGATTAAATTCTAAACGCCGAACAAAGACTTTATCTTTTGGCGGCAAATACTAAGGCCACTTTCGTGGCCTTAGTCGTTTATAAGCCAAGGTCTGTACGTTTGCTATCTAATTTTTTGGTTAATTTACACCATTTGTATACAAATCCCGGCTACTTGCCTATCCTGCATTAGGTTGAGAATTTAGCACGTGCTAAATAATATGCAATTGCCAAAGCAATAACATAAATATATTATGGTCTTTATAAGATATTAGAAATTAATAATAAAAATAGGCTCTAAATGAAAAATTCAACATTTCCCTTGCGTCCAGTAACATCCGCGTTAGTTTCTGTATTGATATTACAAGGATGTGCATCTAATCCAGATCATAAAAATACTTCAATTACCGAAACTTTTAAGCAAACTTTCAATAATGATGATCCTTGTGCCAATAGCAAAAGGAATATCGGTATTGCTATAGGAGCTATTGCTGGTGCTGTAGTTGGCAATCAAGTTGCAGGTGATAAAAATAAACTGATTGGAGTGTTGGTCGGCACCGCTGCAGGTGCTGGCATCGGTGGTTTTATTGGTGCGGAAATTGATAAACGGCAGTGTGAAATCTCTAAAATTCAGAAAAAATATAACGCTGATATTAAAGTGTCTTCTATTAACACTAGCATGCCATCAAATCAAAAATCTCAAACAGCTGCAGCAACCGAGAATACTAAGGCTGTAGGTCTTTCTGTAAATGTTGTTGATAAACTTGGTGAGCCTCAGTTTGCCAGTGGTTCTGATGAGTTAAGCCAACGATCACGTGAAATGTTTACAGAAATAGCTAATCAATATAAACCGCCATTAGGTGCTGACGAAGCTAGTAAAAAATCTGCTGAATTACTCAAAACACGACGTGTTTTATTAATAGGTCATACAGATGACATAGGCAAAACTAATCTTAATGCTGAGTTATCTGAGCGCCGTGCTATAAATGTAGCAAAAGTATTTAAAAGTGCAGGCGTACCTGAGGATCAAATTTTTTATCAAGGAGCTGGTGAAACTCTGCCGCTTGCAGATAATGCAACAGAGGATGGTCGGGCAGTAAATCGCCGTGTAGAAATAGTAGATTTGAGCGATGAGGATACCTTCAAACTTTACCTTAAGAATAGACGTGCTAATACTGAATTTTATCGAGCGGCAGAATCTAAAACTGTAAGCCCATCTACAAATTCAAACATATCATCCGATACGCCATTACCATCAAAAGATAAATCAATACTTATCAAAAATACAGATAAAAAGTACGTGGCTAAAGATGTCATCACCAAGAAGAGTCTTACACTAGCAAAAAATAAGGATGCTTCCAAAGCATGGATTGATTTTGGAGGAGCTCCAGTTACGAGTCAAAATTCTGTACCAGATATTGGTTACACAACAAAAGTTAAACCAAAATTCACATTGATTAATGAAGCGCAAGCAAGTGATATGCAGCATATTAGTAGTTGCAACTTAGATAGACCGCGTGAGTCTGGCGCAGTAAAGTCGCTTAAAGATGGTAAAGAATTTGCCACGTCAGAATACTTACCTGGTGTTTATAATAGTTCATGGGCTGGCCAAGTGAATGGTCATTTAATTGCATTAACGCATGTTGCTGTATTGAGAGATGGCAGCACGTTAGCCAGAAAGCCGGATTTCTTAATTTACCAGAATTATAAATTAGGCAGCAACCCGAAGCCTGCATATGCAACTAGTCCTGACGTCAACATTTATCGTGGAGATAAAGCGATGATTTATCGTGTTTTTGATAATGGACCAGTGCAATGCATGGATATAGTAATTCCTAATAGCAACCCCAAAGAAGCGCCAAACTCAAAGGTGTATTACAGTCATGCCGAGACACTTTACTCAGCCGCTTTTAATCCAAAACTCGCTAAATAATCCAGGGGATATTCTTTATGTTTTCTTCATTAAGTTCTTTTTTAGCTGCTAACGCCCAAGCCTTATGGGTAATTGTAGCAGCAGCATCAATAATGGCCATTTTGTCGCAACAAAGTATGCGATTCTGGGTCCGTGATTTTTGGGTAACGTTTCCTTTTATAGGTACGATTGCCAGGCTGTCTAAATTAACGGATAAAGCTAACAATGGCTGGATGTCAGCTGAAGAAAAGCTGTGTGCTATTTATAAGCCTTATATTTCATTAATTCCTGAAGATAAATTTAATCAACGTATCGAATATATGCAACACGCTGGCGATTTAGGACGCTCGCCGATGCCTATTGGCCTTAAGGCGCTACTATTTATACTGGTTGTTGCTGAGGGTTTAGGTTTCTCATATATATTAGGCACTTGGGCGGCACGTGAAGGAAGCGCCAACACACATACTCTATTAATGTTTGCAATTGTTTTTGTTATCAGCGTAATTTTAGCTTTAATAACTCATGCAGCTGGACACCAATACCACCGTACAACCTTACTTCGTTCATGCTTTAAACGATATAAAGAAAAAAATGGTAAGGAATATGCATCTAATACAGTTGCGTTAAAAGATGATCAAAATATTGATGCTAACGAGGCCGATTACACTCGTAGATTGAATCGAGTTGCGAGCACGACCCATGATGTAGGCTCATATGGATGGTCGATTGTTGCTGGAATTTTTATTGCAGTTATTTTTATATCATCCTCCATGATGCGTTATTACAACCTGGAAGGGGAGTTGGCAAAAGAAACAACCCAACAAACACAAGCTGCAGAAGGTAATCCTTTTGCAGATACATTACCTGATGATGTAATGGCTCCTCAGCAAGACGCCGATAAAAAAGCACGTGAAGATATTACGGCGAATACTGGTAAAGAAGGTGCTGCCGCAATTATTATGCTTGGTTTCATTTTTGTTGTTACTCAAATCGTTGGTTTTGGTGCTGGGTATAAATATGGATTTGTAGGTAATGAAACATATAAAAGTGTAAAAGGCTCCAATGCATTATGGTTCTGGTCACGTAAAGATGGTGCGTATGCAGATACAGGTGGATTTTCTACTTACGACAGCTATTGGGAAACATTTCAACCGCTTCTGGATCTGATTAATGGACGATTAAAGGATCTTCAACAGCGCATGAAACAACAAGCACATGAGAACCTAACGCTAAATAAAACTTTTCTAAATTATTTAGAAGAACAACAATCTAAGACTAATGCTACTAGAAACAATATTAACCAATCTAAACCAGTAGCTCCTACAGCACCGGTGTTATCAGAGGTAGCAACTACAGATGCTGAAATTACTGTAGAACAAGCAAAAAACCATATTGCTAAGCTAACTGATAAACAAGCACAAATTGACTATTTTCTAAAATTATCAGTAAGTCTTCAATCTGAATTAAGTCCTTGGTTAAAACAACGTAAAGACGATGAAGCTGCAAGACAGAAAATTAATGTCGGTGAATTATTTTAAGAGGGTTATGATGAAACTTACAATTTTAACTTCTTTACTGATAGCTATCGGACTCTTATCATCAACTAGCCATGCTGGAGTAGATAATGACATCCCCAGCTGTTATATCGCGAGTAAATTAGTAGCTCCGGCGCAGCCAGTACATGAGCTATTTGTAATAGTTGATCAAACCACAACATTTGACGATAAGCTACAAAGTGTCATCCGTAGAAATGTTGGCGGTTTCATTAAGCCTGGTACTGCATTTGTAATTGCTGACTTTTCTTCTTTCAGCCAAGGTCGTTATGTTGAGGTATCTTCTGCTGGAACGCTGGAACCATTAATTGATGATGAAGCTCGTGCTGATATTGGTGTGAAGCTTTTACGCAACTTTGATGCTTGCATGCAAGGGCAAGCAAAATTTGGGATGAAAACTGCCGCTAATGCTCTGAATAGTGCATTAAGTGAAAGTAGTTCTGACTTAGCTAAATCAGATGTATTGGCCAGCTTGAAGGAACTGTCTGGGCGCGTGAGGAAATCCGATGCTAGGAATAAAGTGGTATTGATAGCTTCAGATATGCTGGAAAATTCATCCATCACTAGTTTTTATACAAAGAATACTGTGCGCCAAATAAATCCTGAAAAAGAATTAAAGCTTGTTGCTGACAATCAAATGTTTGGAGACTTTGGTGGGGCAAGAATTTATGTGATTGGCGCGGGACTGCTAGCAGAGGATGCTAAGCAAGCAAAAGGCGTTTATCGTTCATCACAAACTATGCAAGCTCTATCTTCTTTTTGGAATACATGGTTCCAGAAGTCTAATGCTGAGTTAGTCGAATTTGGGCAACCTGCATTATTAAACCCTATCCATTAAAATACTCAAGAAAACCAGGCGCTAAACCTCGAAGGATTTAACAATCCTTGCCTGATTTTGAGTTATTTAGCACGTGCTAAATTTACTGTCGGAAAGTAATAAAGTCACATACTAAGTATTAAAGATTCATACCAACAGTAATTTAGCTTAACTAAATTTTTAAATCACAATTAAATTCAACAACTTATGTAATTATTGACAAATTTGTCAATATTGACTTTTATGTCAAGAATCATTTTTAATATGATACTTTAATAATTTTTACTCATATAAGACCACGAGAGAATGCTGCTTGCCGGGCTGTTCAGTATGAAACTTTATTACTTTCCGACATTTACGCATTAACAAACTCACTTTCACACTCACAACATCTTACTTGAATGCCAGGCTTAGCCCAAAGATTGATGCCACAATTGCATGAGTATTTCATGCGAGTTTGTTTACTATTTTGTAAGGGTTGCTCACTGTTAGAAACTGACATTTTCACTCTAACCTGAGAGGTAGGTAAATTTGCAGTGATTCTGGTCGCCTCTGCTGGCATATTTTCAAGGTGGCATGCCTCAGAGTTCTGGCCACTCATTACTATGCGCTCATCAGGGTAGCGGTCATACCATGAAAGCTTGAAAGACTGCGTCAATAAGTCTTTACAGGCTTGCAAAAACAAACCGTCTTCAATTGCGTAGTCTGCAATGTGATCGCCTGTTTTAGCTCCACCTGGTCGTCCTGTAGAAGAGGGCATTAGCCCAATAGCTTCCATTTTTCTTGCCCATTCCTTGTTATGGTAACGGCCACGTCCTGGCGTACCAAAATGGAATTGCCACAAATGTGTCATTTCATGCACTAAAGTCTGCATGACCTCAATAATAGGCGTAACCGCAAAAAACGATGGATTGATTGCAATCTCATCTGTCAAATCACCGTTCACGTGCGCAAATCGACCTGAAGAAAAATAACCACAGGTATGTTTTTCACGCTGCAGAGTAATTAAACAGTCTGGTAACTTACCCTCAAACAAGGCTTTATTAAAGGCGTTATAGGCTTGCACTAATTCTGAGTAAGTTTCAGTTGTTGGCTTCATATTTGTATTGTACAATACAATAAAGAAAATGACAAAATTGTAAAGAGAGGGCATAAATGCAAGTATGGGATATGAAAACCGATGCAGCTAAAGGCAACCGTACTACTGTAAAAATATGGCCATCAGGTAAACATAAGGGCAAGCGCTACAGAATGCTTGCGTCATCCTGGTTTAACACAGGCAATTGGCAGAGAGATCACTATTTTGGAAAGCTTGAACTACAAAAGCGTATAGCGGAATTAGAGAATTCATGGAGCAAGGAATGTAGTCCATCAATCATTAGGTAGTGGAACTCCCGAGAAAGGGCGGGGGGGTAATTCTACCGTGAGTTTGAAGGAGTGTTCATTTTTCTGATTGTCTTAAAAACTCTAATTATTGAGAAGGAATAGACAGCATGGTAAAATGAAAGCATGTATATCTAGTTGTAAATAATTGGTATTTCAAAAAGCACCAAGATATGCACCAAGCGAAATTAAGTTAAATTGTAATAATTTGATTTATATATATATTTTATTGGCGGTCGAATCTCACCTCTTCCGCCAATAATTCCCTTTAAAATCAATGACTTACGTTGATTCTATGTCAAAAAATACTCAATTAATCTAAGTATCTTGCAGAGTTAGGATTAAACATCCTTCTGATTTCTGGCTTAATTTTCTAACTAAATTTTTTTCTGAAATATAGATATATTTCAAATGGTTACGCAAGACATAAGTTGTAACGATCTTTAAAAGCACTAAGTTTTGGTGCTTTTAAAGATCGTTTGGTGCATTTGAAGATAATTGAAATATCTAATCACTTTTCGGGCATTGTGTGTCATACAAAGTCGACCCATAATAGTCTACTTCTGGCTGAATAAAAACTCAATGCTACTGAATTACACTTCTCGAAAGCCGTCACTGGTGACCCTACACATTAGTCCATAGGCGACGGTCGCAAATAATGGTCGATAGGCAACAACGCCGGACAAAGCGGCCGTTCAGTTTAGTTCTTCTGACTTCAGCAATCGGCCCTAAGCGGACATTGATCAAAGTGGTTGTTATATATAATTTAGAGTGTTTTCGTACACTTCAATGTGCGTAAATGCTCCAATCAAATATGGGGTATACAAACCTGCTGTTTCAGCTTTTTTGATCATGTCTCCAATGATATGTCTAAATTCCGTACGATGATTTGATTTCATATCTTTGTACATCGAAGTTTCAAATGGCGAATCAATTTCGGTCAGTATTTTTAAGGCACTTTGTCGGGCTTCTTCTAATGGTGGATATCCATTTGCTGTAGCCACTGCATGACATTCCTCTAAAATATTTGTAATAACTTGACGACCAAACTGTGTATTGATAATGCTGCCAATACTACCGCGCATTAGACAATTCGCAGCTGCAGCTGCGCATAAAAAGGTAAACTTTGCCCATAGTTCAGCGTAAATATCATCGCTAATGTTGACATCAAGATTTGCCGTGGAAAGAATTTCACTAAATAATTCCATCCAAATAGTCTGACTACGATGTCGCGCACCGAGGGTTAGAGTATGAGACTGCGAGAGGTGGAGTATGTGTCCCTTTTCAGCCATCGTGACACTCAGGTAACAAAAGCCACCCAGCACTCTCTCGATGTTGAATTGTTTATCTAGAATTGGATAATGAAGAAGGCCGTTGAGTAATGGAAGAATCAGTGTTCTACTTCCAACCGCAGGCCGGATGGTTTCAATAGCATCATCCAAATCATAGGATTTGCAGCTCAGGACGATAAGATCGAAGGTCGTGTCCAAAGTAGCTTTCGTTAACGTTTTGACTTCAAGTAGGGCGTCTCCAAAAGGGCTTTCTATAGATAACCCATTGGCATGAAGCAAACCCTGGCGCTGTTCACGGACTAAAAAAGTGACATCAACGCCAGACTCTTGCAGCCTCCCACCGAAGTAACCGCCAATAGCTCCACATCCTAGTATTAATACTCTCAATACGTCAGCTCCATGCTTATAAACGATAATCAGCTAATTGTTGCTTGGCAGGCTTTTGACCGCATCCAATGCACGCGCAGAATACACCAAAGCTGCACCGGCATTCATTGCCACAGCGACACCTAATGCCTCTGCGATTTCAGCCTCAGTAGCACCTTCTTTTACTGCTTCTTTAGCATGTACGGTGATACACCCATCACATCGCGTCGTAACTGCGACCGCAAGCGAAATCAGCTGTCTTGTTTTGGCATCCAGTTGATTGGTCTTAGCGCCTGCACCTGTGGCGATTTGATAACCTTTTACGGTATCGGGTGTCAGTACTGCCAGGTCACCAACCCGTCCCATTAATTCATCTCGGTAAGCATTCCAGTCCATCATGGTTTATTTCCATTCGTTTTAAAAATTTTAAAAGCGGATAATTTTCTTTTGTTCTATTAAGTGAGCACATCCGCCCAGATGTTGGTGGCCCAGACATCTGCTTGTGATCCCTCTAATGTTGAAGGGGCTGCAGAGGTCCCACCGCCAGGCGCAGCATGCATGTCACGTTCTTTTGCGTCATACCGATATACATTTGCCACATGCATGGCTTGTTTGTCATCCACATAGCTGTAACACGTATTGGCAAACACGGGTTGTGGATCGACCACACCACCGGATAGCTCTGCAATAATTGCGCCTGCACAGACTTTGGCTTCAGAAGTGGCGATATGCGCTGATTTGGGTAGTGCCGAATCCACAGAATCACCGAGCACATGGATGCCTGTGATATTTTTGGATTCGTAATTCAAATAATTGACTTGGCACCAAGGCCGATTTGGTGCGGCTAACCCTGTATCCAGCACTAAACGGCTGGCTGTTTGAGGTGGTATCACATTTAACACATCGACTTTATGCTGATCAAACGTAGTTTTGACGGTCAAGGTTTTGACATCTAGGCTTTCAATCGCGCTACTGGGCTGATAATCAATAATGTCAGGGTACAAATCTTGCCATGCCCTCTCGAATAATGGGCGTTTGGATGTGATCGCAGGATTGGCGTCGAGTATTAATAATTTTGAACCAGGCTTATGCTCTTTCAAGTAATACGCAATCTGACATGCACGTTCATATGGGCCAGGCGGACAACGATAAGGGACGGGTGGAATGGTGATGGCCACAACTCCACCCTTTGGCATCGCTTCCAGTTGTTTCTTCAGTAAAACAGTCTGTGGTCCAGCTTTCCACGCATGCGGAATAACCGTGGCTTGCAGTTCAGGTGTTAGGGTCGGCAGACTGCTATAGTCAAAATCAATTCCTGTCGCAATGATGAGGCGGTCGTAGACAATCTTTTCTCCATTTACTTCCACGGACCGGCGCTCGGGATCGATGCGCGTCGCGATGCCTTGGATCATGCGGATACCTAAGCGGTCGCGTAATTGATCGTAACCATGGGTAATGTCATTCATGTCGACTACCCCTGCAAATACTCTGTTACTGACGGGACAGGATATGAACATAGGTCTCGGTTCAATTAATGTTACTTTGACTTTGCCGGCACTCCAAATTCGAAGGTATTTGGCGGCCGTAGCACCTCCGAAGCCGGCTCCAATCACAACAACATGACCCAAAAGTGACGAAGACTTAGCGTAGGCCCAGGAAGGCAAGATGGCCAGACCCAAACCAATGGCACTACTTTTTAAGAAGCTCCGTCGATCCATCATGGTTCCAGAAGTTTATTAGTGGTTTGATTGCGATAATAAGGACAAGCCCTGGACTGCTCCGAAAAAAGAATCGCCAGCTGCTCAATTTCTTTTTCCGATAGGCCTTTTGCATGCTGGACCATGACCTCATGCGGTTGGTCTGAGTTTTGATAGGCCTTCATTTTTTTTACGAAGTAATCTCTATCTAATCCAGCTAAGCTAGGGATCACATTTTGGTTAGGCTGGGTTCCATGACAAATGGTGCAGGAAGAGGCAAGCGTGCGGAAATGCGTATCCACATCCGTTGCCCAAGCTTGCTGTAGTACGCCGAATGACACACAAACGAATGTTAGGCTAAGACCCGTTCTGATAAGCATGGCAGGCATCGTTCTATTCCCATTCCAGTTGGGGGTAAGCCTGATTTACATTGCGACGATTGATGAGGTCGAAGAATACCCAATTCGGTTTTTCAGCTTGTGCTGCGGTATCGATGGTTTTTGGTAAATCCACACCGCCCTTGATGGCTTCGCGGATATCCTTAAGCAAAAGATTGAGGTACGCACCTTGTTTGTCGAGCATTGCGTTTTTATTGTCAGTCACATCACCATGCCCAGGCACTGTGAGTTTGGCTGGTACTTTTTTAAGATCGTCGTTTACGCTTATCCAACCTTTTAGATCGCCATCCAATGAAGGCGTTTTAGTGATGAAAAGCAAATCACCCGTCCAGAAGGTTTGTGATTTATTGTCCAGAACAGTGAGATCTGTGCTGGTATGGGATTTAGGCCAGGCTTGCAAATGTAGCGTTCGGCCCCCGAGGTCAATATCCAAAACATCCTTTACTACTTTGGAAGGAAGAATGATTTCACTGCCTGCCGCATCCGCGCCAAGTACCTGTTTCAAGGACTTCATCAAGGATTCATGATTGGCAGACAACGTACCAGGCAGATTGTGATGGCCGATAAACTCTGGCTTATCCTTTTTAAAAGCGGCATTACCAAAGATGTGGTCGGGGTGAATATGGGTATTGATCACATATTTAATAGGTAGATTCGTGACGACCTTTACTGCCTCACGCAATTGCATGCCCACCTTGAATGAACCCCCTGTATCGACCACAGCAACACTACTAGTGCCGACGATGAAACCGATATTGGCCATATCGCCATGATAGTTTTCGTCGAAATCGCCATGCGTTCCGATGTGCACATAAACCCCGTCAGCAATTTTATTCATGGGCAAAGGTGCAGCCCATGCATGGCTTGCAAGCAATGTCAGTGCATATCCTAATCCGGCTAAAAGGGTTTTCATGATCAATTCACTTTCACGTCAGTTGAGGTGGTGAAGCTTTTGCCCTCATTGTCCTGGATCATGACTGAGAGGGTTCCTGCTTGGTCGGCTTTGAAAGGAAACTGGATATTGGGGTCTTCACTGAGACCAATAAAGGTATCCGCATCGAAGACGACTTTGTTATTAAAGGTCGCTACGATCTTATTGATAAAGAACGCTGGTCGAAAACCTTGTGAGACCAGATCCCGTTGTAAACCCGTATACATCGGATGTTTGATGAGGAGATGAGCTTTGTTCAGTTTGGCAGCTTCATCGTCTTTAACCGACAACTTCATTTTGCCGGCAGCTTGACGAGCAATGGATTCGTCACCGCCCACAGTACCACCACAGCCACCTGCAGCACGGATAGGCACTTTATTCATTAAAAACCGGCCATCATTAGTTTCTGCCACGACATGAACGAAAGAATCAGTTTCTAGCCGAATACGGGTATTGATCTCAGCTTTGCCGGAATCGGGCGTGAAGTGGTAAACAGCAACTAGGGGCACTGGGTTTGCATCCGCAATAACAGTGACAGTTTTGATGTATTGGTCCTTTGTGTGTGGATATTGCACGCTAAACTCAAAAGGGACTTGCGCACCGCTTTCGGCTCTCGCAGATGCCTTGATTTTAATATCACCACTTTCTTCCAGCTTTTTGTTAGGAAAATGAGATTCCTTTAAAGTGCCCCAATATTTATCAACTGCTTCAGCGTGACTCGACGGCTGGAAACCTAGCAAGCATGAAGCCATTAAACTGAGAATGAGTGTTTTGTGTTTCATTTTAAAACTCCTTTTAAATAAAACCGACTAGTTGGTATGTTATTCTTATGCTAATATTTGTCAACTAGTTTCTAATCTCAATTGAGAGTGTTATGAAAGAATCGAAATCAACAATATCCCGCAACCGCATCTTGGAAGCTGCGCAAGACTTGATCTTGGCTAAAGGCTTTTCTGCGATGACGGTGGATGCCATCTGTAAGGATGCCGGCATTACCAAAGGTGGATTTTTCCACCACTTCGCTAATAAGGAAGCTTTAGGCGAAGCGGTCTTGGCTAAGTTCTGGAACGATGCTGAGACCCGTCAACAGGCAGCGGCATACAGAAACGAAACTGATCCTGTAAAGTTTCTTGAAGGGTATCTCGATAATGCGATTGAGGCTTACCAAGATCCAGAATTACAGAAAGGCTGTATGCTCGCCATTTTTACGATGGAGTTAGCGCAAAGCAACGAAATTTTATTTAAGTCTGCATCCGGACATTTCGATCACTGGCGCGAAGAGTTCATGACCATGCTGCATAATGCTTATAAATCCAAGGGTGCTGCTATCGATGCACAAGCATGGGGAGACCTTTATATTTCGACATTAGAGGGTTCGTTATTGTTAGCAAAAGCTAAAAATGATCCTGGTGCCATTACAAGAGCATTAACTTTGTATAAGTCATTGCTTATGTCGTCTCTCAAACTTCAACAATAGTAGTGATATAGGGTTGACCTAATATCCAGGTGTTTGTAATTAGTCTATACCCTGAATTGCCCTAACTTATTTTTTGTTTCGCACCATTAGAAGTGCGACCCCTTATTAACGACACTGGATAATTAAAATGGAAAAATACATCAAGAGTATGGCTGTAGAGTGTTCAACCTGGATAGGCTTCGTAATATGAATATTAGAAAAGCTGACATAAATGATTTTGATCTTATTTGGCCCATTTTCAAAGAAATAGTCTCGGCAGGTGAGACTTATGCCTATCCGCGCGATACCTCTAAAGAAGAAGCTTTGAAGCTATGGATTGAGACTCCAAGATTCACATATATTTTTGAAGAGAATGGTATTGTTCTAGGTACTTATTATTTGAAAACAAATCAATTGGGACCAGGTGACCATGTTTGTAATTGTGGCTATATGGTTTCAACAGCCGCGAGAGGTCGCGGTATTGCCACGGCTATGTGTGAGCATTCCCAACAAATAGCAAAAGAGCTGGGGTATAAAGCTATGCAGTTTAATTTCGTTGCCTCTACTAATGATGGTGCTGTAAGTCTTTGGCAGAAGCTTGGGTTCGATACTGTGGGGCGATTACCAAAAGCTTTCAACCACCCATCTAAAGGCTATGTAGATGCACTAGTCATGTATAAATGGCTCGAATGAAGCTTAGGTCTGGAGTAACGACGAGGTGAAACCGTTTCATGATGAAACTCCTTATCTATGGTTACTGTTTCAACAACCTCATCTAAGGAAAACCGTAAACACAGTTATCCATTTATCCAAGGATAAAGGTCTGCTTTGGGCCGATGGCAGTCAATTGCCTACTAAAACTGACCGTCAGCTTTGCGGATATTGCAGCCGACCAGCCTTAATTTTTGTATGACTTGTTATTGCTTGGACTATTAAAAACTAATTGTCACAAAGCTGCCATTCAAGCGGCAAGTCGGACTGCGGTAGGGCGCTATTCCATATCTACTGTTCTGCATCTCAGTTATAGTCTAGCTCTTTTAATTTATCTTTGTTATCGAATGGTGAATTCCGTTGATGAATATGTGACAGTAGAGACCAATTAAAACCAGTCTGCTAAACATTTAAAAGTGTGTATGTCTCCTGTGATCAGCGCATGAATGGTTCCACATTATTCATCACAGCAACAGAAGAACATTTTGATGTTAAAACCAGTCGCAAGAGTACGCTCCTGGGCGTTCCTTTAGTCGCACCAATTTCACTTGGCACCAGAAAAGAGGCTGACTATCAGGTCAAGATCAGGGCGAGACGATATCAGACCATAAATTTTATGAGCGTTTTTATCAAGGACTTGGGCAAGAGCTAGCTCGCTAGGTTGAGAAATTATTTGGGAACATTCAAGTTATCATAATTAAAGCAGTTGAGTCCTTCTGAATACCTCCTTCATTTGATTGATTTCAGTAGAATCATTTCTTTCAAAAGAGATGTGACCATCTACTCGCATCTCAATAGGATTTTGGGATCATAAGTTCCGTTTTGGATTTTTGTATACATTCAGGTGTTGTTAAATATCCAACTTTTAGGGATTAAGCTGACTAACAATAAATGCACTTGTTTGCTCATGTTCGTATATTGACTGTGCGACTAGTAAGGGGGCATTTGAATGTATTATGCAAGCTGAGAATTTATATCAGCACGTTGTTGATTGGATAAAGACTAAGCGAGCAGATTTAATATAAACTGCCGGTACTTTACTTGACTGGAAGTGGCCGCAATCACTTCAAGACCTTAATACATGGTGATTAACTAAGGAGTTAAACCATGTCATATGCTTTGATTCAATGAAAGTCTACTTTTTTCCTTTTTGCATGTTAATAACAATTTTGATGTTGTATAATTGCGGCGTGCAAATATTTGTGAATTTACCTTTCATTTGAATATGCACCAAGAAAAGCACCAAGCGTATTTTATATAGTTGGTAAGGGTTTGATTTTAAATGGTAAATTTATTTTTATCGAATCTCACCTCTTCCGCCAGTAAAAAACGCAATAAAATCAATCACTTAAATTGTTTTACGCCTCAAGTTTACCTCGTGTTTTTACCACATCAAAACTCCCCGAAGTAACTAAAATATTTATCTAAATTATTTAGCTTATTTACTCTTAGTTATCCTTAATTCTACTTCTTAGTTTTAATTCAGCATTGAAAATGTCTTAGTAACCTTTGAAATGGCCTACATGCTCCTTGTGAGATATGGTTATTAAAATATTCTGTTATGGACCGTTAAGTAGTTGCACCGCCAATTAGTAGACGAAAATAATTCCAGTTATATATGCTAAAGTAACTGAAAAAAGAGTATTGCTGTGATTGCAGCTTGCTTTGGCTGTCCGCAGAATATGGGGTGCGTTGATGAGTAATAACAATAATCACAAAATTAAAGTTAAGGATCAGTGATCCTGGGTACTATCATGATGATGAAAAGTTTCCACCCGATTCAGTTTTGCTAGAAGAGTTTCTGAAGTCGACTGAAATTCAGGAGCTTTTTGAGTCGTTTTACAAACTTATTAATATACCTGTCACTATTTTTGACCTCAACGCGAATGTCCTTTATTCATCACATTGGCAAGGCATTTGCACTCAGTTTCATCGTATCCACCCTGCAACCTGCCAACGTTGTATCGAGAGTGACAAGTATTTAGCCGCGCAACTCAAGGAAGAAAAGACCTATGCTATTTATGCCTGTGTGGACTTCACCAGTTTTGTAGACACTAATCAGCCGTTTTTTTCTGAATTGCGCGTTGGTTCAGTAATTTCAAAATGCACAGGAAGACCAGTTTTTTGTTGCATAACAATGGCACGAGCGGTGATTTGATTGCCGTGTGATATGTCCCGCACTTTTAACTTTACAAGATCACATGCTCGAAGTTTACTGTCGATTGCAAGGTTAAATAATGCAAGATCTCGTATGCGGTTTGACAACTCTAGACGAATGCGTATTGACCAAATTTCTTTTAGCTTAAGAGGTGCTTTTTGACCAACTAGTTTATTTTTGTTCCATGGCTCAACACTTTTTGAAGCAGAAATATTTTCCATGATATTAATCTCCTACAAAATAATAGGAATCAATAGCTTGCGCTTCTTTACTGAATTCATGTGTGAAATTGACATAAATGCGGGACAAAGCTGCCATCCATTTTCACTTTTCAGATGTGTGATTCATTAACAGTTTTTCAAAATCACTTTTAGAAACTGCTCTTGAGAACAAATATCCTTGCACGAAGTCACAATTAATAAGTTTTAATAATTCATATTGCTCTTGTGTTTCCACACCCTCAGCTACTACTTTAAGCCCCAATTTGTGCGCCATAGCTACAATGGCTTCGCACAAAGAAAACTCGGTATTACGTGCTTTCATATTTTTAATGAATGATTGATCTATCTTTAGATAATCAATATCAAATTTATTAATATAGGCAAGTGAAGAGTAGCCAGTACCAAAATCGTCAATGGCTACCTCTATTCCAGTATCATGGAACTTTGATAGACAGTTAATGATTTTAGAGTCACCACTCATTAGCAGACCTTCTGTGATTTCAATAACAATACTGCGACCAGATAACTCTAGTTCCTGCAATTTGTTTATCCATTTGATATGACTATCACCCACAAGTTGTATTGGTGATATATTAATGCTGATCTGCAAATCTTTACTTATAGAGGATTGCCAGAACTTAATTTGCTCGGCAACGTGCATAAATACCCAGTCACCAATTGCGTGAATGGTTTTATTTTCTTCTGCAATAGGGATAAAAACAGATGGGGAAATGAGTCCGTAAACTGGATGCTTCCAACGCAAAAGAGCTTCGGCTTTATTAAGATGAACATCATTAAGATCAATAATAGGCTGGTAACATACTTCAAACTGATTTAATTTAAGTGCATGACGAAGGTCTTTGGCCAAATTTGAGTATAGTTCTGCAGCATCTTGTAAAGCTTTGGTGCAAAACTGGAAGTTATTCCGACCATGACTTTTCGCGGAATACATAGCTTGATTAGCGGTTTTAATCAAATTTACAGATTCTGTAGCATCGTTAGGATACAAGGCAATCCCCATACTTGCCGAGATGAATATTTCATGTTCGTCAATTATGAAGGGCTCCGATAGGCACGTAATGATGTTCTGTGCGATATGTTCAATATTTATAGAATTGTTTTGTTGTGACAAAATAATTACGAAGGTATCACCATCATAGCGGGCCAACGTATCGTAGTTACGAATTTTCTTTTCGAGTCGCTTAGCAACTTCAATCAGCATCGAATCTCCGACAATGTGACCAAATGTATCGTTAACCTGCTTGAAATGATCCAGACCAATAAACAGGAGCGCGACTATGGATAAGTTGCGTTGAACTATTTTTATTTCTTGGCTTAAACGATCCTGCAGTAACCTGCGATTCGGCAACCCTGTTAATTGATCAAAGAATGCTAAATTTTCAATTTTTTCTTCAGCGTATTTTCGTTCTGAGATGTCCCAAAAAACTGCAATTCTATATTGTGTAGAGCCATCTGGATTCATGATGGTATTTATCGAGACCCATTCTGGATAGATTCTGCCATCTTTGTGACGATTCCAGACTTCACCCTCCCACTGACCAGTAGATTCAATTGCGCTCCACATGCCTTGAAAAAAGGCCTGGTCATGTTTCAAAGAACTTAGAATGTTTGGGTTTTTACCCATCACTTCTTCTGCACTATAGCCAGTGATATTCGTAAATGATGGATTAACTAAAATAATGTTGTTATCACTATCAGTAATTAATATGCCTTCGGTTGTGTTATTAAAAACTACAGAAGATAACTCACGATCTGTAATATCAGTGTGAGTGCCAATCATGCGTAATGGCCTACCATTCCCATCACGCTTTGTTACTTTCCCGCGGGTAAGTACCCATGACAAATTACCACGTCCATGAATAACGCGATGTTTATTTATAAAAGTTTCTGTTTTACCTTCAAGGTGATTCTGAAGGTCGACTCTTAGCCGGATCAAGTCTTCAGAATGAATTGTCGAATCTGAGTATGTTTGATTTGGATCGCTTTTAAATAAATCCACAAGGGATGGGCAGTTGGTCGAATGATATAGTTCATTTGATTGTATATCCCAGTCCCAAACACCATCCCCGGCGCCTTCTAAAACAAATTTCCATCTTTCTTCACTTGCCTTCAGTGCTTCCTCTGCACGCTTCCTCTCTGCTTTTTCTCTTAAGAGGTCCATTGTACGTAAGGAGAGACTGTCGTACATGGTAAGAACGGTGTCAATTAACATCTGCATTGCACCACTCATTTCAAGGTCGGCTTGCTCTTTTGCTTTAGCTAGAGGTTGACCTGATTGGACGGCTAGTGCCACCTTAGCCATGCGTTTGTCGGTGTCTAAAATATGGTAAGCAAGCCAGTGAACTAAAAATCCAAGAATCTCTCCCAACATTACTTCTAGAGAAATTTTAGCTTTACTTGCTATTAACTCTTTGATTTTTTCTATGAAAGACTCATGAGTTTGCAGATGCTGTATAAACTGCGGATCATCTTTAAAATAGCGATGCCAGACTGCTTCTTCAGACTTGAAATGATAGTCAGCGTAAGCGATCAGTTCATTGAATATATTATCTAAGTCCGTCTCACTGGATAGATTGGCCAAGTGGGCAGCTAGTATATTTAATATGTTAACAAGCTGCCTGTGCTGTTCATCTATTAAGGATATGCCAGTTTCAAGGTTTTTATTCCATGGAAATACTTCGAAAGATTCGGTGGCTTTTGTGTCCATCATAGTTATACTTTTTATTATTAATTTTTCGTTAATGTAGCATGGGCCCTTATAAATATATAAAGGCGGTCCTAGATAATATTGAAAAGTTATAAATACAGCATTAGGAAGAGTAGATTAGTCCTTGATAGAATTGGATATTTAAACTATTGTCGATTCATATTTCAATTTGAATATTCTTAAGCATCGAACTCTTCTTTGTAGTTGTCAGGGTCAATGCCGCACATTTTTAAGGGTTCAATCAGGCGATCACGTTTGATTTTAGCGCTCGAAAGTATATAGCCGCGAATCACATGTTCACGCGTTACGGGAGAGCGATCGTAACCAGCGACTTCTTCAATGATTTTAGTGACCTTGCGCCTTGCCATGGAGCGGAATAGGGCCGGTACATACTTTAGAAGTTCATTGAATAACTCTTCAGCCTCCGTAAGCCACTCACCCTGTTTAGGCAGTTCTGGTACAAAGCCGTATTCATCTTCGCTTAACTCGCGCCATACCACTACCGAGTTGCCGTCTGGGTCAGCGACATGCGCTTCTAGCTCCAGCGCCGGTGTGCGTTGTGCTTCGTAAAGTGCACGGCCGCCGGATTTTACCAGTTTATCAAAGGCGGCCTGTACGTCAGGCACACTCACTCTTAATGTGACAGGACGTGTGACCTGGTTAACATGAATAAGACGTAAAATTACGTTGCCTGAATCCAGGTCAACAAAACCTTCGCCGTGTTTAACTTTTTGTAAGCCGATTAACTTACCCCAGAATTGTTCTGAACGCGTCAGGTCGCAAACGGGCACATCAACGTGCGTAACGCCAAAAAACATATAAATTCCCTAAGTTCCTGTATTTTCCAGAATGCCTGTATTTTCTAGAGTGACTTTATTTTCAAAAGAGCCTGTATTTTCCAGTGGTATTTCGTGGTGATGTTGAGCGCTGCAGTCAGAGCAGTAGATTTTACCTATGCGCACGTGATAAATGACTTTTTCGCCAGCGGCTACTTCACGTGAGCAGCTATCGCAGAGTGTACCTACATCCATCGTGATTTCATCGAAACCTTCAAATGGTTTTTCTATGCCGCCTACCACGCGTGCAAACGGCGTAGTTTTGACAATGTCGCGTCTATAAAACCCTTCCATATCCATGAATCTTTGTGCCATTGCTTCGGATAGACCAGCTTTGCGCAAGCTGCCAAGCATAAGCGATTCGCGATAATCAAACAGTTCGTCTGATATCACCATCCAGTGGTGCGAGTTGCGCGGCCTATCACCGAAATAGACTTTTTCGCCCGTCAGTATCTGTCGCACAAACAGGTATTGTTTTTCGATGAGACGCTGCTTGGTGACTCCAGTAAAAAATGATGAGAGCTTGTCATCTGCGTACACAACCGTATAGAAGTCTGTGAGTACTATTGATAATAGCTTGCCTTCCTGCAACGCCGCCCATAGTTCTGGATCAGGCGGCGGGTATTTTGCGCTGTCATCTTCGGCGGCTAGCACTTCACTTGCTTCACGCCTGCTGTTACGCAAGTCACGCAGCGTAAAGGCGTCGCTATAGATGTCATGCGGTGTGGCGCCATGTTTGGCAGCGAGCAGGGTGGCGCTGTCTACCATCTCGGCCAGGCCTGCCAGGTAAACGGTCCAGTCATGTACATTCTGGTGTTGGGTAAATGCAACTTCATGTGCTCGCCCTGCCAAAGCATTATCTGGCAGAGTAGAACTGCCGGATATACATTCGTAATAGTGAAAGTTGCTGTGTAATTGTTCCAGCTGCCTCAATTGATCATGCAGATAGAATCGGTCGGTGCTTCTACCGCCGTGATAAAGATGAATCTCATGTTTATGATTATTATGCAGGGCATCACGCACAATGCCGAGGAGAGGCGCCATGCCGGTTCCTGCGCCTATCAGCAGTAAAGGATGGTCGCTGGCAGTTGCTTGATAATGACAGTTGCCTTCGGCATTCTGGATATCAATGCCTTCACCGGCCTGTAGATCATCGATGAGCCAGTTGCTCATGATGCCGCCATCCTGACGCTGCACGTGCAGTTCCAGAAAGTAATCTTCGGCCGGCAGGCTGGCGAGTGAGTAGCTGCGCGTAACGCCATCCGGGCGACGCAGATTAATAAACTGGCCGGCCTTATAAACAAAGTCTGTGGGCGGTTCCAGCAGTATTTTGCACACATAAGGCGACAGCATCTCTTTACTGTGAACCAGAACGGCCTGAAATAGTCCGGATGGTGCAGCAATGTGCATATCGCCTATCGGCACGCACTGGCACGGTAGAAAATAACCTTCTTTAATCAGCTCCTGGGCTAATCCTTTTTGCGCTACCGGCGGAATGGCACCATGTTTACATTGCTGCACGCATACGTGACAGACACCACTGCGACAGGAAAACGGAATTTCAATGCCTTGGCGTAATAAAGCGTCAAGCACATTTTCAGCATTACGGGAATGAATGTCACGACTTTGTTTGTCGTTAGTCTGGTATTTTAGATAAGCCATAGTTTTATGTGTTATTGCATTCCTGCTGCATGACTACCCAGTGTTTCCAGCTGTTATCTTGCAAATTTCGTAAAATTTTCTAGTTGACTGGTTAATTGAAATTGAAAAATAATGGCCCTACACTAGGTGCATCTCTAATGTAGGAGCATTACTATTTTACAGTGCAGCTTCTACTGAAGGCATGCTGCTGCGTGATTTTGTCAGCACCATACCAAGGTTTGCTGATTTACGGCATACAAAGCAAGCAACTTGCTCTTCGTTTTTACCGCGGATGAAAATGTGGATCAGGTTGTCACTGTTGATAATGATTTCCTGGAAGTAGTGATGGCCGTCTTCTGAAAGACCACGTGCTTTTTTGAAAATACTTTCAATCATTTTAACGTTTGGGCCTTGGAATAGATCTGCTGTAGCAGCTGCCAGTAATTCAACCACTTCAGTTGGTTGTGAATCTACAGATTTGATACCAAGCAACATGCCGCTGGCAAGGTCGATATAGCCTGCAGCTAAACATTCAGGAATGGCGGCGGCTGCGGCTTGTAAAGCATCATTCAATTTGGTCATATAAATTTCCTTTTTTTTTAATTAATAAATCACTTTTGTTGTAACAGTGCGTCTTTCCTTACCACTTCATACCTATCCCTCAATGGACTAGAGATGATTCTTTTACACTGGAGGTGTTTCAAACTCTATGTGAAAATGCCTCCAGAAATTTGACTTGCGCTTCGGATTGAACCCAGCGTGGTTCAATTCTTCGTACATACTCCAAGGCGCTCAGTGATTCTTTGCCTTCCCAGATTAAATGGGCAGCGAGCACAGTGCCTGTACGGCCTAGTCCTGCCCGGCAGTGCACTGCAATTACCTCACCTTGTGCAAGCAGGGATTCAATCAGTTTGCATATACGGATGCCTTGTTCGATACTAGGCGCTTCCATATCAGGAATTGGTTCCCAGATACTTTTGATTCCGTATGGTGCAAGTTTTGTGCTATCCAGCGCGGTCTCCGTCAGCGTGATGAGCGTGGTTATTCCTACACGCTGCAGGGCTTTCAGGTCATACTCCATATCAAAATAAACGCCTGGCACCGGTGTGCCGGCGATTTTTCCACGTTTCAGCCATAGAAAACCGCGCGGTCCAGATTGGCTTTTGGAGCCGGCTAGCGCTGCCTTAGGTAATGGTTTTGCTGGTATCACGGACTCATCCAGATGTTCCGGAGGGGTGCCCGGGCTGGCGACATTACAAGATCCGGTACGTGCAAATTCACGCGCCGCAGGTGAAACCGGGGTATCAAATATCTGTGGAATCGGCTGCTGCTCCTGGACATGGCCGCCAGCGATCAATATTGCCGTGCCACCCAGTAGTCTTGCATGTTTTTGATTATGCAGAACAACCAGCAGGGCGCGTCGTGTTGCTTCTTCACGCAGGTAAGCAAGCAGGCGGGCACTTTCCAGATCATTTAAACCGGTAGTCGGCTCATCAATGCATAGTAAATGTGGGCTGGACACTACTTGGCGCAAGATTGAAAGATGGCGTTGTTGTGCCAATGGCAGGTTTACCACCGGCTGATCCAGCTTGTCGCACAACTCATCAAGGTTTGCGCGTTTCAACAGCCGCTTGGCAAGTTCGTATTGCATGGCTCGCGTCAGTTGATTACGCTCCGGTAAATTCACTACGATATTTTCCAGTACAGAAGACATCATGAGTTGGGCACTTTGCGCTACCAGATCCGGCCGTTCTTTTTCAGACAATACTGCGCCACGATAATAAGCTTCGCCCCAGATACGGCAAGAAGGGCTGGCTGTGCTGAGCCCGGCTAGTGTGCGCAATAAAGTTGACTTGCCGGTACCTGAAGGGCCAAGCAACACGAATGCGCCTTGTTCCGAAATGCTTAGCGTAATCTCGCTCAAGACAACTTTTTTGCCAAAAGCAACGCCAAAACCATTGAGCTCCAGCAGTACTCCGGCAGCGCTTGCGTCTTCGCTGGCTTGCAGTTGTGCTGGGGCGGCAGGTGAGTTTTTTAATGATTTGGTCAAGGTGATAGGTACTTTTATTATTAATATTTACTTTATGGTGGCTTGCGCTTGAGTCAAGTATGCACCCATGAACTCTATTTTGACTTTGTGTCCACTGACCAAAGCTGAATCTACCGCAAGTTAGGACAGTCCGTGATCAATCTCCAGCATTAATTAAGCCACTTTAGTGAAGGTGGAATACGCATAAGAGTATACTTATGCCACTATTTTTTTATTAAAACACTCTAGTGCATTTGCTGACTAATGGCGTTTTTTAACAATAAAATCGTGTTATGTGTAAGCAAGAAGAGCAAATTAACTTTTAACTCTAATTTCTCTGTTTTAAGTAACTAAAAATCACTCGTAGCAACTTTAGTTGCAATCTCGATTCAATGTCATCACCCCATGGGGTGATGACATTGGTAAATTGTTATATATAGTGCATAGATATGAATCAGGACAGTTTTAACTTTTATGGCAATCAAGCAAACTGGACACGCGGAAATTGACCAGCAGCATTTCATTATCGAAAGTATGGTGGAAGAGTTAGCTAGCAATTATTCTGGAATTGAAGACTATTCAAGCTTTTCTTGTAGAGAATGTAAGCAGGAAGGAAGAAAGGTCTGCGCTGACACTATTACATCTTTAACAGAGGATCTGCGGCTCTTTTTAGTCGGTCATAATGTATATGAAGAAAAAATGATGGAATTACTTCCTGATACTCCAGTATGTCAGGCTCATATAAAAGCACATAAGCTTGCTCATAAAGGAATATCAAAAAGTTTAAAAATGCTATCGCAAAGAATGAATAGTGAGTGTCCAAGAGCCGTTGGTTTTCAGATGCTCAAAATTGCTGGAGATTGGTTAGGAGACCATTCATTAGCATCTGATGCGGGTCTGGTTCGACATATTGACAGTTTTGAATTGTCAGAAATAGATTTTGATGGAGAGCTAGTTGCAATCTTAGATAAATATGTATTTCCTGATCGTCCAACTCAAAAAAAGTCCTCTTACTATATGGAATTGGCAATTCAAAGAAAAAGAATGGAAGTGCGAGGACGTTTTGAATCGCTATCGCCAGCACAGTGTAGAGTATTCTGGCTGGTTGCTAGTGGAAAAAAGAATAAAGAAATTGCTAGCGAACTTGGTTGTTCAGTCAACACAATCAAAACTCACAGGGCTGTGATTTTTAGCAAGCTAGAGGTTAAATCTGTACTTGATCTTGTGAAGAAAGCAGATTTGTTAAGATAAATGTTAATTTCTAGAGCCAAATTAGATAAGTAGTATCGGTTATTAATCAATACACCAATTGGTTTGAAATTTAAATAATTAAAGGTTTTTATTTACCGAAAGACTTAGGAATTTTAAGCAAACATCACAAATGTAAGAATGAATCAAAAATATGGTCATTGATAAACTTCATGTATTTTTAAAATTAAAATGAAATCAATTAAATTCTCACTTGTAAATGGCAATATTAATAAAATTGAGCTAGATGTCATCAAGGCAATCACACAAAACGATATTGTTGAGGTCAATCGATTACTAAAACAGATTCTTTTACTTGAGAAACAAAATCCATTAATACTTATTTCTGTAACAGATGTTAATTGAATTAAGAGAAATCTAGGCCTTTTTAAAGTGTCTTGGGGATAAAACTTTATGGATTTACATGGATTTTATGGAGTTATGTCGATATTAGAAGTTCAATTGATGGTTAAATAAAGCCAATTTCTATGATCTATATACATCCTATGATATGGGTAAGTGGATTCGACCCAGGTTATTGTAGTCACCGTTTATAGTTTAAATAAGCTAAATAGAGGTAATTATGACAAGGTTCGGTGCTTGCGAAACTGTGGGAAATTTAAATATATTTAGAATGATGAACAGTAAATGCAGATTTTAAATAGTATTGAACTAACGTCTTATGGCATAAGTTTTAGTAATAAAGTTGCTCTGAATAATGTTTCTTTAAAATTAAACATGACAGGCGTAACTGTATTGATGGGACCAAAAGGTTCCGGTAAAACTGCTTTACTCGCCAGTTTGGCCGGTATGAACGATAACAATCCCAGCTTTAACTGCTGGGGTGATGTTTTTTTTTTTGACAGACTTATGAGTGCTGACGCTTTATCGGTGCGACCTGCGTTTGTTCGTCCGGCCATGTCTCAACTAGATCGATCTTTAGAAGATGTAATTCTTTCGCATTACACATTTTCTAGAACCAATACTAATGGCAGACAGGAGTTCGTAAAAAATCTAATTTTAGATTCTAAATTAGAAGAATTACTGCCGATGTTGCAGCAGCGTTTAATTGATTTAAAGCCGGTTTGGTATCGTATTGTGATGATTTTTGTTGCAGCAGCAACCAAGCCACCTGCATTGATGTTAGATGACCCCATGAAAAAACTGAATGCTAACGAGGTCAGTTTGATGGCACGTTATATAAGGCATTTAGGTAAGCAACTGAAAATCATTGTAGCCCTGGATAATAAAGCTCATGCACATGAAATGGCTGATGATATTGTATTACTTACAGCGAATGGAGTTCAGTTCCATGGTGCAAATGATGCCTTCTTCGCTAGCCCGCCTCCGAGCGATATAGTAAGTCAATTCCTGCTGACCGGTAATATCAGTACTAATTTAGCAGATAGTGCGATATCAATGGACTTGTATCAAGCTGATATTGTTGCAGATGAAGAAATAACACCTAGTCTAAATGATTTTCTATTAAGTAGTTCAGCAGAGCAGATTTTGAGTCAGGACTACAAACCTCTGCCGCACAATGTGGCAACAAAATCAGCCATTATCGATCAGGCGAACAACTGGTCAAATGAAGAACATATTGAGAATGATGATTCTGGCAATTTAGTTTCCAATAATTTTTCATGGATAGTTCGCGGCATATTGGCCGTCTGCCCAATGCCTGGTATTGATAACTCATTGGGATACGATTTGGATATTTTGGCCTCTAAGGGCGTTACTAAACTCATTACACTTACGCCAGAGGATATCTATCAAGCAGAATTAGCAGCTCAAGGTTTAAGTAATGTACATATACCTATCTCTGGTGGAAAAATGCCATCAATGACTCAAATGCATATGTTACTGCTAAAAATGAAAGAATTGATTGAAAGCGGAGATGTACTTGCCGTCTATTGTTTAGATGGATGTGGTGCCGCAGGCATTGTCATCGCTGCCTGGATGATTAAAGAAGATGGTGTTACGGTCGAAGAGGTTATAAAAAAACTGAGATTAATTAATCCCGGTCTGATCCAAAGTTTAGTGCAGGTGGAGTTTTTAACAGGGTTTGCCAATGACGTCAGAAATAGAGCACGAAATAAATAAAGTAAGCCAGTTTACTGGAGCAAGTTCAAACTTGAAGTTTCAAAGATTTAGCTATATCAATGTTTGACCAAATACACAGTAATGTCTGGACATTACTGATCTGGAATAAATTAGAAATTTGTAGAGTATGATAATTGCACCATATCCACATAACGAACAAGCGCGTTTAGCTACACTTAAACAATATGATATTCTCGATACGGAATCGGACCCTGCTTTAAATGCCATGGTTCAACTGGCATCTTACATTTGTCAAACACCAATTGCTGCGATTAGCCTCATAGATGAGAGGCGCCAATGGTTTAAAGCAAGTGCCGGATTGGATGTCACCGAGACCCCACGTGATATAGCGTTCTGTTCTCACGCCATTATTCAAGATGACCCCTTAATCGTGCAAAATGCTCTATTGGATGACCGTTTTTTTGACAATCCATTAGTCACTTCATATCCAGAGTTTCGTTTTTATGCAGGCGTTCCTTTAACCACTGCAAAAGGTCACCACCTGGGTACGCTATGTGTTATTGATCGCATCCCTCGTGCATTGACCCCAGAACAGTTAAATGCAATTAAAGTATTAGCGCAGAATGTTATGGCACATCTTGATCTACAGATCGCCTATAAAAATGCGGGGAAATATATAGATGACCTTCAGATGTCAGAGATGATTTTTAACACTGCCAGTGAGGCGATATTAGTAACTGATGGCAATAACACGATCGTTCTGATAAACCCTGCGTTTACTCTTATAACTGGCTATAGCCCTAATGAGGTTATTGGCAGACATTATAGTATTTTGTATTCAAAATCACAGAGTACTAAGTTTTATCAGAAAGTGTTGCAAACCTTAAATGACACTGGTCATTGGGATGGCGAGTTATGGGCTACGAGAAAAAATGCGGAGGAATATGTTCAATCGCTGTCTGTTAATTCAATTCTAAATTCAGATGGAACAAAGCGTTTGCATGTAGGTATTTTCTCTGACGTTACCGAAAGGAAAAGAAAGGATGAACTGATTTGGAAGCAAGCTAACTATGATCACCTTACCCAATTAGCAAATCGCAGTCTATTTCGTGAACGTTTTGAACAAGCAATCAAATCAGCAAATCGCTTATCTCATTCTGTTGCTATGTGTTATATAGACTTGGATAAATTTAAACCGGTTAATGACAACTTTGGACATGAAGTTGGCGATAAATTATTGTTTCAGGTTGCTGCACGTATCAGTCAGTGTGTGCGTGAAACAGACACTGTCGCAAGAATTGGCGGGGATGAGTTTGCAGTTATTTTGACTCAGCTTAATGATGTAACCCATATTAACAGGATCGCTGAACATATCATTCAAACCCTATCCGAACCATTTGTCATTGATGGTAAAGAGCTAAGTATATCTGCGAGTGTGGGAATCTCAATTTACCCCCAAAATGGCAGTAATTCACAGTTACTGTTGACGCGTGCTGATAAGGCGATGTATTCCTCGAAGTCTAGAGGATGTAATCAATTCAGTTTTTACATCGAAACATGATAAAAGAACCCTCCATTTTTGAGTGTACTCCCACACGAGCTATTGCCTGGGTTGCTTTAGTTATTCTATTTAGTGAGTTCTTGGTCATGTTGCTGATCAGTTTCTATCAGCCTTATTTTGAAGAAATATTACCCGTCTATTGGATGCTACTTGATTCAATCGTTCTCACGATACTCATTACTCCTGCTTTGTACATGTTGATCTTTATTCCGATGCGTAAATATCATAGCGAACTGAAAAAGCAAAGCGTGATGCTTCGTGAAAATTTGCAAATGAAAACATTGATCGAAACAATACCAGACTTGGTCTGGATGAAAAACTTGGAAGGACAGTATCTTTTATGCAACCATGAGTTCGAGCAGTTTTTTGGTAGTCCTGAAGCTGATATTGTAGGTAAAACTGATTATGACTTTGTCGATACAGAATTGGCGAACTTCTTCCGCCAGCATGATCAACTAGCAATGAACGCTTCCCATCCTAATATTAACGAAGAGTGGATTACCTATGCATCAGACTCGCGTCAGACATTACTAGAAACACGCAAAGTGGCAGTTTATAGTGATGATGGCAAAGTCTCGGGGGTATTAGGTATAGGACGAGACATCACCATACGCAGACAAGATGAAGAGAAGCTCCGACTTGCTGCCAGCGTATTCTCTTGTGCACATGAGGGCATCATAATTACTGATGCAGCTAGAAAAATCATCGAAGTTAACGATGCTTTTATTCGCATCACTGGCTACAGCCGGAACGAAATCCTTGGACAGAATCCACGTATTTTAAATTCTGGGTTGCATGATAAAGAGTTCTATATTGCCATGTGGCAAGAAGTTCGTAAGCAGGGCCTATGGCATGGGGAGGTGTGGAATCGGCGTAAGAATGGCGAATTGTATAACGAATTGCTAACCATCAGCACAATACGTAATCATCATGGCAAACCCTTGCATTACATAGCTTTGTTCTCCGACATTACCATACTCAAAGATAATGAACAAAAGCTCATGCACCTCGCCACTCACGATGCACTAACAGGTCTGCCTAATCGAACACTAAAAGCTGAACTCATAATGCAGGCTATGAGCCGGGCACGAAGATGCAGCAAGTTTTTGGCAGTTGTTTTTATTGATCTGGATGGGTTCAAGCTCATCAACGATAATTATGGACATGAAGTTGGTGATAAGCTTCTAATTGCGCTAGCAGCAATCATGAAACAGACATTGCGGGAAGGCGATACGCTAGCCCGCCTGGGCGGTGATGAGTTTGTTGCTGCACTTGAAGACCTTAATGACAGGGAAAGCAGCCTGCCTATGCTCAATCGCCTGCTCTCGGTAATTTCACAACCAATTTTTATCGACAATAAACAGTTTCAGATTACCGCCAGCCTTGGCGTCACTTTTTATTCTGAATCTAATGATGTAGATGCAGATCAACTCTTACGCCAGGCCGATCAGATGATGTATATAGCCAAGCAGGCTGGCAAGAATCGGTACCATATATTCGACATCGAAGAAAATGAAGGTATTAGAAAGTTTAAGGATGAACAAGAGCGTATTCGCCAAGCGCTAGCTAAAGGCGAGCTAGTATTATATTACCAGCCCAAGGTCAATATGCGTACGGGTGTTGTCATTGGTACAGAAGCACTGATTCGCTGGCAACATCCAGAGCGAGGGTTACTGTTGCCTGAAGAGTTTCTTTCATTTGTAAGAAATCACCAGCTAACAATTGATATCGGTGAGTGGGTGATTTCTACAGCCATCGCACAGATGGAAGTATGGCATGCTGCTGGACTGAGTATTGAAGTAAGCGTTAATATAGATGCCTATCAATTGCAACAAGCGAATTTTGTTGAGCGTCTACAAAAAATTCTTGTTGCGTATCCAAACGTTAAACCTAACTATTTAGTGCTCGAAGTTTTGGAAACTAGCGCGTTACAAGACCTAATTAGAATTGCTCACGTCATAGACGATTGCAAGGAAATGGGGGTGATGTTTGCGCTTGATGATTTTGGTACAGGTTACTCAACACTGACGTATTTAAAGCATCTCCCGGTAGCTACATTGAAGATAGATCATAGCTTTGTGCGTGGGATGCTTGAGAATTCAGATGACTTGTCAATTTTGAACAGTGTGATTAATTTAGGTTCAGCCTTCCGCCGTCAGATTATTGCAGAAGGTGTGGAGACCGTTGATCATGGAATAATGCTACTCCATCTTGGATGTGAGTTAGGCCAAGGCTATTGCATATCAAGACCCATACCAGCCAATGAGTTATTTGGGTGGGCGTCTAACTGGCAATCTGATCCGGCATGGATCGGACGCGCTCCGTTACATCGTGACAGTTATCCATTGCTATATGCCGGTATTGAGCACCGTACCTGGATTGTCACATTAGAAAATTTTTTAAAAGGTGAGGGGGAAGTCCCACCAACGATGAATCATGATAAGTGCCATTTCGGCAACTGGTTGCATACCAACGGCGAAACTTATTTTAGTATGAGCAATCTTGTTAACATCAGGTCAATCCATGAGCAGGTACATATATTAGCTAAAGAACTATTGGGACTTAAAAAAGATGGAAGAATTGAAGAGGTAATTACAAGGATAAACGAACTACATAATTTGCGTGACTATTTACTTGAGCTAATAAATGGTGCTGAATCATCACTAAGGCATAGAGATATTTAAGCCTTATACAGCGTATGTAAATGCTAGGTGTAATGGTCTAATGATCTGGGACGTTCATTAAGAGGCTTGTTGTTGCTTTTGCTCATAGGCTGCTGGCGATAGATTGCCCAAAGTTGAATGGCGCCTGATGCGATTGTATAACGGCTCAAGACTTGATAGTAATTCTGGCAAATATACTACACACGGAAAACTATTGCGTACCTGTTATTTTCGCAGCTACAAAAAGCATCATCCCGACTTAGCTTAAGGTCGGTAAATCACTTTTAATTGGTTTAATATTCATTAACATTCTCCACGTTGATTTGATCGTACTGTGCGTACCAATGAACTTCACCCACACAATACCTGCCCGGTATTGCATTTCTACCACTAGACGATATTTATTACCTGCAACATTAAATACCACACGGTTGTTGCCACAGATACTGGCGTTTCTGTAATGCGCCTTGTTATATTAACGATTCCCATCGATTGATGATCGCTGAAGCCGCAATAGTATACGGTGGCATTTATTTAATCTTGCCATCTTCGATATATCAGTGATGCGTTGGTTTTGCGTATTTTAACAAACCATAAATACTTCTTATCAACTCATCATTTATCAAGCGTGCATCCTGTAGTGTTCATGTAGAAAAAGCGTTTACTTGTGCTCAATCTAATATCTCGCCTTGTAAACCCAGAAATATCGTAGCATAATAAGCTACATTTGGAGCTTAAAGGGAAACGAATTGTTATCATCCTTACTGTTTAGTGCATATAGAAAGCGTGTTTTAGGATTGCTATTATTACATCCTAATGCCAGCTATCACGTTCGCGAGCTTGCTAGGCTCACAAACACTACGCCTGGAACCCTACACAAAGAACTGACCAAACTTACTATTGGCGGTATATTGCAAAGCAAAAAGGTTGGCAACCAGGTGCATTACAGCGCAAATCTTTCTTGTCCAATTTACTCGGAATTAGCAGGTATTTTGCGCAAAACATCTGGCATGGTGGATGTGTTATCAGAATCTTTAAGTAGCGCTCAAGATAAAATAAATACCGCATTTGTGTTTGGCTCCATTGCACGTGGTGACGAACAATCGAATAGTGATGTAGATGTAATGATTATTGGCTCGTTAGGATTTGGGGATGCCGTTCAGTTATTGCATCCCACTCAAGACGTTTTGCAACGCGAAATAAATCCGGTAGTGTATTCAACAGAAGAGTTTAATCGGCGCATTAAAAATAACGATTCTTTCATTAATGAAGTGTTAGATAAGCCCAAGCTGTTTATAATAGGTTCTGAAAATGAGCTTAGACAATCTACTTAAAATAAATCAACTTCAAGTACACAACACTTCACGCGAAGCTGTGTTGCGCTTACTGGAGGCCGCCAAGCGGAATATCGCCGATGCACATATCGATGCTGTTAGTGGTGAGAATAGATTTGATGCCGCTTACAAATCTATTATGCAATGCGCAATGGTGGCGTTGTGGGTAAATGGTTATAGAACATCAACCAGTCAGCTAGGTCATCATCAGACTGCTATTCAGACATTATCAACGACTGTGGGACTTCCTCATAGTACTGTGATTATTCTGGACAGCTTACGTAAGCAACGGAATGTCAGTGATTATGAGGGCGACTCCGTTGCTGATCAGGCTGTGCTTGAATGTATTATGCAAGCTGAGAATTTATATCAGCACGTGGTTGATTGGATAAAGATTAAGCGAGCAGATTTAATATAAACTGCCGATCTCTTCCTTGACTTGGAGTGGGTCGCAATAACTTCAAGACCGCAACTCATGGTGATTAGCAGAAGAGTTAAACCATGGCTTGTGTTTTAATTCAATGAAAGCCTATTTTTTGTTTTTTCATGTTATTAAAATTTTTGATGTTGTATAATTGCGCCGTGCGAATATTTGTGAATTTATTTTCATTTGAATATGCACCAAGAAAAGCACCAAGCGCATTTTATATAACTGGTAAGAGTTTGATTTTAAATGATAAATTTATTTTTATCGAATCTCACCTCTTCCGCCAGAATTTAAATGTCGCTTTTATCAGCGGCATTTTTTTTGTAGTGATTAAATTTTTAAGGATAAAGCAATGAGCCAAATCATTATTGACCATAACCCGTCAGAAGAG
>Ga0208756_100054_pt1 | contig 81754 bp, 73 predicted proteins | sample LakWasMe73_LOW10_2_FD_183901 | JGI IMG/M metagenome (GOLD analysis project Ga0208756, IMG submission 183901) | Freshwater sediment methanotrophic microbial communities from Lake Washington under simulated oxygen tension - Sediment Metagenome... | ecosystem: Environmental > Aquatic > Freshwater >... | reverse complement strand
TAGCGGATTAGCGGATTAGCGGATTAGCGGATTAGCGGATTAGCGGATTAGCGGATTAGCGGATTAGCGGATTAGCGGATTAGCGGATTAGCGGATTAAAAAAGCAGCCTTTGGCTGCTTTTTTAATATACAATACGTTAATCCGTAATCCGCCAATCCGCTAATTGATTAATCCGGAATTACAAGTTTATTATTATTCCTGTTCACATCCGCCATCCGCTGGCTGGGGTCTATTTCGATGGATTTGATATTGCCAATGTTTTTAGAGATTTCAAAAGAATACTCAGGGTGTGTCCACCTCCATTCAGGGTGTACGATCCGTTGTATTTTATTCTCAGCAGGTTTCTCTCCATACATCAGGTTTAACGGAATATAATGCAGTTCCTGCGTGCCATCTTTGTAAGTAACCAACACATCAACCGGCATTGGCATTTTGCCAATACGTTTTAAGGTAATAAGCCTTTTGCCATCCTGTACATCAATATCTCCTACACCATAATCAATTGTTTTGGTGCTGTTGATCCAGTATTCTTTATACCAGTCGAGCTCCATATTACTCAGCTTCTCAGCCACGCGGATAAAATCATTCGGGTTGGGGTGTTTAAAACGCCATTGGTCGTAATAGGCAAGCAGTATTTTATCGCGGATACTATCACTCACAATATATCCTAACTGGGCAATAAAAACAGCGCCTTTGCTATAGGCCGCCTGGCCGTATGCATAGTTTGTATTGTAATGATCCGCATGGGTGCTGGCAGGCTCTTCCAGGCCACTTTTAGCCAGATTAAAATAGCCGCGATACGAACCTGTATACCAGAAGCCAGGAGATTTACGCAGTGTTGCCAATACGCGTGTGCTGGAATAATCTGTAAATCCTTCATCCATCCATGGGTATAAAGATTCATTAGTGCCCAGCATCATCTGGTACCAGCTATGCATCCACTCATGCAATGCGGTTCCTACGCTGGCCGATTTAAGCAGGGTTGCCATAGGGTATTCCATTCCGCCGTCTCCACCCTGAACAAAAGTGTAGGTCTTGTATGGATACGCACCAAAGGTTTTTGCAATGATGGGATAAGCCAAAGCTGCTGTATCAGCCACTTTCTGCCATCTCGCTTCTAAAGAATCAACAGCCTTATATACCACGCGGATCAACGGACCATTCTTCACAGTGCGGGTGATCATTTTATAGGTTGGATCTGCTGCCCACATAAAATCGTGCACGTTATTGGCCTGCCATTTCCATGTGTTTGTTGCGCCTGTAGCAGGTTTCACTTTTATGCCTGGCGCTTCATATCCGAAACCCAGTTCGTTTGCATTCTGCAGATCGCCACCCGCAGTAACCATATAGTTTTTATCAATAGTGATGCTCACATCAAAATCGCCCCACACGCCATAAAACTCACGTGCTATATACGGATTGGCGTTCCATCCCTGGTAATCGTATTCTACCATTTTAGGGTACCATTGGCTCATGCTGTAACGAATACCTTCTGCATTATCCCGTCCGCTTCTGCGTACCTGCTTTGGAACCTGTGCTTCAAACACCAGCTCCATCTGCACTTTTGATTTTGGAAGGATAGGTTTAGTGAGCAACACTTCCAGTATTGTTTCGTGCTCTTTCAATTGCTGTTCCACACCATTAATCTTAATACTTTTTACACGCTGGTAACCGATCTCCTCAGGAGTTAGTTTACTGATACGGTCTTTCACTCTCGAATCCCAATCAAGCCCATCTGTTTCTTTTCTTGGCTCCATCACTCTTATCTTGCCCAGTTCAATACTTCTTGTATCCATACTGCTGCCCGGTTGAAATGCGTTCCAGTATAAATGAAAATATACTTTCGATAAAGTATCGGGCGAGTTGTTGGTGTAATCTAATTTCTCTGTTCCGGCAAAACGGTTAGTAACAACATCCATGGCTACATTGATATTGTATTTGATGCGTTGCTGCCAGCGGTCGGGCTGGGCAGAAACAGATAACAGTTGGCAGATAGCAGATGACAGGAATAATAGTTGGAGCAATTTTTTTCTCATGGTACAGTGGGGATTATTAGAGGGGTAAATTTCAGGAAAATACCTAAATAAACTGCAGATAATTGACCAATGGAAGAATAGAGCAGAATGGCCCAAAAAGCTGTTATTCCTTGCCTGCAACCACAATTACGATCTCGCCTTTTACAGTTTTGGCTTTGAAGTAATCGGTCACTTCGCGCAGGGTGCCGCGTTTGTTTTCTTCAAACAGTTTGGTTAGTTCACGGCTAACGCTGCAGTCACGCGCTGCACCAAAATAAATAATGAATTCTTCCAGTGTTTTTACCAGGCGCATCGGGCTTTCGTAAAAAACCATTGTTCTTTCTTCTGCAGCCAGTTGTTTCATCATCGTTTGACGGCCTTTCTTTAAGGGAAGAAATCCTTCAAACACAAAACGGTTGGTTGGTATGCCGCTGTTTACCAATGCCGGCACAAATGCATTGGCTCCGGGCAGGCATTCTACTTTTACATCCTGTTTTATACATTCTCTTACCAGCAGAAAAGCAGGATCAGAAATACCCGGCGTACCGGCATCGGTGATCAGGGCCATTGTTTTACCTGAACGCAACTGGTCTACAATATGCGGAACAATTTTATGTTCGTTATGCTGGTGATACGGAGAAAGCGGTTTCTGAATCTGGTAATGATTCAGCAATTTGGAAGAGGTGCGTGTGTCTTCACACAAAATCACATCCACCTGCTGCAACACTTCCAGGGAACGAAGCGTGATATCCTTTAAGTTACCGAGTGGTGTAGGGATGAGGTAAAGCAAGAAGTCTGTGGTTTGTAGTCTATGGTCTGTAGTTGTGTCAATAGCAGAAAACCACAGACCACAAACTATAGACTACAGACCAATGAAAATTAGTTGATCATTTCAATTTCATAAAACTCCATCACAGGATTGGCGAGTAATTTTTTACTTGCATCTTCTGCTATTTGTTTGGCCTGGGTTTCACTGTCGGCTTCTATCTGTAAAGTGATATGTTTACCTACCCGTACATCAGTTACGGCACCCAGTCCCAGGTTTTTTAAACCACCCATTACGGCCTTACCCTGCGGATCCAATAAATCTTTTAACGGCATTACTTTGATCTGAACATTATAGGTCATGATTCTTGTTGTTTGAACGACAAAGATAGAATTACGTAAGCAATAAATGCGACAGGAACTGCCAGCCATCCAAAACTTATTGCGGCAGCCAGTGTAACCAGCGCCAATATCAGGAAGGGAAGCAGCTTTTTAAAGGACACCCCATTAAACTTCAAAGCCAGCATAGGCAGGCGCGATACCATAAGGTAGCTTACAACCAGCACTGCGGCATACCAAAACCATTTATTAAGTAATATCCTAATAATTGCATCATTGTTTGAATACCAGTAAACAAGTGGAAACGATGCAAACAACAAACCGACCGCAGGAATGGGCACTCCTTTAAAACTGTGGCTCTGGGCCGGGTCTATATTAAACCTTGCCAACCGGTAAGCGCCTGCACATGGCAAAATTAAAGCAGGTAATAACCATAGCATACTCACATCCAATCCATCGGGCTGCTGTGCAAAACTCAGCCGCAGAAATTGATACGCGATCAGCCCCGGCGCCACACCAAAACTTACCGTATCGGCCAATGAATCTAATTGTTTGCCAAGTTCTGAATAAGCATTTAAAAGCCTTGCTACAAAACCATCCAGAAAATCGATCACTGCTGCCAGGCCAATAAATATACTTGCGAGATATATTTTTTCAGGAATTACAACAAGATTATCCCCGTTCGCATCAACAGTAAACGACAGCCCTGTTTGCATAATACTCACAATTGCAAGACAGCCAAAAAGCAGGTTGAGAAGGGTAAAAATATTTGGTATTTGTTTCATGGGTTATTAGTCAACGATCCATGATCCACAGACCATGAATTTAGTCTTTAAGTGAGTTGATGCTTTTTTATCTTTTTACCATGCTCTTCAGAGTATGGATGTGATATGTTTTTTCGTTTCGGAACTTTAGTCCTGAGTGTGCCAACAATTATTTTATCAAAGTTACCTATTCAAAATTCACCACCTCAATCGGGACTAAAGTCCCAAAAGAATTTCAATGAGATTCAATTATCCACGCTCTAAAGAACATGGCAATAAATGAAGATTACTACAAGATAAAAGAGTGCAACAGTCATATTCCAATCTAAATGCACACTTAAAATATTAACTGCTTTTTTTCATCAAAGCTTCAATCTCCTCCACTGTAATCGGGATATTCTTCATTAAATCAATATTACCATTTTTGGTGATCCAGAAATTATTCTCAATACGGATGCCCATCTGCTCTTCTTCAATGTAGATGCCCGGTTCTATTGTAAACAACATGCCGGCTTTAACGGGTTCAGTTCTTGTTCCAAGGTCATGCACATCAATACCCAAATGATGTGAGATGCCGTGATACAGGTATTTGCGGTACGCACGGTTTTCCCTGTCTTCATTCTTCACATCCGATTTACGCAAAAGGCCAATCTTTAAAAACTGCTGGGTAGCTTCCTCCCCTACTTTTTCAGTGTAGTCAAGAATAGAGATGCCGGGTTTTAAAATGCTTTTGGCATAATTGTGTAAATACAAACAGGCATTATACACTGTTTTTTGCCTGCGGCTGAATTTGCCGTTAACGGGAATGGTGCGTGTGAGATCTGCGCAGTAGTTGCCGTATTCTGCGCCAAAATCCATCAAAATCAGTTCACCATCTTTACACTCGCCGTTGTTGGAAACATAATGCAAAGTGCGGGCATTATCGCCGCTGGCAATGATGCTTCCGTAGGCAGGACCACTTGCACGCTGACTTAAAAAGCTATGCCAGATCTCTGCTTCAATTTCATATTCGTTTACGCCCGGTTTAATAAACTGCAATAACCTGCGGAAAGTATTATCTGTAATATCAATAGCTGTCTGAACAACTTCTATCTCTTCTTTTGTTTTAATACTCCGCAGTTCCTTCATGATCTTTGCAGCACGCTGGTAAGAATGCAAAGGATACGCGGCTTTCATTTCATCAACAAAACGGTATTGCCTGCTGCGTACATGCGAAGCTTTCCGGTCGTTCTCATTGGTATCAAGATAAATATGATCGGCCAGATGTATCCATGTTTGCAGTGCCGCATCAAGTGTATCGAGCCATACAATGGTGTTGATGCCCGATATGGCGGCAGCTTCTTTGGCACGCAATCTTTTTCCGTCCCATTTCTCTTTTAATTCGTTGGGACGAACCAGCACCAATACTTCCCTGTATTTAGGATCGGGATTATCGGGAAAGAGGATCACCATCGAATCTTCCTGGTTAATGCCGCTGAGCCAGAAAAGATCGGTGTTCTGTTTAAAGGGATGCAATGCATCGCCATTGGCTGGCCATTCATCGTTGCTTACAAAAACAGCAATGCTGTTGGGCAACATTTCTTTTGTAAAACGCTTTCTGTTATTGATAAATATATCAGGATTAAGCGGCAAATATTTCATAACAAACAATTGATTGGTTGCAAGATAAAAATTAAGCGGGAGGATTATACATAATATATATGAGCTGCTTTCTCAGGCCCCTTTCAACCGCCTGATTTGTTAAAATTTAAAAAAATACCGGTTCAAAACAACATAATACGAAACTACTCGTATATTTACTACGAAATTATTCGTTTATTAAACTGCAAACATTACTTTATGAAGAAAAATCACACAAAATGGTACGCACTGGCTGTTCTTGCCTTTGCCACAATCACATTCAGCTCATGGAAAAACGGAGGCTCTGCCCTGCCGGTAAAACCATTTTCTATCAACTACCAGAACGATACAACCATTCGCCATAAAAAAGAGCACAAAGAGTATCGTGTTGGGGATCTTGACAAGGCCCTGAAAGATCTGGACAAAGCCACAATAGACATGGACAGGAACATGAAGTTAGATTTTGGCAAAATGGATAAAGAAATAAAAGCTGCCCTGGACGAGGTCAAAAAAATTGATTTCGACAAAATAGGCAATGAAGTAGCGCTTGAATTAAAGAAAATGGATTGGTCAAAAACACGCGCAGAAATTGATAAGGCCATGCGCGAAGTTGAGATACAAATGAAAGAAGTAGATAAGCAAAAAATTCAGACAGAAATTCAAAAAGCCAAAGCCAGCATAAACGCAGAAAAGCTCAGAGAACATATTGATGTAGACAAGATAAAAAAACATATAGAAGAAGGCCTGGCACAGGCAAAAAAAGGGATAGAAAAAGCAAAGAAAGAGATCGCCCTGCTGAAAGAATTTACGGAAGGCCTTGAAAGCGATGGATTGATCAACCGCAAGAAAGGCTATAAGATCGAGATCAGGGATGGTGAAATGTATATCAACGGCACCAAACAATCCAAAGAGGTAAACGGCAAATACCGCAAGTATTTCAAGGATGAGCAGAACTATACTATCAGGAGTGATGGGGATGAGGTTTCACATATATAGGATTTTGGAATTGGGAAATTGGGAAATTGGGAAATTGAAAAAAGAAAGCCGCAGTTTTCGCAGATTTTTATTGACAAAATCTGCGAAAACTGCGGCTTAAAATATTCTACTCAATTTCCCAATTTCCCAATTCCAAAATTTACCAATTATCAGAATTTCCCAATTACTAGAATTTCACCGTTGAACACCTCACCAACCTGTTCGCCCCTGAAGGAAATACGCCCGTTTTTACAATAGACAATTCATAAGCGCCTCTTGTGCCATTAAAGCTGCTAAGGCTGGAAACAGTGGCATCATAATTTACAGTGATCTTCAGGTCATTTACCTGGTACCCAACCATCGGTATTAAAGCTTCTTTATTCCGGTAATACAAACCGAGGATCAGTTGTTGATAGCCATCCCCGCTAAGGTCGCGGTTTGCATTAAAACCAAGCACGGTTTCCCATACATTACCCATTTTGGTTACATAGACATTCGGGTTCACAATCCAGATATTCTGTATTTTGATGCTGCTGTTCAAAAAAGCGGTATACCTTCTTGGCACACGGTTATTGGAAATGGTGGGGTCAAAAAAACTTTCCCGGGGCGTGTTGATATGCATTACACTTACACCCGCATTAAAATATACATTCTCGGATGCGAAATAAGCATAGTTCAATCCCATCTGCAGATCAAGGTAAGAGGCCTGGCTATAAGAAAAAGGTTCATTGGCGGGAATAGTTGCATCAAAGAAACGCCCGTTCCACTGGTCATCAAATGTGAGTTTGGAAATATCTATCCGTTTACTCATATAGCCTAAACCAAATCCGCCGCTTAATAAACTATTATATCCAAGCATCTGGTGGTAAGCAACTGAAGCAACCGCCCCAGTGGAAGACAAAGTTCCCCTGCCGGTTGCATCTTTAATAATCGTAAGTCCTGCTCCCACCCATCCGTTTTCAAAACGATCTGTAAATAATTTAGTATCGCCCCATAATGCCATTGTTTTATACGGGTTATTATCAAAATTGGCCCATTGGTTCCGGTAATTACCTCCTATTCTGAAATCGTAGTCGGGATTAAAACCTGTATTGGCGGGATTGATCAACAACGGTGTATTGAAGTATTGCGAGAAATGCAGGTTCTGTGCGCGGCCATAAAAAAACGGCATAAGCAACAACACTATCCATATGGTCTTTTTACTGTTCCGCATCGCTTCTTTATCGTAACAAAGTTATGTCTCCTTTTTTTGTAACCCGTTCTTTACTGCTGAACTGAACAACCAGCGTATAATGATATACATCCTGTATTTGCAGTTTACCTTTATAGGTTCCGTCCCATCCCTGGTTCGGATCAGTGCTCTCAAACACCAGTATCCCCCAACGGTTATAAATACGCCATGTCATTTGCGCAATACCAAAACCGCGCACATATATTTTATCGTTATGCCCGTCGCCGTTTGGAGAAAATGCATTCGGAACATCCAGCAGGCTGTTAATAGTTACTGTTATCGCCTGGCAACTGGTATCTGCACAACCGTAGTTATTATAAGCAACCAGACAGGTATTATAGGTATTGGTTACATTAAATAAGTGGCTGACAGTTGTATCCTGCTGAATGGTGAATAAAGTGTCTCTGTCTCCAAATAACCATTTATAAGATGTGCCTCCTACAGCATTGTTAAAATAGTTAACCGGCTTATTTGCTTCGGTAGGTTGCGGCGAATAAGTGAATGATGAAGTTGGATTTGGGCTGACTATAATATTAAACAATGCGGATGTATCTGTTTTATTACAGGTTGATGTATCAGTAGCGATCAATCTTACAGCATACGTTCCCACTGTATTGTAAACATGCACAGGATCTTCAGCGGTTGATGTGCTGCCGTCACCAAAATCCCATAAAAATTGTGCGCCACCCAAAGAAGTATTGGTGAACACTGCCGTATAGGGCACACAGCCTGATGCAGGTGTTTGAAACTGCGCTTTAACATTGGGTGATAAGCGTATCAGCTTTGCAATGCTATCCGGCTCATTACAATAATTGGTGTCAATTAAAACCAGCCGCACATTATAAGTACCGGGTGCAGCATACGTGTGTGTTACAGAACCTGAACCGGCAAGCTGGGTACTGCCATCACCAAAATCCCAACGGAAACTGGCAGCAGTAAAGGGTTTTACAGCCACTGAGGTATTGGTGAACTGGTAAGTAAGCGAAGCACATGGGGGTAATTTAACGCTGGTAAACGCCAACCCCACTTTATCATCCCTAACACGCATGGTTACCATTGATGTGTCTGCTATATTACAGGAATTGGAATCAACCGACACTAATTTTACACGGTATAAACCAATGGTACCAAAAGTATGCGATACAGAAGGTGTAGTGGTGGTAACCAACGGAGAACCATCATTAAAATCCCAGATATATTTTTGCCCCATGGCAAGGGTATCAACAAAATTAACTGTTAATGGCACACAACCGGATGTATCATGCGGCACACCATCTATCGATGCCTGTACTCCGGCACCAATACCGGCCAGGTTAAAGGCTATCTTAACGGCAGCCAGGTTACAGCCTTGTGAACCATTGTACGGCGACCATACGCCCGGCGTTGTAGGAAAGGTTGGTTTGGGCGAACTGCAATTGGCACATATTGCCTGATAGATCACCCCATTACGGTCAAAGCGGCTGGTACCACCATCAACATGCTCTCCAAAACCACCGGTTTGTCCGAAGAAACTTCCGTATAATTGCGACTGGGCATTTTTCTCTAAAACAAAAAAATAGAAATCATCATTATCTGTTAACTCCTGATATCTATCAGGGGTAACAGAAAGTCCCTTGGTTCCGCTATTTGGAAAACCTTCCTGAATATTTACACCGCCACCCCAGCCAGAAACATACACGTTCTCGCACCTGTCTACTAAAAAAGCGGTGGGCGATATATTAGGATTGATAGCGCCCGACCCAAAAACGGTTGAGTATATAAAATCAGAAAGATCAGGTTTTAGTTTAGCAATAAATTGTTTGCCCGATGCCTGTGAGAATTTGGCATTAATTACGGGCCATGTTCCTGTGGTAGTTCCGGAGATATACAGCATACCAAATTTATCAAACTGAATACCATAAATAATATCAGCGCCTGATGTTCCAAAAAAACCGTCTCTTACAAATGTGCCGTCACTGGTAAATTCTGCTACAAATCCATCGCATACACCACCCTGAAAGGCCGGATATTTTGTACCGGTCTTATTGCCAGGAAAATCTGAACTGCTGGTGGCACCGGCTACAAATAAATTATTAGTACTGGGGTTAATTGCCAAAACAAAAGCAGCATCATCACCCTGCCCACCAATAATTACACTAAAAAGTACCGAAGAAAGATCCGGCGTTAATTTCAGTATCACGGCATCCTGCACCCTTCCATTGGCAGGGTCTCCGGCAACCGTTGTCTGATTGGAAACTGCGGTTACAGGAAAGTCGGTCGATTGTGTACAGGATGCAAAGTATATATTGCCTGCAGCATCAAGAATTACTTCACTACGGGCATCATCGCCGTAATTTCTGTCAATCGATTCAGGACCGGGTTTTGAATATTTATGACGGATATTCACGCCATCATCACTCTTACCACCTATTTTAACAGAAGCCACCAGCGCGGTGCCGGTTGCATTTAATTTAGTTACAACAATATCCCAAAGTCCACCCAAAGGTCCATATGTTTTTAATGATCCTTTGGTTGGATAATCAGGCGAAGTTGTTCTCCCTGCCAGTACCAGGTTACCTGCCGCATCAACCACCAGGCTGTGTGGCTGCTCGTTGCCACCGCCGCCTATATAAGTAGCATAAATTCTGTTTGCACCTGTAGGATCAAATTTCATGATACCTATATCGAATCCGCTTTGTTCACCGGTATTATTATTACCACCCTGGTATGTTTGCTGAAAGGCGCCGTTACTTGTTGGAAAGCCTGTGGCTGGACTACCAAAAACAATTCCGCCTGCATAAAAATTTCCTTTGCCATCATAGGTAGCAGTATAGCCCCAGTTATCGGCAACACTGCCGGTAAACGTGGAGAAAATAATAGATGGATCGATCACCAATGTTGCTGTTTCTGAATAGGCGGCTTCCAGTTTAAACCGAACAATATTCCCTTTCAATTCGTAACTGCAGGGAACCTCGGTACGGCTGTTGTTAAGTAACTGGTAAGTATAAGGCGCCATTTCTTTTACTTCATCAACAGATGTTTTGATGTGTAAGGCACCTTCTTTCAGTTTCAAACTTTCGGCCCCATCAAAATACATGGCGATATTGGAAACCTCACCCCCGGGATGAATGATGAAATCATATTTCAGCACCCCGTTGGAAGTATAATACCGTACATCAATATCCGGGTACACATTTTTGTAAGTAACTCCCTGAAATGTTTTGCAATTACTGGCCCATTTGGTAGAATCGTTCCCGATAAAATAATTGGAGTAAGTATTCTGCGGTTTATCAGGTACAATGAGAGGGTTTTTATTCGCGTTAAGAAAACGCATCTCATACACATGCCCATGTAAAACTAATGCAGTGCCCGACTCTCCTTGCTCAGGAACGTGTTCAACCGCAGAATTGACCTGTCGCTGTATATCAGGACCTCCTGTAGTGATGCCCCCGTGGTGGATAGCGTTTGAGACCCTGCTAAGCTCATCATGGTTATATAATAACATGCGATACCCGTCAGACTGCAGCATAAAGGAACCGGCACTCAGGCTACCTTTAAATTTTACCTGCGGATCCCACTGTCCCTTGTTTTCAATAAACTCAAGATAATTCTGCGAGAATGCATTGGTACACATCAACACCCATACAGCAATCCTTCCTATCGTTTTTATGATCGTCAAACTATTTTTTTAAAAGTTACGATTTTTATGAGTCTGTGCCAATAGTAAAGTTCCGACAGGATGATTGAATAGTTACGTTAAATTTTCTTCGTCAGTCGTGAATCGTCAGACGTGAGTCGTGAGTCGTAGGGAAAGTATTTTTTCACCACTCACTACTCACCACTCACTACTCACGTCTGACGATTCACGCCTCACGATATCTTCCCCCAACCATTCTTATGTTTCTGTCCCTGCAAAAAGTTCTTTAACAGCAAATTCTTTGCCAGGTTCAGTTCTACATCTTCTTCTACTAATTTTTCGGCTTCATTCCTGGCCAATTCCAGCAGCTCTTTATCATTAACAATACTGGCTATCTTAAAGTTCAATGCTCCGCTTTGGCGGGTACCCTCAATGTCGCCGGGACCCCGTAATTCGAGGTCCTTCTCCGCAATCAGGAATCCGTCATTGGTGGCACACATTATCTTGATACGTTCTCTGGCCTCTTTGCTGGCTGAGGTCCCCGTTAATAAAATGCAAAAACTCTTTTCGCTGCCCCTGCCCACCCTTCCGCGTAGCTGGTGCAGTTGGGATAATCCGAACTTTTCGGCACTTTCTATCACCATTACAGAGGCATTGGGTACGTTAACACCCACTTCTATAACCGTGGTACTCACCATGATGTGCGTATCGCCGCTCACAAACCGTTGCATATTGGTTTCCTTTTGTTCGGCCGGCTGCCGCCCATGCACCATACTGATCCAGAATTTGGGTTCGGGAAAGAAACTTTTTACCTGCTCATAGCCCTGCATCAGGTCTTCATAGCTCAGTTTTTCACTTTCTTCTATCAATGGATAGATAAAATAAGCCTGCCTGCCCTTGTCAATTTCTGTTCGCACAAAATCCATCACTTTCGCCCTGGCGGTTTCGTAACGGTGAACGGTGGTGATGGGTTGCCTGCCCGGCGGCAGTTCATCCATCACACTATAATCCAGATCGCCATAAGCTGTCATGGCCAATGTTCTGGGTATGGGTGTGGCGGTCATTACCAATACATGAGGCGGCACGGCTGCTTTCTCCCATAGTTTGGCCCTTTGTGCCACACCAAAGCGGTGCTGTTCATCCACTATCACCAAACCAAGATTTTTAAACTGAACCACATCTTCTATCACGGCATGGGTACCTACTACCATGTGAATGGTATCATCGAGTAACCCCTCTAAAATTCTTTTCCGCTCTTTTGTTTTGGTACTGCCGGTTAGTAAAGCGATCTCAACAGGCATTTCTTTCAGTAAACTGCCCAACCCTATGTAGTGTTGCTGTGCCAGTATTTCGGTAGGTGCCATCAAACAACTCTGGTAACCGTTATCTGCGGCAAGCAGCATACTTAATAATGCTACAATGGTTTTACCGCTGCCCACATCGCCCTGTAAAAGGCGGTTCATCTGGTGCCCGCGCGCCGTATCGGCACGGATTTCTTTGATCACCCTTTTTTGCGCACCGGTTAATTCAAACGGCAGGTAGGTTGAATATAATGTATTGAAGTACGCACCTACTTTCTCAAATATTACGCCCCTGCTTACTTTATGTCTTTGCAGGCGAACAAGATTCATCCTGATCTGTGCAATAAACAGTTCTTCAAATTTTAAACGCCGCATGGCTTCCGCGTACTTAGCCGGAGAGGCAGGAAAATGTATGTTGCAATAAGCATCATAACGGTTCATCAGTCTGAGCCGGGTAAGCAATTCCTGCGGGATATTTTCAACAAGATCTTTTGGCTGTATCTGTGCTAATAACGCGTAGGTTAATTTACCTATCTGTCTGCCATTAAGCGCCCTTGCTTTTAGTTTTTCTGTGCTGGGATATACGGGTTCTAAAAAATTGCTGCCATCTGCTTTGGCCGGTACAAACACTTCAATCTCAGGATGCACCATTTGCGGCTTGCCATTAAAAAAACCTGTTTTTCCAAATACCAGGTAACTGCTTCCCACATGCAGGTTCTTTACTACCCAGTTAATACCCTGAAACCAGGCCAGTTCCAGTATGCCCGATGAATCTTTTAATTGTGCTACCAAACGCTTAGCTCTTCCGGCGCCAACCATCTCATAATTCAATAAAGTTCCGGCAACCTGTATAAAATCTGTTTGAGGGGTGATCTCTATTATCTTACTCACTTTGGTTTTATCGATATGCCTGTTGGGGAAATGATGGAGGAGATCGGAAAAAGTAAATATTTCCAACTCCTTCCTCAGCATATCGCCACGAAGCGGACCAACACCTTTCAGGTATTCGATGGGAGAGGATAATATGGAGGCGGTTGTGTTAATAGCTTTATTGATTAGCGGATTACGGATTACGGATTGACGGATTGACGGATTAGCGAATTACGGATTAACGGGTTATGGGCTAACATTTATCAGCCAATGCGCCAATCCGCTAATCCCCAACAAATATCCTTACTCAAATTCATATTATGCATTTATCTGCTGTATATCCATTAAGAATATACCAGGATTTAAAAAAAGCTGCAAAGGATGAATGATGGACCATGTACTAATATTACCTTCGTCACTTATGGAAAAAGAGGTTGTTCTTAGCGGGATACGCCCAACGGGTTTCCTGCACCTGGGTAATTATTTTGGCGCCATGCGGAATTATGTTCGTATGCAGGATGCCTTTAACTGTTATTTTTTTGTGGCTAACTGGCATAGTTTAACCACCCATCCTGATACCAAAGAATTGCAGAACAGCGTACACCGGGTGATTGCTGAAAATATTGCAAGCGGACTTGATCCGGAGAAAGTGGCATTGTACATACAAAGCGATGTTCCGGAGATTGCCGAATTATATCTTTACCTCAATATGCTTGCCTACAAAGGCGAGCTGGAGAAAACGGTTACTTTTAAAGAGAAAGTGCGTTTACAGCCGCAGAACGTAAACGCAGGCTTATTAACCTACCCTGTTTTACAGGCTGCTGATATTTTAATTCACCGCGCAGTAAAAGTACCTGTTGGTAAAGACCAGGAACAGCACCTGGAAATGGCCCGCAATTTTGCTGAACGATTTAATTATCGCTATGGCGAGGTGTTCCCTATGCCTTATGCTTTTAATTATGGCGGAGAACTGGTGCGTATTATGAGCCTGGATGGCACGGGTAAGATGAGCAAAAGCGAAAACCAATTGGCTACTATTTACCTGGCTGATGATGATGAAAGCATCCGTAAAAAAATTATGAAAGCCAAAACCGACCAGGGGCCGGCAGAAACTTTTTCAGTAAAACCTGATTATATCGAAAACCTCTTCACCTTAATGAAGCTTGTAAGTACACCGGATACCTATAAAAAATTTGAAGACGATTTTAATGCCAGCAGTACCGGCAACTGCATTATCCGGTATGGCGATATGAAGAAGCAACTGGCAGAGGATATGGCAAAGTTCATCCAGCCTATCCGCGAAAAAGCGGCCGATATCCAGCATAATAAACCATTGCTGGCAAAAATCATCCGCCAGGGTGCCGACAAGGCAAGGGCAAGCGCCTCCGAAACCCTGAAATTAGTTAGACAGGCCATCGGAATGAATTATATTTAATCCACCCCCATAAACCACAGACTACAGACCACAGACTCCGTAAAAAAAAATCCAGTAACCTCATACTTCGTACTTCGTATTTCGTACTTTCAAGTTTATGGCAAAAGCAAAGAAACCAAAACACATAGCCGTAGCCGGTAATATCGGCGCGGGAAAAACCACTTTAACAGAAATGCTGAGCAAGCATTATCGCTGGATCCCGCAATTTGAAGATGTGGACCATAACCCCTACCTCATGGATTTTTATGAGGATATGCCGCGCTGGAGCTTTAACCTGCAGATATTTTTCCTGAACAGCAGACTGAACCAGTTACTCGAAATTCACCACGGAACCGAAACCGTGATACAGGACCGAACCATTTATGAAGACGCCAATATTTTTGCCCCCAACCTGCACGAGATGGGTTTGATGAGCAAAAGGGATTTTGATAACTACTACCTGTTTTTCCAGACTTTAAAAACCATGGTTCAGCCGCCCGATCTGCTGATCTATCTGAAAGCATCGGTACCAACCCTTGTATCGCAGATACAGAAACGGGGAAGAGAGTATGAAGAAAATATCCGCCTCGATTATCTGAAACGCCTGAATGAACATTATAATAAATGGATAGATAGCTACAAAGAAGGGCCGCTGTTGGTTGTTGACTGCGACAAGAATAAATTTGCGGAAAATGATGAACATTTTGGGGACATTATCAGTAAAGTGGATAGTACTTTGTTCGGGCTTTTTTAGCGCCGTTTGAATAATGAATATTGAGCACGGAATGTTGAATGATGAAGTTTTTAATGCTTCAGAATTTAGTGTTCCGTGTTTATTTTTTTTTGCCACAGATGGCACAGAATAACACAGAAACCATCTGTGAAAATCTGTGCCTTCTGTGGCTATAACTCCTTCTGAATAAGCAACATTTTTTAAATACATAGTTGCATAGAAGAGCTAAAAAGGAGTAATGGTTTTGAACTATCTACCCTGTTTCTGGATGATGTGTTTGACAAACCAACTCATTACTGCTTTTTATCGCCACAGATTCACAGATTAGCACAGAACAAATCTGTGGTAATCTGTGAATCTGTGGCGATTTGTTTTTCTGCTGAACAGGCAGACAAATAGAAAACGCCATCTTTTCAGATAGCGTTTCATGTAACAAACAAGCAATCGAAGAGACCAATTTTTGTTACGCTATTGGCGTAACAGTAAGCAGTTAGATTTTGGGCGCGGCCTGCAGGATCTCGTCATTTACACCTGAAGCATATTTTTCAAAATTCTTTACGAATGCAGTGGCGAGTTCCTTCGATTTGGAGTCATAGGCAACTTTATCTGCCCAGGTGCTGCGTGGGTTTAAAATTTCTGAGGGTACACCGGGGCAACTATCCGGCATCAGCATCCCAAAAACGGGGTGTGGCTCATAACCTACATGATCCAACTCACCTTTTAAAGAAGCGGTAATCATAGCACGGGTATAGCCCAGTTTCATCCTGTTACCAATACCATAAGGGCCACCGCTCCAGCCTGTATTAATCATCCACACATTTACTTCGTGCCTACGCATCTTTTCGCCCAGCATCTGCGCATATTTGCCTGGGTGCAGGGGCATAAAAGGTGCTCCAAAACAGGTGCTGAAAGTAGATTTTGGTTCGGTAACGCCAGCTTCTGTACCGGCTACTTTTGCTGTGTAACCACTGATAAACTGGTACATGGCCTGGCCGGGGGTAAGCTTACTAATTGGCGGCAACACGCCATACGCATCGCAGGTTAAAAAGAAAATGTTTTTGGGCAAGCCGCCAATACTTGGCTCCAGTGCATTGCTGATATAATGCAACGGATAACTCACCCGTGTATTTTCCGTAATGGCTTTACTGCTAAAGTCAATGCTGTGCGATGCGGGATGAAAAGCAATATTTTCTACCAGCGCTCCAGGGCGTATGGCCCTATAAATTTCGGGTTCCTTCTCTTCGCTCAGATCTATTGTTTTGGCATAACAACCGCCTTCAAAATTGAACACAGAATCATCGGTCCAGCCATGTTCATCATCACCAATCAATTTACGTTCAGGGTCTGCACTTAATGTTGTTTTGCCGGTGCCGCTCAATCCAAAGAAAACAGCCACATCTCCATTGCTGCCCATATTGGCGCTGCAGTGCATGCTCAACACCTGCTTTTCATGGGGCAACAAAAAATTAAGCACGCTGAATATTCCTTTTTTTATTTCTCCGGTATAGCCGGTGCCGCCAATTAATATGGCCTTATGTGTGAAGGAAATGATAGCAAAATTGTGTTGCCTTGTTCCATCTTCTGCAGGGTTTGCTTTAAAACCGGGCGCCTGTATGATATGCCATTCGGCTTCAAAATTTTCCAGCTCCGTTTCATCGGGACGTAGAAACATGTTCGACACAAACAAATTGCTCCATGGGTTCTCATTAATTACCCGCACATTTAAGCGGTGAGCAGGATCAGCGCAGGCATAGGCATCGCGTACCCATACTTCATCTTTACTGCCCAGGTAATTGAGCAATTTCTTTTTGAGCTGATGGAAATATTTTTCTTCTATCGGGATATTGAAATTGTTCCAGTCTATCGCGTCTTCCGTGATCGCATCCCGCACAATAAACTTGTCTTTAGGGCAGCGCCCTGTAAACTCACCCGTTTGAATACACAAAGCGCCGGTATCGTTTTTCACACCCTGTCCCCGAACGATGGTCTGTTCAACAAGTTCTGAAGGTGATAGCTGGTAGTGGATACCTGTGTTTTCTGAAAGGCCCGATATGGACAATGGTTTGGTTGTAAAATGCAAGTCTGATGTCATCATAAACGAACAAACGTTAGTTAATTTGGCAAATGTAATCGTTTAAATGTTTCTTATAATATGATGTGTGGCTGGTACACTTTGGATTTTCTCAACCAAATCCCTGATCTCTTGGATGATTTCAAAAAATCAAAACGCCTTTTCGAAAGGACTCCCGGCATATCGGCTTTCTGTTGGATGATTCATAAAAAATATAGCGCACTTATCCTTTAATTGCAGACATCTCCCCCCAAGCAAGTATTTTTACCAAAATTTACGTGTATGCCCGATGTTGCAGCCAGGGGTCTGATCAGTAAAGATTATCTTGAACAATTTAAAAAAATACTTGGCGATAGCTATGTTTTAGCCGATGAAGATAATTTACAGCACTACGGCCACGACGAGACCGAGCACCTCCTCTACCTTCCCGAAGTGGTGCTTAAACCGCAAACAACAGCAGAAATAGCTGCTATTATGAAAATCTGTAACGCAGCTAAAATTCCCGTTACCCCTCGTGGTGCCGGTACCGGTTTAAGTGGCGGTGCATTACCTCACCTGGGCGGCGTGTTACTATCCAGCGAAAGGATGAACAGGATCATTGAGATCGATGAACGCAATTTGCAGGTAACCACCGAGCCGGGTGTAATTACGGAAGTATTGCAGAATGCAGTAAAAGAAAAAGGGCTCTTTTATCCACCCGATCCCAGCAGCCGCGGCAGTTGTTTTATTGGGGGAAATATTGCGGAGAACAGCGGTGGCCCCAAAGCGGTTAAATATGGTGTGGTGAGGGATTATGTGCTGAACCTGGAAGTAGTATTGCCTTCGGGAGAAATTATCTGGACAGGCGCCAACGTGTTAAAAAATTCAACCGGTTACAATCTTACACAACTGATAGTGGGCAGTGAGGGAACGTTGGGTATTGTTACTAAAATAGTTCTACGACTCATTCCCCTGCCTACATACGACCTGCTGATGCTGGCGCCATTTGCATCACTCGAAAAAGCCAGTGAAGCGGTTAGCGCTATTTTTCGCGCAGGCTTTGTGCCCAGTGCATTGGAGCTGGTAGAGATTGATGCATTGAAGATTGTTAGTAAAATGGTTGACAGCAGCGCTGTTCCTGTAAATGATGCCATCGAGGCCCACCTCATTATTGAAGTAGATGGCAATAATATGGACATCCTGATGGGCGAGATGGAAGCCATTGCCGACCTGCTTACACAATTTGATGCAGGTGAAATATTCTTTGCAGATAATGCACAACAGAAAGATGAATTATGGAAGTTAAGGCGCCGCGTTGCAGAAGCCGCCAAGAACAGTGGTTATACAATTGAAGAAGATACTGTTGTACCGCGTGCAGAACTACCTGCCTTAATAAGAGGCGTTAAAGAACTGGGTAAGAAACATGGTTTTGAAGTAGTTTGCTATGGTCATGCCGGCGATGGCAACCTGCATATCCGTATTAATCACCCAACTATTAAAAACAGTCATGGCAATAAAGAAATGACTGATGCACTTACCGAATTATTCATCCTTGTAAAAAAACTGGGCGGAACCATTAGCGGAGAGCATGGTATTGGGTTGATACAGAAGCCTTACCTGGATACTGTTTTTACTGAAGCCAACCTCCATTTAATGCGCGGGATCAAAAAAGTTTTCGATCCTAACAATATTTTAAATGCCGGAAAGATATTCGACCTGACTAAATAAGTAGGTTTGCATAAATCTTTAATATGAAATACCTGAAAATCCTTATCCCTTGTGTATTCCTGTCTCTATCTGTAAGCAGTTTTGCGCAGGATAATGAGGGAGATGATGGAAAAGGTAAATTTAAACAGGAAAATATTTTCCTGGGCACGGGACTTAATCTGGGCTTTACCAACCGGTCATTTAACCTTGGTTTGAATCCTGAGATCGGTTACAGTGTTACCAAATGGTTAGATGCAGGTGTATCACTCAATATCAATTATTTTTCGCAGAACTCGTCTGAGTTCAGCAGTATCCGGTTAAGAAACTTCAATTACGGTGGCGGAACTTTTTTACGCATCTGGCCATTAAACTTTCTTCATATACAGATTCAGCCGGAGTTTAACTGGATCAACTCAAACCAGAAAGATGTGATCAGCGGACAAACAGGCAACTTCAAATACAATGCAGGAAGTTTGCTGGTGGGCGTGGGCTACGGAACAAGAATAATAGGCAGGCAATATTCCTATGTTACACTAATGCTGGATGTATTACAAAACAGGAACTCGCCTTACCGCGACCAGTACAATGATCCGCTGCCTGTATTCAGGGCTGGTTTTGGCATGTATCTTAAACCAAAGCGGCGATAGCTGCAGCAGGATCATCGCAAACAATCAGCCGCTCCTGCCAGTTGTCATATAAAAAGCCCTGATCGGTCATTGTTTGAATATGGGCTATCAGGTGCTGATAATATCCTGCTGAATTAAGCAGGATTATTTTTTTATCGTGGATGTTCAATGTGTTCCAGGTAAGCATTTCAAACAATTCATCTAATGTACCGTTTCCGCCGGGCAGTACAATAGCGGCATCGCATAACTCATACATCATTTTCTTTCTTACATGCATATCATCCACTACCCTTAACTCGGTAATGCCATGGTGTTGTGCTTCCCATTCAAGCAGCACTTTTGGTATAACACCAATTACTTTTCCGCCGTATTGCATAGCCGAGTTTGCCACTGCTGCCATCAAACCCTTATTGCCACCGCCATAAACCATCGCAATATTTTGTTCTGCCAGCAGCTTCCCTAAAGCATTGGCATGTGCTTCATACATACTATTGGCACCACTTTTTGATCCACAAAAAACCGCAATACTTTTAACCTGCATAAAACTGTTTTATACGGGGCAAAATAGGTGAAATATTTTTACTACTTTACAAATTCGTTTTGTTAACGATTTAATCATTGCATATATGTCTCCAGTGTTCCTGTTTTCATTTGTTGTTGCTTATTTTCTTATTCTCCTGCTTGTTGCCTGGTATACCGGAAGAAACAGTAATAATGAATCGTTCTTCATCGGCAATAAAAGTAGTAACTGGATGCTGGTTGCTTTTGGCATGGTGGGCACTTCTTTAAGCGGTGTTACTTTTGTAAGCGTGCCGGGTGCAGTGGCAAAAGAATCCTTTGCCTATTTTCAGGTTACACTGGGCTACCTCATCGGGTATGTTGTTATTGCCTATGTTTTATTGCCGCTTTACTACAGGCTTAACCTGACCTCTATTTACAATTACCTTCATAAACGGTTGGGGTTTACCTCATATAAAACAGGTGCAGGATTTTTTATCCTGTCAAGAACACTTGGTGCAACAGCACGGTTATACCTTGTTGTAAATATTCTGCAGGATGCCATTCTAAACAGTTTTAATATTCCATTCTGGGCAACTACACTGATCATCCTTGTGATGATATTGCTCTATACTTTTGAAGGCGGTGTAAAAACAATTGTATGGACCGATACCCTGCAAACCACCTGTATGTTGCTGGGTTTGGTGATCTGTGTGGTTTACATACTTAGTAACCTGCACATGGGCTTTGGCGACAGCTTACAGGCCATGCATGAGAAAGGTTATTCCAGGATCTTCTTTACCAATCCCGACAGTAAATTGTTTTTTGTAAAACAGGTTCTTGCCGGCGCATTCATTACCATTACCATGACGGGTATGGATCAGGAGATGATGCAGAAAAACATCTCCGTAAAAACATTAAAAAATTCGCAGAAGAATGTGATCTCAATGTCCATTGTATTGTCTGCAGTGATCCTGATATTCCTCTTCCTGGGAGGCTTGTTATACCTCTATGCAACGCAATTAAACCTGCCCGTAACCGGAGATAAATTGTTCCCTGCTATTGCATTACAGCATATGCCGCCGTTTGTGTCTGTGATCTTTATTATCGCATTAATATCGGCTTTGTTCCCAAGTGCAGACGGTGCCATTACCGCACTAACTTCTACTTTCTGTATTGATATCATCGGCATGCAGAGAAGAAACGACCTGACAGATACGCAAAAGAAAAAAATGAGGCAGAGGGTGCATCTTTCTTTTGCAGCCCTTTTTCTTGTGTTTGTGATGGTATTCAAATGGATCAATGATTCAAGCATGATTGGACTGATCTTAAAAGTAGCCACGTTTACCTACGGGCCTTTATTGGGCTTATTTACTTTTGGTATACTATTAAAACGTTCCGTTAAAGACAAATGGGTTCCTGTGGTGTGTATTGCATCGCCTGTTATTTGCTTTATACTGGATAAATTTCAGAAACAGTTGTTCGGTTCATTTGAACTCGGCCTGGAATTACTGATCATCAACGGACTGATCACTTTTATTGGTTTATGGCTGATCTCGAAGCCGTCTGATGCTGCGAGACTGTAGGCATTGGGGAATTGGGATCCCGCTCGAGCGGGAGGGAAATTGGGAAATTTATTGATGTTCTGGGGGGAACGTTTTGCAGTTTAGGAGCGTTTCCCGGGACTGGGATCAATAAACTTAAGCCATGCTTCTTATATTTGCAGATGGAATTGATACATCAATTGGCGGAAGCTTATGCGGCCCGTTTTACTTCGCCGGAAGATCCATTACTGGCTGAGGTAAACCGGGAAACCATGCAAAACCACCCGCACGCCCATATGCTGAGCGGCCATGTGCAGGGAAAATTTCTTTCATTCATCAGTACAATACTGGCTCCAAAATACGTTTTAGAAATAGGAACATTTACCGGCTATAGTGCCATCTGCCTGGCAGAAGGCTTAACCGGTGATGGAGAGCTGCATACCATTGAATTAAGAGAGGAGGATGCAGCTACAGCCAAAGAAAATTTTAGCAAAACCAATAAGAATAAGCAAATACATTTGCACCCTGGCAATGCCCGGGATATTATTCCACAGCTTAACTGCCAGTGGGACCTTGTTTTTATAGATGCGGATAAGACCTCGTATATAGATTATTACGAATTAGTTGTTCCGAGGTTAAGTACTAAAGGGATAATACTGGCAGACAATGTACTGTTTCACGGAGAAGTGTTGCAAAAGCCGGTAAGCGGGAAAAATGCAAAAGCTATCCATGCTTTTAATGAGCACGTGATGAACGACCCAAGAACAGAACAGGTATTATTAACCATCAGGGACGGCGTTCTACTGATTAAAAAAAGATCATGATAAAAAAACTGGTTTTATTTTCCTGCCTGTTTATTTGTGTGGCGGCACAGGCGCAAAGGCAGGTGGCAGAAGCGTATATCAACCAATACAAAGAATTGGCTATTTCAGAAATGCTGCGCACCGGTGTACCTGCAGCTATTAAACTGGCGCAGGGTATTTTAGAATCACAATCCGGCGAAAGTGAACTTGCCAAAAAATCAAACAATCATTTCGGCATCAAATGCAAAACAGAATGGACAGGTGCTAAAACATATCATGATGATGATGAAAAAGGAGAATGTTTCCGGGTGTACCCATCAGTTGAAGACTCTTATAAAGACCATTCCGATTTTTTAAGAACCAGGCCCCATTATGCATTTCTTTTCCAGCTCGATCCTGCCGATTATGAAGGATGGGCAAAAGGATTGAAGAAAGCCGGTTATGCAACAAGCCCAACCTATCCGCAAAAATTATTGAAAGTAATCAGCGACTATAACCTGCAGCAATACAGCCTGCTTGCTCTTGAAAGAAAAAGGAATGGCACAGGTTCGAACAGTGTTGTATCAGTAATTACAAACCCGCCTGCAACAGCTACCCAAACTTCTGAAAGCCGCGTAAACACTGCCCCACGTGTTGAAGATCCGAAAGAAGAAACAGTTGTAACAGAAAATACAACAAACACAACAACAGTTGAACCGGTAAATAAAATTGTTACCTATCCGCAGGGAATTTTTACGATCAATCATTCAAAAGTGATCTACGGTACTGAAGGCACTTCCCTATTATCGCTGGCCAACCAATTTGATATTCCATTAAGCAAGTTACTGGAATACAATGATCTTCCTGAAATGGATATACTGGATACCGACAGGCTGATTTTTATAGAAAGAAAACTGAAAAAAGGCGCTACAGATTTTCATTTGGTACAACAGGGCGAGACCCTGCATGCAATAAGCCAGCAGGAAGGTGTAAGGCTTGAAAGTATTTTGGAATACAACCACCTGGCTAAAGGAGCAACCGTATCGGCAGGAGAAAAAATATACCTGCATTCTTTATCGGCTACAGTCACACAACCAACAAGGTTACCTAAATAATATTTCATTAGTTTAGTCATTGTAAATAATACCTTAACTACATGTCAGTTATCACAGTACACGACAAACGGTTTGTTCCTTATATATCAGAAGAAATTATTCTTGAAAAAGTAAAAGAACTGGCAGCAATACTTGATGCAGACTATGCGGGCAAGAAGCCGCTCTTTATTGCTATCCTGAATGGCTCATTCATGTTTGCGGCAGATCTTTTTAAGTACCTTACTATTGATGCTGAGATCTGTTTTATCAAACTCGCTTCTTACAAAGGAACCAAATCAACCGGGCAGGTAATTACGGCCATTGGGTTGGATACAGACATCACCAACAGGCATGTAGTGATCCTGGAAGATATTATTGATACCGGTAAAACCATGAACGAGTTTTTACCGCAATTACGAAACCAGCAACCCGCTTCTCTTAAAGTAGCCATACTGCTGCATAAACCTGAAGCCACACAGTTCCCGGTAAAAATTGATTACTGCCTTTTTTCTATCCCCAACAAATTCGTGCTTGGCTACGGACTTGATTACGACGGGCTGGGCCGGAACATCCGCGAATTATACCGTTTGGAGGAATAACAGGTACTTAAAATTGTGCTAATACGCGGCGCTGATATATTAATTTCCGCCTTTCTTCGTTATCTTGATACAAATCCCGTTGACAAATGAATAAAGTCATTGGGGCTCTGTTATTGTCTTTACTAACTCTCACAGCGCGAAGCCAGTTTTATCTTCGCGGTGAAATTAAAGACAACAGGGGCCGGTTGCTTGAAGGGGTGAAGATCAATCTTTCTTCAAAAGGTGCTTTTCCGTATTATAGCGGTAATGGTGGCACATTTGGTATACCTGTTTCGCTTACAACCGATACCATCAACCTCTCATTGGATGGATACGAAATAATCCGAAAAGCGATCGATCCAAGAAAGTTCCAGTCGTTTGTGCTTATAATGCTTCCTTCCACTGCGCATTTGTATACGGGCAAACTTTCATCAGCTACTACCAACCGCAAAGCAAAAGCTGCTACTGTGTTTTCTGTTTTAGGAGAGAGTTACAGTAACCTGGTAGAAAATGATTTTATTGAAGCAAAACAATATCCTGAAACAGGGTTTGCATTAAACGTTGATAAAGCATCATACAGTAATATCCGGCGTTTTCTCAGCAATGAAATGGTGGTACCAAGAGATGCTATCCGCATTGAAGAGATGCTGAACTATTTTAATTTTTCGGAACAGTACCCATCAAATCCGTCCGCGCATTTTACCTGCAAAACCAAGCTTACCACTTGTCCATGGAACGAAGAAAACAAACTATTGTTTCTGCATCTGCAGGCGCCAAAACTCAATCTGGACAGCATCCCTCCTTCCAACCTCGTTTTCCTGATAGATGTTTCGGGGTCAATGGAGAAACCCAATCGTTTACCATTGCTGCAATCTGCATTTAAACTGTTGGTAGAAAATCTGCGGGAGAAAGACACCATCACACTGGTAACGTATGGAGGTGGTGTGGGTATTGCATTACAGCCCACCAGCGGAAAAGATAAAAAGAAAATAAAAGACGCCATCGACTCATTGGAAGCCAGTGGCGACACACCCGGCGAAGAAGCCATACGTATTGCTTATAACATCGCAAAAAGATCATTCATTCCAAAAGGGAATAACCGTGTGATACTTGCAACAGACGGTGATTTTAATATCGGCCAAACCTCTGAGAAAGATCTGGAAGATATGATCAGCAACTTTAAACAAACGGGCATTTATCTTACCTGTTTAGGTGTAGGCCGGGGTAATTATAAAGACAGTAAACTGGAAGCCCTGTCAAAAAAAGGAAATGGAAATTTTGCTTACATAGATAATTTGCAGGAGGCGCAAAAAATATTGGTAACAGAATTTACGCAAACACTTTATGCCGTTGCTAATAACGCTTACCTGAAAATTAATTTCAACCCTGCGTTTATTAAAGAATATCGTTTAATTGGGTTTGATAACAAAAAGAATACGATTGAAGACAGCACCAGTGAATTGGAAGGTGGTGAGGTAGGAAGCGGGCACTCGCTGATGGCTATTTTTGAATTACAGCCAGGCAAAAAGGATTCTTTGTTTAAGCATCAGCCTTTTGCCAAGATCAACCTTCAATATAAAATTCCAGGAACTGAGAATATATCCAACCAAAATTTTACTGCCTGGTACGATCCGGCCCGCATTGAAGAGGCAGACTCTACTTACCGCTTTGCTGCCGCAGTTTCCCTGTTTGGTTCTGTTTTAAAAAACTCTGCTTACATCAGGAATTATCAGTTGGAAAATTTATATGAGTTTGCTAAAACAACCGTGAATACGGCTGATGCGCACCAGAAAGAATTCTTAACCCTGATTGAAAAAGCCATTAAAATTTACAGGCCGCCTGTTAAAAGAAAACACAAAGAGGAATAATCATCGCGTTGCATGGCAAACGGTTACTATTCCTCTTCCTTCGCGGCTAACGTTGCTTTCTATACTTAACGTGTTGTGCTATTGAAATCAATATGTATTAATGCATTTTACTTTAAAAAGTATTTAATAATGCGGCTATTCTTTATTTCAAATCACTTTTAAAATACATAGGTACATAGAAAACCCAAAAAAAAAACATAGAATTTGAACTATATGCCCTGTTTCCTGACCTATGTAACTATGTGTTTAATACAACACGTTATACTTAATTAAAAGCTTCTCTCACCCTGTCAAAGAAACTTTTATCTCCTTTATTTGGGTTGGGTTTAAAATTTTCGCTTTTACTCATTTTTTCCAGTACTTCTTTTTCTTCTGCCGTAAGATGTTGCGGGGTCCATACATTAACCTGTATTAATTGATCGCCTTTGGCATAACCCTGCACTTCGGGGAAGCCTTTTCCTTTTAAACGGAATATTTTTCCGCTCTGCGTTCCCGGCGGTATTTTGATCTTGGCACGGCCATCAATAGTAGGCACTTCAACATGGATACCAAAAGCCGCGTCAGGGAATGAGATATGAAGATCATACGCCACATTCAGTCCATCTCTATGCAGGTCCTCATGTGCTTCTTCTTCAATCTGGATGATCAGGTCGCCGGGCAAACCACCTCTCTCCCCTGCATTTCCTTTACCGCTCATGCTTAACTGCATGCCTTCCTGCACACCTGCCGGAATGTCTATGCTGATGGTTTCTTCTCCGTACACCCTGCCCTCTCCTTTACAGGCGCTGCATTTAGCGGTAACTGTTGTACCTTCTCCGTTACAGGTTGGGCAGGTAGTTACTGTTTGCATCTGGCCCAGAAAAGTACTGGTTACTTTACGCACCTGTCCGCTGCCGTTACAGGTACCACAGGTTTGTAAACTGTTTTTATCTTTTGCACCGTTGCCGCCACAAGTGGTACAGCCAACATGTTTCTTAACTTTTACATTCTTTACAACACCTTTGGCAATCTCTTCATAGGTTAGTTTTAATTTGATGCGCAGGTTACTGCCACGCTGGCCTCTTGGCCTGCTTCCGCCACCACCGCGTCTGCCTCCGCCGCCAAAGAAACTTCCAAACATATCTTCTCCAAAAATATCTCCAAACTGGCTGAAGATATCATCCATATTCATTCCACCGCCATAAGCGCCTGCACCGCCGGATGTGCCCGGACCAAAGGCCTGGTGTCCATAACGGTCGTATTTGGCTTTCTTATTTTCATCGCTAAGTATCTCGTAAGCTTCTGCTGCCTCTTTAAATTTTTCTTCTGCTGCTTTATCGCCCGGGTTTCTGTCGGGGTGAAACTGCATGGCTGTTTTGCGGTAAGCTTTCTTGATCTCCTCTGCCGTTGCAGATTTGCTTACCCCTAATATTTCGTAAAAATCTCTTTTAGTAGCCATTCACTTTTTGCATTTAGCTGCGAGTACATAAAAAAACCATAAACCCAGCTCGCAGCTAAAGGCTCATGGTTAACAGTTGTTTATTTACCTACCACCACTTTCGCAAAGCGAATTAGCTTATCATTAAGGTAATATCCTTTTACTACCTCATCCAGTACTTTACCTTTCAGTTTATCTGTTGGCGCGGGGATCTCGGTAATGGCTTCGTGTTTCTCCACATCAAAATCGGTCTGAATACTTTCCATCACCTTCACTCCTTTACCCTGCAGGGTAGTTCTGAGCTTATTAAATACTAATTGGATCCCTTCTTTCTGTATAGCGATATCATCAGATGCAGCCAGTTGCTTCTCGGCACGGTCGCAGTCGTCCAGAACATCCAGCAAAGAAACGATCACGTCTTTACCCGCTGTTTGTATCAGCTCCAGCCTCTCTTTAGCCGTTCTGCGCCTGAAATTATCAAATTCGGCCATCAGCCGCAGGTATTTGTCTTTCTGCTCCTGCAATTCAGCCTGCAATTTCTCCGTTTCGCTCTGTTCAGATACAGGTTCGTTCAAATGCGAGGTTCCGGCTGCATTTTCGTCAGTATTAAAGCCCATTTCGCTAATTGTGTCCGTCATTTCGGGGTTTTGGGTTGATTCTTTCTCTTCCATGATTGTCTTTCGTTGTGTGGCAATACTGTCAAAAATATTGCCGGGGCAAAGAAAAGGGAAAAATTGGCAGAGAAAAACAAGTTTGTGGTCTGTAGTCTGTGGTCTTTGGTTGATCCGATGCCAACTACAGACTACAGACCACAAACCACAAACCCTCTCTACCCTATCTTTGCCGCATGACCAAAGTTCAGCTCAGAAAGAAGATTGCCCCCAGAATTGCCAATGGACACCCATGGATTTATGGGAATGAAGTAGAAAAGATAGATGGCCCGGTTGAAGGCGGGGATATTGTAGACGTGTATTATGGCGATGGCAAATTTGCCGGTAAAGGCTATATCAACCCAAAATCGCAGATCCTGGTAAGGTTACTTACGCGTAAACAGGAAATGATAGATGAGCAGTTCTTTCATCACCGCATCCTGCAGGCATGGCAATACCGCCAAAAAATTGGGTACACAGAAAACTGCAGGTTGGTTTTTGGGGAGGCCGATCAACTGCCCGCCCTCATCATCGATAAGTTCAATGATTATTTTGTGATACAGACTTTATCGCTGGGTATGGACCGGTGGAAACCGTCCATTGTGCAGTCGCTTAAAACTATCTTCTCCCCCAAAGGAATTTATGAGCGCAACGATGTACCCGTTAGAGAACTGGAAGGGCTTCCGCAACAAAAAGGATTTTTAACTGAGCCTTTTGATACCAATATCATCATCAACGAAAATGGCTTGCAGTTTTATGTTGATATTGAGAACGGACAGAAGACAGGTTATTTTCTTGACCAGCAGGATAACCGCCGCGCCATTCAGCATATTGTAAAAGATGCCGAAGTGCTGGGCGTGTTTACCTATACAGGCACATTCGAAATTCATGCGGCGCATTATGGCGCAAGATCTGTTTTGGGATTAGATATTTCTGAGAACGCTGTTGCACAGGCCAACAAAAATGCTGCATTAAATAAACTCGAAAATGTTTGTCGTTTTGAAGCAGTTAATGCTTTTGATGTATTAAAACAATGGGGCAAAGAAGGTAAGCAATACGATGTTGTAATGCTCGACCCGCCTGCATTTACCAAAAGCCGCGAAAACATTAATAAAGCATTAACGGGTTATAAAGAGATCAATCTCCGCGGTATGAAACTGATCCGTAATGGCGGTTTTCTTGTTACATCAAGCTGTACCAATCTTGTAACGCCCGACCAGTTTTTACAAACCATCGAAATGGCCGCCAAAGATGCCCGCAAAAAAATACGCCAGGTAACATTTCAGCAACAGGCATCAGACCATCCGATTATCTGGGGAATGGAGAATACGAATTATTTGAAATTTTTGATTGTGGAGGTTACGGAGAGGTAGGAGGATTGGCGGATTACGGATTGAGGGAAGCACTTCAAAATATATTGAATACAATCCGACAATCCGTAATACGAAAATTCGCTAATTGATAATTATTTCTCTACCTGAAATTTTCCGGACTCAACGATCCTTCCGGTCTGATCACGCAATTGGTAAATATATAAGCCGCGGTAATAATTATTGTCGAGGCTGATGGTGAGCCTGGATTCGGTGATCCTTATATCGTTCATCTTGCGGCCAATGAAATTGTATACCTGCAGGCTGTAATTTTTGTCAACCGATTTGTCGAAAGTAAAATTGATATAACTGGTGGCAGGGTTGGGATAGAAATGAGCCAGTTTAGTTGTGTCATCTATGAAGTTTGCATAGTCTGTTCTGTCAGCAACATAAGCGTTGATGATGAGGGTGAAAGCCACCAAAACAGATAAGTAAACTTTTCTCATGCTGATAATTCGATACTAAAATACCCAAACTATCCGGTTTCAGCAAATAGCCAAGGGTAATTTTAACAGATAGGGCCTTCAGTATCAGGCAACAAGGCTGTTTTATGGGTAGAAGTGTTAAGAATCGTGAGTCGTGAATCGTCAGTCGTGAGATGTGAATGGTGAATGGGCAATAGACTATTTTATTCACCATTGCCCATTCACCATTCACAACATTAGTTCAGCCCCGCCAACACCTGCTGGATCGCTGTAAAATTGGGGAGATCGCCGGGGGTTGCACAAACTTCTGCATATTGCACTGTTCCTTCTTTATCAATTATAAAAGCAGACCTTTTGCTTACACCCTGCATTTCGAGAACGGGGAAGGTTTCGTATAATACACCAAAAGCTTTTGAAGCGTCTTTATTAAAATCGCTCAGCAAAGGGAAGTTCAGGTTCTGCTCGGCCTTAAATTTGCCCAGGCTGAACAGGGAATCTACAGACACACCAAAAACTTTTGCATTGGTATTGTTATAAGTGGCAATATTATCTCTCACATTACATAACTCGGCAGTACAAACCCCGGTAAATGCCAATGGGAAAAATAATACGACCACATTACTGCCTTTCAGATCAGCAAGTGATACTTTGTTTTTGTCTGTGTCGTATAAAGTAAAATCAGGGGCCTTTTGTCCAACTTGAGCGCTCATGTTAATGATTTTTATTTTTGAAATTAATAATGATGTAATCCATACCGATGCAAATAAACGATTAATTTTTTAGTCGTTGATCTATCTGTCTGCAAACAGGTTTGTGGCTAAAATAAAGTGGGCTATATTTTCATCTCGGGCACAAAATCAGGCACTGTTAACCTGCCGGCTGTTTTAGTAACAATTTCTTCTACGCTTACACCCGGTGCTCTTTCAAGCAACACAAATCCTTCTGGTGTAATATCTAATACGGCCAATTCGGTTACCACTTTTTTAACGCATCGCACACCGGTTAAGGGCAAACTGCATTTGGATAATAATTTGCTTTCTCCTTTGGGGTTGGTATGCATCATGGCAACAATAATATGTTTGGCACTGGCCACCAGGTCCATCGCACCGCCCATGCCTTTCACCATTTTACCCGGTATTTTCCAGTTGGCTATATCGCCATTATCGCTTACTTCCATCGCACCCAAAACAGTAAGGTCTATTTTGCCCGCACGTATCATTCCAAAACTTTCTGCACTATCAAAGAATGCAGCGCCGGGTATGGTAGTCACGGTTTCTTTACCGGCGTTAATCAAGTCAGCATCAACCTCCGCATCTACAGGATACGGCCCCATGCCGAGTATGCCATTCTCACTTTGAAAAATAACAGACATTCCTTCGGGGATATAATTGGAGACCAATGTAGGGATTCCTATTCCAAGATTCACATACATTCCGTCTCTCATTTCCCGGGCAATTCGCTTTGCGATGCCGTATTTGTCTAAAGACATAATTAGTAATTAATTAGTTAGTAATTAGTAATTGGCCGTTGGAGGTGTTCATAATAATTACTAACTGCTAATTATTAATTAACCTGACGGTCCTGCGCTCTATCCGTTTTTCATAATTGCTTCCCTCAAATATCCGATGCACATATACTCCTGCAATATCCACTTCATCGGGATCAATTTCGCCGGGTTGTAACAGATGCTCCACTTCAGCAATGGTGATATCACCTGCTTTTGCCATAGAGGTAGAAAAATTACGGGTGGTTTTACGGAACACAAGGTTACCCATCGTATCGCCTTTCCAGGCTTTTACAATGGCAAACTGCGCGTGTAGTGCATGTTCCATCAGGTACATCTTACCATTAAACTCACGGGTCTCTTTTCCCTGTGCTATTTCGGTTCCAAAACCTGCCGGGGTGAAGAAGGCAGGAATTCCCATGCCGGCCATTTCTATCCGTGTAGCAAGGGTGCCCTGTGGTATCAGGTCAACCTCCAGTTCGCCGCTCAGGAGCTGGCGTTCAAATTCAGCGTTCTCTCCTACATAACTGCTCATCATTTTTTTTATCTGCCTGGTCCTGAGTAATAACCCCAATCCAAATTCATCCACCCCCGCATTGTTGGAAATACAGGTTAGGTTTGTAACTCCTTTTCTAACAAGGGCTGCAATACTATTTTCGGGAATACCATTTAAACCAAATCCTCCGAGCATGAGGGTGGTGCCATCCTGAATATCATGGATAGCCGCATCGGCAGATGCAAAGACTTTATTCATAAGGCAATCGTTAACCCAACAAAGGTAAGGATTGCTTAATGAGTAGGGATATGATTATATGTTTTGCTCCTTTCGCGGGTGGCAAAGGCATCAAGGGAGTCTATCAGTATCTTGTATTCTACAGGATGTGAAGCGTAATATTTATAGCTGCTGTCGAACTGCCCTTTGGTGATTTTGTGTACCAGGAAGACCTCTTTATACAGCCGTATGTTTTCTTTTCTTGTTGCTGCGGCGGTGTCTTTAATAAGTATACGGCTGTACAATTCATCAGCACGTAGCAGGTCCCACATTACCACACGCATACTATCAATACCAAGTATTTTTGTTTTGCCTGATGAATTGCAACCTGTAAAAACTGCGCCTGCAAACAGCAGGATGATCATACCGTATTTCATCGTAGCTCCTGTTTATAGCGTGAGGCATTGATCACATCAAGCTCACTTAATATTTCTGCCGCTTTTGCTCTTTGTTCGGGTGTTCCTTTCTTAAATATACCAATCAGTTCCTGGTATTTACCTTGCAGCAGAAACTGAACGATCATGGTATTGGCGTTCTCTTTGTTAAATGTTTGTAACTGTGTTAAACCCTGTAAAGTATTGGCACGTGCCCCGGTTTCTTCATCAAACATTTTATCCAGGCCCGAACGATAGTAGGTGTAGATGATATCATGTACAGGATTATACCTGCTGTTGATCAGGTTCTCATTCAGCCAGTACCTGTTCCTCGATCCGTCGAATACACGCCAGCCGCTGATGTTCCTGCCTTCGGGTGCATTACTTACAATATTCTGTGCTTTCCTGAAATAGGCTTCTCCCCCTTTGGGCGAGAATGAATCATAATCCAGGCCAATAATCATATACGCATAATAAGCAAGGATAGCGGGAAGGTTGGCAGCCAGCGCATCAGTTCCCTGCACACGGTTCTCATTGAATTCTACGGGCTGAAACTCTACGTATTTAAACGCAATATCCCCATCAATAAAATTAACCAGCGCTGATTGGTAAGAGGCATTAAATACCGGCCTTGCAGCCTGTACCGTTAATGTGGCTTTGTACACATTGGTTTCAAGAATACTTTCGATATTGAGCAGGAAGCTGCACTCAATTTTTTCGTTTTGCTGAAACTGGTCGTTGGTCCATTTGCGGTTGTTAAGGATATTGTTCAGTTGCGTTTGCAGTGTGGCAAATATTTTCTTATCCACGGTTGAGCCAACCCTTACGGCGGATACACTTACCCTTGCCTGCAATTCCTGTGCAGAAACAGCACCGGCGAGGCAGCAAAAAAAGATGGTGATGAAAAGAAGCCTTGAGCGCATGTGGTTGTATTGCGGGGTGTGATAAAGTTAGGGAAGCGTTATGTTGCTTTTTGTGAATTGTCAATGGTGAATAGTAAATAAAATTTCCATCATAGAATGAGCTGCTTTAATACAACACAATCCATTCACCATTCACCATTGCCCATTCACGCTTTCCTTCCTCAAAATAACAAAAAACGACAGTTTATCACTGTCGTTTACTATCATTTCGGAAAGATTTAGCTTACCTGAACAGGTCGTTCTCGTTATTCTTTCTGTAATAAATTTTGTCTTCCATAAATTCCTGGGTTGCCAGGATTGCAGGATTAGGCATTTTCTCGTAAGCCCTTGAGATCTCGATCTGCTCTTTGTTCTCATGGATCTCTTCGAGGCTATCAGTATGGCTCGCAAACTCTTCCAGCTTATTATGCAGTTCTTCTCTCAATGAGATATTGATCTGGTTGGCCCTTCTGGCAACAATGGCGATAGACTCATACAGGTTACCTGTTTTTGCTTTGATGTCAATCAGGCTTTTTGTTTCTACCACACTGGCGGTATTAGCGCTCATTTGCCTTCTTAGCTTGCTCATTTTTCAGATTTTTTAAAATGTTATTTGTTTGTGTTTTGTATTTGTTTACTTCTTCAAGGAACTTACTATCGCCAAAACGTTCCCCGAAATCGCTGCACTCGGATACTACTTTCTCATACCTTTCTTTTTGCTTGTCTTCGTAACTCATCTCAGCATACTTATAGTATGATTTGATCACCAGCAATTTGTACTCATCCGCTTTTCTGGAATCAGGGAAATTATCTGATACATTGCCAAAAGCAATAGCAGCGGCTTTATAAAAACCAAGGTTATAATATAATTCAGCTCCTTTAAATTCTTTCAGTTCCAGCTTGTCCCTGCATTTATCAATGATCTCTGTAGCTTCTTTTGCACGTTGAGAAGTAGGGTGTGTATTGATAAAAGCCTGCATTAACTGCATGGTTTTATTGGTATTGGTCTGATCCAGTTCTACTTTGGGTGATTGTTTAAAATAACAATAGGCCCGCATATAATCGCACTCTTCTCCTTTAGGACTGGTAGGAAAATTTTCTACAAAACTTTTGAAGAGATTTTCTGCATTCAGATAGTCTTTCTGGTAGTAATAGGAATACGCAAATTTGAAGTACATGTCTTCATACCGGGTAGATCCTTTTACATAAGGAAAGATATCTTCAAAAAGCTGTTGCGCGTAATTGTAATTCTTGTTGGCATAATACTGCTCGGCCATTTTGTATTTGTACTCATAATCTTTGCTCTTCATGATCTTCCCAAACTTATTGGAACAAGAAGAGGTGAGCAGTACTACCGATAACAATAACAGAACGATCCTATTCATACAAGTTGGCAAAATTAGTTATTTGCGGGCAATTTATAAACTGAACTTCGGGTTTAGGCGCATATTTAGTTAAGAATTACACAAAAAGGCAGGCTTTGAGCCTTGAGCTGCGAGCTACGAGCCAAATTTTCAGCTCATAGCTCGCAGCTCATGGCTCATGGCCGCCCAATACGAAGGGCCGCCCAATCAGGCAGCCCTCAGTATATTTATTAGGAAAAGACTTATTTACTGTCTTCCCCTTCCTGTAATTTAGCTTTGATCTCAGCTAAAGCACCCAGATCACCTAAAGTTGCTTTTTCAACCTTAGCCTGAATGTTTTTCACCGCTTTTTTGGTGTTATCAGACTCGGCTTTTGCTTCTTTTTTCTCTGCTGCTTTTACTTCGGCTTCCTGCTGCTCCCAGATACGTGCATGGCTCAGAACGATACGTTTTTCGTTACGATCGAATTCAATAACCATAAATTGGGCAGTTTCATCAGCCTGAACCTGCTTACCGTCTTCCTTGTTCAGGTGGCGGTTAGGTGCAAATCCTTCCAGGCCATACTGCAATTGTACCAAAGCCCCTTTGTCGTCCTTACGGGTAACAGTACCTTCATGGATAGTACCTATTGCAAAGGTATCTTCCAGGGTATTCCAGGGATCTTCTTCTAATTGCTTATGTCCTAACTGTAATTTGCGGTTCTCTTTATCAATACTTAAGATGATCACGTCGATCTGCTCACCAACTTTGGTATAATCAGTTGGGTGATTGAAACGCTTTAACCAGCTTAAGTCGCTGATGTGGATCATACCACCGATACCTGGTTCCAGTTCAACAAATACGCCATAAGGAGTGATGTTTTTCACCAAACCTTTGTGTTTGCTGCTTTCAGGGAATTTGGTTTCGATAGTGTTCCATGGGTCCTGGCTCATTTGTTTGATGCTCAGGCTCATTTTACGTGCATCTTTATCAAGGGTAACCACTTTAGCTTCGTACTCGTCGCCCAGTTTGAAGAATTCCTTCGCATTGATCGGCGTGTTGGCCCATGTGATCTCAGATACGTGTACCAGGCCTTCAACACCAGGTTGAATTTCGAGGAATGCACCGTAATCTTCAATATTTACCACTTTACCTTTCACAACAGATCCTTCTGCCAAACCTTCAGGCAGCACATCCCAAGGATGCGGGGTCAGTTGTTTCAGACCTAAGCTGATACGTTTTTTGTCGTCGTCGAAATCCAGTACCACCACCTGTAATTTCTGATCCATCTTCACCACTTCGCTTGGGTGAGAGATACGACCCCATGAAATATCGGTGATGTACAACAGACCATCCAAACCGCCTAAGTCCATAAACGCACCAAAATCTGTGATGTTTTTCACCACACCTTCCAATACCTGGCCTTTTTCGAGTTTGCTCATGATCTCTGCACGTTGTGCTTCGATATCGCTTTCAATTAATGCTTTGTGAGATACAACGGCGTTCTTAATGGTTTCGTTAACCTTCACCACTTTAAACTCCATTGTTTTACCAACAAACTGATCGTAATCAGTTACAGGTTTCACGTCGATCTGAGAACCTGGTAAGAATGTTTCCATACCAAATACATCAACGATCAATCCACCTTTGGTTTTGCTGGTAACAGTACCGGTAATTACTTCACCGGTCTTATGTACTTCAACAATTCTTTCCCATGCACGGTAGATGCGGGCTGATTTGCGGCTCAGGTGCAGATTACCACCCCTGTCTTCTTTTTCAACCACCATTACTTCTACATCATCTCCGATCTTCAGACCCTGCAGATCGCGGAATTCGTTCAGAGAAACTAATCCGTCACTTTTAAAACCGATGTTAACTACTACATCTGTTTTAGTTAAAGCAACTACAGAACCCTGTACGATCTCGCCATCTTCAATTTGTACAAAAGTGTCATCATACACTTTGTCGTACTTCATTCTTTCTGTTTCGGCATACTGACTAACATTACGTTTGTCGATGCTCCAGTCAAAATCATCATGAGCTGTTTCAATAACAGGCTCGGCTACAGGTGCATTTGTTGTCGCAGTAGTAACTTCTACAGCTTCTGAGGCTGCGGCGTTCTCCTGTGCATCTGCGTTTAGTTGTTTGTTAATTAAATTCATACAATACCCGACGGTTTTATTTCGGGGGAGCAAAGGTAAGAATTTACCCCCTAACCCCCTAAAGGGGGAATGAATTAATTTTCTATGAGCATCTTCCTTAAAAAGGAAAAATCCAGCCTTCCAGGCTGCATTTACTATATTATTGATAATCAATTAATTATAAAACATCTCCCCCTTCAGGGGGCCGGGGGATACTTCTCCTTCTCCTTAAAATAATCCCAGGCTGCTTTTGAAATATCGGCTATGATTTTCTCATTTGTGGCAGCGTCTTCTTTTGAATCAGTTACAAAAACGCTGATAAAAAAATGTTGGCCATCCGGTAAAAATACAATCCCGATATCGTTTACCGCTGCTGTTAACCCAACCTTATTTGTTCCTGATGAACCTGTTTTATGGGCAACGATGGTATTCTCGGGTAACTGCCCTTTTAATCTATTCTTACCCGTTTCTGTTCCTTTCATTATTTTCCAGATGAAGCGGTAACTTTTTTGAGAGAGTAGTTTTTTCCTGTTGTAATAAAAAGATGCCAATACTTCGTTTGCCGATTTGGGTGTTGTCCAGTTTTGAAATTGCAGATCCCAGTTACCCTGTTGCTGTTCTTCGTTAATCTTTATTGATATGTTTTTGAAATTATTTTTCGTGAAGTATTCTTCTACTGCATGCGGTCCGCCAATAAGTTTTAATAAAACATCGCAGCCCACATTGTCGCTGGCAGCAACCATGTATTCTATAATTTCCGAGATTGCCAGGGTTGCCCCATCAGGATATTTATCCCTGATAGGACTATACAAGCCGGGTAAAAGATCTTTTTTCTGAATTTCTATTTTTTGATCGAGAGAAAATTTGCCTTTGTCGATTTGATTTAATACTGCCAATGCAATATGAAACTTGAATACGCTTTGAAGCGGGTAATGTTTTTCATTATTTATCGACAGGGTATCTTTCCCGTTATTACCCATAATTGAAACGCCAACAACAGCATTTTTTGCAGAAACGATCTGCTGTATTTTTTTACGTAAAGCATCTGTTGTTTGCGCAGATGACTGGCAGGTAATCAGTAAAAGAAGTAATGTTGTGAGGTGAAATATTTTAGTCATGTTTTTGCTGGCTTAAATTATGCGCAGGGGTTTTGCGATTGTAAAAATAACTGGTTATAACATATCGTGTTATTAAACACATAGTTACATAGTCCAGGAAACAGGGCATATAGTCCAAAAGCTATGTTTCGTTTTTGTTTACTTTCTCAGCAGTGTGTTCTTCTAAAAATACAAAAAAAAGAAAGTTCTACGCAGGTGTCTCCCGGAACGGGGCCCCTGCGCTTAGAATTGATTCATATTCCTGTTAAGTAAAATTTCTGCGCAATACTATAAAGTAACTTTTATAACGCTCAGCATATCTATCTGTTCCATCAACTAACTAATCGATTGGCTTTTTCGTTCAAACTGTATTGTCCCGTTCCGGAAGACACCGGCGGAGAGTGTTTTTATTTTATGAAATGGACACCTTTCGGAGAATGAAATATGCACAATCTCCAACCCAAAATATGCATAAAGCCACCCAAATAAGGTGGCTTATGCTAAAGATTATTAAGTGCTGAAGGTTTAAGACATAGATTGCTTCCTCCTTCGCTAACGCTACGGCGGACGCGGTCGTTCCTTGCGAAGAAGTTATAATGCTCTTTCAATTCCCAGTTCCAACCCTCTTAATTCTGCTAACCCTCTTAAACGGCCGATGGCGCTGTAGCCGGGGTTGGTTGTTTTTTTGAGGTCGTCGAGCATCTGGTGGCCGTGGTCGGGGCGCATGGGAATGGAGATATGTCGGCGTCTTTGTACATGCACAATTTCTTTCACCACTTCATACATGTCTACATCGCCATCAAGGTGGTCGGCTTCAAAGAAATTGCCATCCGCATCGCGCCTGGTACTTCTGAGGTGCAGAAAATGAATGGCATCGCCCATACGGCGGATCATGCCGGGCAGGTCGTTATCGGCCCTAACACCAAAAGAGCCGGTGCAGAAACAAAGACCATTGGCGGGTGAGGGAACAGCATCCAGCATTTCCTGCGCATCGGCTTCGGTACTCATAATGCGTGGCAGGCCAAGCACTGAATATGGCGGATCATCAGGATGGATGGCCATCTTCAATCCATATTCTGCCGCAACGGGTACTACTTCTTTTAAAAAATAAAAAAGGTGTTGCTTCAGTTTGGCGTGATCAATGTCATTATATTTTTCGAGCGCTTCAAAAATCTGTTCGGGCGTAAACTGTTCGCGGCTGCCGGGCAATCCCATTAATGTGTTTTTGAAAAGGGTTTGTTTCTCTGTTTCATCCATCTTTTCAAACCGTATTCTTCCCCGTTCAATTTCTTCGTGCGTATAATCTTTTGCAGCGCCGGGGCGTTTTAATATAAACAGGTCAAATGCAATAAAGGCCGCTTTTTCAAAATAGAGGGCACGGCTCCTGTCGGGCATTTCGTAGGCAATATCTGTGCGCATCCAATCGAGGATGGGCATGAAATTGTAGGTAACCACTTTCAGTCCGCAGGCTGCCACATTGCGCAGGCTGATTTTATATTTTTCAATCCACTCCAGGTAATCGCCTTTCCGGCGTTTGATGTCTTCATGCACGGGCAGACTTTCAATCACCGTCCATGTCATGCCTGCCGCTTCTATCAGTGCTTTGCGTTTGTTGATCTCTTCAACTGTCCATACCTCTCCTACCGGTACCTGGTGCAGGGCTGTAACTACGCCTGTGCAGCCTGCCTGCCTGATATCCCAAAGATCAACCGGGTCTTCGGGGCCGTACCAACGCATGGTGTGTTCCATTGCCATAAAAAATATTTTAATACTCTCTGCGAAAATGCAGCTTCTCGCAGAGAACTTTTATCAAACCTAAAATTATCAGCACAAAGTTCGTGGAACATTTTGGAATATTTCTGCGAAATCGATGGCGAAGATTGGTGAGTGGTCAGTGGTCGTGGTGAGTAGTGAGTGGTGAGTAGTGAGTTTGACTGACGAGTAACTCCAAACTCCAGACTCCAAACCCCAAACTCCAAACATCACTCTTACCAGAAAACAGTATACAGCGCTGTAATTATGCCAGCTACGATCAATGCCCCTACTGCAAAAGCGGGATTGAGTCTGAACATGCTTTTATCAATTTCCAGTCCGTTTGCTTTAATCCCTCTTTTCCTGTCAAGCAGGCTAATAATCACCATGCCAATTACACAAAGCAGGAATACAAAACCCATCCTGTCTATAAAAGGAATCTCATAGATACCTGCCTCTGTTTTAGCAGCATAACCAAGAGGCTCCATGAAAGCAAGATTTACAAACTTTGGCAGGAACTTGAAAAAGATGGAGAATAAAAATCCAACCACTGTTGCAAACAATGCCGCGTTGGAAGTAGTTTTTTTCCAGAAAAAACCAAGTATGAACATGGCGAAGATGCCGGGTGATACAAAACCGGTATACTCCTGTATAAATTCAAACCCGCCTTTTTTATCAATACCCAGGAAAGGTGCAATTAACACCGCAGTAATGAGCGCGAGCACAACAGCGATCTTTCCTATCCAAACCATTTTCTTTTCACTGGCTTCGGGGTTTATTTTTTTCTTGTAGATGTCTAACGTAAAAATAGTAGCGATACTGTTTGCCTTACCTGCCAGCGATGCAACTACCGCAGCAGTTAAGGCTGCAAAAGCAAGGCCTTTTAATCCCGGGCTCAGAAGGTTAAGCATGGTGGGATAAGCATTATCCTGCACTATCTCTCCATTGATCATCATCTGATCATGAAACCCTCCTTCATTATATAAAACAAATGCCGCAATGCCGGGCAACACTACAATAACCGGCATCAGCAATTTAAGGAATGCTGCAAATAGAAGACCACTGCGGGCAGTTTTAAGATCGGCGCCAAGGGCACGTTGTGTGATGTATTGGTTACAGCCCCAGTAATTGAGGTTCACGATCCACATACCGCCAATTAATACCGTTAAGCCGGGCAGACTGATAAAATTGGGATTGTCTTTTTTGAGGATCATGTGAAAATGGTCATTGGCCTTATCGGTTAGTAATTTTAGTCCGTTAAATACGCCGGTTGTACCAAATTTTTCAGACACCAGTGTTAATGCGAGGTAGGTAGTGGCTAACCCACCAACAATTAGAAAGAATACCTGTATTACATCGGTATAGCCAATCACTTTCATACCGCCGAGGGTGATGATAACTGCGAATATTGCGAGAAAAATCATACACAAATACAGGGGTAACCCTGAAATAGCATGAATAGCCAGTGCGCCGAGGTATAAGATAGAAGTGAGATTAACCACCACGTATAATAACAACCAAAACACGGCCATGATCATAGCCACCGTGCTGTTATACCGCTGGTTAAGAAACTGCGGCATGGTATAGATTTTGTTTTTGAGATAAACGGGGATGAAAAATATTGCCACGATCAACAGCGTAGCCGCAGCCATCCATTCGTAAGTAGAAATAGCGAGACCCATTTTAAAACCATTCCCACTCATGCCGATCATCTGCTCGGCAGAGATATTAGATGCAATGAGTGAAGCACCAATGGCCCACCAGGTTAGCGAGCCTTCTGCCAGGAAATAATCATGCGAAGCAGAAATACTTGCCTTTTTCTTTTTGTGGTATACCCAGTAGCCATAAGAAGCAACAATGATAAAGTAGAAAAGGAATACAATGTAATCTGCGGTTTGCAATGATTTCATGATGGTAAGTGTTTGTCGTGAATCGAGAGTCGTGAATCGTGAGATGATTTTCTCACGATTCACGACTCTCGATTCAGCAATTCGTTTTTTTGATGACAGAAAGCAATATAACTTATTTTTTCAGCAGGAATAATAATACAACCAGATCCATCACATATTTTATTGTCTTACGGTTTTTCAAACAGTTTTAATAACTGCTTATCATGGTAATCATCGATAAAACATTCAATGTTCTGGCAGGAGGCAAACTCATCTTCTGTGTGCATGGTGTTGATCACTACGCAACGCATACCGGCGTTAAAGGCTGCCTCCACTCCTTTTGGGGCATCTTCAAAAACAATACAGTTGTGCGGGGTTACGCCTAATTGCTCGGCGCACAACAAATAAGTTTCGGGATGGGGCTTGCTTTCTTTCACACTCTCTGCGCTTACAATTGTTGGAAAATAGCGCCTGATATTGAGTCCGTCCAACACAAAATCTATATTATACATGATGGCCGCCGAGCCAATGGCCATCTGTATTTTATGCCGCCTTGCCTGTTCCAGAAAACTATCCAGCCCATCAATCAGTTTCAACATAGGTTTAAATTCCTGCTGGTAGGCGGCTTCTTTGGCATAGCTCATTGTATCTTTTTCTTCTTCAGAAAATCTTCCGGGAAATATACGTTCTAATAATTCACCATTCTTTCCGTAGCATTCGCTTTTCACTTCTTCCATACCAATGTTGGCGCCAAGATTGTTCAGGATCCTGTGCCATGCCCTGATATGAAAATCCATATCATTGATCATCGTCCCGTTGAGGTCGAATAAAAATGCGCTCGTATGCATCATAATTTTTAATTGGATATTAGCAGATGATAGATGACAGTTGACCGATTTCTGACATCTCGCAACTGACATCTCTCAAATATACCGATTGATCAGATTCTCAAGGTATTCCTGTTTACCACTGATTACTGCGGGTTCTCCATGGGTGATGGCATAATCGCGGAGGTCATCCAGAGAAAGTTTCCCTTCTTCAAAAGCTTTTCCTTTGCCACTATCGTAGGATGCGTAACGACCCGTTCTTATTTTTTTATACTCAGAATTTTGCACCACAGCATCTGCAATAATAAGCGCCCTTGCAAAAACATCCATACCCCCAATATGCGCATAAAACAAATCAGCATGATCGGTGGAGTTTCTTCTCCGTTTAGCATCAAAGTTGATGCCGCCTCCGGCAAAGCCGCCAGATTCCAGTATTACCAGCATGGTTTCTGCCAATTCATTAATGTTGTTGGGGAACTGGTCTGTGTCCCAGCCATTCTGATAATCGCCCCGGTTGGCGTCCATGCTTCCCAATAAACCCGCATCGGCGGCAACTTGTAACTCATGCTGAAAAGTATGACCGGCAAGTGTTGCGTGGTTGACTTCAATATTCAGTTTGAAATCATTCAGCAAATCATATTGCCGCAGAAACCCAATTACTGTTTCACTATCGTAATCGTATTGGTGCTTGGTTGGCTCACAGGGTTTGGGTTCGATAAAAAAAGTTCCTTTAAATCCATTTTTTCTTGCATAGTCTTTTGCTGTGTGCAGAAATTTTGCCAGATGTTCTTTCTCTCTTTTCATGTTGGTGTTCAGCAAACTCATATATCCTTCACGCCCGCCCCAGAATACATAGTTCTCACCACCCAGTTCAATGGTGGCATCCAGCGCTGCTTTTACCTGTGCACCTGCATGTGCCAGCACATGAAAATCGGGATTGGTAGCAGCGCCATTCATATAACGCCTGTTGCTGAAAAGATTGGCCGTACCCCATAAAAGTTTTACACCACTATCAGCCTGTTTTTGTTTTGCGTAAGCTACCAATGCCTGCAGCCTGCGGTCATTTTCCCGCACATCATTAGTATAATCTACCACATCCACATCATGAAAACAATAATAAGGGATGTTCATTTTGGTAATGAATTCAAATGCAGCGTCCATTTTATCTTTTGCCCTTTCTACTGCATCTGTTTTTTCATTCCATGGATAAAGATGTGTTGGCTCTCCAAACGGATCACCTCCATTACCAACAAAAGAATGCCAGTAGGCACATGCAAACCGGAGCCAGTCTTTCATTGGCTTACCCGCTACTATTCTGGATTCATCATACCAGCGAAATGCGAATGGATTATCGCTGCCCACTCCTTCAAATTTTACCTGGCCTATTTCTTTAAAGAAGGGATTATCGCCCGTTATTATTTTCATGGTATGCTTTTTTATTTTTGATAAATATCATTTACTGGTCTTTTCAAGTAATCGTTTTTTCCAGTTATAATAAAAACTGTTGTATGCATCCGTCTCAGACGGTTCGATGTATTGCAGACGTTTACTTTTTACAAAAGCCGCTTTTGTATCAGAGAAGATACCTGCTCCTAATCCCGCACCAATGGCGGCGCCTGCGCTCCCATCAACATCATACAACTCAACAGGAACACCTGTTGCATTTACAAACGATCCGACAAATACATCGCTTAAAAAAAGATTCGCCTTACCCGCCCGGATTACTGTTGGCTGTAAGCCGTTTTCTTTCATAATATCCAATCCATACCTGAATGCAAAAGCAATACCTTCCTGGGTGGCGCGGAAAAGATGGGCAGGACTATGTTTATTAAGATCGATGTTGCTGATATGTGCATTAACCGTTGCATTATTCAACATTCTCTCGGCTCCGTTTCCAAACGGGAGAATGCATAGTCCGTCACTTCCCGCATTTATTTGTTGAGCTGCATCATTCATTTCACTGTAACTGAGTGATGTGCCCGTTATTTTTCTGATCCAGCTATTCATTATACCCGTTCCATTAATACACAAAAGAATACCCAATCGCTTTTGAGAAATAGTATGGTTCACATGCGCAAATGTGTTTACGCGGGAATATTTATCAAAGGCCAGCCTATCACTCACACTATAAATTACTCCTGAAGTACCGGCAGTTGCAGCTATCTCACCCGGTTCAAGAACATTTAATGATAAAGCATTGTTCTGCTGGTCGCCTGCTTTGTAAGCAACAGGGATATTTCGTTTTAGTAATAAAACATCGGCAACTTCATCCTTCAATAATCCATGCGTTTCAAAAACATTTTTTACAGGCGGAATGATAGATTCATCAAAACCGAAATAAGAAAAAACATCTTTTGATAATTCGTGCTTTGCAAAATCCCAGAAAATGCCTTCAGACAATGCGGCGATGGTAGTGGTAGTTGAACCTGTAAATTTCATGGCGATAAAATCGCCGGGCAATAAAACCTGATCAATTTTTTTATAGACCGCTGGTTCATTCGCTTTTACCCAGGCCAGTTTTGAAGCGGTAAAATTTCCGGGGGAGTTTAAGAGATGGGATAAACATTTCTCCACCCCTATCTTTTCAAAAGCATCGCTACCAATATTCACTGCACGGCTATCGCACCAGATAATACTATCGCGTAACACTTTTTGTTCTTTATCTACCAATACCAGCCCGTGCATCTGGTAAGCGATGCCAATGGCGCCAATATCTGCAGGATGATATTTTCCTGATGCATGTACTTTCAGAATGGCTTGTTGCACATGTTGCCACCACATCTCCGGCGATTGTTCTGCCCAACCGGGTTGCAAGGCAGTAATGCCCGATTCCGTTTCAGGATATTGAGCCGAAGACACAGCTTGTTGTGTATCAGCATCAACAACCGAAACTTTAATGGACGAAGTGCCTAAATCTATTCCTAATAATAACATGTACTTTTTTTATGACATGGTTTTCATTAATCCGTTATTCAAAAGCACAAATAATGTATTCGTCTGCAGACCTTCGGCAATCGTTCAAATTCGCAAAGCCATCCGGCTCCTGAAACAGCTAACTAATGTCGGAAGAAAAACCCGAAATGCAACCGATTGCAATATTTTTGATGAAGTAAAACCGGGGAGTGATAAATAGCTGTATATAACCGGAAGGATATTGGAATTGAAATAATAACTTCAGGCTTTGAACTACATAAACAGACTTACCTAAATAATATGATATGAGTCAGAAATTACGAAGCCACGATTGGTTTGGCAAATCAGATAAAATGGGGTTTGTGCACAGGTCCTGGCTTCGTAACCAGGGGTACCCGGATGATTATTTTACGGGCAGACCAGTGATCGGCATCTGCAACACCTGGAGTGAGCTTACCCCCTGCAACGGGCACCTGCGCGATTTTGCAGAGATCGTGAAACGGGGCGTAATTGAAGCAGGTGGTTTTCCACTTGAATTTCCGGTTACATCACTCGGCGAAACGATTATGCGCCCAACTACCATGCTGTTCCGGAACCTGGCAAGTATGGATACGGAAGAAAGTATCCGTGCCAACCCGATTGATGGCGTGGTACTTTTAACCGGTTGTGATAAAACAACACCAAGCACACTGATGGGTGCCTGCAGTGTGGATCTTCCTACCATAGTGGTGCCTGGCGGGCCCATGCTGAACGGACGTTTTAAAGGGCAGTGCATCGGTTCAGGCTCATTCAACTGGATGGTGAAAGAAAAACAATTGGTAGAAAATTATACAGCAGAAGACATACACGAAGCAGAAGTAGGCGCTGCACGCAGCCAGGGGCATTGCATGAGCATGGGCACTGCATCCACCATGGCTTGTATGGTAGAAGCATTGGGTTTGACTTTACCCGGTGCCGCAGCCATACCTGCTGTTGATGCCAGAAAAAAAGTAATGGCGCAGATGTCGGGCAGAAGAATTGTAGAGATGGTAAAAGAAGATCTGAAGCTTTCTAAAATTTTAACAAGGCAGGCTTTTGAAAACTCTATTATTGTAAATGCAGGCGTTGGCGGCTCTACCAACCTGATATTGCATTTGCTGGCCATTGCCGGAAGAATAGGTGTTGAATTGAACCTGGAAGATTTTGATACCATTGGCAGTAAAATTCCATTGCTGGCCAATCTGAAACCTGCCGGCAATTACCTGATGGAAGATTTTTATTATGCCGGTGGCTTACCCGTTGTAATAAAAGAACTGAAAAAATATTTACACAACGAAGCCATTACTGTAAACGGGAAACCGATTGGCGAAAACAATGCCAACCCAATCTGTTATAATACCGAGGTAATTGCCACCATAGACAATCCGCTTCAGCATAACGCAGGCATTGCAGTATTGAAAGGAAACCTATGCGAAGATGGCGCCATCATCAAACCTTCTGCAGCAACAAAAGCGCTGATGAAGCACCGCGGCCCGGCCATTGTGTTTGAAACGATGGAAGATTACCACGCAAGAATTGATGATCCTAACCTGCCGTTTGATGAAAACACGGTGCTGGTATTAAAAGGCGTGGGCCCTGTTGGTTACCCCGGCATGCCGGAAGTGGGTAATGTTGACCTGCCGGAAAAACTAATCAGGAAAGGTGTGAAAGATATTATCCGTATTTCTGACGGAAGAATGAGCGGTACTGCTTATGGAACGGTGATTTTGCATGTATCACCCGAATCATCTATTGGCGGTACATTAGCCATTGTACAGGATGGAGATATAATTGAACTGGATGTAGAGAACCGGAGATTACATCTTGATATCAGTGATGAAGAAATGAAAAAAAGAAAAGCTGCGTGGGTAGCACCCGAGCCAATGGCTACCAGAGGCTATGTAAAATTTTATATTGATCATGTGCAACAGGCGCACCTTGGCACCGACCTCGATATTTTACGCGGAGGCTCCGGTGCTGTTGTAACAAGAGACCTGCACTAACCCTCTGCTTCTCCTGTTCTCTGCGATGAAAAAATCACAATCGCAGAGAATAGGAGAAAAATTATGACTGGATATAATTCTGCAAATGCGAAATAGTTTCCTGTTGCGTTCTGATTGTTTCTGTAACCAGGTCATTAATAGAAATGATCCCCTCAAGTTTGCCATTTTCAATTACAGGTAAATAGCGGATATGATGATCAGACATTAACTGCATGCACGAATCAATGGAATCAGTTAGTTGTACATTGGGAAAATCCTTGGTCATAATTTCTCCTACAGGAGTCTCACTTGAATGTCTTCCTTTTAAAATAACCTTTCGCGAATAGTCGCGTTCGGTCATAATGCCGAGAAAGATTTCATTCTCCTCAACAACTACCGAACCAATGTTATGTGTGGACATAATTTGGAGTGCTTCCATAACGGTAGTTTCTGGGGTAACCGTAGTAACCCAGTTTCCTTTGCGTCTAAGAACATCGCTTACTTTTCTCATATGGCAATATTTAACCCTTAAGTTAAATATATTTCCCGTCACTTACAATAATCCTGCGGTCAGAATCCGGGCATTTTTTAAAAATTTAATCAACCCCCTCCCCCAAAAGCTGCGTCTTTGCGCCTTGGCGGGAAAAAATGCACGCTAAGGTGCAAAGGCGCAGTTTAGTTCTGGTATACCGGCAGGGGTAGGATGTTCTTTTATCGAAAATTTAATAGGGCAGGCATTTGACATCTGCGGATGGTTTACTAACTTAACTTTTCATCTTTAAACAAAAATACACCGTATGAAAAAAATTCTCTTAGCCCTTGCTGCCGTAGTGTGCATGGCATCTGTATCCTTTTCGCAGGGTAAAAAAGCCAAAGCAAAGGATGCAACACCAGCCGTAAAAACAGCACCTGCTGCAAAACCAGCCGCGGCTACGGCTGTTAAAACAAAAGCCGACGGCACACCTGATATGCGCTATAAAGCCAATAAGGAAGCTGCAAAGCCCGCAGGACCATTAAAGAAAGATGGTACGCCGGATATGCGGTACAAGGCTAATAAGGATGCGGCCAAGGGTAAAGGATAAAATTTCTCTCAGAAAAGAAGAAGGGTGCCCGAATAACCGGGCACCCTTTTTTAAAGTAACTGTATATTACTCCTCTTAACTTGTTTTCAGGGCTTTATCTATTAAGAAAATCATATTGGCCCTGTGTGCCTTTGTTTCCTCATTGCCGGATACTGCGGCTGATAATTTTGTTCTTAATTTCTTTAACGCGTAGAATGTTGCTGCTTTAGACACATTATCAAGCGGTGAATTATCACCCGTCAATTGTGCCGTACCTCTTACAAAAGAAGTTTGCAGGTATTGCCTGTACACATTTACATTACCGTTAATATCTGCATCAAAAATGCCTTTTACAAGATCATTCATTACATCGGCCACACTGTATTGGTTGCCATATAATCTTGTATTGGTAATCCGTTGAAGTGTAGCAGGGCTAAGGATATGCGCTAATGTACCATATACCTGTATTCCGTTCAGTGAATTGGTTACTTTATAATCTTCACCATTACCGGGCTGGTTAAATCCTCGGCGCTGAAGCTGGAGATAAGGGAATACCTGGGCATCTGCATCAAAAACATCGGGGGCAAATACATATTTGGATAACACATCCATCGCTTTTTTCTGTACGGCCAATGGCACAGGTGTGTATGGCTTATTACCGGAATGTTGTTCAGGGAAGGTTCTGTCTACATAAACCCCGCCAATAAAACGACTCACAGCATTGATCATACTTAAACGCTGTCCATTTAAGATACCGTACCTGCTGCGGAGTTCGGCGTACGACTGGCCTGTTTTGGTGTACTTCTGAACTAATTTACCCATCAGGTTATTTACCAGCTTAAAGCGGTCTACCGCATAGGCGATCTGATCATTGGTAAGATCATTCACATTCACTTTTGGATCCATTCCTTTACCGGGAGCACGCATATCATCCGCATCGTTACCAAATGCCAGTTGAGGTTCCCCGCTTCTTGAAAGGATCTTCGTAATACCTGCTTCTTCATTTGCCGGACTAAACTGTCGATAACCATATTCGATTGCCCACAAATCGTACGGACCTGCTTTGGTTGTATAATAATCACCCTGCTTACTCCTGTCTAATGAAACATTGATAGCAGGATAATCCATTACAGAACCGATCAATCCAATACTATGTGTAATGCTGGTATTATTAACCTCTGCAGGTGATAACATCTGGCTGGCCTTCATATTATGGTTCAGTCCCAGGGTATGTCCCATTTCATGCATGATCAGGTAAGTCAGGAACTGCTTATGCATTTCCTTAATCTCACTTGCTGCCGCACCTGTTAATTCCAATGTGGTTAAACCGGCAGTATATTGCGCTTTCAGTTCTGATGCAATCTGGCAGTTATCATACTGATTCATGGTAAGCCCCGGGAACTGCAAAGAAGGTTGTTGGGGATTAGCGCCGTTGTATAACTCTTCAAATATGGGTTGGGCGCTACCGGAAAACCATTCTACTGTAATATCTGCGCCAAGTATCTGACCGGTTCTTGGGTTAACAAAACTTGGTCCGATGGCTCCATACGATGGCCTGGCGGAAGATACCCAGCGAATCACATTATAATGGATATCTGCCGGATCCCATTTGGCATCATCAGGCATGATCTTCATTTGCAGGGCATTTTTAAACCCTGCTTTTTCAAAAGCTTCGTTCCATTTCATACCGGCATCAAAAATTGTTTGGCGATATTCTTCCGGTGTTGTGTTCTCGATCCAATAAACCAGGGATTCTACCGGCTCACTCAAAGCAGCATCCGGGTTTTTCTTTTTAAGATCCCAGCGGTGAATCATGTCTTTATACGGAACGGGACTGATACTGGTCTGATCGTTTCTTTCTTCTGTAAAATAGCCTACTCTTGGATCATCTCTTCTTGGTGCAAAATCGTTCTTTGGCATAGCGATAAAACTATGCTGCATCCGAACTCTTACGTATCGCGGATCTGCCACATCGGGCCCGCCATCAGCAAGGGTTTGCGGATTATCATAAGACAGGTCCACTACTACATCTGTATTATCGGGGAAGGAACGTAACTGGGCATATTTTGATTTGGAGGTATTTAACATACCAAGGTTAAACATCATCGCAGTAAAAGGACTGGGCAGGAAGTTTGGTTTAACAGGATCCAGTTTCTCACTCAGGAACAAAGCATCGCCACTTATTAAATAGCCGAGGGAGTCTTCCAGTGCAACTTTATCGGAAAAAAATATTGCTTCCGGTTTATCAACAGCAGCAGTCTTGCTTACTGCATTATTCTTATCGTAGTACTGGTTGGTATTAACCAGTGAAAACTCCAGTTTATCAAATGCTTTTTTGATTTTAAATACGGCAGTGGCCCTGTGCATACTTTGATTCAGGAACAAACTGGTAGGGCCGCTGATAGAGAAACTCTGGTAAATAAATTCTTTCTCTAACTGGTCTTTTCGAACATAGATCTGCAGACTTCCCGTAGCAGTATCCTGAAAAAGAGTGAAAAGGCCTTCGTTCTTTTTCTGCCCTTTTGTTTTTTCAGCTAAGGTTTGTTTTTTGGGAGCAGCGGGTTTTGATGTGTCGCCGTTTGATTTAACTGGCGGAGCAGTTACCACTGCCTGGGCATGCGCCATCACCAATAGCAAATTAAATGCCGTTATGGCAAACAGGATTTTTTTCATAGTAGTGTTTTGAGTTATTTAAAATAAAGATTATTTCACTCAAAACAGCGCTTTAGGTATTTTTTTTATATGAAGTGTGGCTATTATCATATAAAAGGCAAACAATACGTGTTAACTCCCTGTATCTCCGGCAATTGCTTTGGCTGCAATCCATCCCGTTGTCCAGGCATTCTGGAAATTAAACCCGCCGGTAATACCATCAACATCTATCACTTCGCCGGCAAAGAAAACGCCCGGTTGTATTTTACTCTGCATGGTATTGGGATCGATCCCGTTGAGTTTAACACCACCACAGGTTACAAACTCTTCTTTAAACGTTGTTTTTCCTTTTACAGAAAATTCCTGTGCGGTAAGATTTTTGATCAGCTTATTCTGTTCCCTCGATGGCAGATCTGACCAACGAATATCCGGCTGGATTCCGCTGCAGGTAAGCAGGTACAACCATAAACGACCGGGCAATCCAAAGGGATTTTTGTTATTCATTTTTTGTCCCGCATGCGCATCACGGAACGAACTCCAATCGGCCCGCAAATGCTGTTCATTATAATCGGGCAACCAGTTTATCAATAAAGTGAAATGATACTTACAATCAGCCAATTGTCTTGCCCCCCATGCCGATAGTCGCAGAATTGCCGGACCACTCATACCCCAGTGTGTAATCAGCAGCGGGCCTTCTTCTGCCAGTTTTGTTCCCATTATTTTTACGCCAGCCTTTTCAACACTTACCCCCATCAATTCAGTAACTGCATTACCGGGCATATTAAAAGTGAATAAGGATGGTACCGGTTCTTCAATGGTATGTCCCAGTTTTCTTAACCAATCAAACATAGATGATTTGGGATAGCCGCCAGAGGCGATGCAAATATAGTCTGGAGTTTGGAGTTTGGAGTTTGGAGTTGTTATAATAAATTTTCCGTTTACTCCTATCTCTACACTTCTGACTTCCGACTGCATTATGATCTCAACCTTATACTTATCCGCTTCTTTTAATAAACAATTAATGATCGTTTGCGAATCGTTGGTAACAGGAAACATTCGGCCATCAGCTTCTGTTTTTAATTCTACCCCTCTTTCTGCAAACCATGCAATGGTATCTTTTGTATTGAACCAGTGAAATGTTTTCTTCACAAAATTTTGTCCGCGCGGATAACGTTTTACCAGTTCAGGAATTTCGTAGCAGGCATGCGTGGCATTGCACCTCCCGCCACCACTCACTTTCACTTTTGATAAAAGTTTATTCGATTTTTCGATAATGGTTACTTTCAGATGAGGGTTCATGCGCGCAGCATTAACTGCACAGAAGAATCCGGCGGCACCACCTCCTATCACTACTAATTTTTTCTCCATAGATTTTATTTCATCAACATCAAGGCAGCCATGGTTTCTATCCCATCCCGAAAATTCTGTATACGGAGATTTTCATTTTCTGCATGCTGGTTATTATCGTGGTTGGCAATAGGTACTGTTACGGTTTTTGCTGAAAGGATCTGTTCAAAAAGGAACAGTGGAAGACTTCCGCCCATTGTTGGCATCAATACTACCTGTTCACGGGTAGTAGATTGAACCGCCTTAATTACCTGTTGTGCAACCGGCAGATCAAGCGGTGTTCGTTGGGCATTATACCCTTTCTTTGAAATCACTTTGGCAATTTTGGGATATAGCTTTCTCTCTGCATCAGTAGGTTCATCATGTGTTATATAAAAACCCTGCTTGCGGATATGCGCTTCTACCAATTGTTGCTGTTCTGCATAATCTGTACCGGGCACCATTCTCAGGTCAAGAGTAGCTACTGCAATCGCTGGAATAATATTACTTGCCATCTTACCCGTGCCCGCACTTTGCATCCCATTAATATTAAGCGATGGAAGCATGATCGATTCAAGCAAAGATTTACCTTTTATTTCCTCTTCCATAAAACCCAGTTCTTCTTTCATCTGCGCATCGGGTGGTGGTACAGCAGCGATCGCTTTTTTCTCGGCACCTGTTAAGGGTTTTGCTTTATCGTAAAAACCTTTTACCAATACCCTGCCATCATCTCCTTTCATTGATGCCAGCAATTTGCTTAGCCACAATGCAGGGTTAGGTGCCCAGTTTCCATAATGGCCGCTATGCAAGGGCCGTTTACTTCCATAAACTGTTACCTCCATGCCTGCATCACCACGTGCGCCAAAGATCACTGTTTTCTTACCCGATTGATGTACAGGACCATCGCAGATAACCCAGAGATCTGACTGAAGCTGTGATTTATATTTTTCCAGTATTTCATTCAAGTGAGGAGAGCCGGCTTCTTCCTCTCCTTCAAAAAAGAATTTAATATTGAATGCAGGAGTTAGGCCATTTGCTTTGATTGATTCATATGCCAGAAGAATAGCCATTACACCTGCCTTATCGTCGGAAGAACCTCTTCCAACAATTCTCCATTCTGGATTGATACTGCCCCAATCTTTCCTTGCAATATCAATAAATTCATTCTGTTCTTTCAATGGGCCATTAATCAGTGCCGGTTTAAAAGGGTGGGTACCTTTTGCCCATTTAGTACTGTCTACCGGCTGCCCGTCATAATGGGCATAGAAGATGATTGTCTGCTTCGCACCAGGCACCATTACCTCACCGTATACAGCAGGCGGTGCATTTTTAGTAACAGGATAAAGTAGCTGGATATTCTGCACCGCACGTTCTTTCATCAGCTCCATAATTCTTGCTGCATTCAACTGCATATCAGCAGGCACCGATGCAATATTGGGAATAGAAAGAAAAGAGAGATATTGATTTAACCAGCTATACTCATACTGTTCTCTGTATGCACGTATCTTCAACACCTCTATTGATTGTGCTATTACAGAATGTAAGAGTGAAACAAACAGTACGACAAGTATGCTTTTCTTCATCAAACAGAATTTACTCCTGTAAGATACTAAAAATCAAACCGTGCCTTAGTGCCTTTGTGTGAGAAATTGATTTGCACACCAAGGCCTAAGGCACGGTTAAAACAGGAATAATTTAATGAACCCGGAATCCTAATAATAAGAACTATTCAAGTTGGCATTTGCTTTTTCTGCGGCTTCAATAATACTGTAGTCTGAAAGTATCAATGCCTGGTTGCGTTTTACGCAAACATCGTGTTCAAAATGTACAGATTGTTTACCATCGCGGGTGCGTACGGTCCAGCCATCATCTTCGGTATATACTTCTCTTGTTCCAAGATTGATCATGGGTTCTATAGCCAGTACCAGGTTCTCTTTTAATTTAGGGCCGGTTCCGCGTTTGCCGTAATTAGGCACCTGCGGATCTTCGTGCAGGCTTCTTCCCAAACCATGTCCTACCAATTCTCTTACCACACCATACCCGTATTTTCTTTCAGTATGCTCCTGTATGGCGTAAGAAATATCTCCTACCCTGTTATTGATAATGGCTTTTTCTATGCCTTTGTATAATGACTCTTTGGTTACACGCACCAATTGCAACACTTCCGGTGCCACCTCACCAAGGATAAATGTATACGCGTGGTCGCCATGCCAGCCATTTAATATTACGCCCATATCAACCGAAACAATATCTCCTTCTTTCAAAGGCACATTATTGGGGAAACCATGCACCACCACATCGTTCACAGAAGCGCAAACATTGTATGGGTAACCGCGGTAATTATAAAACGAAGGAATGGCCTTATGATCTTTTACAAATTCAGCACATATGGCATCTATCTGCATAGTGGTCATACCCGGCTTTAAAACCTTTGCAACTTCAGTCAGTGTTTTACTAACCAGCGTTGCTGCTTCTTTCATCAAAGCGATTTCCGCTTCTGTTTTATGGATCATCATATTATTTCGTCGAGTCATTATAAAAAATAAACCTGTCGTACCGGCTAAGCCGTGACGACAGGTTTGCAAAGTTCGTTATTATTTCTGTTAAATAGTTGAAGTAGATACAGTTTGTCTGCCCTGTACACGACCACTCTTCATTAATCCATCATATTGGCGCATCAACAGGTAGGTTTCTATCTGCTGAAGTGTATCAAGTACAACACCTACCATGATCAGCAGTGAGGTACCTCCAAAGAAAGTGCTGAAGCCTTGTGTTACACCCAATCTTTGAGCAAATCCCGGCATAATACCTACCAGTGCCAGGAAAATAGCGCCTGGTAATGTGATCTTATCCATGATAGAACCGATATAATCTGCAGTGGGTTGTCCCGGTTTTACACCCGGAATAAATCCATTGTTCCGTTTCAGGTCTTCGGATATCTGCTTAGGGTTAAAGATCAATGCGGTATACAGGAAGGTAAACCCGATTACCATTACCGAGTAGATAACCATGTACCACACATTACTGTGATCGTTGAATATCTTAACAATACCCTGTGCAGAGTCGATATTGGTAAAAGAAACCAGTGTAGGCAGGAACATGATAGCCTGGGCAAAGATGATCGGCATTACACCGGCACTGTTCACTTTTACCGGCAGAAACTGTCGTGCACCACCAAACTGGCGGTTACCGATGATCTGCTTGGCATAGTTAACCGGGATCTTTCTTACGCCCTGTACCAGAATGATCAATCCCATGATAACAGCTACTAAAATAGCCATCTCGATCAGGAAGATCAATAAACCACCGCCGCCTTTTTGTCCTTTGGCAGTAAATTCCTGTATGATTGAAATAGGCAATCTTGAAAGGATACCGATCATGATAATGATAGACGTACCGTTACCCAATCCTTTATCCTGTATTTTCTCACCCAGCCACATAACAAACAGGGTACCTGCTGTTAAAGTGATGATGGTAGAGAAACCAAAGAATGCTTTATAGGCAGGCAAAATGGCTTCTGCATAACCCGGACTGTTTAGGTAAGCTACATACGCGCCGGCCTGAAATAAGGTAACAATTACGGTGAGGTAACGTGTCCACTGATTGATCTTCTTACGGCCGCTGTCTCCTTCTTTCTGTACTTTCTGCAATTGAGGAACCAGGATGGTCATTAACTGCATGAAGATAGAAGCAGAGATATAAGGCATGATACCAAGGGCAAGGATAGAAGCCTGTGAAAAACCACCGCCGGCAAACATATCAAAGATGCCCAGAAGGCCATTGCTTTTGGCGGCGCGCTGTGCAGCTTCGATCTTGTTAGGATCGAGGCCCGGCAATACAATGTGGTTACCTATTCTGTAAGCAAAAATTAAAGCCAGCGTAAAAAGGATCTTATTACGCAGTTCTTCAATGGCCCAAATATTCTTTAAAGTCTGAACTAATTTTTTCACTTAAATGCAATTGAAAGAGTTAATACTCAAAAAACCAAAAAGACGCACCGTGTGTGCGTCTGGCAAATTACGTTAAAATTATTTGATTATTTCAACGGAACCGCCGGCTGCTTCAATAGCTGCCTTTGCTTTGGCACTTGCCGCATTCACTTTAAATGAAAGTTTGGCTTTCAGTTCGCCTGTTGCCAGCAATTTTACTTTATCTGTACGGCTGATCAGACCATTGATGTACAGGTTCTCAAGAGAGAATTCAGTGAAAGCATATTTCTCAACCAGTTGATCGATCTGACCCAGGTTGAACACTTTGAATTCGATACGGTTGTTGTTCTTAAAACCACGTTTAGGGATACGGCGCTGAATAGGCATCTGACCACCTTCGTGTGCCATTTTGCTTTTATAACCGGCGCGGCTTTGTCCACCTTTATTACCTTTTGTAGAAGTACCACCTTTACCGGATGCTTCTCCACGGCCGATACGAATTGATTTGTGCGTTGAACCTTCTGCAGGTTTGAGTGTGTGTAGTTTCATTTTGTATTGATTTGAACTTACGGGGAATCCCCCCTCGCAAATAATTTGGAAATTTGGTGATTTGAAAATTTGAAAATGAGAAACTCGAAAATTAAAAATGAATCAAGCATTTAGGCCGGACTCATTTTCAAATTAGCACATTTTTCAAATTTTCAAATTGACTAAGCGATCTCTTCAACCTTCACCAGGTGGCTAACTTTGTTAACCATACCCAGGATCTGAGGTGTAGCTTCTACTTCTTTAGAAGCGTTCAGTTTTTTCAAACCTAAAGCAATCAACGTTTGTTTTTGACGCTCTGATCTGTCGATACCGCTTTTTACCTGTGTTATTTTTATCTTTTTCATACCCCAAACCCCTAAAGGGGCCATTTGATTTTATGATGAATTATCCTAATTCCCCCTTCAGAGCCTGTCCCGCTCAAGCGGGAGCGTTAGGGGGTGAATTATCCGTTAAATACTTTACTCAGCTTAACTGTACGCTGCTTAGCTACCTGAATGGGTTCTCTTAAAAGGCCCAGGGCTTTAATAGTTGCTTTAACCACGTTGTGCGGATTTGCAGAACCCAGGCTTTTAGCCAATACGTCGGTAACACCTGCGCTTTCCAGAACGGCACGCATGCTACCACCCGCGATCACACCCGCTCCATGAGCAGCTGGTTTGATCAGCACTTTAGCAGCACCTTCTTTCGCCCACTGTTCGTGAGGGATTGTTCCATGCATTACAGGAACTTTAACCAGGTTCTTTTTGGCATCTTCAATACCCTTTGCAATAGCTTCCTGAACCTCTTTTGCTTTTCCGAGACCCTGGCCAACTACGCCACCTTCATTACCTACCACTACCAATGCAGAGAAGCTGAAAGTACGTCCACCCTTAGTAGTTTTCACTACACGGTTAATAGCAACCACTTTCTCTTTCAATTCCAGTTCACCACCGGATTTTACTTTATTTACATTTACTTTAGACATCTATCTAACGATTAATTGTTGTTAGCGAATTAGAATTGAAGACCACCTTCTCTTGCACCATCAGCTACCGATTTAACACGGCCGTGATACAGATTACCACCCCTGTCAAACACACAGGTTGTTAAACCCAGTTCAGTAGCTTTTCTTGCGATAGCGGCTCCAACGAGTTTAGATTTTTCAATCTTGGTAACTTTTTGTGCAGCAATATCTTTATCTCTTGATGATGCAGCAGCTAATGTAACGCCATTATCATCATCAATCAATTGTGCATAGATTTCGGCATTGCTTCTGAATACAGAAAGACGTGGTTTTACTGCAGTACCTGCAATCTTTTTACGAATGCGATACCTGATCTTCTGTCTTTGAATTAATTTACCCATTGTTTTTTATTTATAACCTCCGATTCTGCCGGAAGTTTGTTTATTATTTTTTTTCTTTCCTTAGCTCCCCCTTCAGGGGGATAGGGGGTATTATTTACCCGCTGCTTTACCTGCTTTTCTTCTCAGGATTTCACCGGCATATTTCACACCTTTTCCTTTGTATGGTTCTGGTTTACGTAAGCTGCGTAATTTAGCTGCTACCTGGCCCAACAGTTGTTTGTCAATACTTTCCAGTGTGATCTTTGGGTTCTGACCTTTTTCAGTAGCGGTTGCCACTTTCAGTTCTTTAGGTATTTCGAACACAATATTGTGTGAATATCCTAAAGCAAGATCCAGTAAGTTACCTGTATTGGCTGCTTTAAAACCCACACCCACTAATTCCAGTTCTTTTTTATATCCGTCTGTTACACCTTTAACCATATTACCAACCAACGCACGATACAAACCATGCATAGCGCGGTGACGGATCTGGTCTGTAGGACGTACAAAAACCACTTCGTGTGCATTAACAGTAACAGTGATATCCCTGTCAATAGCTTCTTTTAATTCACCTTTGGGTCCTTTCACAGTAACAACATTTTCGCTGTTTACTGATATAGTAACTCCTGCAGGAATTACAACCGGTTGTTTACCAATACGAGACATAGTCGATTAACTTTTAAATGTTTGATTCAATTTCCCTTTCCGTGTTCAGCTCCGACTAAAAAGCTTAATTGTCAGACAGGGCATTTATACCTATCAGCCTAAGCCGATTTAATTAAGAGATATAACACAACACTTCACCACCCACATTCTGCGCTTTAGCCTGCTTATCTGTTAATACTCCTTTAGAAGTACTAAGGATAGCTACACCCAGGCCATTGATCACTCTTTTGATCTCAGCAGGTTTTGCATATTGGCGTAAACCCGGACGGCTTACTCTTTCCAAAGAACGGATAGCAGCCTGCTTGGTTTGAGGATCGTATTTTAATGCGATCTTGATCAGACCTTGCTTGTTGTCATCTTCGAACTTGTACTTCAGGATATACCCTTGTTCGTACAGGATCTCTGTCATGCGCTTCTTCAAATTAGAAGCAGGAATTTCAACCAGCCTGTGGCCGGCCAACTGAGCATTACGAATTCTGGTTAAGAAGTCTGCTATAGGATCAGTTACCATATTTATTAGAATTAAATCTGTTCAAAATTTTGTTTGTTACCGGTTTGCAGATACCTGCACCTGGAAACATGTCTTTATTTTACCAACTGGCTTTTTTCACACCCGGAATCAGGCCGTTCAAAGCCATATCGCGGAACATGATTCTTGAGAGACCGAAGTATCTCATATAACCTCTTGGACGACCGGTTAATTGACAACGGTTTTTCAACCTTACCGGTGAAGCGTTCTTTGGAAGTTTGTCCAAACCTGCCTGATCTCCGGCTGCTTTTAAAGCAGCACGTTTATCTGCATATTTTGCGACCATTTTCTCGCGCTTTCTTTGTCTGGCTTTGATAGATTCTTTTGCCATGTTGTATTAGTTGTTTTCTTTTTTAGCATTTTTGAAAGGCATACCCAATTCTTTTAAAAGCTCGTAAGCTTCTTCATTGGTTCCTGCCGTAGTAACGAAGGTGATATCCAGACCAGTGATCTTGTTCACCTTATCAATATCGATCTCGGGGAAAATGATCTGCTCGGTTACACCCAGGGTGTAGTTACCGCGGCCATCAAATGCCTTATCGCTGATACCTTTAAAATCACGTACACGTGGTAAAGCCACAGATACCAACCTGTCAAGGAATTCGAACATCTTCTCACCTCTCAAAGTTACGCGGGCACCGATTGGCATTCCTTTACGTAATTTGAAGTTTGAGATATCTTTCTTAGACATGGTAGGAACTGCTTTCTGACCAGTGATCATGTTCAGTTCTTCTACAGCGATATCAACCAGCTTCTTATCAGTTACCGCGCCATTAACGCCACGGTTGATACAGATTTTCTGGAGTTTAGGAGCCTGCATTACAGTTTTGTAAGCAAACTTCTTCATTAAAGCAGGTATCACCTCTTTGGTGTACTTGTCTGCTAATCTCGGAGTGTATTTTACAGTACTCATTATTTGATTACCTCCCCTGATTTTTTAGATATACGTACTAATTTCCCGTTCTCGCGTGTGCGTTTTGCTTTTGTTGGTTCGCCTTTCTTGGCATCCCATAACATCACATTGCTGATGTTGATCGGAGCTTCGATCTTTACGATACCACCCTTTGTATTGGCTGCAGAAGGTTTGGTGTGCTTGGTAGCAATGTTCACACCTTCTACCACTACGCGACCTTTGTCAACGATCACTTCCAACACCTTACGAGGCTTTTTCAGGTCTTTATCATCACCGGCAATCACCACAACCGTGTCGCCTTTTTTGATGTTGAATTTGGGTTTAAATCTTGTACTCATTTTTCTACGCTTTATGCTTAATGCTAAACGCTTAACGCTCAGCTTAAATTTTTATATTGGTTTGCTTGGGCCTTCAGCGTTATGCTTTCAGCGTTCAGCGTTTTGCCTTATAGTACTTCAGGAGCCAATGAAATGATCTTCATATATCCTTTATCACGCAATTCCCTGGCTACCGGCCCAAAAATACGCGTACCACGTGGTTCATCTGAGTTGTTCAGTAACACAACTGCATTGTCATCAAAACGGATATAAGACCCGTCTTTACGGCGCAATTTATTTTTGGTACGAACGATAACCGCTTTTGATACAGTACCTTTTTTGATACCACCGGCAGGAATCGCATCCTTTACAGTAACAACAATTTTGTCACCGATTTTTGCATAATCCTGTCCGCTGTTACCCAGAACCTTAATACAAAGGACCTCTTTAGCGCCACTGTTATCAGCTACATTTAGTCTGCTTTCTTGCTGAATCATCTTTTCTATTTTTAGCTTTGAGCCCTGAGCTTCGAGCTTCGAGCTTCTTTTAATTGATTTGCATTAGCCCATAGCTCATAGCTATCAGCCCACAGCTTGTCTATTTTGCTTTTTCGATCACTTCAACCAGTCTCCAACGTTTAGTCTTACTCATTGGACGTGTTTCCATGATTTTTACCACATCACCAATTGTACACTCACTTTTTTCGTCATGAGCGTGGAATTTGGTTGTTTTCTTTACGAACTTACCATAGATAGGGTGTTTCACTTTTCTTTCTACAGCAACAGTAATGGTTTTATCCATCTTATCGCTGGTAACCACCCCGGTCCTTGTTTTACGCAAATTTCTTTCAGCCATTGTTTTTTGTTTTAAGCTTCGGGCTTCGAGCTTTGAGCTTCGAGCTTTAAGCGTTATCTTTTGTATTAAGCTCGTAGCTCATAGCTAAAAGCTCACAGCTTTTTTAGATAGCCATTTCTTTTTTCTTCAATTCCGTCTTTAAACGGGCGATATCTCTTCTAAGTCCACGGATGTTCATCGGGTTTTCCAATGGAGAAATCGCATGAGCGAACTCGAGTTTTTTCAAACGTAACTGGTCTTCCTGGATTTTTGATTTCAGGTCCGCTACATTTAAATCTTTGATCGTCTTGTTAAAGTCGTATGTCTGTTTGTTTGCCATTTCTTTCGATTTGAAAATTTGAAAATTTGAAAATTTGAAAATTCTGTTTTAACGGCGATTTGAAATATCATTTTCAAATTTTCAAATTGCCTCATTTTCAAATTTTTATGCTTGCAAATCTCTTCTTACGATGAATTTGGTTGCGATTGGTAATTTTTGTGCCGCTAATCCCATAGCTTCTTTAGCAACAGCTTCTGTAACACCATCACATTCGAAGATGATACGTCCCGGTTCTACCACAGCAGCCCAGAATTCAGGGTTACCTTTACCTTTACCCATCCTTACTTCGGCAGGCTTACGGGTAATGATCTTATCAGGAAAAATGCGGATCCATACATTTCCTTCACGTTTCATAGCACGGGTCATTGCCTGGCGGGCAGACTCGATCTGACGGTTGGTCAACCAGATCGGCTCAAGTGCTTTTAAAGCAAATGATCCGAATGAAATGGAAGTACCACGCTTAGCTACTTCGCGAATGCGTCCTTTTTGCTGCTTCCTATGCTTACTTCTTTTAGGCTGTAACATTTATTTCAATTTGAAAATTCGTTAATTTGAAAATTTGAAAATGTTCTGTTGTTTAGAGTGGTAATCCGAAAATCATTTTCAAATTTTCAAATTGCCACATTTTCAAATTCAGTTTTTAACCTCTACCTCTTCCACCGCCACGGTTATCACCGCCACGTCCACCTCTGTCTCCACCACCTCTGCGGTCATCCCTTCTGTCGCCACCTGGTCTCCTGTCATCACCTCTTCCGTCTCTTCTGTCGCTCATATCATTTTTACCACCCACAAAATTCGGATTCAGTTCACGTTTGCCCAGTACTTCACCTTTACAGATCCATACTTTGATACCGATCTTTCCATAAACGGTTTGTGCAAACACATTGGCGTAATCGATATCCATACGGAAGGTATGCAACGGTGTACGTCCCTGTTTGAACTCTTCGCTACGAGCGATCTCTGATCCACCCAAACGTCCACTCAGTTTTACTTTGATACCTTCTGCACCCATACGGAGTGTAGAAGCGATCGCCATTTTGGTAGCACGTTTGAAGTTGATACGGTTCTCGATCTGCTTGGCAATGGTGTCACCAACGATGGTGGCATCCAGTTCAGGGCGACGGATCTCAAGGATATTGATCTGTACATCCTCTTTACCGGTTAATTTCTTCAACTCTTCCTTAATACGGTCAACTTCATTTCCACCTTTACCGATAATGATACCAGGCTTGGATGTATGAATAGTAACGATCAACTTACCAAGGGTACGCTCGATTACAATCTTTGCGATACCACCTTTGTTGATACGGGCACTCAGGTAAGTACGGATCTTATGATCTTCGATCAGCTTGGATGCGTAGTCTTTCTTACTACCATACCAGTTGCTGTCCCATCCGCGGATGATACCTAACCTGTTACCAATTGGATTTGCTTTCTGACCCATATAATGGTTTTACAATTAGTTTTTAGAATCTACTATTAATGTTACGTGGTTGCTGCGTTTACGAACCCTGTATCCGCGGCCTTGTGGTGCCGGGCGCATACGTTTCAAAACACGACCTCCATCTACAAATACGGTTTTAACTACCAGGCCACTGTCTGCTGCACTGGCTCCGCTGTTTTTTTGTTCCCAGTTACTGATGGCGCTCTTCAGCAATTTTGCCAATGGAGTGGCATTGTGCTGCGGGTGGTGTTCAAGAATAGCCAGGGCCTTCTCTACTTCCATACCACGGATCACATCAGCCAGCAAACGCATTTTGCGCGGGCCTGTTGGGTAATTGTTCAGTTTAGCTACTGCTTCCATTTCTTATTGGTTTGTGATCTGTGGTCTGTGGTCTGTAGTTGTTCGTGGTTTTAACCACAGACTACAAACAATAGACTACAGACTTTAAATTTACTTTTTAGTTCCTGCGTGTCCTCTGAAATTGCGTGTAGGAGCAAATTCACCTAATTTGTGGCCCACCATGAATTCTGTTACATAAACAGGGATAAACTTATTCCCGTTATGTACTGCAAATGTGTGCCCAACAAAATCAGGAGTAATAGTGCTGCGTCGGCTCCAGGTTTTAATTACACCTTTCTTGGTTTTACCATCTGCCATCGCTACAACTTTACCTTCTAAGTTTGCGTCTACGTAAGGACCTTTTTTAATCGAACGACCCATATGAGTTAATTTGAAAATTTGAAAATTTGAAAATGATTGATTCTTTTATTAAGCTTTTTGAAAACATTTTCAAATTTTCAAATTGCCTCATTTTCAAATTGCTATTTTGCTAATTTTTTACCGTCTCTGCGTTGGATGATCAGCTTATCGCTTCCTTTTCCTTTTGTACGCGTTTTCTCACCTTTGGCATACTTACCTGTTCTACTGCGTGGGTGACCGCCTGAAGCTTTACCTTCACCACCACCCATCGGGTGATCTACCGGGTTCATCGCAACACCACGAACGCGTGGGCGAACACCTTTCCAACGGTTTTTACCTGCTTTACCTGCTGTTTCCAGGTTATGGTCGCTGTTAGAAACCACACCTACTGTTGCATAACAGTTGATCAATACTTTTCTTAACTCGCCGGAAGGCATTTTTAATACTGCGTATTTTTCTTCTTTGTTGGCCAACTGCGCAGATGAACCTGCGCTTCTCACCATTTTACCACCCTGACCAGGCTGTAACTCGATGTTGTGGATCATAGTACCCAAAGGCATATTCTTCATCAACAAAGCGTTTCCGATCTCAGGGGCAACTTCATCACCGGCAGTTACGTTTGCTCCAACCTGTAATCCCTGCGGGGCAATGATGTATCTTTTTTCGCCATCGGCATATTGCAGTAAAGCAATAAACGCTGTGCGATTTGGATCGTATTCGATAGAAACTACGGTACCAACGATATCTCTTTTATTTCTTTTGAAATCGATGATACGGTAATGATGCTTATTTCCACCACCCATGTAGCGGGAAACACGACGGCCCTGGAAATTACGTCCGGCGGTGTTTTTCTGTGGCTCCAGCAAACTCTTTTCAGGTTCGTTGGTAGTGATCTCAGCATAAGCATTGCCAATTCTCCAGCGTGTTCCTGCGGTAATTGGTTTGTACTTTTTAAGTGCCATTTTTAAATCGTTTACCCCTCACCCCTTAAAGGGGAATTGGGTTTGTTTATTAATCAACTTTTGCGGTAGTTGATACTACCATTCTTTAAAAACTATTTCTTTTCCCTTCGCTCCCCCTTCAGGGGCTGGGGATTAAATATTAGAATACAAATCGATCGTTTCACCATCGGCCACTGTTACCAGGGCTTTCTTATACGCACTTTTCATACCCTGTATGAAACCGGCTTTGGTGTAACGGGCTTTGTTTTTACCGGGAACCACCGCAGTGTTTACATCTACAACACTTACTCCGTAGAATTCTTCTACTGCTTTTTTGATCTCCAGTTTATTGGCCCTGCGGTCTACTTTAAAAGCATACCTTCTTAATTTTTCCTGTTGAGCGTTGGCTTTCTCAGTTAAAATGGGCTTTATCAATACTTCAGTCAGTTTCATTGTTATCTGTTTGAAACGTTACTTAAATTAAGCTTCTGCGCCTGCTTCTTCTTCAACAAAGATTTTGGCGGTATTCTCAGTGATCACCAGTACATCAGCATTCATAATTTCGTATGTGTTGATGTCGGCCAGCAATGAACTGGTAATGTTTGGAATGTTGCGTGTACTCAGGTACAGGTTGTCATTATATTCCGGTAATACGATCAGTGTTTTCTTATCGGCCAGGTTCAGGCTGTTCATGATCTCGGCAACCTGTTTTGTTTTAGGCGCTTCCATATTCACATCTTCAATCACGATGATAGCGCTGTCTTTTGCTTTATAACTTAAAGCAGAGATCTTAGCCAGATCTTTCACCTTACGATTCAATTTAAAATCATAAGAGTGTGGTTTTGGTCCGAAGATGGTACCACCGCCTTTATACAAAGGGTTACGGATATTACCTTTACGGGCACCACCGGTTCCTTTTTGCTTGTGCAGCTTGCGGCTTGCACCCTGAACTTCTGCACGTGTTTTCACTTTGTGCGTTCCCTGGCGGCCCTGGGCCAAATACTGTTTAACAGCCAGATAAATCACGTGATCATTGGGCTCGATACCAAATATATCAGCAGGTAATTCAACCGTTCTGCCGGTTTTCTGTCCTTTTATGTTTAATACATCTACTTGCATGGTCATTCAATTAAAATGGTGATTACTTCTGGATTAAAACGATTGAACCGTTATGGCCAGGAACAGAACCGCTGATCAGGATATAATTCTTTTCAGGGAAGATCTTAACCACTTTCAAACCTTTCATTTTTACCCTGTCGCCACCCATACGGCCGGCCATTCTCATTCCTTTAAATACTCTTGAAGGATAAGAAGATCCGCCGATAGATCCGGGAGCTCTTGAACGGTCGTGCTGGCCATGGGAAGCTTCACCCACACCTGAGAAACCGTGGCGTTTTACAACACCCTGGAAACCTTTACCCTTGGTGGTACCAACAACTTCAACATCGTCACCTTCAGCAAAAATGTCAACAGTGATGGTTTCTCCTAATGCTTTTTCTATGGAATAGTTACGAAATTCTTTTACGAATCTTTTAGCGGCAGTTTGCGCTTTAGCGTAGTGATTCAGCTCGGCTTTTGTGGAGTGTTTTTCTTTCTTGTCGCCTAAGCCTAATTGAATAGCAGCATACCCATCAGACTCAATTGTCTTAACCTGGGTTACTGTGTTGGGAGCAGCTTCGATGATGGTGCAGGCTGTCTGCTTTCCATCGGCGGCGAAGATGCTGGTCATCCCGATCTTTTTACCAATAATACCTTTCATCTTTTGCGGTTTATAGCCCCGCTTGGTTATGAGGACATTCCGATGATGAAATCGGAATTCAATCCCTGTTTTCTACCGACCTTTTCTTGTTCTATCCACCGAAGCCTTGGCGAAGGTGGACGCTTTTTCTAAGCTGGATCGCCTTCGCTGAAGCTATGGCGATCTAAGAAGTACCGGAAGCAAACAAACCTCGAAGGGCCTGTTTATATGTTGCCACCCCCTATCCCCCTGAAGGGGAAATTAAGAAGTGAGTTAATATTCAGAGCTACTTTCTCCTACTAAAGCAGGATTGGTAGATGAAAAAGAGTTTTATTAAAAGAGCTATCCCTAACTCCCCCTTCAGGGGGTTGGGGGGTATCAAGCTTTGATCTCAACTTCAACACCTGAAGGCAAATCCAGTTTGCTCAGGGCATCTACGGTTCTGGAAGAAGAAGTGTAGATATCCAGTAAACGCTTATGCGTACATAACTGGAACTGCTCACGGCTCTTCTTATTCACGTGTGGTGAACGCAGAACAGTGAAAATTCTCTTATGCGTAGGCAAAGGAATAGGTCCTGTTACCACTGCACCTGTACTACGTACCGTTTTAACGATCTTTTCGGCAGATTTATCTACCAGATTGTGATCGTATGATTGTAATTTGATCCTGATTCGTTGAGACATAGTCGAAACCCAATTTTCTGATTGGGGTTGCAAAGGTAAGAGGCTGTAACTGAACAGACAAGTATTTTAAAAGTTTTTTTGGGGATTTCTCAAATAAAAGGCTAAAAATATCCCCAATTCCTCCCTTTTAAACAAATATTGGCGCCATAGTTAGCGTTTCAACTACGCAAATATGCTTACCCAACTGGCTTTAACTGAGCTAAAGCCCTGCACCTTTCTCCAAAATAAAAGGAAATCACTTGAATAATCAGACCTGTTCCGGCGTTAATCACCCGGATGATGAGATAATTGGGGGCATTTAAACAGGGTTAACCTAAATAATACCGCCAATTTGATATTTTTACTTTAAGACTCTACAAATGGCAAAAAAATCTAAGGTATCTACAAAGGAGCAGGCGGTTACAAAGCCAGACCCATCAACAAAAAAGTCCTGGCTATTCAATTTACATAATATTTTGCCGGTGGCTGCCTGCCTGCTCTATTTTGCCGTCCATTTTATCCCTGATTTTGGTGCTTACGACAATATGGGTCCGCAGTGGCTTTATATGGTTGGATTGGATCTTATTGTCATCATTTTTATTCTTGCCCGGAAAGATAATTATCAGATGGCCACAGCAAAAGTGGCAACGAATATTTTTTCCAAATTATTTGTCGCTTTTTTTGTTCTAGCTGGCTTATCCACTTTTATTGCCATCAACCAGGTAGAAAGCTGGGTATGTTATGTAAGATTAATTGCCACTATAGTAGCTTTCTTTAATATCAGCATTTTATTATATAACAGAACTGATCTTTTTAAAATTCTCGCACAGATACTAAGTCTGATATTATTAATAGAATCTGTGCAAACTATAACGCAGTTTTTTAATGGCGCTAATAATACAGACCTGGGAGAATTAATCCTTAGCCTTAAAGGTACTACCGGTAATAAAAATATTTTTGCTGCAAGTACTATTGTTAAAATCCCTTTTGTTATTTATTGTATACATACATTCAGGCTGTGGGGCAAAATTTTAAATATTATCATTCTTATTCTGGGAGCATTAACCATTTTTATAGTTAACGCGCGTGCCTCATACCTAAGTTTAATATTGATTACTCTTTTGTATCTCCTCTATTGCATTTTAAGTTATTTTAAAGAGAAAAAAGCGGAGCAGTTCCTGTATCGTATCAGCTATGTTTTAATACCGATTCTGGCGGCTTTATTTGTTTCCCAGATTATTGTAACCAATGTTAAAAATTTACAGCAGGATAAAGGAACATTTGGAACAGTTGCCGAAAGATTAGGTACAGTTGCTGCATTTAACGCAGAAGATAACCAGGTACGTATCAGGCTTTGGGCCCATGCCATAGATTATACTAAGAAACACCCGATCATGGGTTGTGGTTATGGCAACTGGAAGATTTCCTCTATCCCTTACCAAAAAATTTACACTAACGATCTTATTGTTCCGGTACACTCACATAATGATTACCTGGAGACCTTTGCAGAATTGGGGATTTTGGGCGGGTTATTATATTTCAGTTTGTTTCTCTGCATTTTCATTTTCACTTTAAAAACATATTTCTCAGAAGCTGATGATGAAACAAAACTGATATCGATATTTTCATTTCTGGCGTTTGTGGGATATTCGGTTGACGCGTTTTTTAACTTTCCGGGTGAAAGGCCTATCAATCAACTTTTTTTTGCCTTTATCACTGCACTGAACATGAATGCATTCATGAAAGGCCGTGAGGAAACTGCAACGGAGAAAATAAACATTCAAAAAGCAGGCATTATCAAACCCATGTACGGACTGATCGCTTTGCTTTTATTGTTACCCTCTTTCTATGTAACCTATTTTACCTATAAATCACTGATCATTCAAAGATCCGTATTACAGGATCTGAATAATGAGCCTTTGAAATTAGATTGGAAAGTGATTGTTCCCTCATTCCCTTCTATACCTAACCTATCAGCAACCGGCCAACCTATTGAGTCGATCAAAGGCAGATATCTGTATGAAGTGGGTAAATATGATGATGCTTTGGTTTTATTAAATAAAGGAAGAAAAGATAACCCGGTAATTGGTTACAGCGAATTTCTGAAAGCCGGATTGTATTTCAGGCAGGAAAAATATGACAGCGCAGCACGGAATGCAACAGTTGCTTTTTATACACGCCCAAGGGCAAAAACTTATTATCAGACCTTGATAGCCGTATTGGCAAAACAAAAAGACACTGCCAATATTAAAAAAGCTTTTGAAGAAGCTATCCGTTACCGCAAAGAAAGCTATGTATGGAACCTGTACCTGATGGGTATGCTGAATGCCCAGGGTAAAGGCACACAACATCTGCTAACCCTTACAGACAGCAGTCTCCGTGCATTTCCAAATGACAGTTCCCTGCTTGTGCGGAAATATGAAGTTCTCCGGTTCATGGATGCGTCAACAGTTACCAATAGCAATGTTAAAGTTATCGACTACGCTGCCGCGCAAAAATATTATGCCGCAGGTGTAACTGCTTTTGGAGCAGGTGTAGCAGGGAAAGATGACCTGGGAAAAGCTGCAGGATTATTCCTGAAATCTTCTGCTATCAATCCGGGAGATCATACGGCGCTGGAAAATGCAGCCATCTGTTATTTTAATATGAAGGAGTGGAAGAAATCAATCTTTTATTTCGATAAAGAACTTACCATGAACGTATCCATCAATGGCAAACCTGAATACTTTAAAGGCGTTGCATTGATCAACCTCGGACAAAAAGATGAGGGCTGTGCCATTTTACAGATAGCCAATAAAAAAGGATGGAAAGATGCAGAAGCAATTATAAAGGGCAATTGTAAGTAGTGAGTGGTGAGTAGTGAGTAAATACCGGTAACCAATCAACTCACTCACCACTCACAAAATTCGCGCTGCTATAAAAAAACAAAGCCCCGTTCCAATCAGAACGGGGCTTTATCTTACAACTTATTACTTATAACTTAATACTAATCTTCCACTTTCACTTTACCCTTGCTCTTTGCAACCACTTCTTCAGCGATATTGTTTGGAGCCGGAGCATAATGACTGAACTCCATGGTTGAGGTAGCACGGCCTGAAGACAAAGAACGCAGTTGGGTTACATAACCAAACATTTCGCTCAAAGGAACTTTTGCCTTGATTACCTGCAGGTTGGCACGGCTGTCCATACCTTCCAGCATACCACGGCGTCGGTTCAGGTCACCTGTAACATCTCCCATGTATTGGTCTGGTGTTAATACTTCCACTTTCATGATTGGCTCCAGCAATGTTGGTTTTGCTTTACGGCCAGCTTCACGGAACCCGGATTTGGCACACAGTTCAAAGCTCATCGCATCAGAATCCACATCGTGGTAGCTACCATCATACACACGCACTTTCATGTTGTTAACAGGATAACCAGCCAAAACGCCCGTTGTCATTGATGTTTCAAAACCTTTGATGATGGCGGGAACGAATTCTTTAGGGATTGATCCTCCAAACAGGTCGTTCACAAACTGGAAATGCTTTCCTTCGTTCTCTTTCAGCCATTCTGCATCTGCAGGTCCGATAGAGAACTGGATATCGGCGAACTTACCACGGCCACCCGACTGCTTTTTCAGCACTTCGCGGTGTTCGATAGTATTACCAAATGATTCTTTATACGCAACCTGGGGTGCACCCTGGTTTACTTCTACTTTAAATTCACGACGCATACGGTCGATGATGATTTCAAGGTGCAGTTCTCCCATTCCACGCAGGATGGTCTGACCGGTATCTTCATCTGTATTTACACGCAGGGTAGGATCTTCTTCTACCAGTTTGGCAATGGCCATACCCATTTTATCAACGTCGGCCTGTGTTTTAGGCTCAACGGCTACCGCGATTACAGGCTCAGGGATGAACATGTTTTCGAGTGTAATTGGATAATCTTCATCACAAAGGGTATCTCCTGTTTTGATCTCTTTAAAACCAACCGCAGCAGCGATATCACCAGCTTCGATGAAATCAACCGGGTTCTGTTTATTGGCAAACATTTTCATGATACGGCTGATACGCTCTTTTTTACCACTTCTTACGTTCAATACATAAGAACCGGCATCCAGGTGACCTGAATAGCAACGGAAGAAGGCCAGACGACCAACGAAAGGATCGGTCATAATTTTGAAAGCCAGTGCAGCAAAAGGCGCTTTAGGATCAGCTTTACGCGTTTCGGTTTCGCCGGTATCAGGATTAACACCTACTGTATCGTCAATATCAACCGGTGAAGGCAGGTAACGGCAAACCGCATCTAATGCAGTTTGTACACCTTTGTTCTTGAAAGAAGAACCACACATCATTGGAACAATGCTAAGGTCGATGGTTGCTTTGCGGATTGCTTCGTGCATTTCGTCTTCAGAAATGCTTGCAGGATCGTCAAAGAATTTTTCCATCAGCTTGTCGTCGTATTCAGCTACTGCTTCAACCAGGTTCTGTCTCCATTGGTTGGCTTCTTCCAGCATATCAGCAGGTACTTCAATCTCATCAAAGGTCATTCCTTCTGTTTCCATGTGCCAGATGATCCCTTTCATTTTGATCAGGTCAACCACACCGGCAAAATTATCTTCAGCGCCGATAGGCAATTGCAAAGGCACGGCTTTGGCACCCAACATGTCTTTCACCTGTTGAACCACCATTAAGAAATCAGCACCTGAACGGTCCATTTTATTTACGAAACCGATACGGGGAACTTTGTAACGGTTAGCCTGGCGCCAAACAGTTTCAGACTGGGGTTCAACACCATCCACAGCAGAGAACAGGGCGATCAAGCCATCCAGTACACGCATAGAACGTTCTACCTCTACGGTAAAATCCACGTGACCCGGAGTATCAATGATATTAAAATAATAGCTTTTGGTATTAGCATCTGCAACACCCTTAATGGTAGGGAATTTCCACTGACAGCTTACAGCTGCTGAAGTGATGGTGATACCTCTTTCTTTTTCCTGCTCCATCCAGTCGGTGGTAGCGGCACCATCATGCACCTCACCAATCTTGTGGATCATACCTGTATAGCGCAGGATACGCTCGGTAGTGGTGGTTTTACCGGCATCGATGTGCGCAGCAATACCGAAGTTGCGTTGAAATTTCAAGTCAGCCATAAAAAGTTCTTGTTTTTAAATTTGTTTTTGAAGTCAGCCTTCAAATTTTTTCGAGCCGCAAAGGTAGGAATTATAGCGATAGTTCGGCTGTTTGAGGGAGATTAAATTATGGTGTGGAAAACTAAAGAACAGTCAAAAGTTAAAAGTCAAAAGGCAAAAGTCAAAATGGGGTAACCCTACTTTTGACTTTTGCCTTTTGACTTTTAAATTTTTAATTACCATATATAAATTATAGTGATTATCAGCACTATACCTACTTAGCCTGCTTTACCGATACCAAAGCGATATCATAAATAATGGCTGAATTTGGTGGGATGGTAGTAGTTCCGGTTTCTCCATAGGCCAGCCTGGCAGGAACGATCGCCCTGCAGATTGTTCCTTCGGGCATCCTTAACAGGATATCCCTTAAACCGGGAATCATTTCGCCGACGAGGGCCATATAAGAGGTTTTTGATTTATTGGTATCCTCCACCACCGTTCCATCGGGCAGTGTGGTGATCACGTTCATGATAACGGTATCTTTTGCTGTTGGGATAACACCCGTGCCTGCTTTAGCCAGTGAATAAACCACCCCGCTGGGTAGTGCCGAAAAACCGGCTTTGCCTTTTACACTGGCGAATAATAATTCTTCCAGTTTTTTACCTTTTGCCAACTGGAAATCTCTTTGATATTTGAGGAGACGATCCTGTGTGCTGGCAGGGTTTACCATCAGTTTTTTATTATTTATCACATCATCAATCGCTTTTTTGAACATGGTAGCGTTTGTTACGGCAAAGCCTGTTTTGGCAAACAATTGTTGCATCATATAAACTCCAAGACTATATTGTATAGTATCTTCCTGTGGATCTGCTTTAGGTTTTGCGGTTGCCGGTTTCTGGGCAATTGAAGCACAAACCACCAGGGAAAAACACAGCGTAGTGAGTATCGCTTTTTTCATTTTTTAAAATTTAGAATTATGGTTATAAAGATAGCATGTTGTGTTGTCAGAGTATTTATTTTAAAAAGGCTTTGGCAGACTATTATGGTATTTAGAATGTTGAAAATGCAAAAAAATCATTACCTGCAACTACTCTTTCAACAGAAGAGATAAAAAAGTCTCAAAAGTTGGAATACTTATTTTTTCTGACTCTTCACTTCCAATAGCTCCACTTCTATCACCAGTGCGCTGTTTGGCGGGATAAGGGTTGTTCCCTTATCGCCGTAAGCCAACACCGATGGGACAAATAACTGCCATCTCGAACCTGCTGTCATCATCTGTAACGCTTCATTCAACCCGGCAAAAAAACCGGCAGGGCGTGTTGCAAAAGGTCTTTTTGTTTGATAGGTATCTTCCACTACTGTTCCCTCTGCTAATTTAGCTATCAGGTTCACAAGGATCGAATCGGTTTCTGCCGGACGGTCGCCTTTACCTGTTTTTAAAATAATGTATCTGACACCGTTGGGGAACATGCCCACACCCGGTTTATCTTTTAGGGAAGCGAACAATTGCTGTTCCTGTTGCAATGCCCTCCCCTTTTGTGCAGTTTCCTGGTAGGCCGCTATGCGTTGGCCGATAACAGAATCGGGGAATACCCTCGGTCTGTTTTGAAATATATCATCAATTCCCCGGATGAATAAAGAAGGGTTAGTAATTACAAAGCCGTTACTGTTTATCCATAATCCCATAAAAGCGCCGAGTGTGTATTGCATGGTATCAGCGGCTGTAGCAAGTTTTACGGGAGAAAGTGTTGCAGCAGGTTTTGCCGGCTGTTTCTGACTGAACCCGGCAAGGGTACTCATAACTGCAACAACCAGGATCAGTTTTTTCATGTCAAATGATTTTACAGCAATTTACAAAAACGATCAGATATCAGTTTCAACTTTATTGTGTAATGGTAAGGGAGTTGGTGGTACTCGGTGCATCTATTGTTGCAGCATTATTAATTGTAAAAGTGAAGCAGGTAACAAATGTGGCTGCAGTAATTGTTTTAATACCGGCGTTGCTGATCACCAGGTTATTGTATGTGAAGGGTGCAATTGTTTGTGCGCCGTTGCCATTATAATCGAATGTATTTCCTGTTACTACGTAGGTAGTGGTTGTGGCAGTAGGCGTAAATACCGATGAAACACCTACCGTACCGCCATTCTCGAATGTTACCACCCTGGTACCGTTTGTAGTAATGGTAAGCGATCCATAGTTTGCGGCATTAACCGTTTGATCTCCCGCACCGATATAATTAACTACTAAACCAGAAAGAGATTTAGTGGTGATGGTATATTGTCCCGCAAAACTTGGGGTAGCCACAATACGCGTAACCTGCACTGTTCCGGTACCACTCAATGTTCCAGCCCCGCTGATTACACTTGTTGCAGCCGGTGCAAATGTACCGATAACCAGCATGGTACCTGCGGCACTGAAATTTCCGGTACTGCTTATAGTAGTGCCGCTCATTGTTACATTATTAAATGCTAAAGTACCGGCACTATTACTGATCGATCCTGTTACACCGGACAAAGTGATAATACCTGCAGTGGGCGAAAAATTAACCGCTCCGCTTACCGTTAAGGCACCCGATACAGTAAAGCCTGTATTATACTGCGTTTGAGCTGTAGGCGTTGCACTGATTGTTAAGTTTACAAATGATAGTGTACCAGTATTTGCAATGGAGGACCCCACTGCATTCATAGTAACCGTACTGGTACTGCTTGCAATTAAACTGCCGGTTACGGTCATAACCGCTGATACTGAAAAATTATTAGTGGTGGTTACACCGGTTCCGCTGATAGTAAGATTACCATACGACTGGCTGCTATTAAGCGCAGCAACTGTTGTGGTTGTGCCGGCATATTCTATGGTGCTTGCAAGCCCGATAGCATGGATACTATAGTTTGCGGGCAGTGTGTTAGTACCCCCAATGATTAAAGTACCCAGGTTGGCAACTGTTAAAGTACCTCCCGCTGTAGCGCGGTTAGCGGCAAAACTTCCTAAGTTGAGAACACCATCTGTAATAGTAAGGTCGGCTGCTACAGCAACGTTGGCGCCTAGTGTAATAATATTGGTATTTGCAGCTCCTGTATTATTAATGGTCAGTGCATTAACACTTGCCGGCAAGCCTGTTCCGGCGGCCTGGCTTACTGTGCCATTATAAATATAATTGGATCCTGTATTAAACGTTCTGGTGGTTGTTTGAACATTACCGGTAGCACCTGAAGAAGCGATCCCGCCTGCATTACCTATACCGAGCGTTCCGCCTGCAGCTAATGTAAAAGTTCCTGCCCCACTTATAATATTGGCCCCGGCATAATAAACAGAGGCGCTATTAATGGTCATTATTTTAGTAGTTGGAATAGAAATGGCAGCATTCGTATTGGTAACAATGGCACCACCGGTATTTGCGATGGTTAATCCACCACTGAATGTTAGTGTAGTTCCACTTGTAATAGACTGATTAGTTGTACCATTCATTGTAAACAAACCAGTTCCTGAAGTAAAGGTTCCGCTATTGGTAAAGTTACCGCTGAGACTGACGGTAGGATTATTGGTACTGCCCAGAAAAGTTGCCCCGGCATTAATGATAAGATTGCCGCCTACTGTTAATGCACCTGCTGCAATTGTTTTTGACGCAATTGATAAAGTCAAGTTTGAATATGCAGGAGTAGTTGAAACAGTTTGAGCAACACCGGCCATATATTCAACAGTAGTGCCGGCACTGATATTTCGTGTTCCAAAAGCAGGGAATATTGTTGTTGTTGCGGTTCGGCCTAGTTTGAAAAAACTATTGTTATTGAGATTTAAAGTGCCGGTACAGGTTATCTGGAAGCCACTATCCTTTAAAATACTGTTTGCCGTAAGATCGCCAATTGTAATTGCTGTTGTTACTGTAACGGTGGAGGCATTGGTTACACCTGCTGCATTATTCACTTTTAGAGTTCCCAATGCAGCAGCACCGCCGAATAAGTAAACTGTCTGAATAGAAGTACCATTAAGACTAATTGTGCTTGTTGTTGGAGGTGTGGTAAAACCACCACCTACTGCAGTAGGGGTAGCAGCATTTCCAATATTTCCAGCAATGTTAATTACTGCATTTCCCGTCATATCAACGTGGTTTCTTACAAATGCTCCTCCCATTACCAGGTTGCCGGAAATATTTACAATACCTGTTGTGGCAATGGTCAGCACACAGTCCTGGGTATTACCACCCGTATTCGGCATAGTTAATGAAGTACAATTGAGCGTGCCGGCCACGCTGATTGTCCGGTTAAAGTTTGCGCCTGGTGCAACCATGGTAATAATACCGGTACCACCGGATGCAGTTGTTACATTTAAGGTAAACCCGCTATTAATGGTTAACGCTCTGCTGGCGGTAAGGGCACCTGCTGCCCATGTTATCGAATTACAGGCTGCATTTGCAGTTACGGTTATGGATGCATTTATTGCAATGGTTACATCGTCTCCAGCCACAGGAACTACACCGCCTGTCCAGCTACCGGTTGCATTCCAGTTACCACCTGTAGCGGTTGAACTGATGGCGGCAGCTTTGCAATCTGCGATAAAAAACAATAAAAGGAATAGAAAAACCAGCCTGTAAAATACCATGCCGGCTTTTCTATTCAACATGTGAAATAAGAGAGATAGTGATAATCTGCGACCCATAATATCATTTTTTATTCTTTACGGGTTTAGAGTCTTTATTCAGATTTTGCATTAATGTTTTCAGTTCATTCATATCAGCTTCCAGTTTGCTTATTCTGGCAGCTTCAGATTTCAGGGTATTGATATCTGCTTTCTGCTGATCAATTACTTTTTGCTGTTCTTTCATCGCTTCAACCAACAGGGCAACTAATTTAGAATATTCAACTGATTTATATCCTTTCTCATCAGTACGTACCACTTCAGGAACAATTTTTTCAACTTCCTGAGCAATCACACCCATCTGAAGAGAAGTATCAAAGTTATTGGTTGGGAATTCATCGGTTCTCCATAAGTAATTCACACCTCTCAACGCCAATACTTTATTCAGTGCATTGGTAAGGGTTTGTACGTCTTTTTTGTATCGGGCGTCAGATGTTTCGTTTATGGCATTGGTTTTCAGTTTACCGTACACTGAAAGTTTATATAAAGCATTCACTGCGCCGTTACCAATTGCTACGTTACCGGTAGCGTTACCAATAGTTACATCACCTGTACCTCCGGTTGCAATATTAACTCCGTTAGCGCCGGCACCTGTACCGATATTAATAGTTTGCGCACCACTTGAAGCGCCAAGGGTAATGGTACCTGTAGAGGTTCCGGTATTGATATTAACTGCAGAATTATTATTTGTATTGATATCAACAGAACCTGCTACAGTAAGCGCTGATAAAGTACCAAGCGATGTAAGAGAAGAAGCAGTAACATTAGAAGCCAATGTGGTGCCACTTAGGGTTCCTGCGGCAGCAGTTACTGTGATATCTGCTGTTCCGTTGAATGATACGCCATTGATCAGTCTTGCATTTTGTAATGCAGTTGCTGTACTTGCATTACCTGTTAAAGCACCTGTAAATCCGGTAGCAGAAACAGATGTCAATCCAGATATAGAAGCAGGCAATGAAAGAGTAACTGCACCTGTACCTGAAGAAGCAACAATCTGGTTAGCTGTTCCTGTTAACGAGGTAACAGCGCCGGCTGCGGTTAAGTAAGTTGAGTTATCGTAAGATATGGTTGTACCTGTTGCTTTAACAAAACCGGTACCGTTAATCGGGTTAATATCTGCGGAACCATTAAATGCAACACCCTGAATGTTTCTCGGTGTTTGTAAAGTAGTGGCTGTGGCCGCATTACCAGTAAATGAACCGGTAATGGTAGTGGCGCTTAATGTTCCTACTGATGCTGTACCTGATACATTTAATGATGACAGGGTTCCTACTGATTGCAAAGAGGAAGCAGTAACATTAGAAGCCAGTGTGGCACCGGTAAGTGTTCCTGCTGCTGCAGTTACAGTAATTGGTGCTGTACCGTCAAAGTTCACACCATTTATTGCGCGTGGTGTTTGCAATGCTGTAGCCGTAGCAGCATTACCTGTAAATGCACCTGTAATAGTAGTGGCGCTCAACGTTCCTACAGAAGCAGTACCAGATACATTTAATGCAGATAATATTCCAAGTGATGTAAGAGAAGATCCTGTAACATTGGACGCCAGCGTTGTACCTGTGAGTGTTCCTGCCGCGGCAGCTACTGTGATATCAGCAGTTCCATTAAATGATACACCATTGATCAAACGGGCAGTTTGCAATGCTGTAGCTGTAGCTGCATTGCCTGCTGAAGTAATATAGACACTTGCATCAACACTACCATCTGCTTTTAAGAATTGTGCTGATGTACCCCCTGCCTTAACGATTGTGTTACCTGTTATTGATCCTGAAGCATTAACAGATGTAGGTGTGATAGCACCCAATGAAAGCGTAATAGCAGGTGTGGTAGTGGCATTTGCTACTGTACCACTAATGCCATTAGCAGTAACTACAGATACAGTAGTTACTGTTCCGGTGCCACCTCCGGTTATAGTGGCCCATGTATTATCGCCCCGCAGGTAGGTAGTGGCCGATGGCGTTCCGGTAGCAGATAGATTAGATATACCTACTATTCCATTGGCAAGTGTACCACTGAAGGTTCCGCCTGTAATGATACCGCTTACCGCTAAGTTTGACAGGGTGCCCAGGCTGGTCAGAGACGAGGAGACGACATTACTTGCCAGCGTGGTGCCGGTAAGTGTTCCTGCATCTGCTGTTGCAGAAATGGTAATATTGGAACTACCATCGAAGGAGACGCCATTGATCGTTCGTGGTGTTTGCAGAACAGTTGCTGATCCCGCATTACCCGTTATACTTCCCGATATCGGATTGGTAACCGTTAAACTGCCCAATACGCCCACGGAAGTAATATTTGGCTGCGCCGCAGTGGCTAGTGTACCATTAAAGGTAGCTGCACTAACATTGCCTGTTGCCGTTATACTTCCTGATGTAATAAATGATTGCGCCTTTAAGAGCGTTATGGTATTGTCGGTTAATTTATCAAGTTTTACTACCTGTCCTACTTTGGCATAACCACTGGTAACCTGGTTGCCTTTAAGCATCAGTGATGTATCGGATACTTTCAATCGTGTAAGAAGCATATTGACGGTATCAACATACCTAACTACCTGGCCGATTCTTGCATAACCCCTTGTTACCTGGTCACCAAAAAGCATATAAGCGGTATCTGATATTTTCAGACGGTTGGAAACAATTCCCAACGTATCATCGTATTTAACCAGCTGACCATAGCGTCCATAACCTGACAGCATGCTTGCTGTATCAATATATCTTACAACCCCGCTGATAGTACCGGCAGTAATAGTTCCTGATACATTCAGATCTGATATAACACCCTGTGTAGCACTTATCGTTCCAACATTGGCAGTACCCGTTACAGATAAATTACTTAATTGGCCTACAGATGTGATATTTGGTTGATTAGCTGTACCCAGTGTGCCATTTACTGTTGAAGCACTTAAGGTTCCGGCAGTAGCAGTTCCGCTTACATTCAATGATCCCAGTGTACCTAATGAAGTAATATTAGGTTGATTAGGAGTTGTTATTACGCTGCTGATTGTAGCGCTTGAAATATTGCCCGTTACAGTTAATGAGGTCAGGTTACCAAGACTGGTGATGCTGTTCAGCGTTCCCGCTCCAAGGGTTCCGCTAAATGTGCCACCCTGGATCGTACCAGATACTGACAGATTACTTAATTGCCCCAGTGAAGTGATATTTGGTTGTGCCGCTGTTGTTAATGTTCCACCTACTGTTGAGGCACTGATATTACCAGTCACAGTCAGAGAACTTAAGTTACCAAGGCTGGTAATGCTGTTCAACGTTCCAGCTCCAAGGGTGCCGCTAAATGTACCACCTTCGATCACGCCGCTTACTGACAAGTTGCTCAACTGCCCAAGTGATGTGATGCTCGCCTGTGCTCCTGCTGATAACGCTCCACTCAACGTTGCTGCTGCTACCGTTCCTGTTACAGATAAATTATTTAACTGGCCTACGCTGGTGATATTTGGTTGTGCTCCTGTGGTTAATGTTCCACCTACTGTTGATGCACTGATATTGCCCGTAACTGTTAGTGAACTTAAATTACCAAGACTGGTAATGCTGTTCAACGTTCCAGCTCCAAGGGTTCCACTAAATGTGCCGCCTTCGATGATGCCACTTACTGACAGGTTTGCTAACTGCCCAAGTGATGTGATGCTCGCCTGTGCTCCTGCTGATAACGCTCCACTCAACGTTGCTGCTGCTACGGTGCCTGTTACTGATAAATTATTTAATTGTCCTACACTGGTAATATTTGGTTGTGCTCCTGTGGTTAACGTTCCACCTACTGTTGAGGCACTGATATTACCAGTCACAGTCAGTGAACTTAAGTTACCAAGGCTGGTAATGCTGTTCAGCGTTCCAGCTCCAAGGGTGCCACTGAATGTGCCGCCTTCGATCACGCCGCTTACTGACAGGTTTGCTAACTGCCCAAGTGATGTGATGCTCGCCTGTGCTCCTGCTGATAACGCTCCACTCAATGTTGCTGCTGCTACGGTGCCTGTTACTGATAAATTATTTAATTGTCCTACACTGGTAATATTTGGTTGTGCTCCTGTGGTTAATGTTCCACCTACTGTTGAGGCACTGATATTACCAGTCACAGTCAGAGAACTTAAGTTACCAAGGCTGGTAATGCTGTTCAACGTTCCAGCTCCAAGGGTTCCACTAAATGTGCCGCCTTCAATGATGCCACTTACTGACAAGTTGCTCAACTGCCCAAGTGATGTGATGCTCGCCTGTGCTCCTGCTGATAACGCTCCACTCAACGTTGCTGCTGCTACGGTGCCTGTTACTGATAAATTATTTAATTGTCCTACACTGGTAATATTTGGTTGTG
>Ga0208756_100050_pt1 | contig 90654 bp, 93 predicted proteins | sample LakWasMe73_LOW10_2_FD_183901 | JGI IMG/M metagenome (GOLD analysis project Ga0208756, IMG submission 183901) | Freshwater sediment methanotrophic microbial communities from Lake Washington under simulated oxygen tension - Sediment Metagenome... | ecosystem: Environmental > Aquatic > Freshwater >... | reverse complement strand
GACTTGATGATGGCGATTTTAAGGATGCTATACAACAGTCTAACGGTAAACACTTGGCTGACATATCAGCGCAAGAAAATCCAGTGTCGCTATCAGCAGCTGCTGTGAACAAAGCTTTTGATTTTGTACCAATAAAAGCCGAGTTGAGATCGATTCTGAATTTGCTGCGCTCAGATTTGCGCACCTCTTAAAATATCCTGAATTTATTTCTTATCGTGTTTTTATGGCACTAAGCCTTTTGCGATATAATGCTGCTTGTTGCATTTACGTGTAACAGCGGTTCGGGGCGTAGCGCAGCCTGGTAGCGTACTTGCATGGGGTGCAAGGGGTCGAGTGTTCGAATCACTCCGTCCCGACCAATAAAATCAATTAGTTATGAAATACGGAAGCCAGCATAATGCTGGCTTTTTTATATCTATAGGCATTAGAGAGCGTGTGGCTATTAAATAGTGTTTTTTTATTTAGATTTTATTTATATCTTCTCTTTAGCCACATCAAACAATAAAGCCTTCCTAAATATTTTAAGTGTGAGTTCATGCCCATATTTGGAATCATCATCAAGTGATATGCCGTCTACAGCCTCTGACTTCAAAAATATGCTCAACCCACGTCTGCTACGACCAGTTATACCAGCGAGACATATGCCTGGACTGTGGGTGCAAAATGGTTATTTAACTCTAACGCGCGCATTTTTCTAAATTTCATACGCACCAACTTTGATACACTGGTAAAGGTAAATAGCAAAGTGGATGACACTAAAAAGGCGCTTCTATTACGCGCACAGTATGACTTTTAGCTTGCAATGAAGTGATGGGCGTATTGCCATTTATTATGAAATAAATAAGGAGTTATTATGAAGATTTTTAATACTTTTATTATTGCTTTAGCGATGTTATTGCAGTCGTTAGTAGTCTCAGCCGAGCCATTGACAGTCGCCGTTGCGGCTAACGTCAAATATGCGTTTGATGAACTAGCCACGGAGTTTACCAAGCAGACTGGTGTGGCTGTCACGGGCGTAGTTTCGTCATCTGGCAAGCTTACCGCGCAAATCAAGAGTGGCGCGCCGTATGATGTTTTTCTCTCGGCCGATATGGAGTACCCAGCAATTTTGTTTAAGGATGGGCAAGCCACATCTCCGCCAAAAGTGTATGCCAATGGTGCGCTGGTGTTATGGACAGCCAATGATATTGATCTATCCAAAGGCGTTGCAGGCTTGGTAGATAGCAGCATTAAAAAAGTTGCCATTGCCAGCCCCAAGTTGGCGCCTTATGGCCGTGAAGCCATCAAGGCGCTGGATTTTTACAAGGTGCGGGCGGCTGTAGAACCAAAGCTGGTCTATGGTGAGAGCATTTCACAGGTCAACCAGTACATTGATACCAAGTCGGTAGAAGTTGGCTTCACGGCAAAGTCTGTAGTGCTGTCGTCTGAACTGCAGGGCAAAGGTAAATGGGTAGAAGTACCTAATGAAAGTTATGAGCCAATTGCGCAAGGCCTGGTGATTTTGAGGCATGGTTCTGAAAATAATGGTGAGGCCGCACGCAAGTTTTATGGTTTTGTGTTCTCATCTCAAGCGCAGGCTATTTTCACTAAATATGGATACAAATTACCTTGAACCGATTAAAAGGACAAATCGTTGCGATTGAGCACACCAGCCACATGTCGTTGGTAGACGTGGCTGTGGCAGATGACATTTTCGCCGCCACACTGCTGGAAACGCCAGTCTCGGCGGACTATCTTGGTGTTGGTCACAATGTCACGCTGCTATTCAAAGAAACAGAGGTCTCATTGGCGAAAAATCTCAGTGGCCTCATTAGTCTGCGCAATCGTATCGCCGTCACTATACGCAGCATAGAGCGCGGCGATATTCTCAGCGCTGTCAGGCTGGACTATGCAGGCCATGCGCTAACGAGTGTGATTACCACACGGGCTGTAGATCGTTTACAGCTGACAATTGGTGACCAAGTAGAAGCCTTGATCAAGGCCAATGAAATTGCACTTATGGCGGGGCATCATGATAATTGATTGGCAACCATTAATACTTACCTTCAAGCTGGCAGCCGTTACCACGGTGATTTTGCTGTGCATCGGTGTACCATTCGCTTGGTGGCTGGCAAATACGCGCATTCGTTTCAAACCTGTAGTTGAGGCTATGGTCAGCATGCCGCTGGTGTTGCCGCCATCGGTGCTAGGTTTTTATCTGCTACTGGCATTCAGCCCAGAGTATTGGTTTGGTGCGTGGCTGGATAGGGAGGTTGGTATTCGCCTGGCATTCAGCTTTGAGGGCTTGGTTGTTGCCTCGGTGATTTTCAGCTTTCCGTTTCTGGCGCACCCCGTGCAAGCCGCTTTTCAGAACTTGCCGCGTTCGCTTACCGATGCTGCGCGCATACTGGGTAAATCAAACTGGCAGACGTTTACCCGTGTGCTGATACCCAACATTAAACCTGCGTTATTGTCTGGCACGGTGCTGGCGTTTGCACATACCGTAGGCGAGTTTGGTGTAGTGCTCATGATAGGTGGCAATTTGCCGAATGAAACCCGCGTCGCTTCGATTGCCATTTATGACGAGGTGGAATCGCTCAATTACGCCGCTGCCAACTTCTATGCAGGCGTGTTGTTTGTGCTGTCATTCCTGATTTTGCTGCTTGTTTACGCGGTGAATAGAAGGGTGCAGAAATGATACAAGTGCACATTAACAAGCAACTACACGGCGCAAATGGCGATTTTCAATTGAATGCCAGCCTCCATATTGCCGAAGGCGAATTTGTCGCGTTGTTCGGTGCGTCTGGCGTAGGTAAAACCACCTTGCTGCGTTGCCTTGCTGGCTTGGAGCAACCAGAACAAGGCAACATCGTTGTGAGTGGTGAAACCTGGCTGGATAGTGCCGCACGCATCAACCTGCCACCGCAACAACGGCGCGTAGGTTATATGTTTCAGGATTACGCTTTGTTCCCCAATATGACTGTGCGCGGCAATCTGGAATTTGCCTTAAGAAAAGGTCCAGATCACAAGCGTGTGAATGAGTTGCTGGAGCTGATGGTGCTCGGTGAATTGCAACATCGCAAACCAGATTCACTTTCTGGTGGGCAAAAACAGCGTGTGGCATTGGCGCGCGCATTAGCCTCAGAGCCGCGCCTGTTGTTGCTGGATGAGCCGTTTTCAGCGTTGGATGCAGAAATGCGCTCACGCCTGCATGATGAAATTCTGCGCCTGCAAAAGCATTTTGGCATTACTACGGTGATTGTCAGCCATGACGTCAGTGAAGTCTGCAAGCTCACCAGTCGCGTGATGATGATGGAAGCAGGGCGCATCGTACAACAAGGCAAGCCCATCGACGTATTCAGTGCCGGCCAAGCCAGCGGCAAGTTTCGCTTTACGGGTGAGATTTTAGCCATCGAGGCGATGGATGTGATGTTCTCGCTGACGGTGCTGGTTGGCAACCAAATCGTGCGTGTCGTTGCCATGCCAGATGAAGCCGCTAAACTGTGTGTGGGCGAAAGGGTGATGCTAGTTTCCAAGGCGTTTAACCCGATGGTGATTAAACTGGAACAGTAATGCGTTTTCAGTATTGATCACCATTCTTAATGAGGGTTTTTTTATTTAGCCCAAGCATAGTTGATTCGTAGCCTCCTCTTTTACACTGCTTCCTGTCCTTACAGTGGACTACCCATGGTTTGATAGACATCTAACCTTGTTTTTAATCTAAAAGATTCTGTCAGGAATTTTTCCCATGATAAAAGTCATCGTAATCTATATTATGAGCGAGTCTTAGAAAATACTCTTGATATGAGCCTACAACTTAAACTAAATTTGATGATTACTTGCTTGTTGCTTGCGCTATTAAGTGTAAGCACTTTTTTTATTGTGAAAAACGCAAGGGAAGATGTACGTGCAGAAGTTACCTCTACAGCAAATTTAGCACTACATTTATTAGACGCTGAAATACTCCATTATTCATCTGATTTTGGCTGGATAAACAGGGGAGATGGCTCTTCAATTTTTAGGTTACAAAGTTTAGATAATATCAGGCACTTAAAAATAGACTTTTATGACATCAATGGTTTGTTACGTGAGACAAATCGAAAGAATACACAAAAGTTAGAAGCTGATGCTCCACCAGCTTGGTTTACGAAAGCAATGGGGTTAACAAGCCTTGGCATGCAGAAACAAACCCGAGATATTATTTTAAATGGGCGTTTCGTTGGCGAGTTGGTAGTCACTCCTGATACAAGCTATGAGATTGCAGAGGTATGGGATGATACTGTCGGACTGCTTGGTTTAGTGGCAGTATTTTTTATTGTAATCAATATACTGGTTTATTTTCTGGTGAAGTACACATTCAAACCAGTCGATAGAATTAAAGAGGCGTTAACGCAAATGGAGTTGGGACGGCTTAGTAGCAGATTGCCAGATTTCAAGCAGATTGAGTTACATGAAATAGGTCAAAAGTTTAATGTGATGGCTGAAACCTTGCAGAAAAGCATACAAAACAACCATCAATTAACGCAACAAATTATACGTTTGCAAGAAGATGAACGTAAAAATCTGGCGCGCGATATTCATGATGAAATTGGCCAATACTTAACAGCAATCAATGTGGATGCCAGCGCGATTGTACATGGAAGGAAATTGTCTGCTGCAAAAGAGAGCGCACAGGCCATTAGTCGAGTAACACGACAAATGATGGATGTGGTGCACCATATTTTACAACGCTTACGGCCACGTGCTTTGGATGAACTGGGTCTCGGTTTGGCTTTGGTTGAGTTAGTGCATCACTGGCGTCAGCGTAGCAGAAATGTAAACATTATTCACAAGATTGATACAGGTTTGGGTGCAATAGATGAAGTGGTATCTATTACAGCATATCGTGTGATGCAAGAGTGTTTAACGAATATAGCCAAGCACGCAAATGCACGTCGAGTAACTGTTCAGGTGGCGCAAGATGCGCGATTCATACATCTTTATATTGAAGATGATGGTGTCGGATTTGATAACACAATAATTGCAAAAGGTTTTGGGTTAGCAGGCATGAAAGAACGTATTCAAGGATTATTAGGTGAGATGAAGATTGAGTCATCTTTTAATCAAGGTACGAAAGTTACTGTTAAATTACTTAAGCAAGTTGTTACAGAGGATGCTATTTGATAATGGCTATTAAATTGATATTGGTAGACGACCACGCAGTAGTTAGATCAGGATTGCGAAGATTATTAGAGCTGAATAAACGCATAGATGTGATTGCAGAAGCTGACTCTGGCGAGCAGGCTTATCAGATATATGGTGAATTAAAGCCCGATATTGTGGTGATGGATATTTCTATGCCGGGCATGGGTGGTTTAGAGTCAGCTAGGCGAATTATTAAACGTTACCCGTCTGCAAAAGTTATCATTTTTTCTATGCATGAAACTGCATCATTTGCCTCTCAAGCCCTCAAATCAGGGGTCAAGGGTTATGTCACTAAAAATGGCCCGGCAGAAGACCTATCAAGGGCTGTGATAGAAGTTGCAAATGGAAAGAGTTTTCTAAGTGCCGAAATTGCACAAGCTATCGCTCTGGAAACGCTTTCAGGACAGGGGGACCCCATTCATTTGCTGTCAGGAAGAGAGTTTGAGGTATTTAGATTGCTGGCAGGAGGCAAGAGTGTAGAGGAAGTCGCCGAAATGCTGAAAATCAGTCAAAAAACCGTGGCGAATTACTATACCAGTATTAAGCAGAAATTAGGTCTGGTCAGCCCAATTGACATGGTGCGTTTTGCCATGCGTCACGGCTTGATTGACGGCTAATCGTTTAATGAAAGTAATTCGCTAAGCTGGTCAAGTATTCAGTTAAATCAATTTTAATAAGGAAATATATGAATAAAAAATTACTGAACAGTATTCTCATTGCATTGATGGCGTTTGCATCATGTGAGAGTTTCGCAGGTTTTAATGAAGGTAAAGCGGCTTTTATGGCACGTGATTTTGCTACTGCGCTTAAAGAATTTAAGCCTTTGGCAGACAAAGGCGATATGCAGTCGCAACATATTGTGGGCATGATGTATGACGAAGGGCAGGGCGTGAAACAAGATTATGCTATTGCTGCAGAGTGGTATAAAAAAGCAGGTGCGCAAGGGCATCAAGATTCGCAATACAACTTAGGCGTGATGTATGCGCAAGCGCAAGGCGTGAAGCAAGATGATGTGGAATCCTTTAAATGGTTTGAAAAAGCAGCCAAGCAGGGCCATATTTTATCGCAATTTGCCTTAGGACGGCTTTACACCTTAGGCCGTGGTACTAAACCAGATGGTAAACTCGCCTGCGATTGGTACCGTAAAGCAGCTGAGCAAAATCATTACAAAGCACAGCTGGCTTTAGGTAAAAACTATTTAGATGGCAACGGCATTAAAAAGGATGTTGCTATGGCAGAAAGTTGGATTCGTAAATCAGCTGAACAAGGCCACCACAAGGCTGAATATGAGATGGGCATGCTCTATCGTGATGGTATTGCCGTGAAAAAAGACAGCAAAGAGGCCTATATGTGGTTTGAACTAGCAGCTAAGCAAGACCACGTAGGCGCAGCGCAAGCACGTGATGCAATGGCTAAAACGATGAAAGCTGAAGATATAGCCGCTGCAAAATTAGCGGCAAGCAACTGGCATGCTAAGTTACCCGTTGATACTAAACCTGTAGTGCATTAGCCTGAAATAAAAAAAGACCACACAAATTGCTTGTGTGGTCTGAAAGTGCTGCTAGCTAATTTTGGAGATTAACTGAATGCAATTTTAGCGGGACAGTGCTCAGAGCATAAGGGAACGCTTCACGCATTCTCTAGGAATTCATCCTAAATTAAAAAATTTCATCAATTAAGCTACAACGTTAAATCAACTGGAGTGTTGCGCTGCAGTTTTTACTTGAAACTTTAGATTGTGTTGATGGTGCATACATTACGTAACAGTAGTTTTTCACTACGTTTAAAACGTGATCTTGGATGTGCAATCGAGGTGTAAAGAAAGAAGTGTACTTTCACTCTACATCTCGATAGCGCTTCCACATATTCATTATCATGGTTTGTGTAATCAACTGTAGTAACCATGAAATCCAACAGTTGATTATGTTTACTCGTATTGATGCACTTCATATTTAGTCGTTAATCTTTTAAATTAACGATTAAATATCTGCTTCAACCTCCCCCACCAATAAGTATTATTCGCAGAAGATTTACCTTGCGAATGGTTTGTGGGGGCGGTTACTTTTTTACTGACGGGTTATCCAATCCAATTAAACCAGCTTTTACATAGGCATTAACCGCTTTTGCTGCGGACTCATCATCCAGGCCTTTGGGAGGCTCATTAGTGGTATCAGCACGATAGTAACGAGCAAGCCATGACACACTTGAATCAGCGCCTTCAGCCTTGACTTTAATGCGACCTGTAAGTGAACTAACTGGAAGTGCTTTTGTATCAATCTCACCTGAGATTCTATAAGAAATACTCATTTCTGCTGGCAAGATTTCATCCACTTCTTCTTCAATTTTACTGCCATTTTTTAAGGTAAGCGTCCGCTTTTTAGGGTCTGCTGATTGGCAGTCTGACACTTCTGGATGCCAGTTCTTAATTGCACAAGGTTCGCTTAGTTGTTTCCATACAGCCTCTGGCGTGGCTTTTATTGTTGCTGCTTGGTCTGTTTTTTGCGGGGTAGGGCCGTGCGCTAATGCTGGCATAGCAATGGCTGATAATAAAAGTGTGTGTATCAATTTCATAGAGTATTCCTTTTAAAAAGTGGTTGAACAAATTGCGTGAATAACTGCTGCAAAAAGTAACTTGGTACAAAAAATAACATCACCAAAAACATGGCTGGAATTGCAAACAAAGCACGCAAATCCATTTTACTAATACGCCATGTTCCCATTTTGTTACTCGTCAGCATGTCTGACATTGCGTGTGTGTCGCTCAAGTTCAAATAATCAAGCCCAGTTGTTTTAGCTAGAGCTCTTAAGTTCGCTTCGTCTAACGCTGAAAGGTGTGCGTTAGAGACTTCGGCAGGGTTGCTACCGTGCGGCGCATTACGACCATGTTGGTTTTCCATGTCTAAAGCGGATTGTGTCTTTCTAGAAACGCCGAAAGTGGCATAGCGCATGACTTCTTCTAGCTCCCAATAAGCTGAAATATTGTCATCTGCATCTAACTTTGGGATGCGGGCAGGTGTGTTTCCGCCTACGCCTAAGATGACTCCGTTAATGTCGCCAGCTTTACCCTCAAATTTAGGTGCGTAATCTGGGTTAATTGGGGGGGCTTGGTGGCCATCACTAATAAAGGCTAATCGCATGTTTTTATCTAGCTTAGGTGTTTGCCTAATAGCACTAAATAAACCATTAATAATGAATGAGTCAGCAGCCCAAGCCATTCGCCAATCAAGGCGAGCAACCATTTCATCCAGAGCACCAAAGTGCTCACAAACTTCCATAGGGAACGTCACTGTAGTCGTGTCGCGCTCAGTAAATAAGCCTATTGCAACACGTGATCCACAAGGTAAGGACTTTAATGATGCTCGAATAGCACTTTTAGAATAAGCTAAGCGACTCATCGCCTTATTATGCTCGGTCATATCACGCACATTCATACTTTGTGTGATATCAAGTACAATAAACCAGTCAAACACACGCTTAGGTAAGTTTGCTTGTGGTTTAAATAAGGTAATGCTGAGCAAAATAATAGCCGCTAACAATAAACGGCCACGCCAATCAAGTGCGTTTAGCCCCCTCAAAAAATCCATAGGGACGTTCATGGCATTCCTCTTGGAAATCCAGGAATAGCAGGCCAACCTTCAGGGGCAGACTCTTGGTCTTTAAGCTCTTCGTCTTCTGGTGTCTGGCGGCTGTGTTTACTTTCTATCGTAGGCGCAATACGTAAGGCTAATTCATAGTTATATTTAGCATTCACCCAGCCAGGGTCTAGCCTTAATGCCTCACGATAACCTTCTTTCGCCATGGATAATAAAGGCGTCACCTTATCCCATGACTCAAGTCCAGCGGTCTCTAGCAATTTGTTTGCTTCACGTAAATAAATATTCGCCATATTGTAGTTGGCTGTTTTGCGAATATTAAGGTCCGGGCTAGAAATGGCTTGCGCATACAGTTTTAAGGCTTTTTCATTATTGCCTTGCTTCACCCAGTAAACTGCATCAGCAAATATTGCATCATCAGCTACATTATTTTGCAATGTATGATTATGCAAATGATGATGATATTGCTTAGCTTTGTAGAGCGCAGTACCACTCCATAACATGCCTAAAAGTGAAAGAAAACTAATGAGCAGCACCCAGGGAAAAGCCTGCAACAGGTGATTATTCAACCAAATTATTATGCGTTTTTCCATTGCTTAACCTCTGTTGAATGAATTGCCATTAACCCCAGTGTAAATAGCAGTGCCAGACTATAAAATATCGCTGACAGATTCCGTCGTGGAGCTGCTTCCTGATAGCGTACTGGCTGATTCTTCAAACGTGCAATATCATTCATTGCCTGTTCTACAGCTTGTGGATTCTCTGCTTCATAGGCTTTGTAAGGTACGCCCATTGATCCAAAATATTTGTGAAGGTGATATTCAGGATAAGCATCGTCATGACCTTCTTCTTGTGGTTTGGATAAGCCTTCCCCGTTTGCAGTACGTAAAAATATCCAATAAAGTGAGGCGTCTTGCCGGTGGAACATATTACGTAGCATATTTTGCGTTTTGCTATCTAAATACGCGCCACCATCTGACACTAACACTACAACGCGTGAACCTGTGACAGGTTTTCCTTCGTAGTAACTAAGCGCCAGAGCTAAGCCGCGTGCCACAGCTGTAAAGCCCATGCCACCGGCTTCAGCAGCCTTTAACGCAGATAGCACCGCACTTTTATCCCCTCCCAAGGGAGCCGCGAGTATAGGAGATGTGTTAAATGTCACCAAACCCAACAAATCTTCACGACTTTTACTTACAAAAGATAGCAACACATGCCTTGCGACAGCTATCTTAGATGAGTCTCCTTCAAGTTTACCTACAAAATCTTCATTCATACTTGCACTACGGTCTAGCACCAACATGATGTGAGCACCACGACCAACACGCTCTATTGAATGACTGCCCCAGTAAAACCCAGCCAAGCCCAGCGCTATAAAACCAATTGCTAACGAGCCTAGCATCCGCCATATTCGTTCCAACCAAATTGAAAGAGGGTCTATTGGAAGTTGACTTGTAGATGGATAAGAGAAAGCACGATGTCCTCGTACTAGCAATGGAAATAATGCAAATAACAATAGCAGCAGGTAAGCAGGGCTTTCTACCCCCAGGTTTTCAAATGCTACATTTCCAAAGCCCAAGCCTTGAAAAAACTCAGTCAACGAGTTCATACAGACTCAAGCATCATCAATTGATGACTTAATTGAATAAGTTGCTTAAGGTTAAATGTACTTTCACCACCAGCAAAGAAACAGCGTTCAGATTCCTCATAAAAATGTTTAATTTCAGCGCGCTTAGGCATGAGCTTGCTATTATTCACAAACAATGTTGCAAGTCTCTCTACGCTCAATGTAACCCCTGCGGTAAGGTCAAAAGCTCGTCGTAAACTGCGCATCGCATTGTCAATTTGTGAAGAACTCTCACCATCTTTTTGCAATGCCTTAATTTCGCGATAAGCTCCCTTAAAAGGTTTAGGCGCTGCAAAAAAGGCTGTGAATTTTTTAGGTAACCAATCAAATCGCCATGCAAAATATAAGCTTGATAATAGAAAACCAATGAGTGATAGCCACAATGAAGCCACTATTGATTGCGTATTACGTAATGCTGGAGCGACATCACCCTGCGGCTTGGTATGGGCAGCATCCATCGCTGTAGGCAGTACTGAGGCCACCATCACTTTTGCAGCATTCACATGCACTGCCAACACTTTATCGTTTCTCATTTTTGTACGAAATTGCAGATCTAGTGGTTTAAGTGAATAAGCGCGTGTTTCTTGCATTACTCGAAAAATTTGCCAATCTAATTCAAGCTTATGTTGGCTAATATTTCCAATCTCTTGTGTTTGCCATTTAGCATTGCGTAATTCCATGTACGCTGCACTCTTGCCTTGCGCTGGTAATGAAGACTCATCTAAAACATAGCCTTTAGGTGTCTGAATAACTAAAGTTTGGTGTGCAATGTCACCTATTTGATAGCCAATTTCAATCACATTAGATTGTATTTTAATAGGAGTATTTGTTTCAGAGGCAACATTAGCAGCAGCACTGTTTTGAATAAGTGCAAGCGACATCAATATTGTGTATAAGAACGATTTATGCCCATTTGTAAGACTCATTAATTAGCCTCCAATAAATGACGCGTTAATTGTTCAGCTCTAAACGTATCTTCAATAAAAAATGGTGCGCGCACACCTGCATTTAGGCATAGTGCTGATATATTTTTGCATCGTTCGGCATAAGCTGCCTTGATTTTCTGTACAAGGCCAGGTCGCAAAAATAGCGAGCTTTCACCACCGCCCTCCATATCTCGCACACGCGCCCAACCCCAATCAGGAATATTGCTATATTCTGAGCTATCCCAAAGCACAAGGGGTATAACATCGTGTGGCATGAGAGAGGATAAAGTTTGACTGATTAGCGCATCCGGTAAATGAAAGTCAGAAATTAAAAATACCAGAGATCGTTTCTGGCGCAACAATTGCGCTGCTAGTGGTAATGCTGTGGCAGTTGATGGCTGAATAGTTTTATCAATAGAATTGCCTAATTGCTGAGAAACTAATAATTTTGCACGAATTTCTTCAGCCAAACCTGGTCTGTACGTAGGGGCTTCGAACAAATCAAATCTCACCGCATTATCACAAGCCACCAAGCCAAACGAATCACCGTTACGCACAGCAGACCATGCTGCAGATGTTACAATTTCCGTCATTAATTTAAATTTATTGCAGTTACCAGAAAAATGCATAGATTCAGATAAATCTAACACGGCATAAACTGCAACTGCACTACGTTCATGATAAGAACGTGACATCAATTGACGTGGCACACTACGCAAAGTAGCACGTAAATCGATCCGCCTTGGATTTGGATTCTCCATAAAGGGCACATAACTCTGAAAATCCGCATTACCCCCAGAGGTGCGCGTAGGATGAGTCCCAGGATGAAAACCGCGCGCACGCCAACCTAGATGGTAAAAAAACTCTTGTGGAATCAGACTGGTCACGACTATCAGTAAAAATTAAGGTGCAGAAACTTTGTCAATCACGCTATTCAATAATTGCGGCGCTAGGATTTCACGACGTAACTCATATGCAGGTGTAAAAAATACACGGTGTGTTACAGTGTCGTGAAACACCTCGCGAATATCGTCTGGCGACAGGTAATCACGACCTTCAAGCCAAGCACGGCAACGTGCAGCTCGCATCAACATCGCCATACCACGCGGACTTGCGCCTCCAGACACCAATCTTGACGTATCAACGTCATCCAGCATCACGCCAGCATCAGCGGGATTACGCAAGGCACGCCACAAATTTACAGCATAATCTTGCAAAGGTAGCTCGGCACGCACACTACTTTGCACTGCATCAGCCACTGAATTTAGGTCAGAATAAGGCACGAGACCAGCCTGCAGCGTATCAATCAGTGCATCCACATTGTGAAAGCGTTGATTAAACATCAAATCACGTTGCGAATCGCGGTCACTTGGAGCATCGATAGAAATTTCCATAAAAAATCGGTCGCGTGCGGCAGCAGGTAATTCAAAAGTTTCTTCACGTTCCAGGCGATTTCTATCAGCAAAAACCGTGAGATGTGGGAAATGATATTCACGATTAAACGCATTTACACTACGCTCTGCCATTAGGCGCAATAACAAGCTGTGCGCTTGCGGACGAGCACGGTTGATTTCGTTGAAAAAGAACACGGCTAACGCCTCTTCATGCTGCAATAAGGGGCCAGGGGCTACAGCGGGCTGACCATTCTGGTCAAGATAAGCATGGTACAAAAAATCACTAGGCATTAAATCTATTGCACCTTCAATGCGCTGATACTCGCCACCTAACAGCCGTGCAGCAGCTCGCAATAAGGTGGTTTTACCAACGCCCACATCGCCTTCTAACAACACATGACCGCGTGAGAAAATTGCGATAGTGAGTGACCGCACTTGTTTATTTAAGCCAAGCACAACGCTATTAAGTGCACTTTCAAATGCAATGGCACGATCACGCCATTCGTTGAGATTGATATCGCAATTAGGCATATTAAGACGGTACTTTCAAAAATACTTAGGATTTTAAAATATCAAAATTTAGAATAATTTCATCAGCACTAAAAATCTAAGTATTGTTAATACCAAGTACTTGTAAAACTGATGAAATGAAGCTAAAAAAGCCGATGTTGTATAACATCGGCTTTAAATTTAATTATTCTGCTGAATCGTAATCAAATTTACCTGTCGCTTTAGCGTTGGCAATACGTTTCGCGTTACGTGCGTCCATCGCTTGAATAGAAGCTTGTTGTTTACCCACTTCTTTTGGATCATGTTTTGGATCATATTTAGAACCTGCGACTTTTTCTGGGTAACCAGGTTTAGCTTCCCAGCAATTGCCTGCTTCCTTGCAATTCTGTCCGTCATAGGCAAATGCAGTGCTAGATGCAACCATTGCGCCTGCGATTGCCACTAATGTCAAAATACGTTTCATTAAAAACTCCTTGTGATATGGTTGCTGGTGATATTGCACTGTCTGCTTGGCAACCACCAGTTAGCCGCCAGGCAGATTTCTTAATTACTAATGGGCTTTTTTTGCATCTGTATTTTGCAGGCTACGTACCCAACTCATGATTTGCAGAATTTCATCTTGATTGAGACGACCTTTTTGAGGCCCCATCATGCCTGCGGCGCCGCCGTAAATAGTCTCAAACAGACCTTTATCTTTTTTATTTCCAGGGTATGTCCAATAACTGTCAGCAAGTGCAGGCCCTAACTTTCCTTCAGCTAAGTGCCCGTGACAGCCAGAACAAGCAGTTGAATAGATGGTGTAACCGTTGTCTACTTTTGTTTTCATATTGTTATAAGGGTTTATGCCGGTTTTCCGGAATTGCTTCACAGCCGGGGTTTCGACCGTGACACCGCCATCATTCAGGTCTAACACGTCGCCTGAAATCGTGCCACGAAACTCGATATCTGGCCCGGTATCTACGACAATTTCGGCTTCAGTGGCTGTTTCAACCGGCTGCGCAGCATTTGCGGCGGCAATTTGAATATTTTTAGCGGTAGGCTCAGTTGACGCTACGGCTTTATCTTCTTGTTGTGATGCATAACAAGCCGTTAAAAATGTAGCCAATATGACTGCACTAAAAGCTGAAATGTGACTTGACTTTATTAATCTGTTCAACGACTTTCTCCTCTTATAACTTGAACTTAACACGCTTGCTTGCAAATAATCTCTAGCTAATTTAACTGCCTGAAATTGGCAATAAAATAATGCCTTCACGCTTTAATACGGCTTCAATTTCAGTACGCTTTTCTTTAATCACACGGTTTAAATCTTGCTGTAAAGCCGTATCGTCTTTACGCACGCCCATTGCAATTTCATAATGCATTGGCACTTTTTGACCATTTGATTTTTTTGCATCATCCTTCACAATTTGCATTTTGAGTGGCACTTTTGAAGCGAATACATAACGCGCTGCTTCTGGTGCCCAAAGCATGGCGGTATGTATGTATTTTGTGGCTACATCATTTACAATTTCTTGTGGTTCTACGCGTATAGCTCTATTTCTGGTAGATTGATATTTTTGTTTCTCAGCAAAATAATCAAACATGTCATCAAAGCGGTTAATTTGTAACAACATCACTTTGCCTGGGCTGTCGTGCATCACACCAATGCGAAAGTTTGGTTCTTTTAATAAATCGTCATTCCATGATGAAATGTCAATTTCACGGTCTTGGCGGGTAATAAATACATAGCCTGTCTTGTAATAAGAATTTGTTTTTAGCACTCGTGGATCAGTACTATCTACGCCCAACATGACATCACATTTCTTTTTAGCAAGGTAATCACGCTCAACTAAGCGTGGGTCTTTCCAGAAAACATGATTTACTTTTCTATCGAGTGCCTTACCGATAATCTCAGCAATCTCATTTTCAAAACCTTCTTTTTTAAGATTAGAAAAAGGCATTTCATTTTCACCCGAACAGACGTTTAAATCAGCTGCTTGCGCATTTAGTGTACTTAAGCTTAGCGCGCCTATACTAAGTGCACCAAGAATGAGTTGTTTCAGCACTGACCGGCCAAATTGACTATTTTTCATACGACAAATACTCCTAAAACTGTAAGATCCCTATTATTTAATTACCTGTGTTATTACTACACATTCAAATATATATTGATTAAATAACCAGATAATTTTCAGAACTGGTAAGTAAACCGTTTCAATACTTATTTGAATATGCATAAACTTCACTAAATGGCTGGGGAGTTTATCCCCCCAGCCGCTTAGATGACATTTACAAATAAATTACATTTTTGCTATTTGCCAAAATTACAGGCTAAACACCATCAAACCGCCACCCATATTGGTGTAGTGTTGGAGTTCTTTAAACGCACCTACAGCACCCAAACCAGCACTTGGGTCAGTCAAGTCGAACACCAGACCAACACCAGGCCAACCGCCTACACCGAACATGCTGCCAACGTATTGTTTGCCTTTGAATGAGTAAGTCATAGGAGAACCGATACCACCTGATGGCATTTTGAATTTCCACAACTCTTTACCATTGGCGTTATCTAATGCTTTGATATTGCCGTCTAAAGTGTTGTACCAAACCAAACCACCTTTGGTGTATAAAGTACCGCCCCATGTAGCAAATTTTTCCCACTTGGACCATTTAACTTTACCGGTTACGGTGTCAAATGCACGGATTGTACCCATTTCGGTTTTTGTCGGACCGCTAGGGCCAGGATACATCGCGAGCGTTGCACCCACGAAGAATTGACCTGCACGGTATGGCAGCATGAACGGCTCCCAATCCATACAGATATGGTTCAAGCCTGCGTACAATGTACGTGACTCAGGATCGTAAGAGTCAATACCTTGGTTATGGAAACCCATGGCTGATGGACAAATGTTAGTGCCTTTGTGATCCATACGTGTTGAAAACTCAGGATCGCGCACTGGCAAACCAGTTTTTAAATCCACTTTTTTGAACACGTTTACTGCGGGATCCACTTTATCCGCCAAGACTAATGCACCTGTATCACGGTTAAGCGTATACATAATGCCGTTGCGGTCAAGGTGAGTAAGCAATGGTGTCATTTTGCCGTTGACTGGCTGGTCAGTTAACATCATTTGGTTTACACCAGCAAAATCCCACTCATCATGGGGTGTTTTTTGATAACCCCATTTAGCTTCGCCCGTATCAACATCACGACCCCAAATTGTCATTGTCCATTTATTATCGCCTGGACGCATGGTTTCATTCCATGGCGCCGGGTTGCCTGAACCGTAGTAGAACAAGTTTAATTTTGGATCATAAGCATACCAACCCCAGTTAGTGCCGCCGCCAATTTTCCAAGCATCACCTTCCCAAGTTTTAGTACCTAAGCCAAATTGACCATAATGTGGGTTAGCTTCGTTAAAGTTTTTTTGCAAACGAATATCTGCATCTGGACCAGTCGCATAAGCACGCCATTTCAAAGCGCCTGTTTTTAAATCAACTGCATTTACTGCACCGCGAACACCTAGTTCAGCACCAGAACATCCGATAAGCACCGTGTCTTTAACAACATAAGGCGCTTGTGTAAAAGTCATCCCTACTTTTGGATCGCATAACTCTACTTTCCAGTTTACTTTGCCTGATTTAGCATCTAGCGCTAACAAATGACCATCGGCTTGTTTTTTCACAATTTGACCTGCACCATAAGCCACACCACGGTCAACAATGTCGCAACACATCACAGCTTTTGTTGAGGCATCTTGTTTAGGTTTGTGAGACCAAACAATTTTGCCTGGGTCATTTAAATTAACCGCATAAGTATTGTTAGGGAATGCTGAATGGATGTACATCATGTCACCAATGACTAATGGCGCACCTTCGTGACCATTCAACACGCCTGTTGAGAATGACCAAGCAGCTTTTACATTCTTAACATTGTTTTTGTTAATTTGTGATAATTGGCTATTATGCTGGCTGTTGTAAGCACCAGTTTGTGTAGCCCACTGATTTGGATCTTGCACACGTTTATCTAAGTCTGCATCTGCAAAGGCAGTTTGTGCTGCCGCAAGCATAAACAAACCGCTGATTGCTGCACTAACTTTGAGGTTAGTCACTTTGCGATTCATATTCGTCTCCCGTTGGTTGGTTAAACTTACCTACATGTAGCCATCTCTAAACTTTAAAAATCTGGCGAATCGAACTATGCACTTTTGCTACAGTTTGCTTAAGATGAATATTTCCCGACGCATTGCGCAATTACTCCCTCTCATTACATTTCATTTATATTTCAATTAGATTTCGGTGTTTTACTTGTTATCGGGAAATTTTCACCTACTCAAGCATGTGACTTTGCACAATAATTGCCGCATTATGAAAATATACAATTTATGGCAGCAACTTAAAGTGATGCACAAAGATGCGGTTAAGGCAGTGTTACTGGTTTTCTTGGTTTATCTTATGGCATTAGAAATTAATCTAGCGGAGACGCTCGCAGAAAAGCTTGAGGAATATGAAAGCTTTCAATTAGATGAAGTGCCTTACTTATTGTTATTTACTGCGATTGCATTGGTATGGTTTGCTTGGCGTCGCGTGGTTGAACAAAAAAAAGAAATTGAACAGAGATTCATGGCCGAAGAAAAAAATGCACAATTGTTGATTGAAAATAAATTGCTCACGCAACACATACTTAAAGTGCAAGAGTTTGAACGTTTAGAACTTGCGCGAGACTTGCATGATGACATTGGTCAATATTTATTAGCAATTCGGCTAGACGCTTCATCTTTAACGGTTAAGGAAGACTCTGACAGTCACCCTGCAAGGCGTATTTTGTCTAATGCGGGGCATATTCAAAACATGGCGAAGTCACTCATGCGTCGATTGCGCCCCGCACCTACTAACAGTAAAAGTTGCGTGGATGGTATTCATTTAATGGTGCAAGAGTGGCGTGAGCGACAACCAAATGTAAATGTTGAGTTACATATAGATGAATGTGCTCAGTTTTTTTCAGAGCAAACTGCTGAGCGAGATCTAGCGGCCTCTGAGCAAGTTAGTATAACGCTTTATCGTTTTATGCAAGAGGCTCTTACCAATATAGCTAAACATGCACAAGCCAAGAAGGTGACTATTTCACTTAATTTAGTCAACGGCACATCCGATAGTGATTTGCAATACCTATGCCTTGAAGTTGAAGATGATGGCATAGGCATGACTGCGCCAGAAGTATCGAGCGGGATGGGTATAGTTGGTATGCGTGAGCGCATTAATGCGGTTAACGGTGAATTTTTAGTCCACAGTAACAGCCCGCAAGGGGTGGTGGTATGTGCAAAAATCCCTATTCATATTACATGTGCTAGCTGTCTGTTGGCGCACTCCTCAGTAGATTAATTTTTTAGGATTGCATCATGGAAAAAACCATTTTACTCGTTGATGATCACGCCGTGGTAAGGCAGGGCTTAAAAAGCCTACTTAACCAATGGGGCTATCGCGTCATAGCTGAGGCAGACAGTGGTGAATCTGCAATATTATTAAATCAAGAATACAAGCCTAGACTGATTATTATGGATTTAGATATGCCTAGGATGGGCGGGCTAGAGGCATTGCAAAGAATTATGTTGCGCCAGAAAAGCGCAAAAATTCTTGTTTACAGCATGCATGATGACAATATTTACGCATTACGTGCCATGCAAGCCGGGGCTAAAGGTTACGTGGTGAAGTCTGATGACATCAATACGCTGATTGATGCAATAGGGAAGGTATTTCAAGGCGAGCGGTTTATTGGTCGCAAAGTCGCTGAGCATCTCGCCATGGACTTGATGAATGAAAATAACAAGCCACTTGAAAAACTTGCACCACGTGAATTTGAAGTATTTAGACAATTAGCAGTTGGTAACTCATTAGATGTGATTGCTGAGAGTTTGAATATTAGCTACAAAACTGTAGCTAATATTCAAACGACGATCAGGCGAAAGCTAGATGTGCAAACAACCGCCAATCTAGTGCATTTGGCTATTCAATTGGGAGTTATCCAAAGTAAAGCTTCAATCAATCATTAGCGTATTGTGCCCCACAGTTTTAATTTTCAATAAAATTAATATCAACCAAAGGAATTGTTTTGAAACCACTTTTAAAGTTAACCGTCGCCGCTCTTCTAACTCTTTCAGTAAATTCAGTATGGGCAACTTCTACCATCCAGGATAAAAAAATCTATAAGGAAATGGAGTTTATCCAAGTGTTTAAAGGTAAAAATCAAAAATTTGTTTTAAAAACCTTAGGTAAGCCCATGAATAAGAAAAGCCCGGTAAAACCCAATAATGCTGAGGGGTATGTTGGGAAGGCAATCCCGAGCAACTCTAAAGTTGAAGTGATTGAGATGTGGTATTACCCCAATCTGGTCAGTTACAACTCAAAACAGACATTCAAACAGACAGAAATCACTTTTATCAATGATGTGGTTTCTAACATGACATTTGTAAATTAAGTAACCAAGCCATTCTTTATAAAATTTAAAATGTCAATAATGAATAATTTTACGGTAGAAGCCACTAATCTTACTAGGCTATATAGTGGACGAGAGGCCGTCAGCAATGTGAGCTTCACCTTAAGCAAAGGGCAAGTTTTAGGTTTTTTGGGGCCTAATGGGGCAGGCAAATCGACCACTATGAAAATGCTGACGGGTAACCTTGCGCCTACTAATGGTTCTGTAAAAATCTGTGGTATCGATATGATGGAAAATCCAAAAGAAGCTAAAGCGCTCATTGGATACCTGCCTGAAATGCGTCCTCTATACAAAGAACTTACTGTAGATGAGTATTTAACTATCGCGGCTAGATTACATAGAGTCAGTTCTGGTGCTATTAGAAAAGCGGTTGAAAATGCCAAGGAGCGTTGTGGTTTAAGTCAAATGAGTAATCGATTGATTGAAAACTTATCAAATGGTTATCAGCAACGTGTGGGTATTGCGCAAGCGATTATCCATAATCCGATGGTGGTAATTCTAGATGAGCCAACCGTTGGTTTAGATCCGATTCAAATCCGTGATATTCGTTCGCTAATTCGTGAAGTGGGTTGTGAACATAGTGTGATTATTTCTACCCATATTTTGCCTGAAGTTGAAATGGTTTGCGACCATGTGCAGATTATTGATAAAGGCAAGTTAGTGTTTAACGGTTCTATTGATGTGCTTAAAAAACAACGAATCGGCAATAAATTGCTCATTGGCTTACGTAATCCACCAAGTGTAGATGCCATGTTAATCACTGCGGGCGTGATTGAAGCTGAAAGCTTGCCAAATAATATGATGCGCGTGCGCTTGGCAGACGAAGCCGCCTCTGCCGATGCCATTGTGCAGGCATCTGTAATAAATAATTGGGGCCTGTTTCAAATTGCGCCTGACCAAACCAGCTTGGAAGATGTGTTTGTGCAGTTAACTTATCAAGAAACTGTATTTGCTACAGCTTAATACCGATGAAGAGAATGTCTTTAGTTTGGCTCATTCGACTCCTGCTTATGATGAGTTTGTCGCTAACATTTTCAAGCAGTGTTTTTGCGGAGGCTGACTCTAAACTGTGGCCTGTGCTGAAAGAAGCGTTTTTTGAAAAACGTGAGATCAAAGAAGTAGATTTCATTAAAATTGATGCGCCAACTCGTGCGGAAAGTGGTGCCCAGGTTCCAATTACTTACAAAATTGATAACTTCTTATCAAACGGAGTAGTAATCAAGAAGTTGTATGTTTTTGTGGATGCAAACCCTATTCCACTTACATCTACTTATCATTTTACAGATGCACTTAGTGACACAAAAAAACAGGCTCAGTTCGAGTTATCCACACGCATTCGCTTTGAAACAGACTCATATGTTCACCTGGTAGGTGAATCTGAATCTGGTCAACTGTTCTTTACTTCTCGAGAAATTCGCGCTTCTGGTGGTTGCGGCAGTACGGATAATGGCGATGAAGCCGCAATTCGTGCTGCGGTAGGTAACATCAAATTAAAAGTGGGTGAACTGGATGAACCAGTTAAGCTGGGTAGTCCAGCTTACGTCACCTTTAATATTAAGCATATCATGCGTACTGGACTACAGCGTGATGCCGCTACGCAAGGTTACTATCCTGCGTTTTATATTAAAAAAACAACGTTTACTTATAATGGAAAACCTTTATTTTCTGTTGATATTGGTGTAGGTACCGCAGAAGACCCTTATATTAAATTTAATTTTGTACCAGATGCTATGGGTACATTGGCGGTGACTGCCGCTGATAATGAAGGGAAGATTTTTGTATCTGAAGTAGAAGTGAAAGGTGCCGAGTAATGATATTTAATCTCGCAAGAAAAGAACTTAAAAGTATATTTTCCTCGCCCATGGCCTGGGTGATTTTAGCTGTACTTATCTTTGCATTTGCTACTACCTTCATCAATGCGGTAACTCAATATTATGAAATGATGGCTGGCAGTGTTAAGTCAAACGGACGTATTGGCGTGACATTGTTTATTGGTCAAAGTCTATTTGGGTTGGTCTCACTTGTCATGTTATTTGCCGTGCCGCTACTCTCTATGCGTTTAATTGCAGAAGAGCGGCGCACGCAAACATTAACTTTTCTTTTTAGTGCCCCTATTTCATTGACTGAAATCGTACTAGGAAAATTCCTAGGGCTAGTTGCATTTTTAATGATTATTATCGTGGTGATTACCGTCATGCTATGCACTCTCAGCAATTGGACAGAATTAGATTTTGGCTTTCTTTTTTCAAATGTGCTCGGACTTTTCTTGCTCCTCGCTAGTTTTTCGGCACTTGGGCTATATTTTTCAAGTATCACCGCACAGCCAGCCATTGCCGGGCTGCTGAGCTTTATTGCTTTGTTTGCATTACTTGCGGTAGATCAATTTTTAATCGCTAATACTAGCGGTCCGCTCAGTAAAATACTTAGCCAGTTGTCGCTCATGTACCATTTTGAGCCCTTATCGCAAGGCATCATAGATTCAACCAATATTTCTTTCTTTCTGTTATTTACCGGCACATTCTTAATGTTCACTTTACGTCGTTTAAATGCTGAACGTTTACATGCTTAATCAATAATCCTAAAAAATAATATGCGTCAATAAAAGCATGGTTACTTATAAAAAACATCAACTACAACTACTGATTCAACATCATGCCTTTGCGCTACTTTTTCTCACGATCGTGACACTGCTTGGATTCTTGTCGTATCAATATCATGTTTTTGGTGATGTAACACAAGATAGTCGCAACACTGTTTCTGAAAGTAGCGTGGCTATTCTAGAGCAAATGAAAGGTCCTGTTTCAATCACCGCTTTTGCGCCTGATGATGAGGTATTTAGGCGAAATATTAAAAAGTTTATAGCGCGTTACCAGCGGACTAAGTCAGATATTCAACTCGATTTTATCAATGCCGCTACAGACCCTAAATTAGCACAAGAGGCAGGTATTAAAGCTAAAGGGGGCGAACTTGTTATTGTGTATCAAAAGCGTAGTGAACATCTTATTCCTCCTTATACAGAACAAGAACTTACCAATGTGCTTATGCGATTATCACGTACGCATAAGCAAGCAGTAATGCTGTTAAGTGGTCACGGTGAACGTAGTTTTAATTCAATGAACAATCCTGATTTCGGTGCTTTTGCTAAACAACTCACAGCAAAAGGTTTTAATTTATCTAGTGTAAACCTAACCGTAAAAAAAGATTTGCACACAAATGGCGCAATGCTTGTTATTGCTAGCCCAAAGGAGAATGTTGCGGCTACTGAAGTAGCTAAAATTAAAAAATACCTAGATGGCGGTGGTAATTTACTGTGGCTATTGGAAGACGAACACCTGCATGGTCTAGATGATATTGCAAAGTATATAGGCTTAGAAGTAGCGCAAGGTATAGTAGTGGATAAATCTTCTGCTGAATTTGGTGGTGACCTTAAAACAGCATTTGGCGTGCAATACGGCGACCATCCAGTCACTGAAAATTTCAAAATTCGTACGTCATTTTTCGATGCTAGAAAAATAACCGCGCACGGTACTTATGAAAATGGTTGGAAAGTGCAGGATTTAGTGCATGTGGCAGCCAATGGTTGGCTAGAAACCACGCCATTTACCCAAAAGAGTGATTATAAAAAGATCACTTTTGATAATAAAAAAGATGTGTCTGGCCCCATTAACATCGCACTTGCCATTGAGCGTAAGTATGGCAAAAAAGGCCAGCGTGTGGTGGTGGTGGGTAATGCTAATTTTTTATCCAATGCTTTTATCATTAATAGCGGTAACCTTGACCTAGGCCTAAATATGCTGAATTGGCTCGCTGGTGATGATAATTTAATCTCCATTCAACCTGCGATATTGAAAGATAGCAACCTGAACATCACCGCCGAAAGCAATTACAAACCTGTTTTTATTGGGTTTCAAATAACACTCCCGCTAGGCTTGTTCATTTTTGGCGTGTTTACTTGGTGGAAACGCCGTAAGGCTTAGTATCACTTTACATTGCATCTAAGGAAAATTATGTCTGCAATCACCCTGACAAAAGAAAATTTTAAAGAAGTCATCGAAAGTAATCATTTCGTCATTATTGATTTTTGGGCGGAGTGGTGTGAACCATGCCTGAACTTTAGTCCTACATTTCAGCACGCCGCCAAGCAGAATCCAGATATCGTATTCGGCATGTTAAATAGCGATACGGATGCGGATATTGCGGAATTTTTTAATATAGAGCAAATCCCATGTGTGCTTGCCATAAAAGATCAAGTAGTGATTGATGGCGTAATAGGCGTCATGCCACCCAATAAATTTGACCAGAGCATACAACAATGGCGTGATTTTGATAATACTGAAATCAATCGGCATTTTTCAGAAAAAGCTTTGGCCGAACAATAATTGAAAGCAGATATGCTGGCACGTTTTGTACTGAGATTGGTTTTTGCAAGTACGATTACACTACTTATGCAACCGCAACTGAGCTTAGCGGCCGCTAAGATTCAGACCAAACCAGGCCCACAAAAAAGCGTGTTAAAACCGTTTAGCGCAGAAGATGCGTTTGGCGTGCATAGCGCCAATCTACGTACTTTAATGCTGGAGCTCTATGAATGTCAGCCGCAAGTCTTACAAAAAAGTACGAAAGTGAGTAAAGAAGAATTTGTGCAATGGGTATTTGAAGGTCCGTTTGGCTGGAAATTTGACTCGATTGGAAATGTGCAATCCATCGAAGCCTTAACGCTGGGCTTCAGACAAGAATATCAAGGTGATCGTATATTGCCGCTTATTACGGGCTTATACACAATGATATTGCTAGCTTATGGCGGAAAAAATGAATTTACCTTTACTGAAATAATCAAGCCCAACAATATAATAATTGCAGCACATAATGTTGAAATTAGCGCGACCAAATTACATAACATCCAAAATGAAAGTGGTGAGCTTTATCTCAATGAAAGATGCATTGCAAATACTCAGCAAAAGCTTGATGTCATCAAGAATAAATTCTTTGAGGATTACAAAGCCATCACCAAGCAGGAATTTGATAGCAGTCTAAGTCCAATCCAAACACACAGTAATGCGATTGAATTGATTCAATTCTAAAGACCGGATAATTTAGTATGGCGAAAAAATTACTTATCATCCTAAGCTTCTTATTATTCATACCATTTACTTATGCAGAAGACGTAATGCAAAAATACAATGGACTTGCCAGCATCGTTTTTATTGAAGAGGAATCTGCAGAATGTTCAATAAGCGATGGGAAATTGATTTTGATACAAAACATAGAGGATACCCAAGCCTATCAGGTTTGGATAGATCGATGGTTTATGAACGTACAAACACCAGATCACACTAAACAAATTTTACTTCCGAAAGCTCAAGCCATGCCGCTTGGTTGCTCCATTGCAAGATCTGGTGGCAAACAGCACTGGACCATTCACAGTGTGGAATCTATCAATAAATAGCAAGTTCAGGTAAGACTTTTTAGTTCGTAATCAACCATAAATTACGAAACGGTAGGTCATTATTGACACCTATGCATTTCTAATCTCCAGATCCACTAAGCATTACGAATATTTATTCAATCAAAGCTCGTATGCTTGGACCATTTATTATTTCCAAACTGGATGACCGTTCGCATCCAATTTCACAATACAAATCGGGAGATTATCCCTAATTTTTTATGTGTTTTTAACGTGTAATAGCGGCACATCATTATTTCATATGCCGTACAAAAATGCGGCCAGAATATACGGGGCTGCTATGCAACAAAACATGCTGGAAGATTGGCGCAATCGCGCATTAACTTATGAACGCGAATTAAATAGTGCGGTGATTGGCTTGGCACCTGCGATTCGCTCGCTTGTTATTGCGATTTTTTCACGTGGGCATGTGTTGCTTGAAGGGAATGTAGGTGTGGGTAAAACCACGCTGTTACGTGCGGCGGCGCGCGGCCTGGGCGGTGGGTATCAGCGCATTGAAGGTACGATTGATTTAATGCCGCAAGATTTAATCTATCACACTTATATTGATCAGGATGGTAAGCCACGTGTGGATCCTGGCCCAATTCTGGGGCAAGGTGAAAATTTATCGGTATTTTTCTTTAATGAAATTAACCGCGCACGTCCGCAAGTGCACTCACTATTATTACGCGTGATGGCAGAGCGTAGCGTGACAGCGTTTAATAAAGAGTATTGCTTCCCTCATTTATTAGTATTTGCCGACCGTAATGCGGTTGAAAAAGAAGAAACCTTCGAGTTGCCAGGTGCAGCGCGAGATCGCTTTTTAATGGAGCTGGAAATTAACCCTGCTAATGATAGTAACGTACATAAAGCACTCACGTTTGATACGCGTTTTCATAATACCGACCTTTTGATTGAGCAAGTAACAGCAGGCAATGTGGGCTTTGATGCGCTCACGTCATTTGCACCCGTGATACAGAATGCAGTGGCGGCAGGCGAGGCTGTGCAAGATTTTGTTGAGCATTTACGTAAGGCTACGCACAGACCGCAAGATTATGGTATTCAATTGCCTGATGTGGAGATGGATGAGTTGATGATTGCGGGGATGGGTCCCCGGGGAGTAAGTATGTTAGTGCGTGCGGCAAAAGTTTCAGCTTGGTTGGATGGGCGATTAACACTTGCCCCGCAGGATGTGGCGGCAGTATTTCACCAAGTAGTCGCGCATCGGGTATTTTTTACGCCTATTTATGAATTGCAACGTAGTTGGCTGGCGAAGGCTTATACGCAAGCGATTTTGCATAGCGTACCTACACCATAATCAATAGTGCATCTCGGTAAATCTCTAACTAAATAATGGCACAGCAACCTTTAATCCACTATCACGTCCGCTGGCGACCTTCGGGGCATCAACCTGGTGCAAGTCACGGCTTGGTGGCAGGTCTTGGCGATCAACTGCGCTCCGTAGTATTGCTACGCGATAACCCTGACCCGCGCCGCTTAGATTTACGTGCCAGTGTGCGTGATCCATTTGAAAACATTTGGGTGCGCGACTTTAACTTAAATTCCGCCTTAAAAGTGATTGTGCTGGTGGATACGTCTGCTTCTATGGGGTATGTGGGTAAAGTCAATCGTATGCATGTGGCACAAGAAATCGCCTCGCAATTGGCACTTTCTGCTTATCGCTCAGGAGATGCCTTTGGTTTATTTGCCGCAGGTGAAACCGTCAATAAGCAATGTATGTTACCGCCCAAAGCGAATCGTGGCGCGTGGCTGTGGGTAAATCATCATTTCTCAAAACTTGTAGCCCAAGGTCAACATGCGGATGGTTTATTTGCAACCGTACCTTATTTGCCACAACGTCGTTGTTTGGTATTTTTGGTGTCAGATTTTCGCTGGCAAGCAGGTAAGCTCAAGCAATTGCTAAAAAAACTCAGTCATCACGATGTGGTCCCAGTGATGTTGCAAGATCCTGCCGAGATGGATGAACTACCAAGAAGCGGCATTGCCATTTTGCGCGATGTAGAAACAGGTGCCGGGCAGTTTGTATGGATGCGCCCAAGCATGCAAAAGCAAATGCAAGACTTGCGAGCGCAACATGTTAAGCAGGTAGAAGAAGTCAGCCGCATGTATGGTAACAAGCCGTTTGTGGTGAAAGGCGAATTTAATACTGCGCTTTTGACAAAATATTTTATGGAGCGTAGCGCGTAATGAAAACAATATTTTTATGGTTACTGCGTTTATCGTTACTTTGCGTGTCGCTATTCGTCCTACCTGTTTCGGCCGCCAATACCTCTGCTAATCATGAAAAATCCATTCCCGTCAAAGTCATTATGCGCGATAACGGCTATACGCTTGGCGACACCATTGCTATGCACGCCGAATTCAATCTTGCCAAAGACTTGGTGTTTGATCCTAATAGCGTACCGCTCAAAGGACCAGTGAACAACTGGTTAGATTTGCGCGATGTGACGATGGATGAAAGCAAGAATTCCGATGACAGCAGTCATATTCGCATTGATTTTTCTTGGCAAATATTTGGCACGGTAGAGCATGCACAAACGCTAAAAATTCCTGCGATACAACTGCAAACAATACCGCCAAATGACAGCGCAAAAGCAAGCGATAACAATAAGCCAGTCGCCATTACTATTCCTGCACAAGCCTTTCATTTGTCGCCGGTATTGTCGCCTAGCATTACTGAAAAAGAGCATCGTCCACATGCACCGCCCTTACGCTTTGATACCGTCACACCGCTCACTATCGGCTTGCTATGTTTAGGACTAAGCCTGCTATGTGGCGCACTGTGGCTTTGGTTGATGGATAAAATTTCATGGTGGCCGCGCAACCCGGGACCTATCACGCAGCTATCGCGCCAATTAAGCAAAGCGGGCGTAGCGCAACAGTCAACCTTCAGTGTTTCTGATTTACGCACCATTCACAAATCACTGGCAAGTAGTGCAGGGCAATCACTTTACCCGAATACTTTGGGCAGTTTATTTGAGCATGCACCGTATTTATTGCCTGAAAAACTATTTATTACACAGTTTTTTAATGCTTCATGGCAGAGTTTTTTTGCAAGTAGCGGCACGCCAAGCACTGTGAATGTGGCAGAAACACTTGCTTGGATAAAACGTGCAGCTATGGCAGAGCGTATATTTCGCGCCTCTCAAGCTAAAAAAACGGCAAAAGTTAAGACTATTGCTGTCAAGCAAGCGGTTAAAGCCTAGCCATGAACGCATTGCACTTTACCAAGCCAGAGTTGCTGTGGCTGCTACCGTTGGCTTTGTTGCCGCTGATTTCTTATGGCGTTAAGCAATTCAGCTTTCCTGGTTTAGAAGATTGGCCTAAAGATATTTTATCTGACTGGTTACGCTGGGGCGTGCGTGCATTGGCGGCTTTTACGCTGGCTGTGTTAATTGTTGCCACTGCAGCACCATTTACCGAGGGCGGTACCGTCACCAAAGTAGGCGAAGGTGCAGAGATTGTGGTGGTGCTCGACCGTAGCGGTAGTATGTCTGAAAACTTGCAAAGCGATAATCAAAGCGTCAATGCAAAACCGGTTAGCAAAATTGAAGCGTCACGTAAAGTGCTGCTTAAATTTATGGAGCAACGTCCGGCCGATACTTTCGGTTTAGTGGCTTTTAACGCTGCACCTATTAGTGTTGCGCCACTTTCGGCAGATCGTGAACTCGCTAAAGCTGCTCTGCAAAGTGCAGAAAGCAATAGCTCAGGTTTTACCGCTCTTAACCGCGCGCTGGCAATGGGCCTGGATTATTTTAATGGACGTCCTTTCACCGCTACACGCTTAATTATGTTGGTATCTGACGGTGATGCCGTCATCGAAAAAGAAGATAGGGAAATTTTAAAAAAACAATTTAAGCAATATCGAGCAAAACTCATTTGGGTATATGTACACGCAGGCGTTGAAAAGAATATCTTAGACAGCGTGATTGCGGGTGATAACGAAATTATCACCAATGCCGAAAAGCAACAAGCAGAAATGAACCAGAACGTTGCCATGAACCGTCTGTTTGAAGAGCTGGAAATTCCCTATCAAGCATTTGAAGTGAATAGCGAAGCTGGCTTACAACATGCCGTTGCGGAAATCGGTCGCGCAACCAACAAACCTACGCGCTATGAATACCGGTTGCCACGCCAAGATTATGCAGTGTATTTATACATGCTTACCTTACTATTATTGGGCGTATTGTTTTGGTTGAAACAGATTGAGATTAAGGCATGGAAAGCATAGTTTTATTTTGTATGAAGAATGAAAATAGGCAGGAAAGCGAAACGTGAAAATACAACATAGAATACGTCAACATTTGATTGGTAAGCTACCAACTGGCTTGTTGGTGCTAACAGTATTGTTATTATTGGCGGCAGGTTACCACTTCAGCCTATGGTGGAAAGCACAGCAACTGAATAGCGCTTATGACAATAGATCCATATTAAAACAATCCATTAGAAACGATGAGTATCTCAAGGCTTATAGTGTAGGTTATTTGCTGGCGAGTAAAAATAAGCCCATTGAAGCCGCAAAAGCCTTCAATATTGCGGAAGTGTCACTAGACCCGGAACTCCGCGCCCGCACTAAGTACGCAATTGCTAATGTGCATTTTGAATCAGCGATGGCGTCAAGTGATATTGAACATGGCGGCTCACACAGGCGTTCTGTAGAGCGCATTCTACTTGCGCGTGAGGCATATAAAGGTGCGCTGCGCATTAAGCCTGATATGTATAACGCACGCTATAACCTGGAGTTAATCGACAGACTTAGCCCGGAAAAACGCGGTGAAGGTTATGAGAATTCGCCAGATGGCACCATCGGCTTGCAGCCGTATCAGCAAAATGGTACGGCACTCATGAAAGATAATACACGTAGAGGTCTGCCGTAATGAATTGCGCTTCTGCAAATAGGGTGATGTATTTATTTTGCTTAAATTTTTTGGCTTATTCTCATGCGCCATAATCTAAGGCACTGGTGGGGACACTTTCGCGTACACCTGCGCCATGCTGTTAAAAATGGGGCGATTTGGTATTTGTTAGCAAGCTTGGCTTTGCTACCTGTTTGGTTTGAGCCGCAATCGCAATTGCAAAGCGTGGTGCAAGATACACTGTTTGTAATCGATATCAGCGAGAGCATGAACGTGCGAGATGTGGATTATCCAAAACCTCAAACTGACCGTTTAACACTTGCCAAGTTAGCCGTGCGTGAAGGCATGGCAAGCTTGCCTTGTGGTTCAAAGATATCGATTGGGTTGTTTGCGGGTGATGAAGTCACGGTGTTATTTGAACCGCTTGAAATCTGCCGTCACTTTCCTGCTATCGAGCAAGTGGTTTCGGGGCTTGATAGACGTATGCGTTGGATTGGCGATTCATGGGTCACTAATGTGCTCGCTGCTTCGATTGTTGAAGCAGATAAAAGAAAACTTAATCTAGTCATGATTACTGATGGTGATGAAATGCCGCAAAGATCCGCTCCTGTTGTGACAGAGCTTGCCAAACTCAGGGGTAAAGTCAAAGGCGTATTGCTAGGCGTAGGAGGCGATGCCCTGCAGCCGGTACCACGCTTAAATCAAAAAGATGAAGTAATAGGATACTGGACGCGTGAAGAGGCCGTGCTAGAAGGCAATCATCCCAATCTACTCCCTACCGTACGTAATCTATCTCCAGGTGAAAAGGCCCCAGATGGGATGCTGGATGAAGTCACTGAACATATTTCGTCATTCAATAAAGTGTTTATGCAAGCCCTTTCGCAGGCATCAGGTTTTGCATTGGTGCGCATCAACAGCCCTGCAGATGCGGTTAATGCACTTAAAAATAGTGACTATCAAAAGCAAGCGATGGCAGAACGTGATGCGCGCTGGATATTTGGATTGATTGCAGCCGTACTGATTTTGCTGGGATGGTTTTGGCAAATCATTCGCATATTTTTTGCAAATCATCGCTTGGTAAAAGTCCGGGTTTATCCTAGTGTGGAACACACTGAAACTAGCGTGGTTAATCCAGGGAGTTTTTCCCATTAGAGAAAGTGAATTTAAGGAATGGGTGTAGTTTTTAATTCGTTTGATAATCTTAAGTTCTGAAATTATAAGCAAGGATTATCATGATGTTCAAAAAACGAATAATAGTGACACTATTACCATTGGTATTTGCGCAGTTAGCTTATGCAGAAGATTCGCAGTCGATTAAGTTAGATACTATGACTGTCACTGGAATTCTGCCTGATAGATTAGAATCCGTGCCTGGATCGATTGCCGTGATTGATGAAAAAGAGTTGGAAGCAAGAAGGCCTTTCTCAATTAAAGAAGCTCTCAATACCGTGCCCGGTGTCCATATCGTGGCAAATGAAGACCCGCAAAGTTTGGGCCTTAATATTGGTGTTCGCGGTATGGATCCACGTCGCACTGCACGTACGTTACTCATGGAAGATGGCGTGCCTTTGTTTCTTGCCCCGTATGGTGACCCTGCTGCACACTATGCCCCACCGTTATCCCGTGTACAACGCATTGAAGTTGTCAAAGGGTCTGGTCAAGTTTTGTACGGCCCACAAACTGTTGGGGGTATGATTAATTTTGTAACCAAACCTGTACCAAAAAATGGTTTTGCTGGCAGTGTTGATGCAACAGCTGGTAATAATGATTTTTATGGATTACATGCCAACATTGGTTACGGCAATGAGCGTGGCGGCATTATGGTCGATGCGCTTAAAAATCAGGGCGATGGTATCCGTGATAATCACGACTTTGATGTTGAAGAGTACACACTCAAAGGTCAGCTAAACCTCACTGACCGTCAAACCTTAATTGCAAAAGTAGGTTACTACGAAGAAGATTCACATGTATCTGAAACAGGTATTGGTGAAGTAGATTATGCTCGTGACAAATTTCAGGCACCTTCTGGCAAAAATGACTCCTTTTACCATGAGCGTAAATCGGCACAGCTTCAACATATCTTTCAGTTTGATGAAAAAACAAAACTTTCAACACAAGCCTATTATGTAGATGCATTTCGCACATCATTCCGCCAAACTGATGCACCTGGTGGCTGGGATGGTGAAATTCCAAGCAATGTTGGTACTGGTGTAACTGAACTTGAAAGGTGCTCGACAGTAGCGCCATTCACAGAAGCCGATGCCGCAAATTGTGGTGGCCGTCACCGCCCAAGAAGCTACACTTATTGGGGTGTTGAGCCACGTTTAGACTTTAGCCACAATCTATTTGGCATAGAAAATGATACAGTGATTGGCTTCCGCTATCATGAAGAAGATATTAGCCGTGGCCAATATCGTGGTGATACTGCAGCTTTTCAAAGTTTATCTTATGCAAAAGCGAACTCAATAATCAGAGAAGACGTTCAAATTGATGTAGAAGCTAAATCTTATTACGCACAAAATACATTTCATGTTGGGGATTGGTCAATCACGCCAGGCTTGCGTTTTGAAGATATGCAAATTAAAACGGATGTACGCCGCGCCGGTGGCGATGCTGTTAACAAAAAGGTGACCAACAACCAAACTGAATTACTACCTGGCTTTGGGGTTGCATGGAATGGTATAAGTAACACAACCGTATTTGCAGGTGTACATAAAGGCTTTGCACCACCACGCCCAGACCGTGACTTAGATCCAGTTAAATTGAATGCGTTAGGCATTGATAAAACCAGCCCGGAAAAAAGCACTAATTGGGAATTAGGTGTGCGTTCCAAATATTTCAAAGGCTTAAGTTTTGAATCTACCTTATTTCACACCAAGTTTGACGATGTTGTCGTGAATGCAGGTAGCGGTACTTTTAAAAATGCCGGTGAGTCTGCGATGTCTGGGTTAGAGCTTAGCGGCCGTGTTGATTTCGGTACTATTTACAACACCTCGCACAATATTTACGCGTTGGCTTCATATACCAATTTATTTACAGCCAAGTTTAAAAAAGATGCTCTTGATGAAGGTGTAGTGAGTGGTGCGCGCTTACCTTATGCACCAAGGCAGTTGGCCTCATTCAGCTTGGGTTATCAACACCCTGTTGGTTTGGATGCCAGATTGGGTGTGGACTATGTCAGCAGCCAAAAACCTGATGCATGGACCAATACTTTAACTGGCAACGCTGCAACGCTCACAGGTTTAACGGGAAGCATTCCTTCATATAGTTTATTTAACGCTTCAGTGAACTTTAAACCAGTTGGTTCTCAGTTTACGTATTTTCTAAGTGGGCATAACTTAACCGATAGAGAGTATTTGGCGAGTCGTGTTGATGGTATGTTTGCCGGACGTGGTCGCCAAGTGTTTGCGGGGATGCGTTACGACTTTAACTAGATATCAAAAAGGTACATAGCGGTTTAGTTTTTATTAGTTTTTAATAGACCGCTTTTACACGGCGAGCCTCAGGTAGGCTCGCTTTTTTATTGGGCGTTGACTACTTTATGCCTCTAAAATGTTTAGTCTGACCGCTGCTAGAATAAGTTGTGAGCGGTTCTCTACATGGAGTTTTTGTAATAGGCGCGTTTGAATATTTGCAATGGTTTTATAGTTAAGGTTCAGTGTATTTGCAACTTCGTCTAATGGTAAACCGTTTGCTAGCAGTCTAAATACTTCAAACTCTCTAGGTGTTAAGTTATTCAGGACATTTTCTGGTTTGAGGTGTTGCATAGAAATTTTGTGTGCCATATCATGGCTGATATATTTTTTATTATTTGCGATAGAAAAAACGGCCTCTACCAACACCTCGGCGGCACTTGATTTTGTGACATAACCTACTGCGCCAGCCTGCATTGCACGTGAGCAAAAGACGATATCGTCATGCATACTAAACGCTAATATTCTGGCATTTTTATCTTTAGCCAGTAACTTTTTAATTGTTTCTATGCCGCTCATGCCAGGCATGGATAAATCCATAATGACAACGTCAGGCTGCACTTTAGCGTAATCTAAATAAGCTTCTTCACCACTCATCGCTTGCGCTATGACCTTAATGTTGGCTTTCTCTAATAGGTGTTTATAACCTTCACGTACAACCGCATGGTCATCTACTAAAAAGACTTTAACAACAGAGTTCATTTTAATTAACCTTAATAGTAATCATCATTTTTACACCTGACTTATGTTGATTAAAAATCTGTAACTCACCATTTAATGATTCAACACGTTCTTGAATGCCTAGCAAGCCAAAGCCAATCGTAGGTATTGTTGTATTAAAACCAATGCCATCATCATCTATAGTGATCGTCAGTTTTTGTTGATGATTTACAATGCTGACATTGATAGTATTGGCCTGCGCGTGTTTGGCGCAGTTAGTTAGTGCTTCTTGCACAATCCTAAAGATTGCGATGTTGACGCTTTCGCCCAGTACATCAATGTTGCCTTCAATATTAAGTAGGTAATTTTTTTGTTTAGCTTCAGGGTTCACTATCAGCGCGCCAGTATTGATTGATCGCCAAGTATCCACCAAGTGTTCTAACGATGCTGATAAACCAAGCTCATCTAACGCCACAGGGCGCAGAGAACGGATCAAATCATGCGTAGCCTGATACGCGTGATTTGCACTTGATGTAATACTTCTGGCTGTTACTTTGGCATCTGCTGTGATATTGGTATCCACCAGCAAGCTGGATGCCTGCGCTTTAATTGCACTTAGATACTGCCCCAAGTCATCATGCAAGTCGCGCGCTATACGTTTACGTTCATCTTCTTGTACTTCTAATATCCGCTGTAATAACGCGTGATTTTTCTTAATCAAAATTCTGGATTCATTGATTCGACGTTTGGCAAACCACAGCATGGCAATCAAACTTGCTAGCAGTGTAGGCAATAATTCATCGATATCTATACTCTGCTCATATTTTCTTGCCCAAATATAATAATTATCTGAAAAATTGAAATGGCTGGAAACGACATACGCACCTATGAGCGCAATGGGAACCCATGCAGAATCAATTAATATGCTGCGCCAATATATTTTTTGAGCAGTATTGTACTTAGTTTGATTTGCCATGCTTTATCGTAATTAATAGAGACCTCACGAGCTTGTAGCCTTTAGAATTTTTTCGCAACGGCGATAAGCCTGCCACTGTATAGGAATAATTCCTGAAACGGATGCGTGGTACGTCATGCGTTATTGAGTTCACTATCAGGATGAATACCATGTTTATTAAGGTTGAACCCAAATAATCATGGATATTATTAACTTGCTAGCCATCTCTTCTTTCCCATATTTGACGGGAAAACATCCCAACCTATTGAAGGACTTATTCTCAATCGCTGAAAATCAAGCCGGCATATAGTTCAACCCATGTTGTGAATGTAATAGTTTGTTACATATGGCAACAGATTTTAGGGGTTGAACTTTTTAATCACGGAGGAAGTATGAAGCAAAATTGGACATTTAAAGCCATGTTTGTTGCGCTTAGTGCCGTTACCTTAGTTGGTATGGTAGGGCAAGCATCAGCAAATGAAGAAATTATCAAACGCAGTAAAGACCACAATATGTGGGCGGCACCTGGCCAAAATCTAGCGCTACATCGTCACAGCCAATTGAAAGACATTAACACGAAAAACGTTAAAAACTTGCAAATGATTTGGTCGCAATCTTCAGGTACATTGCGCGGTCATGAAGGCCAGCCAGTTGTGGTTGAGCATAATGGCAAACCAATGATGTACATGGTTTCAGGCTGGCCAAACATTGTTCAGGCTTTGGATTTGTCTGATCCTGATCATCCAAAACAAATCTGGAACTACACTAAAAAATCTGACCGCGATGAATCTGCCGTGCCACGTGCATGCTGCGATACCATTAACCGCGGTTTGAACTATGCTGATGGTAAAGTGGTTTTCCATACATTGGACGGCTTCTTAATTGCACTTGATGCGGCAACGGGTAAAGAAGTTTGGGTAACTAAACATGCTTACCCGGAAAAAGGTGAAACACATTCAGGTCCTGCAATGGTTGCTGAAGGTTTAGTTGTGGCTGGTTTCGGTGGTGATGAGTTTGCTGCGCGTGGCCGTACAGTTGCTTATGACCTAAAAACTGGTAAAGAAGTTTGGAAAATGCATAGCAATGGTTCAGATGAAGACATTGGTATGACTGCTGAAACTAACAAAGCTAATCCACACTACGGTGTTGCGGGTATCAATGTTGGTAAAACTTATCCTGGCGACGAGTGGAAAATTGGCGGCGGCGCACCTTGGGCTTGGTTTAGCTATGATCCAAAATTACGTTTGATGTACGCAGGTACTGGTAATCCAGGTCACTGGTCACCGGCTTATCGTTGCGGTGAAACAGGTGCAAATTTAACGCACGAAAAATGTAACACCGTTGACCCAAAAACTAATGTTGGTAAATACGATAACAAATGGTCTATGACGATTATGGCGCGTAATATCGACACCGGTAAATTGGTGTGGGCATATCAAAAAACACCATTCGACCAATGGGATTACGATGGTGTGAACGAAAACATCTTGGTTGATGGCTTAAGTGTTGACGGTAAAAAACGTGATGCTTTAGTAAACTTTGACCGTAATGGTTTTGCTTATGTACTAGATCGTAAAGATGGTACTTTATTGCGTGCTAATAAATTTGTGACTGTAAACTGGGCTGAAAAGGTTGACCTTAAAACAGGTCGTCCTGTAAAAGTTAAAGAGCACTCACCATTCGCGCGTGATGTAAACACTCAAGCTTGTCCATCTGCAATGGGTGGTAAAGATCAACAACCAGCAGCGGTTGATCCTAAAGAGCCAAATCTATTCTACGTACCAACCAACAACTGGTGTATGGAAGATGAGCCACAAGAACGTACTCACACGCAACAAGGTACAGTTTATGTGTTCGCTAACGTTTACATGTATCCAGAAAAACCAGGTATTACCGGTAAATTCAAGAAATTTGATGTTGTGACTGGTAAAACAATCTGGGAAATCCCTGATCCATATCCAAACTGGGGTGGTGCTTTAGTAACTGATGGTGGCTTAGCATTCTACGGTTCATTGGGCGGCGATTTCCGTGCCGTTGACCGTAACTCAGGCAAAGTATTGTGGCAACGTAAATTGGCTTCAGGCATCATCGGCAACCCAATTACTTACAAAGTAAAAGGCAAGCAATACGTGTCAGTATGGACAGGTATCGGTGGCTGGATTGGTTTACCTGTAACAGCTGGTTTGGACATGGAAGATAAATACGGCGCAATCGGTGCAACTGCGATGGCTAAAGCTTCTGGTCTGGATAAGATCCCTCAAGGCGGTACATTGTTTACATTCCGTGTTGACTAATTGTTAGTTAGCAAAGAATTGTAAGTAATAAATAAGCAGGTGACGTTCAGACGTCACCTGCTTTTTCTATGTAAAAGATTTTATATATGGGTAATTTTGATTACCTAAACATAAGGTTTTTTTGTGTACCTTTAAAAAATATATTTCTCAACAACGGGGTTATAAGTGATGCTATACCAAGCAAGATTAAAGAAAATTACTTACGCAATTGCTTTAGCGATAGCGGCATTCTCAATGCCAGTATTGGCTGAAAAAATGGATCAAACAACACCTGATATAGCAACAGAAATTGCTGCACCAACCGCTATCAAAAAAATGGGATCATTACGAATTTGTGCCGACCCTGGAAATATGCCGCTCTCAAATGATAAAGGTGAAGGCTTTGAAAATAAAATTGCTAGCATCATTGCTGAGGGTATGGGTACCCATACAAGCTATTTCTATCGACCATATTTAGAACGCGGCTTAACACGCCAAACTTTTGATAATAATGAGTGCGATATTTTGATGGACATGTCGCCGGATGATGAGCGCATGATGACAACGATGCCTGTTTATCGCAGCACATTTGTGCTCGCGCATAGAAACGACAAAGGCATCAATATTAAATCATTTGATGATCCTAAATTGCTGAATGATTACAAAGTGGGTGTGTTTCAGCACTCTGCTATTCGCACAGCATTGCAAGAGCATGGCTTTAACCGCGACAACTCTGTAGTGCGAACTATCGCGCACGATGCAGATTTGCAGCCAAACCGCCAGCCACACATGACGGTGCAGCAAATGATTGATGGTGAGTTTGATGTTGCCGCAGTTTGGGGGCCATTCGCAGGCTGGTACAAAGCTAAGAAAAACGCGCCAATTACAGTCATTCCAGTCAACACGCTCGAAGATAACACCCAATTAGAGTTTTCACTTGCCATTGGGATGCGGAAAAACGCAAAAGATCTGAAAGCCGCCATAGAAGCAGTGATGATTAAAGAGAAAGATAAAATCAAAAAAGTGTTAGATGAGTACGGTGTGCCACTGGTGAAATGTGATAACTGCGTAGTGTCCGGTGATTTACCTTCACATGGTAAATACAAGCCGCGTATCAAAATTGCACAATCGGCACTTGTGCCGAAACAATCAGATCCTGCCGCATTGCCAGCCATGATTGATGAAGCACTTAAACAAGGCTCGACTCTAGACGGCGAGTTACATAATGCCACTATCGCCCGTGATTCTACACGAATTGAGTATCTGCTCAACCGAGGCGCAAAAGTTGATGCACGAGATACTGAGCAGCAAACACCATTAATCGTTGTGGCTAAAGGTGGTGATTTAAGTGTCATGAATGGTTTGCTGGAATATAAAGCTAACCCCAATGCACAAGATGATGATGGCTGGACGGCTGCCATGCACGCAGTACGTGCTAATGAGCCTAAGGTTTTTCGTCTATTAGGTAAGCATAAAGCAAATTTTAACCTATTGAATAAAGAAGGATTAACGGCATTGGCAATGGCGGTATTTGATAACAAAGCCAATGCTGCTGTGGCAATGTTGGATAACAATGCTGATCCTGATTTGGCGATGGGTGCGGCCAAATATAACGCGCTGATGATTGCTGTTAAAAAAGGTAACCTGCAAATGGCTCAAACATTATTGCAATATAAAGCTAACCCAAATGCAAAAAATGCAGGGGGGGTAACACCTTTAATGATTGCGGCATTCAATAATGAAGACATGATCGTTTCATTGTTATTAAAGGCAGGCGCAAATCCAGCGATTAAAGATGACCAAGGTAAAACAGCGCTTATCTTAGCTAAAGAAAATGACGCGAAAAAAGTGCTCGCTATGTTAGAAAAACCTATGGAATAAACCAGCAACAAATTGATTGCAGTTTAGTGGGATTAAATCCTGTGTATTTTTAGGATTTAATCCGTCATAGCAAACCATCTGCTAGGCGTTAAATGTACGGTAAGTCGAAAATCAATTTTTATATTGCAAATTGGTAGTTATCAACTAATAAATATTTAGTGTTATTTAAATGAAAGGTTTTGAAATGAAACTTCGTTATGTGGGCATTGTGGCCATATTTAGTTTGTTATCTATGGCTGCTTATGCCGTAGGCTCAGAAAAAGCACCCGAGAAGATTGTAGTGGCCGCTGATGACTCAGCAGCAGTAGGGGCGGATGGTTTTAGGTTGCCTGAACAAAGAGTGAAATCTACTGCGGCAGAAATTCCTCCAATGGCTTCAGATAAGTCGCCACATGATGTGGCGATGACTGCTGAAAAAGGCACACTTAAAAATCCATACAATTACAAGCCTATGAATCAAGATTTAGTTGCGGCAGGTAGAAAAAAATACATGAGTGTAAGCTGCAACGGCTGTCATGGCGGCAATGGTGGTGGTGGCATGTGTCCGCCTCTTTCTAATGCCACTTGGGTCTATGGTGCAGATGATGACACCTTATTCCGTTTAGTAGCGTTAGGCAGTGATGAGCTTCTGAAACAAGGCTATACACGTAAAGGTCGTGAAAATGTAGTGGGGCCTATGCCTGCGCACGGAAAAATCGTAAAAACAGAAGATGATTTGTGGAGAATAATTTACTTCATTCGCGGTAATTTTCGCGGTGAAGAAAGAGACGTAAAGTGGTAATCGCTACATGCACTTAAACGAACATCAATCTAAGAGGCTGCCCATATTGCTGAGTAGTCTTCTTTTATTAGCTTCAAGCGGATTGTTTGCCGCCCCATTTGCCTACATTACTAATCAAGGGGCAGATAGTCTTTCTGTGATTGATTTAGGTATCGACAAGGTGGTGGCAACGATACCTACAGGAAAGGCGCCAGTCGGGGTTGCAATAGATCACTTTCTTAACCGCTTATATGTCACAAATGTGGAAAGTCGTTCAGTCACGATTATCGACATGCGTACAAATAAAGCAGTAGGTGAAATACAGTTAGAAATTGCGCCTGTAGGCATTACCTTGAGTAAAGACGCCTCACAGTTATTTGTAGCAGATTGGTTTCATGACCATGTTTTGGTGTTTGATACCAATAAAGTATTAGATGCTGGTGCAGGCAAGCATTATAAAAAAATCTCTATGGGTAAGGCTCCAGCCGGGATGGTTGTAAGTCGGGAAGGTGCAAGTCTGTATGTAGCAAACCGTGATAGTAATGAAGTGGGTGTGATTGATGTACGTTCATTAAAAGTGGTGAATAAAATTGCCGTTGGCAAGCATCCATTTGGTATGGCATTAGGTGGGGAAGGGCAAAATTTATACGTGGTAAATGTTGAAAGCAATTCGGTTTCAGTCATTAATACACGTCGAGATGTAGTTACCGCCACCATCAAAGTTGGTGAGCATCCATATTGCGTGACTACCAACCCAGATGGTTCGCGCGCCTATGTAACCAACACCGGTGCGGACAGTGTTTCAGTGATAGATACTGTGGCTAATAAAGTAATTGCAACGATTCCAGTGGGTGGTTTTCCGGAAGGTATTAGTTATGACGCACAACATAATCGCATTTACGTTGCCAGTTGGATGGATGATGCAGTCGATGTGATTGACGCTAAAACCAACCAAAAGACCAACAGCATTGCTACGGATTCAAAAAGCCGGGCATTCGGGCAGTTTATAGGTAACCCTCTTTAAGCTTTACAACTGATTTTAAAATCTTCAAGGAGTAATAAATGAAAGTCACAAAATATATGTTGTTTGCGTTATTAAGTGTCTCATCAGTGAGCGTATACGCAGATGTTGTAACTGCACAAAAAATTGCCGATAAATATGCCGCTGCGGCAAAAGCTGTTGATCCAAGCTACGTTGGCCTATCTGCTGAAGAGGGCAAGACGTTCTTTAATCGCGAGGTTATACAGTTCAAAGGGGATGTAAATAATCCTGGTAAGGCAATTGCCTGTGCATCCTGTCACACATCAAATCCAGCAGACCCGGGTAAACATATTGTTACTGGTAAAGCTATTAAGCCATTGTCTCCAGTTGTAAATCCAAAACGATTTAGTTCGGTTAAAGAGGTGGAAAAGAAATTTACTAAACATTGCAATGAAGTCGTGGGTAGTGATTGTACTCCGCAAGAAAAAGGCAACTACATCGCTTACTTGCTCACAGAGAAAACACCAACAGCAAAATAAACAGTTTTCTGTAACGTTAATTTTTATGAAGTTTCTATTCACTACTTTAGCAATTGCCTGCTTCATTCCTATGGCCTCTTTCGCGTGTGGCCCTAGCCCACAGAAAGTGGTTAGGGAAATCACCATCAAGGCTGACCCAATCAAAGTATGGGCAATCGTTGGGGATTTTGGCGGAATGCACAAATGGCACCCCAATGTGCTTACGAGCACATTGGATCATAAAAAAGATACGGAAGGTGTGGAGGCTGATTATCGTGTTTTAGCGCTTAAAGCTGGTGGAGAAGTCGTCGAAAAGCAGCGCGATATGAAGAATGAAGTAATGAAGATGAGTGTGGTGATGGTGCAAGGCGATATGGCTGTGAGTAACTATTCTGATGTAATTACGGTAAAACCAAGTTCTGTAGCAGGAGAAAGTGTAGTGACGTGGGTTGGTAGATTTAACAACAAAGCGAATGCAATGCAAGCTGCGGCTGGAGAAGATAATGCCGCTGCCATTGCCGCAGTTGAAGCGTATTACAGTGCAGGTTTGCAAGGGTTAAAACAGGTTGTTGAAACAGTGCATTGAACCTTAGATTTAGCAGTAGTTTTTAATATGATGAGGAGTTTTATAGTATGAAATTGTTGTCTATTATTTTTTCAGCGGCATTGTTGTTACCTTTGTCTGCAACTGCAGCAAATGCACCAACTCAACAAAAGGTGATTCGTGAGGTGGTGATTAAAGCCGATCCTGGCAAAGTGTGGGCGATGGTAAAAGACTTTGGTGGTATCCATAAATGGCATCCAGCTGTAGAAAGTACCACTACCGAAACTAAAGCTGATCAAGATGGTGTGCAATTACTGCATCGGCTACTTACCTTGAAAGGTGGCGGCACGATTTTAGAAAAACAAACCATTAATTCAGATGAAGAAATGAAACTGGAATACAAAATTGTAGAAGGTGTATTGCCAGTGAGTGGCTACCGCGCAGTGATGATTATAAAATCAGGTGCTGTGCCAGGTGAGTCAATAGTCACATGGACTGGCCGTTTTTATAATAAAGCCAATGACGTACATCCTAAACCAGGTGAAGATAACGAAACTGCAATTAAAGCGGTAGAAGGCGTGTATGACGCAGGTTTGCCTAATTTGAAAAAAGTCATTGAAGCGCAATAGCACTAAATTGGCAATTTTAAATATTTATTGCATAAGGAAAAGTACGAATGAAAAAGTTTTTAGCGATGCTAGCTTTGGTATGTTTAATACCTGTAAACGCACAAGCGCATGGACCGAGTGGTCAAAAAGTGGTGAAAGAGTTTGAAGTGAAGGCGGAGCAAGCTAAGGTTTGGGCTTTGCTTAAAGATTTTGGTGCAATTGGCAAATGGCATCCTGATGTTACTAATGTGAAATTAGATGATAGAAAAGATGCTGAATCAGATAAAACATTACCGCATCGCTTGGTCACACTGAAAAATGGCACAACTTTCTTGGAAAAGTTACGTGAAGTCAATGATGCAGATATGAAAATGGACTACAAAATGATAGATGGTAAAGACAGTACGATAGCTGTTAGCAACTACCGCACTGTTGCGCAAGTGAAAGCAGGCAAGGCGGCGGGACTATCTATAGTGACTTTAACCGCACGTTTTTACAATAAAGCCAACACCATGGAAGCTCCCTCTGGTGAAGATAATCCTGCAGCCAATAAAGCGATTAACGAGTTATACGATGCGGCGGCAGTTGGTTTGAAAAAAGCAGTTGAAATGCAATAAAACTAAAAAAACGAATTGTGTTTGAAATGCTGATGAGTGTGACTAAGCAAACTGGAATTAGTTAACTATAAATTATGATTGTCTTGACGTTGCAACAGGTTAAATTAAATAGGCTGTGGCTAAGTTTAATAATTCTGCTTTGTTTCGGCACAGCAAATTACTGTCAGGCAGAGTTATCAGAAAAAAATTGGCCGTTGATTAAAGAAGCTTTTTTTAACCAACGGTCAATTAATAGCACAGATTTGATTCAAATTTCTGCACCGCTAGGTGCAGAAAATGCAGGGCAAGTGCCTGTCACGCTTAATGTGCGAAATCAGGCAAAAGATGCTATCAAAAGCATTTATATTTTTATTGATGCCAATCCTATTCCCTTGGCGTCTACTTATCAGTTTCCTCGTTATTTTAATCAACTTACGCTTGAAACTAGAGTGCGTTTAGATAGCGATTCAACAGTACGCGTCATTGCGGAAACACAAAGTGGTGCATTGTTGATGGCAACCGTACGTATTAACGCGGGAGGTGGTTGCGCTGGGGTAGTTTCAGAAGATGAAGCGACCGTTCGTGCTAGCGCGGGGGCGATAAAATTTCAGTTCAATTCGCCCTATAAGTTGCATGAGACAGCATCAGCTTCCTTGTATATTAAACATCCAATGTACACTGGCCTGCAAACGGACGCTAAAACCAAGCAAATCAAACCTGCATTTTATGTAAAAAACATCGATGTTAAATTTGATGGGCTAACAGTAATGCAGATGCAGTTTGGCGTGGGTACCTCAGAAAACCCTTACGTAAAATTTAAATTTGATTTACCCGCAGGATTAATAAAGCAACCTGTGCATAGCGTAGAAATTTCCACTCAAGATAATGAGGGTAATGTAATCGTAAGACAATTTTCTTAGCGTTATTACTTTCGGGATTTTATCCTATGCTTTTTTAGGATTTATCAAGTATTAGGGTCGGCAGTAACTAGCTATGATGACCTTAATCACTCTCCAAAGTGTTTATTGCCAGACACCGTATAGTGTCTGGCATTTTTTTTACCATTTTAGCTAAGGCCAATCGATTATGAATGCAAGCAAAACAACTTCTACAGCTTTAAAACAAATAACGTTATTAGTGGCAGCTTTGTTTGCAAGCGGCTCAGCATTGGCTGCACCATTTGCCTATGTGCCTAATGAGAAAGACGGTACGATCTCTGTGATAGATACGGCAACAGATACCGTGACAGGTACTTTGCCTGCTAAAGGCTCTCTCGGTAAAAAAATTCAAGGTCTTATGTTAGATGCGAAAAATGAAAATTTATTTGTAGTCGATGCGTCTGGAGGTGCTGTAAAAGTGATTAATCTGGCAACGCGTAAAGTCGTTAAAAAGATTGTTGTAGGTGAAAGTCCAGAAGGTATTAGTCTTTCACCAGATGGTAAAACGCTGGCAGTATGCATGGAAGAAGAGCATCAAGTATCGCTTGTGAATACCGAAACTTTAAAATTGACTAGAAAAATTAAAACGCAAGGCAAAAATCCTGAACATTGCGTTTTTTCTAATGATGGAAAAACCTTGTTAGCAAGTAATGAAGAGAGTAGCGATGTGGATGTGATTGATTTATCAAGTATGAAATCTGTTGCACGGATTAAGTCTGCGGGACATCCGCGTGGCATTGGTTTTTTACCAAATGGTAAATTTGCCTACATTGCAAATGAATCTGCAAATGCGGTTGATGTAATTGATACCTCTACCTGGAGTGCAATTAAAAGCATTCCAGCACAAGGTGAAAGAACTAACGGCATTACAGTAGCACCTGATGGCGCTACTGTTTATGCCTCAAATGGTGCAGGAAGTGTGAGTGTAATTGAAACGGCAGGTAATACAGTAATTACAACCATTCCTGTTGGAAAGCGCCCTTGGAACATGGCCTTGACACCAGACGGTAAGAAATTATATGTTGCAAATGGTCGTTCAAATAACATTTCTGTCATTGACACTACTACACAACTGGTAACACAGACTATTGCTGTTGGTAAGTTGCCGTGGGGTGTGGTTATTCGGTAATCTAGCTGCTGATGTCTTAGAGCAAATATCCGTCACCCTAACCTTGTTAAACTCTGTGACATTAAACATGGAGTCTCTATAGACTATAGAGAGTGCGAACACAGAACAGTTGTTGAGATCAGCAACATCATTTATATTGTCTTTAATGATGTTGATAATGAGCCGATGCGATGAGAATTAATTTAATCCCAACCCAAGCTTTTAACGACCAAAAACCCGGCACTTCCGGGTTGCGTAAAAAAGTTAAGGTTTTTCAACAGCCTAACTATCTTGAAAACTTCGTACAAAGTTTTTTTGATACTTTGACAGTGCCGGCTAACGCAACACTTGTCGTGGGTGGCGATGGGCGCTATCACAACCGCCATGCGATACAAACCATTATTCAGATGGCAGCTGCCAATGGCTTTTCGCGCGTGCTGGTTGGTCAGGCCGGCATTTTATCTACCCCGGCAGCCTCGCATGTGATTCGTAAATATCAGACATTCGGCGGCATGGTGTTGTCGGCAAGCCATAATCAGGGTGGTATCAATGGTGACTTTGGCATTAAATACAACATAGGCAATGGCGGCCCGGCACCGGAAAAAATCACCGATGAAGTGTTTGCAAAAAGCAAAGTCATTACCCAATACAAAATCGTGGATTTGCCAGTTGTTGATATCGATATCATAGGCAAAACCGAGTTTGCAGGCGTGAATGCCGGTGAAATTTTTACTGTGCAGGTGATTGATGCGGTGCGGGACTACGCCGACCTGATGCAAAGCTTGTTTGACTTTACAGCCATCAAGCAATTGCTGGCCAGTGGTTTTGAAATGAAATTTGACGCCATGCATGCGGTTACTGGGCCATATGCCAAAGAGATTTTGGTGAACAGGCTGGGCGCACCCCTTGAAAGCCTGATGAACTGCGAGCCATCAGAAGATTTTGGTGGCGGTCATCCGGATCCCAACCTGACTTATGCGGAAGATTTGGTAAAAATCATGTTTGCGGGTGAGAATGCACTGGATTTTGGCGCAGCCTCCGATGGTGATGGTGACCGTAATATGATTCTGGGGCAGAACTTTTTTGTCACACCATCAGATAGTCTGGCGGTATTGGCAGCCAATGCAACGCTGGTGCCAGCTTACGCAAAAGGCATTGCCGGAGTGGCGCGCTCTATGCCTACCAGCGGTGCTGTGGATAGGGTGGCGGCTAAACTCAATATTCCATGTTTTGAAACACCTACCGGCTGGAAGTTTTTTGGCAACCTGATGGATGCCGGTAAGGTTACGCTGTGTGGTGAGGAAAGCTTTGGCACTAGCTCCAACCATGTGCGTGAAAAAGATGGCCTATGGGCAGTGCTGTTCTGGCTGAATATCATCGCCGTTAAAAAGCAGGGTGTTGAAGCTATTTTGATGTCGCACTGGCAGGAATATGGCCGCAACGTATATTCACGCCATGATTATGAGTCGATTCCAACAGATGCGGCTAACAGTGTAATCACCCATATCAAATCACAATTCACTACTTTGCCAGGCCAACAATTTGGCCGCTATACCGTGAGCACCTGTGATGATTTCAGCTACCTTGATCCGATTGATGGATCGGTAAGCAACAATCAGGGTATCCGCATCTTGTTCACGGATGGCTCGCGTATTGTGTTCAGGCTTTCTGGTACTGGTACAGAAGGGGCGACCTTGCGTATCTATCTGGAAGCTTTTGAGCCTGATGTGGGCAAGCATTATCTGGATGCTCAGATTGCGCTGGCAGAGATGATACAGATTGCGCTGCAAATATCGCAGCTAGTGGAAAGAACCGGGCGTACTTTTCCAACAGTTATTACTTAAGCCAGCCGTGATTACTTAATGAGCGCAGTGTGTTTTTTTCAATGCATTTAAAGTGGGCTAGCCCCACTTTAAATTTTTGTGCGTGAGGGTAAATTCACCGAGTGTTATTCGTAGACTTGGTTGATAGTCATTTCGCCTTTGTAGAGCCTCACGTCCATGCGCCCCAGGAATGACATGCCAAGCAGCACATCCCCACCTAGGCCGGGTGCAATCATGGCAGCAACATTGTTTGCACTCACGCCACCAATTTTTACCGACTCTAAACGCACCATGTAGCCAACGCTGTCGCCATTGGCGGTATTGGTGCGTATGGCGTTAATGCTTTTTAGATTAAGCTGGTTTGCAACTTTCTGCGATATTGCAACGCCGGTGGCGCCTGTATCAACCAGCACATTTACCTTTACGCCGTTAATCAGTGCTTCGCTGCGATAGTGGCCATCCGGACCACGTTTTAATACCACTGAGTCACCACTACCCAGACGATTGAGTTTATTCGGATTTTGGATGTTGTCAGCAAAATAATAAATTATTCCCGCCAACCCTATCCAGATGATTAAAGAGATCAGGGTGTTTTTAGTCATGGATTTAGAATGTTAAAAAGTGTGTAGCGTATAGCTTAATGACTGAATGCAACCCGGATAATTCCAAAATAAGTCAGGTGGTGTAATAACTGATCAAAGCCTAGCAATATCCAAAACCATTCACTATTGTCGGGTTTAAGATTGAATTTCCTGTTGGTATTCATTTTTGCCCAGTCAATATGGTAATGAATAGCGAAATCAGCCAGTGCAAACATCCAAGCTGCGTTAATCTGGAAAAAAGTCAATACGATAAAAGTGCCTATGGCATGAATCGCCGCATGTGCCAAGCCGCCGGGATGCCCGTATCTGCCTTTGTTCAGGTAGATCCAAGGGTATGCCTGTAATGGAAAATCACAGATAAAGTGTTTGATAAATAGCCATAATAACGCTTCAAACATGGTGTGTTTTACTCAGCTTCGTCGATCCAGGCAAGCTGTATGGCTTCTAATATACGCTCGCCACATCTCTCTTCGGTGTCATTAAAGCCATCCAAGGCCAGCACCCACTCCATTAAGTCTGTAAAGCGTATGGTCTTGGGGTCAATCTCAGGGTGCTTGTCATATAGCGCTTCAGCGATGGCTTGGCTGTCGGTCCATTTCATATTCTTATCCTCTAAAATTTAACAGGATTTAATTATAGTCTTGTCATAGCCAGAGAAAAATGAATATGTTGTTAGCTGAATAATATAAAAAAACCCGCATTACAAGAAGTAGCAATGCGGGCTAGGAGAGCGTTCTTTTGGAGATATACGCATTTTAATTAAAGCAAAACCAATGCCAGATTAAAAGTGCATGTAATTCAATAGCTTGGGTTTTATGCTGCTGTGATTTATGCACCAGAAGCAATCATGATGGTTCAATTTAGCCGGGATTTATTTTTCAGTACCTGTGCTTTGAGTAAGGTTGAGGCTTTAATCTTGTTGTGTTGGCGTGGTAAAATGCAACAGCTTCTTTTTATTCAAATATTTGGAAAACTAATTACCATGTCGCAAGCACCATTTAACTACGCAAATACCTTAAATAAAGCCGATCCTGCCTTATGGGGAATGATAGAGCAAGAGGTTGTGCGTCAGCATGAACATATCGAGTTGATTGCATCTGAAAACTACACCAGCCCGGCAGTGATGCAGGCACAAGGTTCACAGCTTACTAATAAATATGCTGAAGGCTATCCTGGTAAACGTTTTTATGGTGGCTGTGAGTACGTGGATCAAGTTGAACAATTGGCGATTGACCGATTGAAAAAATTGTTTGGTGCTGAGTATGCAAATGTGCAGCCACATTCCGGCTCGCAAGCTAATCAGGCAGTTTATTTCTCTATTCTTAAACCTGGCGACACCGTTATGGGTATGAACTTGGGTCACGGCGGTCATTTAACCCATGGTTCGCCAGCTAACCTGTCTGGTAAGTTATTCAATATCGTGCCTTACGGCTTGAATGATAAAGAAGAGATTGATTACGACGAGATGGAGCGCATTGCTATTGAATGCAAACCTAAGTTACTAATTGGCGGTGCTTCGGCTTACGCATTGCGTTTTGATTGGGCGCGCATGGCTGAGATTGCAAAAAAGGTTGGTGCATATTTTATGGTGGATATGGCGCACTACTCAGGTTTGATTGCTGCGGGTGTTTATCCAAACCCAGTGCCACATGCCGACTTTGTAACATCAACTACCCATAAAACTTTGCGTGGTCCACGTGGCGGTATTATTCTGGCTAAAGCAGAATTCGAGAAGTCATTGAACTCAAACGTGTTTCCAAGCCTGCAAGGCGGTCCATTGATGCACGTTATTGCGGCTAAGGCGACAGCGTTTCTGGAAGCGGCTCAACCAGAGTTCAAAACTTATCAGGCACAAGTACTGAAAAATGCACAAGCGATGGCTGAAACACTTGCTAGCCGTGGTTTACGCATTATTTCTGGCCGTACTGAGTCACATATGTTCCTGGTGGATCTGCGTCCAAAAGGCTTGACTGGCAAGGCAGCTGATGCTGCATTGGGTTTGGCACACATCACTGTGAATAAGAACGCGATTCCGAATGATCCGGAAAGCCCATTTGTAACATCAGGTATCCGTATCGGTGCACCGGCAATTACAACGCGTGGTTTTAAAGAAGAAGAAGCGAAACAAGTGGCTAACCTGATTGCAGATGTGCTGGATAATCCGGCTGACGAAGCTGTGATTACAGCAACCAAAGCCAAGGTTCATGCGCTTACAGCACGTTTCCCGGTTTACGCCTAAAAACCAATGAAATGTCCATTCTGCGGTACTGATGATACCCAAGTCATTGACTCAAGGGTTAATGACGAAGGTGATTCTATTCGCCGCAGACGTAAGTGTGTAGTGTGTGATAAGCGCTTTACTACTTACGAAACTGCTGATTTACATCTACCACAGGTGGTTAAGCAGAATGGCACGCGTGAAGAATTCAAGCGTGATAAATTGCGCCTGTCATTTACGCGGGCATTGCATAAACGCCCAGTACCTACTGAATATGTAGATAAAGCACTGGATCATATCACGCAAAAGATTTTGGCTCGCGGTGATCGCGAGGTTCCAGCGCGTGATCTAGGTGAAATGGTGATGCATGAACTGAAGATGATGGATAAGGTGGCTTATATCCGCTTTGCTTCAGTGTATCGCAGTTTTTCTGATGTAGATGATTTTAATGATGTGATTCGTGATTTAGATTAATGGCCTGATGACCAGGTGAGCTTTAGGAGTCCGGATGAAACTGATTAAAAATGCAACAATTGCCTTCGCTGTGTTTACATTGATTCTCACCATTGTGTTTTTTATCTGGTGGGCTTTCAAGGATAGATTTGTTTTCAGCAGCGAAAAGTTTGATCAGGTGAAATGGATACAGTTAGCAACCACTACAAAGAACGAATGCAAGCGCGGTGACATGGCTTATGATCTGCAGCAGAACATTCTAGCCAGGGGCGCCCCGCGTGAGGCGGTAACAGCCTTGCTTGGCCGTCCGGCATTTGAAGAAGATAATGCTATCGAATATGACTTGGGTAAATGTATGCACGTTTACCATGGCCTGCTTATTTTCTTTGATAAAAACAATCGTTTAATCAATAGTCGTATCTCGTCCCATTAGTCCATGGCGGTGCCCACCAATCAGGATTTTCAATGGATGGCACATGCTCTGCGCTTGGCAGAGCAGGGGTTTTATACTACCAGCCCCAATCCACGTGTGGGTTGTGTCATTGTCAGGAACAAGCAAATTGTAGGTCAGGGTGCTCATCTTAAAGCAGGTGAGCCGCACGCGGAAGTGTATGCCTTACGCCAAGCCGGAAGCCAAGCTGAAGGCGCTGACATTTATGTCACGCTGGAGCCTTGCAGTCATTATGGCAGAACCCCGCCGTGTGTTGAGGCCGTGATTGCAGCAAAACCCAGCCGCGTCATTATTGCGATGCAGGATCCTAATCCGCTTGTTGCCGGGCGCGGCGTTACCGCTCTGCGCAACCTGGGCTTGGAGGTTGTTGTGGGAGTGATGGAAAACGAAGCACGGGCTTTGAACGCAGGTTTCATCTCTCGCATGACGCGTGGCCTGCCTTATGTGCGCTGTAAAATTGCTGCAAGCCTGGATGGTCGTACCGCGCTTAACAATGGTAAAAGCCAGTGGATTACCGGTGAGCTGGCGCGGAGGGATGTGCAGCATTGGCGCGCGCAGTCCTGTGCAGTCGTTACTGGTATCGGCACTGTGCTGACCGACAACCCGAGCATGACGGTGCGGCTGGAAAACACAACACGCCAGCCGCTGCGCGTTATTGTGGACAGTCGCTTACAGACGCCGATTGATAGCAAAATGCTCGACTCTGCAATCTTGAAATATAGCCCGCTACTCATTGCCTATGCTGTGGACACCAATCAACATGCGGATAAATTAAGGCAAGCTGGAGCAGACCTAATCTGTTTAGCTGACAATAAAGGTAAAGTTGATTTGGGCGCATTATTAAAAAGCCTGGCACAGCGCGGTGTGAATGACGTTCTGGTTGAAGCGGGGCAAGGGCTCAATGGAGCACTGCTGCATGCTGGTTTGATTGATGAATATATTTTCTACTATGCGCCGAAATTAATGGGGGATGCGGCAAAAGCGATGTTTGCTGTGCCTGAACTCGTTGAGATGCAGCAGGCGACTGATTTGCAGATACTGGATTTGCGCATGGTCGGGCAAGACATCCGTATTCGCACCAAAATACTGAATCGAACTATTTAAGCATCTTAGATTATCTATAATCACTAATGTTTGCGTGTCGCAGATGAAGCGGAGATTTAATCCCAATGCTTATTGATACCCACTGCCATCTTGATGCGGCTGAATTTGATGCTGACAGGGACAATGTTGCTGAACAAGCGTTGCTGAATGGTGTTAGTGGCATCGTTGTACCCGCTGTGACGCGCAACAACTTCGACAATGTCATTGCCCTGTGTGGCAGACATAAACATTGTGCCTATGCGCTTGGCATACACCCCATGTACGTGGGTGCTGCAAGTCTTGATGATCTGGCAGTGCTGGATCACTACCTTGGTAATTATGCGCCGGTGGCGATAGGGGAAATCGGTCTGGATTATTTTTTAACTAATCCGCGCGATAACCCTGAGAATATCCAGCGCCAAACTACATTTTTTGTTGAGCAGTTAAAAATTGCGCAACACTACCAGTTACCGGTCATATTGCACGTACGCGGTGCGATTGATGAGGTTTTAAAACAATTACGCAAATATAAATTAGCGGGCGGTATAGCGCATGCGTTTAATGGCAGCTTGCAACAAGCGCAGCAGTTTATCGATTTGGGTTTTAAGCTGGGGTTCGGAGGCGCAATGACTTATGATCGGGCGTTGCGGATCCGTACGTTGGCTGTAAAGCTGCCTTTAGAAGCCATGGTGCTGGAAACTGACGCACCTGATATACCACCCGAGTGGGTAGGTAAGGGTGGCAGAAATAGCCCTTTGGAATTACCTAAAATTGCGCAGGTTTTGGCTGATTTAAAGCAAGTAAATGTGTCGCAAGTGGTTGATATTACTGGCGTCAATGTCTTGAAAGTTTTGCCAAAAATAGCTGACTTATGCACACGAGTTAATGTGCTACATTAAGGTATGAGTAAAAACCCTTATCAATCAACGTGTATTTTTTAAGTTATTGATTTTAAAGTATTAAATAATAGATTAAAAAATAAGCGATTTGAAAAAACCCTTATAAAATGGCATGTTACATTTTGTAATCACAATTATTCACAAAGTTATCCACAGATAATGTGGAGAGTATTTTTAATATTTTGGAACTTATTGAAAGTCAACTTTTTAATTAAATTATTTTTATTAAAAACAGTATAAAAAGTTAATATATTTATGTTAGTAAATCATCAGCACTATCGCACTATCTGGCCCAATACTAATGGTGCTGTTCCTTTTGTGGAAATAATAGATCAGACCAGATTGCCTCATGAATTTGCAGTTGAGAAGATTGTTAGCCTGGGGCAAATGATCGTAGCGATTAAAGCCATGCAGGTGCGTGGTGCACCTTTGATAGGCGCGGCAGCAGCTTATGGTGTGGCGCTGGCTTTACTGGAAGGCAATAGTGATGAGTATTTGAGTGTATCAGCGACACAACTTGTTGCGAGCCGGCCAACTGCTGTAAATTTAAATTGGGCCGTGCAGCGCATGCTGAGTCATCTATTGCCTTTGCCTATAAAAGAAAGACTTCAGGCAGCGTGGGTTGAGGCGGCATTGATTTGTGAAGAGGATATTTTGCTGAACCAGGCAATAGGTGGGTATGGCCTGCAAATAATCAGCCAGATGTATGATGATAAAAAACGCGCGATCAATATACTTACACATTGCAATGCGGGTTGGTTAGCTACTGTTGATTTTGGCACTGCACTTGCGCCAGTTTATGCGGCACATAATGCCGGTATTAATGTGCATGTATGGGTGGATGAAACGCGGCCGCGTAATCAGGGGGCCAGTTTAACCGCATGGGAGTTGGCACAGCATGGTGTATCGCATACCGTGATTAGTGATAATGCCGGCGGACACCTGATGCAGCAGGGGCAGGTGGATATGGTGATTGTAGGCGCTGACCGCGTGACCAGTAACGGTGATGTATGCAATAAGATTGGTACTTATTTAAAAGCGCTGGCTGCTTTTGATAGTGCCATGTTTGGCCACATAGTGCCGTTTTATGCTGCGGTGCCATCGCCTACGATTGATTGGGCATTGACTGATGGTGTGAGCCAGATTGAAATTGAGGAGCGCCATGCGGATGAACTTGCCTGGATAACTGGCAGGCTTGCCAGTGGCGAGATTGCCAGTGTCAATGTGTTGCCGGCAGGGGCTGTAGTTGCCAACCCTGCTTTTGATGTGACTCCGGCACGGCTGGTGACAGGTATTATCACGGAACAAGGTGTATTCTCACCGCAGCAACTTCACCTTATGTCAAGAGCACATCGGTAGCAGTCTTTGGAAAGATAGAGCCAAATATGCAACAGCAACGTGAGCAGTTATTAAATATCAGCCAGCAGTTATCCAGTTTGGGTTTGAATCGCGGTACATCAGGTAATGTCAGCGTACGTGTGAGTAATAATGAATTGGCTGGTTTCTTAATTACACCGTCCGGCATGGCAGTGAATCAGATGTCTACTGATGATATGGTGTGGATGGACTTTTTCGGCAACTCAACAGGTAATCGCCAGCCATCTAGCGAGTGGCGGTTTCATCTGGATATTTTGCAGCAAAAACCGGAAGTAAATGCGGTTATCCATACCCACAGTATGTTTGCCACAACATTAAGTACCTTCAGGCACGATATTCCGGCTTTTCATTACATGATTGCTCTGGCCGGTGGGGATAATATTCGCTGTGCGCCTTATGCGCTGTTTGGCAGCCAACAGCTATCTGATTATGCTGTGCTTGCGCTGCAAGATCGTAAAGCCTGTTTGTTAGCTAACCATGGCATGATTGCAGTAGGCGAGAGTTTAGACAAAGCGCTAACGATTACGCAGGAGGTGGAAACCTTGTGTGAACAATACCTGCGCGCTTTGCAGATAGGGCAACCGCACATTCTCAGTACTCAGGAAATGCGTGAAGTGCAGGAAAAATTCAAGGGTTATGGCGCTTGGGCAAGTAATCAATAACCCTGTTGGTAGCAGGCGTTATTTTTTGTCGCTATCCTGCGGTTCTGCGGTCATGAACAGGCGAATAAAAAATGCTGCCATTAGCAGTACGAAAACAATTACCCCTAAACTGAGCAGGCCTGTATATGAGCTGAATAGAGCCTTGTACATAAATTAATCTCCAGAATTAAAAATAAACGTCATAAAAACTGTGCGGTTAATTTTATTAGCAAGCGTATTCATTTGCTTGATTTATATCAATTAGAGTTAAATAATCTGGCCTTGGAGGGTGAAATCCTGTCTGGCACGGTGTTTAAATAAACTGATATTTAAGAGTTTTTATTTGTAGGCATGGGGGCTTTAAAGTAAAATAGACTCCCGTCTGCAACAAATAATATAAAGCTCCTTTCCCATGACCAAATATGTATTCGTAACCGGCGGTGTTGTTTCCTCTCTTGGTAAAGGTATCGCTGCCGCCAGCCTTGGCGCAATTCTGGAATCACGTGGCATTAAAGTGACCATGCTGAAACTGGACCCTTATATCAACGTTGACCCCGGCACCATGAGCCCGTTCCAGCACGGTGAAGTATTCGTGACTGATGACGGCGCGGAGACTGACCTTGATCTGGGCCACTATGAGCGTTTTATTAGTCAGCGCATGGGTAAACGCAATAACTTTACCACCGGTCAGATTTACGAAACCGTGATCAAAAAAGAGCGCCGTGGTGAGTATCTGGGTAAAACCGTACAAGTTATCCCGCACATTACCGATGAAATCAAAACGCATGTGAAACGCGGTGCCGAAGGCGCTGATGTTGCCATTGTGGAAGTGGGCGGCACGGTGGGTGACATTGAGTCATTGCCGTTCCTGGAAGCAATTCGTCAGATGGGCTTTGAAGAAGGTAGGAACAATACCTGCTATATTCATTTGACACTATTGCCATGGATTCCAACCGCGGGTGAACTTAAAACCAAGCCGACCCAGCACTCAGTAAAAGAGCTGCGCGAGATCGGTATTCAGCCGGACATTCTGTTGTGCCGTGCTGACCGTAATATTCCGGAAGATGAGCGCAGGAAAATCGCTTTATTTACCAATGTGGCATCTGAGGCTGTTATCAGTGCGATTGATGCGGATTCTATCTATAAGATTCCAGGTTTGCTGCATGACCAGAATCTGGATGGCATTGTTTGCGACAAGCTGGCGATTACAGCTAAACCGGCTGATCTCTCGGAGTGGGAGAAAATAGCTACCGCATTGGCTAACCCTAAACATCTGGTGAATGTAGCTTTTGTCGGTAAATATGTTGACCTGACTGAGTCTTATAAATCACTGACCGAAGCGCTGATTCATGCCGGCATTCATACTGAGTCCAAAGTGAAAATCCATTATATGGATTCTGAGGATATTGAGAAAAATGGTACTGACGCCCTTAAAGGCATGGATGCGATTCTGGTGCCGGGCGGTTTTGGCAAACGCGGTACTGAGGGCAAGATTGCGGCAATTCAATTTGCACGTGAAAACAAAGTGCCATATTTGGGTATCTGTTTAGGTATGCAGTTGGCGGTGATTGAGTTTGCGCGCCATGTGGCGGGTTTGAAAGATGCCAATAGTACTGAATTTAACCCTGATACAACGCATAAATTAATCGGTTTGATTGATGAGTGGCAGGATGCATCCGGCAATATTGAAAAGCGTGATGAGAATTCTGATCTGGGCGGCACTATGCGTTTGGGCGCGCAGCGTTGTCCGATTGTGCCGAATACCTTGGCTGCCGGTATTTACGGTGAGAGCGTAAATGAGCGTCATCGTCACCGCTATGAAGTGAATAACCACTATGTTGAACAACTGAAAGCGGCAGGGCTGGTAGTTTCAGCCAGAACGCCGACTGAAGACCTGTGTGAAATGGTTGAACTGCCGCAAGATGTACATCCTTGGTTTGTGGCCTGTCAGTTCCACCCGGAATTCACGTCAAATCCAAGAACCGGCCATCCGTTATTTACCGCATATGTGAAAGCGGCATTAGCTAATAAAAAATAATCCAGTTAACTGAATGCCGGCAAATTAATTGATTGCCGGTTTCTCCAGGCATAAAGGTTTAGCATGAAACTTTGTAATTTTGATGTAGGTATTGAGCATCCGTTGTTTTTGATTGCTGGGCCTTGCGTGATTGAATCGCAGCAGATGGCGATTGACACTGCAGGTCAGCTCAAGGAGATTGCTACTGCGCTGAATATCCCGTTTATTTACAAGTCTTCATACGACAAAGCCAATCGCAGCTCCAATAAAACCTTCCGTGGTTTTGGCATGGAGCAGGGCTTGAAGATTCTTGATGAAGTGCGCGGCCAGATTGGCGTACCTATCCTGACCGACGTACATACCGAAGAGCAGGTGCCGCATGTGGCAGCGGTGGTGGATGTGCTACAGACACCAGCGTTCCTGTGCCGTCAGACCGATTTTATTATGGCCTGCGCTAAATCTGGCAAGCCGGTGAATATAAAAAAAGGCCAGTTCATGGCACCGGGCGATATGAAAAACGTGGTGGAAAAAGCCAAAGAAGCCAATGGCGGTGCCGATAACATCATGGTGTGCGAGCGCGGCGTTTCATTCGGCTATAACACGCTGGTATCCGATATGCGTGGCCTTGCTATTATGCGTAATACCAATTGTCCGGTGGTGTTCGATGCAACACACTCCGTACAACAGCCTGGCGGCCAGGGTGACAAGAGCGGCGGCCAGCGTGAGCATGTGCCGGTGCTGGCACGTGCAGCGGTTGCCAGCGGTATCGCCGGCATCTTCATGGAAACGCATCCAGACCCTGCTGTAGCCTTGTCTGATGGCCCTAACGCATGGCCGCTGCATAAAATGAAAGATTTACTGGAAGTGTTAGTGGATTTAGATAAGTTGGTAAAAAAAGCTGGTTTTATTGAAAGTACTTTATAAAAATTAAAGTGACCGGATTTATTGGTTGCTGAAAAGATTTTAGTTTTTCATTGAGGAGAAAATAATGAGCGCGATTGTAGATATTATTGCCCGCGAGATTCTGGATTCACGTGGTAACCCAACAGTTGAGGCTGATGTGTTGCTGGAAAGCGGCGTAATTGGGCGCGCAGCAGTGCCGTCAGGTGCCTCTACCGGTGCTAAGGAAGCCATGGAGCTTCGTGATGGCGACAAAGGCCGTTACTTGGGTAAAGGTGTGTTGCAGGCTGTGGAGAATGTAAACACAGAAATCACTGAAGCTATCATTGGCTTGGATGCTGAAGAACAAAGCTTTATTGATAAAACCTTGATTGAATTAGACGGCACAGAAAATAAAGACCGTTTAGGCGCCAATGCGATTCTGGCAGTGTCTATGGCTTGTGCCCGTGCTGCGGCTGAAGAGTCAGGCTTGCCACTGTATCGTTACCTTGGTGGTTCTGGTGCAATGCAATTGCCAACCCCAATGATGAACATCATCAACGGTGGCGCTCATGCTGACAATAGCGTGGATATGCAGGAATTCATGATTATTCCAGCTGGCTTGCCGACATTCCGTGAAGCGATTCGCTGCGGCGCTGAAATTTTCCATGCCTTGAAGAAAACGCTGCATAAAAAAGGCTTGGCTACTACCGTAGGTGATGAAGGCGGTTTTGCGCCTAACCTGCCTTCTAATGAAGCTGCGATTCAATATATTCTGGAAGCTATTTCAGATGCAGGCTACGAGCCAGGTCGTGATGTGTATTTAGGCTTGGACTGTGCAAGTACCGAGTTCTATAAAGATGGCCGTTACCACCTGGAATCAGAAGGTCTGGCGCTGACTTCAGCACAATTCACCGATTACCTGGCTGCATGGTGTGATAAATACCCGATCATCAGCATTGAAGACGGCATGGGTGAGTTCGACTGGGATGGCTGGGATATTTTGACTAAACGCTTGGGTAAAACTACCCAATTGGTGGGTGATGATCTGTTTGTAACTAACAGCAAAATCCTGCGCGAAGGCATTCAGCGCGGTGTGGCAAACTCAGTGTTGATTAAAGTTAACCAGATTGGTACTTTGACCGAGACATTCCAAACTATCGAGATGGCGAAACGTGCCGGTTACACAGCGGTGGTGTCACATCGTTCAGGCGAAACTGAAGACAGCACCATTGCTGATATTGCTGTGGCTACCAACGCGTTGCAAATCAAAACCGGCTCACTGTGCCGTTCAGAGCGCATTGCTAAATATAACCAGTTATTACGTATTGAAGAAGAATTGGGCGACGCAACCAGCTATGCCGGTAAGTCAGCGTTTTATCAATTATTTAAATAATTTCAGTTTGTATTTGAACCGATACCTTGCTGCATTCGCTCGTCGTGCTAATTACACTGCCTACGCTAATGTACATGGTCTTGCTTCAAATACAATTGGAATGAGTTTCAAGAGTTAAAGTTGAAAGCCCTCACGCTTATCTTCGTTATCCTGATTGCCCTGCTGCAGTATCCTCTGTGGCTGGGCAAAGGTAGCTGGTTGCGTGTGTGGGAATTAAACCGTCAAGTAGGTGAGCAGCAGGAAAAAAACACTGCGCTGAAAGCACGTAATGACATGCTGGATGCCGAAGTACGCGATTTGAAAAGTGGTAAAGCCGCCATTGAAGAGCGCGCCCGTAGCGAACTAGGCATGGTCAAGCAGGATGAAGTCTTTTTTCAGGTGATTGAAGCTCAGCCTCAAACGCAAGCCCAGCCATCAGTTCAACCACTAGCTCAACCCAAGCAATAGCATGGCTACTAACCTGGTTCTATCAGGTTTTGGTAAGCAGCCTATCTTATTATTCTCAGAGTTTATAAGGTAGCTGCTGTATGCTCAGTATGTGGCCATTCACATTTAACTGCCCGGCCTCTACGCTTTCCAGTCTGATTTCTGCTAGCAAGTCGTAGCCACCGTTTTGTGCTGGCGTGCATCTTATGATTTTACCAACGATTTCACCGTTAGTGTTCAGCACGTCATCACCTGTATTAGGTTGCATGATAGTTTCGACATGCGCCAGCTGCGTGCGGCGTTTGACTGTGCCAAGGTAATGTGTGCGCGCTACAATCTCCTGGCCGGTATAGCAGCCTTTTTTGAAATTGATACCATCTAGCAGATCCAGATTCAGCATCTGTGGCACGAACTCTTCCTGCGTTGCGGGGTACACCTCCGGAATGCCCGCCTGAATCTCCAGCCATTCCCAATACTGCGCATTTACAGTTTTTGCCTGCTGCGCCAGAGTCTGCCAGATTCTTGGTGCATTCTCAGCTTCAGTAAGAATTTCAAAACGCGGTCTGTTGCCGGGTAGTTTGATGATGGTGCCATTATCATGTGTGGCTAGCTCGTAAGCATTTTTTGGCACAGAGGCAAATAATTTATTCAATAATGCTGTAGCATTCTCACCTTGTAAGCCGATTTTAATAATGGATTCGCTAACATCTAGAATTGTAACCTGGCTCCGCATCACGTACATTCTGAGGCGTTTTGCAATGGGTTCAATCAGGGCTTTTGGCATCTGTAAGTGCAGGTGGTTACGATGCGCAAAGGCTAGAAACAGAGCCAACAGGCGACCTTTTGGGTTGCAATAGCCGCTGTAATGTGCCCGTTCGCCGTTGAGCTGTTTTACATCGTTGGTGACTTGGCCTTGTAGAAAAGTGTATGCGTCAGCACCATTGATTTCCAATAAACCCAAATGTGAGAGATCACATAGTACATTGTCGTGTTCCGACACTTCTGTGATGCTGGATATAGGGTTGTGTTGGGTTGATTCCAGAAGAAATTGCTGCCATTGTAAGCTCATGCTAACCTTTACTTGAAATACCTAATTCTGAATTAATCTATTATTTTGAACTAATAAAGTGAAGCCGATACTCATCAATTTCAAGCCTTCTTTTGCATTGTCTGCATCGATAGTATTGATGAGCTTTTTCATGGGTTGTATTTTAATCCCGCTGCATCTATCGTGGCTGATTAAATTTTCACTAATAGTGGTGATTATGCTCTACGCAATTTACGTAGTTTGTCGTTATGGCCTATTACTACTCCCTTGGTCGCATTTGGCCTTGTCCGTGAATGCAAAAAATGCGCTGCAAATCACACGCAGAGATGGGCTGCAATTGTCTGATTTGTCCATTTGTGCAGATAGTGTAGTGACACCGTATCTGACAGTGATCCGCTTTCAACAAAAAAACGCGACTATGGTAAACCGCGTTTTTTGTTCAGAATTGATAATTCTACCGGATGCTATTGATGAAGAAAGTTACCGGCAGCTTAGAGTTTGGTTGCGTTGGGGGAATAATTCCAATAAGCGCTAGGCGCTTTTGGCTTGCCTGCGACGGTTAATAAAACTATGCCATTGCGTCTTTAGTTCTTGCACCGGGTGTTTAGGCGTATAAGCCAAAGTAAACAACACTCCGGCTAGTGCCGCTAAAATCCAGCGGATTTCAAAACCGGCTTTATCTTTACGTACCGGTTTCTGTTTTTTCATGGCGTTTAATACATCATGCACACTGTTGCCGCGTACATACAGGCCATTTACTTCTTTTGAAAGATCCTTCAGGTATTCCTCATCCAGCTTTGATAAATAACGGTCACTAGTGCCGCCGGCGACGTTATCATCCCTCACGCCGAGGTTGGATTCTGAAATCTGGGCAATGCCCGGCTGCATGGCAAAGCTGTCTCCCGACCAGTAGCCGATCAACTGGTTATGCTCATCAAACTTAGGGATAGGAGTGCCGACATCCGAACCAATGCCCACAAAAAGCCAGTCTTCACCACCCTGGAATGAAGTCAGGTCAGCTCTGTTGAAAACGTGCAGCTTGGGCGCTTCTTCACCATCGGTAAAATAAACTACCTGCGCCGGCTCCGGAAAAGAACGTATGGTTTTGGCCAGTGTAGTCATGCTGGCACGCACGCGGCTATTGCCAGACCATGCGGTACGCCAGTCAAGATGGTCAATGGTGTCATTGATTGCATCAAAATTCTCGCAGACCTCAATCGGTGTATATAGCGCAGCAACACTCACGCCGGCAAATACACTCATGCTGACGTTGGTGCCGCAAGGCAGTTCGCCAACCAGCCTGTGCATTAAATCCTGCATGAATACCATGCGCGATACAGGTTTGCCGTTAAGTGTTTTATCCACGGTATTCATGCTTTGTGAAATGTCGGCCACCAGCATGTAGCTATAAATATCACGCTTGATAGGAATCTTTGGATTAAACAATGCAACGATCAGCAGCAGCAATGCTACAAGCAGCAGTGTTACATCACGACGATGGCGGAAATAGTTATATAAATTGTGCATGGCAGGCTTTCCTTTAAGGCAATCCAACCGGAATGTTGCCCATGATTAAGCCTGGGGTGTCACTTTCGCCCACGCCTGGTGTTGGTGTTCCGGGCAGCATGGTGAGCAGGCGATCTAGATTATGGCGTGCCCCCCAATTTGAGTTGTCCAGTCTCAACGATTGCTGATAAGCGGTTTTAGCCTGCCGTAGCAAATATTCCGCTTCATCACGTACGGTCATGCTGGTGCCGTTTATGATCAGTCCGCGCAGAAAGAAGATATTGCCCAGATTGTACTGAATAGCCGCTTTTTGCTCGGTATTGGCACCATTGAGAGCCTTATTGAATAGCAGCGTTGCTTCTTTGTAACGCTCATTTTTAGCTAACCAGTAAGCAGTTGAGAATTTTGCTTCAAAACTTTGCAAGTCTGTCTGCGGTGGCTTGCCTTTACTGATCGCATGATTAAAGGCAGCAATCTGCTGTATGCGGTTGAAATTGTATATGGCTGAAGCCGTAGCGGTTACTGCAATTACTGCTAATAGCCAGCTGAGCTTCTTTGCAGTAAAAAAATGACAGATTTTTTCAGCGGATAATTTTTTAAAATTTAGTGCCATGTTTTGACCTCAAAGTGTTTTACGCCCAGTAATAACGCAATCATCAGCGCTGCGATAATAAAGCAGACATTCGAATAATCGTGACCTGGTATTCTTTCAAAATATTTAATCGGCTTTTTCTCGCGATTATTAATATCATTCATCGCTAACTGCAGAGACTTTGGGTCTTCAGCCTCATAAGCTTTGAAAGGTGTTTTCAGCGTCTTGAAAAACTCATTCAGCTCGATTTCAGGTGGTAGCGGCTGGTCTTCAACCGGTTTAAAATTAGGATCGAAGATACTCAACCCACCGGGCTGGCGCAGCACAATCCAATACAGGCTGATATGCAGGCGATCAAACCAGTCTTTGATTTTTTGCTGTGTGTTGGCATCTACGCGGCCGGCACCATCAGACAGTAGAATAACCGCACGTGAGCCTGAGTCCTGAATCTTGTCGAATAGTGCTGCGCTGCTGGTTAACCCGCTGCCGATATTGGTTTGGAACAGTGCGTTGCCAGCGGTTGCTTGCACCGCGGCAATTACCGCTTTTTTATTCTCGCTAAGTGGCAGCACATACATGGCGGAGTTGCTGAAAGTAATCATGCCAAACATATCCTGCTGACGCGATTTTACAAAGTCGGTAATCAGCCTTGCCGCAGCAACGGATTTGGTTTCGCCTACAGTAGTGTTGCCGCTGGCATTGGTCGTGCCGGAGAACGGATCATCCATACTTGCGCTGCGATCCAGTACTAGTGCGATCTGCGCACCAATGCCGATACGCTCAATTTTGGTTTCAGTCGTATGTGGCGCAGCCAGGCCAAAAATAATAAACACCAATGTCAGTACTGCCAGAACTTTCAATATCAGTCCAATCAGGTCTGATAGCGGGTCTTTGGGCAGCATGTCGACCCAGGAGTAATGCTTGGCGTGAGCGCGTTGCAGTAGCAGTGGAAGTGCTGCCAGTGGTAACAGCCATAACAGCCAGGGGTGGGAAAAAACCATTACTTATACTCCTGCCTTCATAGCATCAGGAATCAGGCCGCGCTCGCAATCGCGGCAGTGGCGCGTGAACTGAAGCAGCCATTGGTGCGGATTGTTATCGGTGCTACGTGGCTTAAATGATGGCTCAAAATACACATGGCGTGATAAATCCAGAAACTCCAGTATTTCCGGCTTTACCGGATAGAAGTTAGGGTACTTATGCAGGAAAGCATCTAAATTATCATTAAATACACTCATGCCTGCTGTTGTATTTAGTGCGAGATGTACCGCAGACACAGCTTGCTTCAGGCCTTCTGCATTGTCAGATGTTTTGCGTACAGTTCTGTAACTTTTTGCGAAAGCCCCGCCCATGCGTGGCAACCAGGCATGTTTGCCTAAAATATAGAGCAGGCCGATCAAACTGATGGCAAGGGCTAACAGTGAAATTTTAAGCGACTGTTGTTCCTTGTCATTAGTCATTAACAATGGGCCAAGGAGAGGACTCATATTATTTTCTATTTTCACCTGACCAAAGATTGCGATAGGTGAGACGGCGATGGTTAGGCTGGGTACGCGGTATTTCACTAGTTCTTTTTTATCTTTGGTGTTGATCAAATTCAGGTATTCAGGGCCTAATGCAGCATTCTTGGCAACGACGTTATTGGTAAATACCTGATACGCCAGTTTGATGTGGTGTGTAGTCTGGTTTTTCTGTTCTTTTTTTACATGGCTGATACTTTTGAGTTCAATGCCGATTAATTGGCCTTTGTAACGTTTTTCGTAGCCAGTGATTGGTAGCGAGGTATCAATCAATTTGTATGGAGCTTTGATTGTCAGTGTAACTTCACGCTCAATCACATCCCCCACCGTATAGCCAACCAGCTTGGCTGGATCTTTGGTTTCAATGCTGACAATGCCTTCTTTTACATCTGGCAGATCCTGGCTGTCTATGGCAGTTGCTGTTAATGGAGCTATGCACATTAAAAACATCAGTGCATATTTATGAATAGATTTTGTCATAGTGTTTTTAACTTAAATTAAGCCGCTACAAATTGGTGAAAGTATTCTGTAAGTAAATCCGCATCGAATTCGCCCTCGACATAGAAAGGGGGCATATCAAAGCGCATAAACAGTTCATATATCTCGTTACGCCTGTTTTCAAAGGACTGCACGATTTTTTCTCGCAACTCCTTGCGTATGAACAAGGTGCGCTTCTCTCCGGTTTCAGCATCAGTCACATTGGCCAAGCCGAATTCCGGCAGGTTTTTGTATTCAGCCGCATCCCACAGTACGATAGGCACGATGTGGTGGCGCAGCAGGTTGGATAAGCCTTCCTCAAGCACTTCATTCGGCATGTGAAAGTCCGAGATTAAAAATACCAGTGAACGTTCGCGCGGCAGGTAACGGTAGACCTCGGCAATGCCTTTGCAGTCGACAGGAGCCGGATGAAAGTCTTTCAGAGACTCCGCCATTGCAATGGCGTGATGCGATTTGAAGGATGTGGTGCTAATCCAGTCTTCGCGGACTTTTTCGTCAAAACCGATAAAGCCGAATGGATCATGATGTTCGCTTGCTGATTGCGCAACAGATTCGGCGATTTCGGCGGCAAGCTTGATTTTTCGTTTCTTAGCGCCGAAATTCATACTGCCTGACAAATCGCAGATTACAAATACCGGCGTTGCACTTTTTTGATTGAACAGCCGCACATATACTTGTTCCATTGGATCGCGTATCGTCTGGCGAATATCAATCCGGCGCGGGTCAGGGTATGAAAGCAAGGTAGTATGCCCGCGAAACTCCATGCCCATGCCACGCTGTGTACTGGCATGGCGGCCGGGGTTGCGTCCGCGTGAACGCCAGCCGATGTGGTAATCAAAGGATTTAATATGTTCAATCATAAAAGTGATTTTTTAGAGGTGTAATCCAGCATGAAAATGGCGTTTTGAAATTAAGGTGCTGCAACCGCATTGATAATGCCGGTTAGCATCTCGCGTGCAATCTCAGTACGACGCATTTCGTAAACCGGGCTAAATACCAGCCTGTGTGCAATGGTTGAGTGGAATACAGCGTGGATATCATCTGGCAAAACAGCAGAGCGGTTGTTTAACCACGCATTTACACGCGCTGCACGCAGCATCATGCTCATGCCGCGCGGGCTGGCGCCGGAAAGTACCAGGCGATTCATGTCTACACCGGAAACTTTGACACCGTAGTCAAGTGGTGCTTTGGTTGCTTTCCACAAGTTGAGGGCGTATTTTTTAAGCGTGTCACTGGCTTCAATGCTGCCTTGCACAATGCCTGAGAAAGCATTTAATTCATCAAATTGCAGAATGTCCGGTTTTACAGTGTCTATCAGAGCATCTACGTTGTGGAACTTGGTATCGAATACCAGCGCTTCCATAATGTCATCATCGTTTGGCACTACGATGGGGATTTCCATCATGAAACGGTCGCGTGCGGCTGATGGGATTTCGAAAGTCTCTTCTTTTTCAACCTGATTACGGTCAGCAAACACAATCATATGCGGGAAGTAGTGTTCGGAATTGAATGCTGACAGGCTGCGCTCAGCCATCACCCGCAGTAACAGTGAGTGTACTTGCGGGCGGGCGCGGTTAATCTCGTTAAAGAAGAATACTGATAGATTCTCGCCTGACATCAATAAAGGGCCGGCACTTACGTGCGGTTTGCCGTCTTCACCAAGATAGGTGTGATACACCAGATCGTTAGGCATCAAGTCAATGGTGCCTTCGATACGCTGGTAGCCACCGCCAATGCCTCGGGTAAATGCACGCAGCAATGTAGTTTTACCTACCCCCACATCACCTTCAAGCAATACATGACCACGTGCAAAAATTGAAGTGGTAATCAAGCGCACAGGCTTATGTTGACCTACCACTACTTTATTGACTTCTGATTCTAAGGTAAGCGCATGATTGCGCCAATCGGCTAGTTGAGCGTCACTCATTGAAATTTCCCGTGTCTTTATGAAATGTTAAAATTAAGCTAAGTACATAGTAAACGTTTTTTTAGCAGGGGTAAACAGATCTGTATACCCCTAATGCAAAATTATTTAAATTTGTATAAAAAAGTGATAAAAACGCTGTTGTAACGTGAATAACGCTTTCGTAAAAATTGATTTCCAGCGAAAATAGCGCTAGTTATATTAGTTTATAAGTTTAATTTAATTCACAAGTTGAATTAAATTGTCGAATTAAATTCATGGGTTTAGTGCAAGGCCTAGCAAAAGCAAAACCCGTTCAGTAAATAATAAAGAAATAAAATCATGCAAAGACAAAATAGTTTTACAAAAGAAGAATTACTTAAATGCGGCCGTGGCGAGATGTTTGGCGAAGGAAACGCCCAATTACCATTGCCACCGATGCTGATGTTTGATCGTATTATTTCTATTACTGAAGAGGGTGGTAAATACGGTAACGGTCAGATTATTGCCGAGCTTGATATCAAGCCGGATCTCTGGTTCTTTGATTGCCACTTTACCGGCGACCCTGTGATGCCAGGTTGTTTGGGTCTGGATGCAATGTGGCAACTGGTTGGCTTTTATTTAGGCTGGATGGGTGGCCCCGGTCGTGGTCGCGCACTTGGCGCTGGCGAAGTGAAGTTTACCGGTCAAGTGTTACCTACAGCAAAACTGGCAACCTACACCATAGATTTGAAACGTGTCATTATGCGTAAACTGGTGATGGGTATTGCAGATGCAACGATGCAGATTGATGGCCGTGAGATTTATGCGGCAAGTGATTTACGCGTAGGTTTGTTTACGCGTACAGATAACTTTTAACTCATTAATTACAATAAGTTTAAATCAATTTTTAAGTTAAAATTCAGTTATTAATTTATTTTATAGGAGTGCACGATAATGCGTCGTGTCGTTGTTACTGGAATGGGTATTGTTTCCAGTTTAGGAAACAATAAAGCCGAAGTTTTAGATAGCCTGCGCAATGGTCGTTCAGGTATCACATATCAACCTGAGTATGCAGAGCGCGGCCTGCGTTCGCATGTGGCTGGTTCGATTAAAAACCTCAATATTGAAGAGTTAATCGACCGTAAATTACTGCGCTTCATGGCAAAAGGTCACGCATATGCCTGGCTTGCCATGCAGGAAGCCATTGCTGATGCCAGCTTGCCCGAAGAAATGGTATCTAATGTACGTACAGGTTTGATTGTTGGTGCGGGTGGCGCTTCACATGAAAGTATCTCTGAAGGTATTGATACGCTGCGTGAAAAAGGCGTGCGCCGTGTCGGGCCGTACATGGTGACCAAAGCCATGGCGAGTGGCGTGTCTGCTTGTTTGGCGACCGGGGCAAAAATCAAAGGTGTGAATTACGGCATTAGCTCGGCATGTTCAACCAGTGCGCACTGCATAGGCGCGGGTGTGGAACAAATTCAAATGGGCAAGCAGGATATTGTATTTGCCGGTGGCGCGGAAGAAGAGCACTGGACCCTCTCATTTATGTTTGATGCAATGGGCGCACTGAGCAGTAAATATAACGAGACCCCCGATAAAGCTTCACGTACTTATGATGCAAACCGTGATGGCTTTGTGATTTCCGGCGGCGGTGGCATTGTGGTACTTGAAGAGTATGAGCATGCCAAGGCACGTGGCGCAAAAATCTACGCTGAAGTCATTGGCTATGGCGCTACCTCTGATGGTTACGATATGGTGGCACCAAGCGGCGAGGGCGCAGTGCGCTGTATGCGTATGGCATTAGATGGCGTTGAAGGCAACATCGATTACATCAATACCCATGGTACTAGCACACCGGTAGGTGACGTTAAAGAACTGGAAGCAATTCGTGAAGTGTTTGGTGAAAATGGATTAAAACAATCACCAGCGATTGCATCAACCAAGTCACTGTCTGGACATGCACTTGGTGCAGCAGGTGTAAATGAGGCGATTTATACTATGTTGATGATGGAAAATAATTTCATTGCAGCTTCTGCCAATATTGAGACGCTGGATCCAGCGGCTGAAGGTTTGAATATTGTGCGTAAGGCAATTGAGAATGTGAAAATTGAAACTGCCTTATCCAATAGCTTTGGTTTTGGTGGGACTAATGCCACACTGACTTTATCTAAAAAGAATTTGTAATCAGGATTAAAATTTGAAACGGGCACTCAAAATTGAGTGCCCGTTTTTTTTATGTTCGGCCTGATTTTAATAGTTGCTACAGTATCAGTGCTGCCGCAACTACGCGACCTTCACTCATTAGAATGTTATAGGTACGGCAAGCGGCTGCAGTGGTCATGCACTCCAGGGCTATACCATTATCAGTCAGATGCTGGTAGTGCTTAGGGTGCAGAAACGAATGTGTAGTGCCAGTTCCCAGTAAAACCACTTCCGGTTTCAGGTCTGCAATCTGTTTAAAATGCTCATTGGCTAAATCGGCAAAGCTAGCCGCTTGCCAGTCATGAATTAATGCTTGGGGCATTACAATCAGGTTTTGTGCATAACGCTGTTTGTTAATCTCAATATAGTCTGCACCATATGCAGTAATTAAGTTGTTATTTTCTGCGGTGGTTAAGTGTAATTTCATCGGTGATTTTAGGCTGCTTAGGCTAGGCTTTAATTGAACGAATACTGCATTCTAATGTAAACTAGCACCTTTAACTATTAAGCTTTTTTAGCGCAAATTCACGCATCATGCAGCCCATACTCAAATCGAATAAACTCAGCAATGTCTGTTACGACATTCGTGGCCCTGTATTGCAGCGTGCACGCGAAATGGAAGAAGACGGTCAGCGTATCATCAAGCTCAATATCGGCAATCCTGCGGCGTTTGGTTTTGAAGTGCCGGAAGAAATCCAGCAGGATGTGATTCGCAACATGAGTAAAGCTGGCGGCTACACCGATAGTAAAGGTCTGTTTGAACCGCGTAAAGCTATCATGCATTACACACAAAGTAAGCAGATTCAGGGTGTGACTGTAGATGATATTATCATTGGTAATGGTGTGTCTGAACTGATCGTAATGGCGATGCAGGGCTTGCTCAATAATGGCGATCAGGTATTGGTGCCGATGCCTGATTACCCATTGTGGACGGCAGCGGTGAATTTGGCTGGTGGTACCGCACGTCACTATCTATGCGATGAGGCAACTGGCTGGATGCCGGATCTAAAGGATATCGAGTCTAAGATTACTGCCAATACGCGCGGTATTGTGGTGATTAATCCGAATAACCCAACTGGTGCGCTGTATCCGAGTGAAATCCTGGAGGGCATCATTGATATTGCGCGTCATCATGGACTGGTGATTTTTGCCGACGAGATTTATGACAAGGTTTTATACGATGGCAATGTGCATACGTCTATTGCATCACTGGCTGATGATGTCTTGTTCGTCACTTTCAATGGCTTATCTAAAAACTACCGTACCTGTGGTTACCGTGCTGGCTGGCTGATTATCAGTGGCGAGAAAAAACACGCAAAAGATTACATCGAAGGCTTGAATATGCTGGCATCCATGCGTTTGTGTGCCAATGTGCCCGGGCAACTGGCGATTCAAACTGCACTTGGCGGTTATCAAAGCATTGATGATTTAGTCGCCCCCGAAGGTCGTCTGTGTAAACAGCGTGACATTGCCTATGAAATGCTCAATGCAATTCCGGGTGTGAGTTGCACTAAGCCACAGGCAGCGATGTACCTGTTTCCTAAACTGGATCCGGAAATCTACCCGATCAAGGACGACCAGCAGTTTATTTTAGATCTGCTGTTGGAAGAAAAAGTATTGCTGGTACAGGGTACAGGCTTCAATTGGAAAACGCCGGATCATTTCCGCGTGGTATTTTTACCTAATGTTGATGATCTTGCTGAAGCAATCAGACGCATTTCCAGATTTCTGGAAAATTATAGAAAAAAGCATAATACGAACAATATTGGAGCAAAAGCTTGAAACAGTTGAATGTAGGCATATTAGGCTTAGGCACGGTAGGTGGCGGAACCTATACAGTATTAACACGCAATGCAGCAGAAATTACGCGTCGTACCGGTGTTGAAATTAAAGTAGTACAGGTAGCGGATAGAAACCTTGATCATGCAAAAACAGTTACTGCGGCTAATGTAGCATTGACTGACGATGCTTTTGCGGTAGTGAATAATCCAGATGTTGATGTAGTAGTAGAGCTTATCGGTGGCTACACTTTGAGCAAAGAGTTGGTACTTAAAGCGATTGCCAATAAGAAGCATGTAGTGACTGCCAATAAAGCCTTAATTGCATTGCACGGCAATGAGATTTTTGCAGCGGCCCAAGCGAATAATGTAATTGTTGCGTTTGAGGCGGCAGTGGCAGGTGGCATCCCAATCATTAAAGCGCTGCGTGAAGGTTTAGGCGCTAACCGTATTGAGTGGGTGGCCGGCATTATCAATGGCACCACTAATTTTATTCTTACCGAAATGCGCGAAAAAGGCCTGAACTTTTCTGATGTTCTGGGCGAAGCGCAACGCTTGGGTTACGCAGAGGCAGATCCCACTTTCGACGTAGAAGGCATAGATGCCGCACATAAACTGACGATTATGTCAGCAATTGCTTTTGGCATGCCAATGAAGTTTGAACAGGCGTATACAGAAGGCATTACCAAGTTACAGCAGGTAGATATTAAATATGCTGAAGAGCTGGGTTATCGCGTGAAGTTATTAGGCATTACCAAACGCACTGACAAAGGTGTAGAGCTGCGAGTTCACCCGACACTTATTCCCGAGAAGCGTTTAGTTGCTAATGTAAATGGCGCAATGAATGCAGTTGTGGTGAAGGGCGATGCCGTTGGACCTACGCTTTATTATGGAGCAGGTGCGGGTGCCGAGCCAACTGCAAGCGCGGTAGTGGCTGACCTGATGGATGTGGCACGTTTGATTGATGCAAGCAGCGCGCAGCGTGTGCCTTACCTGGCATTCCAGCCGGATCAGGTACAGGATTTACCTATCTTGCCAATTGATGAGATACAAAGCGCCTATTATCTGCGTCTGCGAGCCAGTGATAAGCCTGGTGTGTTGGCAGAAGTTACCAAAATTCTAGGTGACCGTAACATATCAATTGATGCAATGATGCAAAAAGAGCCAGATGAAAATGAAACAGAAGCTGACATTGTGATTCTGACGCACATTACGATTGAAAAAAACATGAACGCTGCGATTGTAGCCATAGAAGCGCTAGCTGCGATTACAGGTAAAGTAGTACGCATCCGCATGGAAGAGCTTGCGAAATAAATCTTAAGCCAATAATTTAAGTTATTTAATATATGAAATATATCAGTACACGCGGGCAATCACCTGCACAAAGTTTTAGCCAGATTTTACTTGGCGGCCTGGCGCCGGATGGCGGTTTATATCTGCCGGAAAGCTATCCTCAATTCACCGATGCTGATTTAACAGCCATGCGTAGCTTGTCTTATGCGGATTTGGCTTATGCAATTCTGTCGCGCTTTGTGGACGACATCCCTGCAAATGACTTAAAAGCTATTATTGATAAAACCTATCGTGCTGATGTGTATGCCTATACACGTAAAGGTCAGAATGCTGCGGATATTACGCCGACATTGAAACTGGAAGATAACCTGTATTTGTTGAGCCTTTCTAACGGCCCTACACTGGCTTTTAAAGACATGGCGATGCAGTTGCTGGGTAACCTGTTTGAATACGTGCTGACTAAAGAAGGCAAAACTACTAACATTCTGGGCGCAACCTCTGGCGATACTGGTTCAGCAGCGGAATATGCAATGCGCGGTAAAAAAGGTATTCGCGTGTTTATGTTGTCTCCACATAAAAAAATGAGCCGTTTCCAGACTGCGCAAATGTTCAGTTTGCAGGATGAAAACATCTACAACATCGCAGTAAACGGCGTGTTTGATGACTGCCAGGATATGGTAAAAGCCGTATCGAATGATGCCGCATTTAAAGCACAATACAAAATTGGCGCAGTAAACTCCATTAACTGGGGCCGTATCGTAGCGCAAGTGGTTTACTACTTTAAAGGCTATTTTGCCGTTACGCAGAATAATGCACAAAAAGTCAGCTTCTCCGTACCATCAGGTAATTTCGGTAACGTATGTGCCGGCCATATCGCACGCATGATGGGTTTGCCGATTGATAAATTGATCGTGGCCACCAATGAGAATGATGTGCTGGATGAGTTCTTTAAAACCGGTATTTACAGCCCACGCGGCTCCGCCAAAACCTACCATACCTCCAGTCCTTCCATGGATATCAGCAAGGCATCAAACTTTGAGCGATTTGTGTTTGATTTGGTAGGCCGTGACAGTGAAAAAACCCGTGCACTATGGAATAAGGTTGATGGCAGCAGCAGCTTTGACCTGAAAGCTGATGGTTATTTTTCGAAAATTGATGATTATGGCTTTGTTTCCGGCAGCAGCAACCATGCTAACCGCATGCAGACCATTCGTGATGCAGCAGCTAAATATGATGTGGTGATTGATACCCATACCGCAGATGGCCTTAAAGTCGCACTTGAGTATTTTGACAAGCAGACACCGATGGTTGTGCTGGAAACAGCATTGCCCGCCAAGTTCGAGGATTCAATTGTTGAGGCACTAGGCCAAAAACCTGAACGCCCGGCGGTATTGAATAATATTGAAGATTTACCTCAACGCTTCACCGTAATGGATGCGGACGCTACGGCAATTAAACAGTTTATTGTTGAGAAAACGAGTTAAACGCTATGCAGGTTTATCATGAGCTATTGAACCATGTATTAAAGCATGGTAACAAGAAAGAAGACCGCACTGGTACTGGTACTACCTCAGTATTTGGCTACCAGATGCGATTCAATCTGACTGATGGTTTTCCCCTGCTTACGACCAAAAAACTACATCTGAAATCTATTATTCATGAGTTGCTGTGGTTTTTGCAAGGTAGCACCAATATTGCCTATTTAAAAGAAAATGGTGTGCGCATTTGGGATGAATGGGCAGATGAAAATGGCAACCTGGGCCCAGTGTATGGTTACCAGTGGCGTAACTGGCCTAAGCCAGATGGTACGCATATTGACCAAATTGCACAGGTCGTTGAGGCAATTAAAAAGAACCCTGATTCACGCCGCCTGATTGTGTCGGCCTGGAACGTGGCTGATGTTGATCAGATGAAGCTGCCGCCTTGCCATGCGTTCTTTCAGTTTTATGTTGCAGACGGCAAACTAAGCTGCCAGCTTTATCAGCGCAGCGCCGATATTTTCCTTGGCGTGCCATTCAATATTGCATCTTATGCTTTGCTTACCATGATGGTGGCGCAGGTGTGTAATCTGAAACTGGGTGATTTTGTTCATACGCTGGGCGATGCACACATTTATTCGAACCACATGGAGCAGGTAAGTGAACAGCTAAGCCGTGCGCCGCACGCTTTGCCTACCATGCGCATCAATCCTGATGTAAAAGATATTTTCAGCTTTAAATTTGAAGATTTTACGCTAGAGAATTATGATCCGTATCCTGCCATTAAGGCTTTGGTGGCAGTTTAGAGCGGTTGCGATACCATCAAAAAATGGTTGCCCTGTTACCAAGGCAACCCAAAGCTTGTGATCACGGAGGGGAGATATATCACAAGTAATTAATAGCTACTATTAGCAGAATTAGTTCGATACGGAAGTTTTGTCCTTATTTATGCTGGATAAAGTAGAGGTGTAGTTGGCATATTCATCTGTAGATATCATGCCGTCATGGTCAATATCAGTCACATCAAAGACACTGGCTAAAGCTTTATCTTTCACCGCTTCCTTTAGCGAGATGCTTTTGTCTCCATTGGTATCTAATAGTTTAAAATCAGTACTAGCTTCAGCACCTGTTGCTTTGGTTGCTACTTGATCAACTTTTTTCTGATCTGCAAGTTTGCTTTCTGCAAATGCCGGGGCGACAAGTCCGCTGTTAAATAACAAGGCGACAGAACTAGCAACCATTAATCGCATTGAATTATTTGATAAGTTTGATTTCATTAATGAACTCCTAAATGTATTAAGACTATATTTAAAGAAACAGCAATTAATATATAGCTAATATCGTGCCATGTTATTTTTATTGTTAATAATCAATAACTTAGTAAATTCCACATATTTTGATACTGATTATTTTGTCGTTGAATTGCGACATGCATTTAATTAATATCACTAACTCTATGATTCATATGAATTAAATTTGTCTGGTATTGGCGACAGTATAGTGTGTTCTGCATATATCTAGTCGTTGTGCTGTGCCAAAGATAAATACCGACAATAGCCATAATATCAATGCCTGCCTAGCTTGTGGCTGGTTGATGTATTTGCGTAAGTTCTAATTTTGATACTCATTTTTACTGGCACGAATTATGCAGAATGCTAATAACCATAATATTTGGTGATTAGGAGGTAAATAATGAAAAGTATATTTAAACGTACAACACCCTTAGTAGGTGCAGTATTAGCAGTAGGGGCACTCACGGTCTTTGCTAAGTCCAGCCCAACATTTGATATTCACACCAATGTGATCATGAAAGCAGCACAGAGTGAAAAAGGTGTCATTATGGTTTTAACTGAGCGTGGTAATGTTGCCGCTGAAGCAGCTTACTTGTTATTGGCACAAGTCAAGCAAAACGAAGGTTATGCACCTTTGTTGTTAACCGTGGAAAAGGACAAAGTGGATGGGTACAAGACAGCCTTGGGATTGCCCAGCGCATCATTGCCTGCTGTAATCTTTTTTAATAAATCTGGTAAGGAGGTCGTGCGTGTAGTTGCTGCAAAATCTGCAATGACTAAATATGTCCAATTACAATATCCTGTTACATAGTATATATAACTTAACATAGTTTTGTTTTGTGAATAAGGCAGCAATCTAACGAGTGTATTAAGCGTTTAGATTGCTGCCTTATTATGTTAACAATAGTTGAACTATCCTAACGCACTGGGTTTAGCCTAACATCCCGAGTTTAGTTTTTAAAAGTATTGGCTTGTATATGGTGACGTTCAAGCAGCCGGTAAAATTCGGTTCTGTTACGCTGAGCAAGTTTGGCGGCATGTGTAACATTGCCCTGGGTTAGTTTTAATAGGTTTATCAGATAGGTTTGCTCAAAGTTTCGACGCGCGGCATCAAGCGGGATAATTGCATTTGATTCATCCTGTAAGGCTTTTTGTACAAGGCTTGCCGGAACAATCTGTGTTGTAGCAAGTACCACGGTCTGTTCAACCATGTTTTGTAGCTGACGTATATTTCCTGGCCATGGTGCTGCAATGAGTATTTCTAAAGCTTCAGGTGCAAAACTATGAACTTTTTTCTTGTACTTTTTATTGTATACACCAATAAAGTGGTTAGCTAGCAAGCTGATATCCTCACGACGGCTCGCCAGAGAGGGGATTTCCAGGCCAACTACGTTAATTCGATAAAATAAATCTTCGCGAAAGCGTTTATTTTGCATTTCAGTCGCCAAGTTGCGATGTGTGGCTGATATCAGTCTTACATCGATACTCACATCAGTAGTGGTACCTACCGGCCGGATAGTTCGTTCCTGTAAAGCTCTTAAAACCTTAACCTGCAGCGCTAGTGGCATGTCGCCGATTTCATCTAAAAACAGGGTGCCGCCATCGGCACTTTGAAAGAGGCCAATGTATGATTTTGTTGCTCCGGTAAATGCACCTTTGCTATGACCAAATAACTCTGATTCAAGCAGGTTTTCTGGAATTGCACCGCAGTTAATCGCCACAAATGGCTTGGAATGGCGTGGACTTGCCTGATGAATGGCGCGTGCTAATAATTCTTTACCGGTGCCACTTTCGCCTTGTATAAAAACGCTGGCATCAGTTGCCGCAACAAGTTTAGCCTGACCCAGTAAATTCTCCATTTGCGGGCTACGCGTGATTATTTCTTCTCGCCATTTATTGTTTTCTTTGGTGTTGTCGGAATTTACCGTATGTATGCCATTTAAACGTAGCGCAGCAGATACTTGATGTAGCAGTTCCTGACTGTCGAAGGGTTTTGCTAAAAAGCCAAATACGCCACGCTGGGTAGCACGCACTGCATCTGGAATCGATCCGTGGGCGGTTAATATGATGACAGGTAGAGTTGGGTGTGTATTATGTACAGTTTCAAGTAACGCCATGCCGTCCATGGCAGGCATGCGCAAGTCGGTAATGACAATGTCGGGCCGCTGCAGCAAAATGGCGGACATCGCTTCAGCACCGTTATTAGCTGCGGCTGTGTCGTAGCCAGCTGCGCGCAGACGTATGCTAATCAGCTTTAGTATATCTTGATCATCATCAACAACGAGTATATATGGCTTTTGCATCGGTTATGCCTATTTGCTGGGTTTGGTGTCACGTTCGTTCATGGTTTTTTCAATGTTTTTTAGCTCATTCAACTTTTGCTCCAGAGCCTTATTCTTTAGTTCCGAAGCTTCATATTTCTGTTGAAAGACTTCAATTTTCTTTATATCTTCCCGATTCTTCTGCGACTGTTTTGCATAGTCTGTCGTATATTCATATAGCAGGCTAACCAATGAAAAATCAACAGGGCTAAGTACATTTTCCTGCAGTATGTCCTGCAATAGATTCTGTGCTTTCGCATTATCGCGCATGCGGCTAGTAGGCAGGGCAAGCATGGATGCCAGTTTGATGCGATATAGCAGATTATTTTTATTTTCTGCCAACACTTGCGCAGTCTCTGCAAACGTTTTTTTCTGCGTCTCTGGTGCAAGGTTTGAGTAATCGTCAATGAAAGCAAGCAGCTCTATAGCGTTATTTTGTTTGGAGGTTATGGCTTTAAGTGAGTTTGACTTGGTGGCTTTGCCATTGCCAGCAGTGTTGTTTACGAGAGCATTGCTACTGCAGGCGCAGGTAAATATAAGACTGCAAAGCAGTATTGTGAAATTTTTATTGTTCATTTATATCTTAACTTTCTGATTTTTTTATCTTACTGAACTTGTATTTACTGATCCGGCATTTTTGGTAAAGTAACGATAAAGTGTGCGCCCTTAACTGAATTCGCCAGCTTGATGTTACCTCCATGTGTAGCAACAAGATCTTTTGTAATGGCCAAGCCAAGTCCGCTACCGCTTATTAAGCTCTTGCGTAAAGTAGTGCCTCTGTAAAATGGGTCGAATAGTTTTTTCTGATCAGCCTTTTCCAGTCCCGGTCCATTATCAATTACTTCAATAATGAATTGATTTTTATCTTCTCCGGTGCATATTTTAATGTGCCCGAGGTCTGGGCTATATTGCACTGCATTGGAAATAAGATTATCCATGATGATTGTTAGCTTTTCATGGTCAGCAATTATTTTAACCAGATTGAAAATAGTTTCGATGCCTAATTGCTTGTTACGGATGCTTAATGCGTGGGCGTGGATAACTTTGTTGATTAAGTCTGGTAATGTAACCTGTTGTAGATTTAGTTTGGGCTGTATAGATTCCAGTTTGGTGTAATTGAGCAGGTTCTCTATCATGCGCTGCAGGCGGATAGTGTTGTCCTTTAATATGTGTGTGATTTCTGCCTGTTGCGTAGTTAACGAGCCGCCAATGCCATCATTTAACAATTCTGTCGCCTCTCTTATTGCAGTCAGCGGTGTTTTAAGCTCGTGTGAAACATGCCGTAGGAACTGCTGTTTTTGTTCGTTAAGCTCTTTAAGTTCAATGCGTAACCAGTCAAGTCGTTGTCCTAAAACGCGCAAGTTGCCAGGACCATCAATAGAAATTTCCTGATCATAAGACCCTTCACCTAATTCTTTAATTGCTCTATCCATGCGGCGAATAGGGCGAGCAAGCAAAAAAGCAATGCATCCTGCTACTAATAACGCTAATGGAATCAATACCAAACTTTGTATGAGTAAATTTCTTTGTGTCTTTTTTGCAGACAGGGTTAGCTGAGATGATGTGCTATCTATGGCTTGATTGTTTTCCTCAATAATCACTTCAATCTGCTGAGTAAGCTTGCTGAAAGTGTCAAGAACCTCTGGCTGTGTGGTTTTTGTGTCTGTGGAATTCTGGATCAACTGTTCAAGTTGTTGAGATTGTTGGTGCAGGATGTTGATTTTTCCGAGTAGCGGGCGATAGGTGGTCAGATGCTGCAATTGCATAATGGCTGAATTAAATCTGGTATCAGCCTGTTTATAGTTTTTGAGGAGTACATCATCTTGCAGCACATAATATTGCCGGATGCTGCGTTCCATTAGATTTATTTGTTCCTGCAAGACGCGGACTGCACGTGTGGTTTCGACTGCATTGTAAATAGTAATCTCGCTTTGTTTAGCGAGTTTATCAAATGCAATATTGGCATTTGCAAAAGCCAGCAATAATGGAAAAATGGCAAAGGCAAAGCCAATTAGCAGTAACTTTAAAAACGAGCTTGGATAGTGAATGCTCATAGTTTAGTCTGAAATTAATCTTTGCAAACATCCAGTATAATGCACAGATGACTAAATTATCTACAATTGTGGCCATTGCCAATCATCGTGTGATTGGCGTTAATAATACTTTACCTTGGCACCTGCCTGAAGATCTTAAACGTTTTAGAGCCTTGACCATGGGGCACCATATCATCATGGGCCGCAAAACCTATGATTCGCTAGGGCGTTTGTTACCGGGACGCACTACGGTTATTGTGACGCGCAACCCGGATTACAAAGTTGCGGGCGCACTTATTGCAAATTCGCTACAAGCTGCCATTGCGCTGTGTAAAGATGACGATGAAGCATTTTTGATAGGCGGTGCCGAGCTTTATCAGGATGGACTTAAGCTTTCGAACAAGCTTTATATTACCGAGATTGCCCTGGATGTGGAGGGTGATGCCCATTTCCCGGAATACTCAAGTGAAGAGTGGCAAGAGACTTTGCGTGAAGTACATACTTCAGCACAAGGTTTAAACTTCAGCTACGTTACCTACGTTCGTAAATAAGCGAATGCAAGTAACGTAGATAATTGATAGTACTTATTGCTCTTATAGGTATTTATTGTTCTACGCAATCTACGTAGTAGATTGCTTTGCCATCTTCGACTTGTTTCACCAAGCCATGTACATCGGTTTCAAAGCCTGGGAAGCGTTCGTTAAACTCACGTGCAAACTTCAGGTAATTCACAATAATCTTGTTAAATTGTTCACCTGGAATCAATAGTGGAATCCCTGGCGGGTAGGGCGTCAGCAATACCGCTGTAATGCGGCCTTCCAGTTCATCAATTGATACGCGGTCAATTTTTCGGTGTGCCATTTTTGCAAAAGCATCGGTCGGTTTCATTGCCGGAACCATGTCAGATAGATACATTTCTGTAGTCAGGCGAGCAACGTCATTGGCCTTGTAAACTTCGTGAATCTGCGTACATAGGTCACGCAAGCCCATACGCTCGTAGCGTGGCTGTTTTTGCACAAATTCAGGTAAAACTTTCCATAGCGGCTGGTTCTTGTCGTAATCATCCTTAAACTGCTGCAATGCGGCTACCATGGTATTCCAACGGCCTTTGGTAATGCCGATGGTGAACATGATAAAGAATGAATAGAGGCCGGTTTTTTCAACAATCACGCCATGCTCGGCAAGATATTTAGTCACAATCGCGGCAGGAATACCAAACTCTTCAGAGAAATCACCATCAATATCCAACCCCGGCGTGATGATGGTGGCTTTAATCGGATCTAGCATATTGAAGCCTTCTGCCAAGTTGCCGAAACCGTGCCAGCTCTCGTTGGCTTTCAGCATCCATGCTTCGCGCTCTTCGATACCTTCTTCAGACAGGTCATTTGGACCCCAGACCTTGAACCACCAGTCAGTACCCCATTCCTCGTCCACCTTGCGCATGGCTCGGCGGAAGTCGAGGGCTTCCATGATAGACTCTTCAACCAGGGCAGTACCGCCAGGCGCTTCCATCATTGCAGCAGCTACATCGCAGCTGGCAATGATTGAGTATTGCGGGCTAGTGGATGTGTGCATTAAATAAGCTTCGTTGAACACATCGCGATCCAGCTGTATTTCGTCAGCGTTCTGCACCAGAATCTGTGAAGCCTGACTCAAGCCAGCCAGTAGTTTGTGGGTAGATTGTGTTGAGAACACCATGCTTTCCTTGCAGCGTGGACGGTCAGCGCCAATTGCATGGTAATCACCGTAGAAATCATGAAAAGTCGCGTGTGGCAGCCATGCTTCATCAAAGTGTAGGGTGTCAATCTTGCCATCAAGCATTTCCTTGATTTCTTCAACGTTGTACAGCACACCATCGTAAGTGGATTGTGTGATGGTCAGTACGCGCGGTTTCACATTTTTGTCAGTTGCAAATGGATTGCGGTCGATTTTTTTCTGTATGTTTTCCCAGGCAAATTCGCTCTTGGGGATAGGACCGATAATGCCAAAGTGGTTACGTGTAGGCATCAGGAATACCGGTATCGCACCGGTCATGATGATGGAGTGCAACACGGATTTATGGCAGTTGCGGTCAACCACGACAACGTCACCCGGAGCTACTGTGCTGTTCCAGACAATTTTGTTCGATGTGGAAGTGCCGTTGGTTACAAAATACAGATGGTCACAGTTGTAAATGCGTGCGGCATTGCGCTCAGAGGCTGCAACAGGGCCGGTATGGTCAAGCAACTGTCCCAGCTCATCTACTGCGTTACATACGTCGGCACGCAGCATATTTTCACCGAAGAACTGGTGGAACATCTGGCCAACAGGCGATTTCAGAAATGCCACGCCACCGGAGTGACCAGGGCAGTGCCATGAGTACGAGCCATCTGCCGCGTAATGTGTAAGCGCCTTGAAGAAAGGCGGCGGCAGGCTATCCAGATAAGCTTTTGCTTCGCGGATGATTAGGCGCGCCACGAATTCAGGTGTGTCTTCATTCATATGGATGAAGCCATGCAGTTCTCGCAGCACATCATTTGGAATGTGGCGTGAAGTGCGGGTTTCACCGTGCAGGAAGATCGGGATCTCTTCATTACGGTGGCGGATTTCCTGCACAAAGTTACGCAGCTGCTCGATAGCTTCAGGTTTTTCTTCAATAAACTCTTCATCATCGATAGAAAGAATGAAGGCCGAAGCGCGGCTTTGCTGTTGCGCAAATGAAGTCAGGTCGCCGTAGCTGGTAACACCCAGTACTTCAGTGCCTTCTTCTTCAATAGCACGGGCTAGTACGCGGATGCCCAGACCTGAGGAGTTTTCAGAGCGGAAGTCTTCGTCGATGATGACGACGGGGAAGCGAAATTTCATTCCAATACCTTTACAAATTTATTTTGAGGGCTAACTACGGTGTCGCCTGCTCATTGACCACTCATGGGACAAGCCAGTGTATTTCGCTTCATGTCCCTTTGGTTATTTGTGTTTAATCAAATCTTTGGCAATGTTACGCCTACTTGCCCCTGATATTTACCGCCACGGTCTTTATAACTGGTTTCGCAGATATCATCTTCATCGGCTTCAAAAAACAGCACTTGAGCACAGCCTTCATTGGCATAGATCTTTGCCGGCAGCGGGGTGGTGTTGCTGAATTCCAGTGTGACATAGCCTTCCCATTCCGGTTCAAACGGGGTCACGTTCACAATAATGCCGCAACGCGCGTAAGTGGATTTTCCCAGGCACACTGTCAGTACATTACGTGGAATGCGGAAGTATTCCACGGTGCGTGCCAGCGCGAATGAGTTAGGCGGAATGATGCAGTAATCTGCGTTTACTTCAACAAATGAATTCGGGTCAAAGTTTTTAGGGTCAACGATAGTGCTGTTAAGGTTTGTAAATAACTTGAATTCTTTTGAGCAGCGGATGTCGTAGCCATAGCTGGATGTGCCATAAGACACCATGCGTTGGCCATCTGGGGACATCTTGACTTGATTCGGCTCGAACGGCTCGATCATGCCATGTTGTTCTGCCATGCGGCGTATCCATTTGTCAGATTTAATGCTCATAAGTGTCTATATTTACAGAGTTAAAAGTGAATCGCATTATAAAGCCTAACGACTGATTGATGCGGAAAAAATATCAATTTTTAAGTGAAAAAAAACCTCACAAACCGAGGCCGGCTATGAGGTTCTTCTACAAGCTGGTTGTGTAGCTAAAACTTAGTGTTTATCGCCACCCAATTCAATGCTGTAACGCCAGAATTGATCTTGTGATTCGAAGATCACGCTTGATTCTTGTGGGTCACGGCTACCGGCAGTGTATTGGTGCAACGGTGTTTTGTCTTCAGCCCACGCTTTTACAATCGGGTCTACCAAACGCCATTGTGCTTCTACTTCGCTGATGTGCAGGTATTGTGATGGGTCGCCTTCCATCAAATTCAGCATCAAGGTTTCGTATGAGTCGATAGTTTCATCGCCTTGCTGGCGTTGCGGCGCATCGATGCTTAATGTGCGGGTTGCAATGTCCAGTCCTGGAATCTTGGATTCAATTTCCATTTTGATGCATTCACGCGGCTGAATGTTGATGGTAAGCCAGTTTTGATGTTGGCCTGCGACTAGTTCCATCGGTGCTTTTTTGAAGCGGATAGAAATTGCAGTGTTGCCTTCGTGCAAACGCTTTGCGGTACGCACGTAGAACGGCACACCTTTCCAGCGCGGGTTATCAATAAATAGCTTTACCGCCGCATAGGTTTCTGTAAAGCTGGATTCTACGCCATCACGTTTCAATTCTTCTAAATAACCTGTTACGTTTTCACCATGGCCGTCACCAACGCATACGCGGCCGGCAGTATATTGTGCGCGGAATGCCTGTTTATTAAGGTTCTTGGTATCAACCGGGCGGATTGATTGCAGCAGTTTGATTTTCTCAGTACGAATGCTGTCTGGCGTTAAGTCTTTCGGTTTTTCCATCGCAACTAAAGCCAGTGTTTGTAACAAATGGCTTTGGAACATATCGCGTAATGCACCGGTTGCATCGTAAAAAGTAGTACGGTCACCAACGCCTAAAGTTTCATTATTGGTGATCTGTACGTGGTCAATATGTTCACTGTTCCATAATGGCTCAAACATTGCGTTGGCAAAGCGTGTGAGCATGATGTTCTGTACTGCGGATTTACCCAGATAGTGGTCAATGCGGTAGATCTGGCTCTCTTTGAGGTATTTGGTCAGTTCGGCTTGTAAGGCTTGCGCGCTTGGCAAGTCGGTACCGAACGGTTTTTCAATCAATACGCGGCGCCAGTATTTGCTTTCATCTACTAAGCCTACACCTGACAGCTGCTCAACAATCACTGCGAAATCGGTTGGGCGTACAGATAAGAAGTAAGCCAGATTTTGCGGAAATACTGATTCGTTGCCTAATGTAGCTGCCATTTTCTGGAATGATTCAGCATCAGTTGGCGGGTTCGAGTGGTAGTGGTTACGTGCGATAAAACGATCAAATACTTTTTGGTCGTAACCATCTTTGAATTTCTTATCGAGCATGCCTTTTACTTCGGCCTGCCATTCTTCTCGGGATAATTCACTGCGGCCTACAGACAGAATTTTCATATCATCGGCAAGGCGACCTGCCGCATCCAGACGGAACAAGCCAGGCATTAATTTAATGCGTGATAAATTGCCGCTTGCGCCAAAAAGTACAAGGGTACAGGGGTCTATTTTTTTAGTCATTTCTTAACCTTAAAGTCTAGATGTTTATTCTAGGTGTTTACTCTGGGTGTATATGTATATATCAAAGTCACATATATTTTATTAGGGTCGCAATGGCTGCGACCCTGTTAGAAGCTATATTGTTTAATGGCGGCTTTCGGCTGGTGCATTATTGCTCTCTACATTCAGGTCGCCGTAGCCTAATCTGCGGTGGAACAGTTCGAGCAGCAAACCCCAGCATTGCAGTGCTAACGCTGGATCATAGCGGGGGCCTTCGTCGCGCATGAACGCATGTTGACCATTGAATTCATGCCAGGTATAACGGGCGCCAACTTCTTCAAGACGTGCTTTAACCAGGTTGCGGCCTTCCAGTGGAATGTGCGGGTCTTGGCGTCCCCAAATGTGTAGCAGCTCACCTTTGATTTCACCAGCGCGATCTAAGGAGTTGTCATTTTTGCCTAAGCCCAAGCCTTTTTTATGAATATCCGTAGCATAAAAACAGGTGGTTGCAAGTACGTCTGGGTTCATCGCGGCGCGGAATGCCAGATGGCCACCAATACATATACCCATTACGCCAAGGCGTCCGGTGCAATCATCACGTGATTTCAAATAATCCAGTACGGCGCGTGCATCGCTATCGTAAGCTTCAATAGGTTTGGTGATTTTAAGTTCATTGCCACGCGTTGTACCTACTTCATCATAAGCCAGTACCGTGCCTAGCGGTTCAAATTCGTGATAGATTTCAGGGCAGGCAACAATGAAGCCATGTCCTGCAAGCATGGCAGCAGTGCGGCGGATAGGTGCTGTTACCTGAAATATTTCTGAGTACATCAAAATTGCAGGGTATTTTCCCGGCGCTGCCGGGCGGAAAATATGGGCGCGCATTTTGCCAGTTGGGGTGTCAATATCGGCGATTTCGCTGTCTTTAATAATCATGTTTTTTTGTCCTTTTGCATATCCCGATATGATAATCTATGGCAGCCTTTGCGCACAATGATTTAGCATAAAAAAAGCGTGACAATTCTTGCTATTTCGTGTCAAATGCGCCCTGTTTTTTTGATATAGACAATAATGATTATGCAGGTTAAAAATACCCGTTGGGCAAACTTTGAAAGTATAGAATCGTTAAGACATGCGGTTTGCGATGCGATTGTGCGTAGCGCAAATGAAGCTATTGCCAAACGGGGTCAATTTTTTGTTGTGCTAGCGGGTGGCAGTACACCGCGCGCTGTGTATCGGCTACTGCGTGATATAAAAATGGATTGGTCGAAATGGCATGTTTATCACGGTGATGAACGTTGCTTGCCGCGTGATCATGAAGAGCGTAACAGCTTGATGGTAGAGCAGGTTTTATTGAGCCATGTTGGCATTCCTGCCAGCCAGATTCATGATATCCCGGCTGAGTTGGGTAATATCGAGGGTGCGAAGTCATATGCAAAGACGTTAGCCGGTGTGCCAACGTTTGATATGGTATTACTCGGTTTGGGCGAGGATGGACATACAGCAAGCTTGTTTCCTAATCATGGCATAGATAACAGTGCGGATGCAGTGCCCGTGTTTAATTCACCCAAGCCACCTGCTGAGCGTATTACCATTAGCCAAAATCGCCTCAATAATACACGGGAAGTGATTTTTATCGTCAGTGGCGCTGGCAAGCAGGAAGCTGTAGATAATTGGCGTAATGGGGTGGCGATTCCTGCAACATTAATTGCACCAGCTTGTGGTGTTAATGTGTATTGCCATGGGGTGCATCTAGGCATTTAATGCCGCTTAAAATAACCTTTGGCATAATTGTCTATAATTGCCAAAGGTTCACGTAAAGTGCCTTTAAACATCATGCCCCATGTAGTCCAACATTGGCTTGAAGCTCCCGCGTAAGCCACATCAAAGTCACGACCTAAATGTCCTGCTTGCACCAGTTTTTCTGTTCGCCACAGGTGGTATGGTTCTGAGACGACAATCACACTTTTAATATTGGCTGCTTTTAAAATTGGTGCTGAGAATTCGAGGTTTTCTTTAGTAGAGCGGGAACGCGATTCAACTAACATGGTTCCTTTATAGCCTTTATGTTTTGCATAAGCAGCCATGAATTCTGCCTCAATGATGTAATCTTCATTGTCGCGTCCGCCAGTCATTGCCAGTGTGGAAACTACTCCCTGCCTAGCTAACAGCAAGCCTTCATCAATACGCCCGGCCAGGCATGGATTGGCAGTGCCGTGCAAATAAGCACGGTTGCCTAGAATTAGGGCGGCGTCAGACTTTGGCGTGTAAGGGTGCCTGAGAAGCTTGTATGCGTGAATACTGACAACTGCATACAATACAAGATAGATTGCAGTGCATGCAGCAATTGCGGTGATAAAAAGCCTGCGCAGGGTACGGGATCGCACAAGTTGATTAATAGTGAGTTTCAATTCGTGTGATGTTATTTACCAGGCTTTTGCTGTGCTTTAAGTGTTTTGGATCACAATGTTTGGAAACTTACTGCTGTAATCTAGACTGGCGTTGGCAATTTTGATTGCGGCTTTGCGTGCAATTTCTTTATAAATGCTAGAAATTTTGTTGTTCGGTTCTGCGATTACCGTTGGTTCCCCGCTGTCTGCTTGCATGCGGATACCTATATCCAAGGGCAGGGATCCCAGTAAATCCACATTGTAATCCTTGGCCATTAATTCGCCACCGCCAGCACCAAAGATATGCTCTTCATGGCCGCACTTGCTACAGATGTGTGTACTCATGTTTTCTACAATACCCAGAATCGGAATGTTGACTTTCTCGAACATCTTTAATCCCTTACGCGCATCAAGCAAGGCAATGTCCTGCGGTGTAGTCACGATGATCGCGCCGGTGACCGGGATCTTCTGCGCCAGTGTCAGCTGAATATCACCAGTGCCTGGCGGCAGGTCAATGACTAGATAATCCAGGTCGTGCCAATTAGTCTCGCGCAGCAGTTGTTCCAGTGCGCCAGTCACCATTGGGCCACGCCATACCATGGGTGTGTCATTGTCTATTAAAAAGCCGATGGACATGGCTTGAATGCCGTGGGCCTGCATCGGTTCCATGCTTTTGCCGTCTTTACTTTCCGGGCGGCCGCTAATCCCTAGCATTTGCGGTTGGCTTGGGCCATAGATATCCGCATCCAGGAGGCCTACAGTCGCGCCTTCTGCTGCGAGCGCCAAAGCTAAATTGACAGAAGTCGTTGATTTACCCACGCCGCCTTTACCTGAGGCGACCGCAATAATGTTTTTTACATTCGGCAGCAGTGTTACGCCTTGTTGCGCTTTATGGGCAACAATTTTGCTGCTGACATTAACGCTTATATTGCCAATGCCATCTAAAGTTTTCAGCGTTTGGATTACCAGTGTTTGTATCTCTGACATTACCGATTTTGCCGGGTAGCCAAGCACAATGTCTAAACTTACGTCGTTGCCGTTGATTTTGATGTTTCTTGCACTTTTGCCGCTTACAAAGTCTTTGCCAGTGTTAGGGTCTGTGCATAGTTTTAGTGTACTTTGTATGAGTAATTCTGAAATTGCCATTGCGTAGTCCTGCTTAAATTAACTTGAGTAAAAAGATAGGGTATTTTAACTGATAGTAATAAGTGCTAGGGTATTTTTATAAAAAATAGGCTTACATAATATGCCAATTCTCATAAATCAAAAATCATAGCTGGGTTAACCATGCGTCATTTGTTAGAATAGCGTTTTAGCTTAATAGATCCATTTATCTCATGGCAACTTCAAATTCTCCACGCAAAATTCTTGTAACTTCAGCACTTCCTTACGCCAATGGCAGTATTCACTTAGGCCATTTGGTTGAATACATTCAAACCGATATCTGGGTACGTTTTCAAAAGATGCAGGGTCATACCGTGCATTATGTATGTGCCGATGACACGCACGGCACACCTATCATGCTCCGGGCTGAAAAAGAGGGTATTACGCCAGAAACCTTGATTGCTAATGTGCATAAAGAGCATAGTGCTGATTTTTCAGAGTTTCTGGTGGCGTTTGATAACTACTATTCGACCAATGCGCCTGAGAATAAAGAACTCTCGCAAGGCATCTACAAAAAATTAAAAGCTGCAGGCAAGATTGCTACTAAAACTATCGAGCAGTTTTTTGATCCGGTTAAAAATATGTTTCTGCCGGATCGCTTTATTAAAGGTGAGTGCCCTAAGTGCCATGCCAAAGACCAGTATGGTGATAGCTGTGAAGTGTGTGGCGCTACTTATAATCCTACGGAATTGATTAACGCTTACTCTGCGGTGTCCGGTGCGGCACCTGTGCGTAAGGAAACCGAGCATTATTTCTTTAAGCTTTCCGAGTGTGAAGACTTTTTAAGAAGCTGGACACGATCCGGCACGCTGCAAGGTGAAGCTGCGAACAAAATGGGCGAATGGTTTGAAAACGGGCTGAATGACTGGGATATTTCGCGGGATGCGCCATATTTTGGTTTTGAAATTCCTGATGCTCCAGGTAAATATTTCTACGTGTGGCTGGATGCGCCGATTGGCTATATGGCGAGCTTTAAAAAGCTGTGTGAGAACCAAGGTCTGGATTTCGACGAGTACTGGAAGCAAGACTCTACTACCGAGCTGTATCACTTTATCGGTAAGGACATTTTGTATTTCCATGCACTATTTTGGCCGTCAACGCTTGAATATTCAGGGCATCGTAAACCCACACAGATTTTTGCCCACGGCTTCTTGACCGTTAATGGTGAAAAAATGAGTAAGTCACGCGGTACGTTTATTACCGCACGTAGCTATTTGGAGCATATTAAGAACCCAGAGTATTTGCGCTATTACTATGCGGCTAAATTAAACAGCACGATGGAAGACATCGACCTGAATCTGGAAGACTTTGTAGCACGAGTGAACAGTGATCTGGTAGGTAAGTACATCAATATTGCGAGTAGAACTGCCGGTTTTATCAATAAACGTTTTGACGGTAAGTTAAATCCATCCGCTAATAATCTGGTGATTGGTGAGATGAAAGTTGCCTGTGTAGCAATTGCCGAGGCTTATGCCGCCCGTGAATACAGTAAGGCGTTACGTGAAATTATGCGTTTGGCAGATTTGGCAAATGGCTTCGTTGCTGACAAAGCACCTTGGGTGATGGCCAAGCAGGAAGGGCAAGATGCTGCTTTGCAGGAAGTTTGTTCTGATGCACTTGAGATGTTCCGCCTGTTAACTTTGTATCTGAAACCGGTATTACCAAAACTGGCAACTGAGATTGAGCAATTCTTGAACATTGCTCCACTGTCTTATGCTGCATTGGATAGTGCACTATCTTCTCAGCACCAAATCAATATCTATGAACATTTGATTACGCGTATTGAGCCTAAGTTTATTGACGCGATGGTGGATGTCAATAAAGAAAATTTACAAGCCACACCAACACCGCAACCACACTCTGAGCAACGCCATGCGGAACACCAGCAAAAGGAAGCTAACTCTGATGCAACGGAAGTTGAATATATCAGCATAGACGATTTTACCAAGGTAGATTTGCGTATTGCAAAAATCGTGAATGCAGAGCATGTGGAAGGAGCAGAGAAGCTACTGAAATTAAGTTTGGATATTGGTGAGGAAAAACCGCGTCAGGTTTTTGCCGGTATTAAATCTGCTTATGATCCAGCGACTTTGGTAGGTCGTTTAACCGTGATGGTCGCTAATCTGGCACCACGTAAAATGAAATTCGGCATGAGTGAAGGTATGGTGCTTGCCGCCAGTGATGAGCGTGGTGGTCCATTTATTTTAAGTCCGGATACTGGGGCTCAGTTAGGAATGCGCGTGAAATAAAATAGTGTTATTATGTGCACAAGCTCAATATGTGTGAAAATATCACACATTAAGGCCGACAGATGGCTTTGAGTTTTATATCTTATAGATGTGCGCTAATAGAAAACACAATTTTTGTGTAAGGAAAGGAAGTTGTAATGAAACTTTTACATGCTCCATTGCTTGCAGTTTTGCTTATTTCAGGCCAAGCAGTAGCAGATGACAGTAATCTTAAAACCGTATTAGGCGGAGGTATCGGTGCAGCAGCAGGCACTGCGATTGGCAGTGTAGTTGGAGGAAGAACTGGTGAAGTAGTGGGTGGTGCTGTAGGCGGCGGTCTTGGCGGAGCAGTGACTACTAAAGGCGAAGGTCAGGCAGGTGCAGTAATTGGGGGTGCCGCCGGAGGTGCTGGTGGTGCCTATGTTGGCCGTAAAGCTAGCGGTAGTAAAACCGGCGCAATTGTTGGTGCAGGCTTAGGCGGTGCTGGCGGTGCAGTGGTTGGCAAAGTGATTGCTGAACCAGATAGATCGTATAGCCGTAACTATGATCGTCGACACTATAAACATAAACGTAAGCACGGTAGGGGTTATGGTCATGAACACCATGGCGATGATTAGCTAAAAAAATATTTAAATTTACCCAATAAAAAGCCCCGGTTATCGGGGCTTCTTATTGGGTAA
>Ga0208756_100046_pt1 | contig 95494 bp, 103 predicted proteins | sample LakWasMe73_LOW10_2_FD_183901 | JGI IMG/M metagenome (GOLD analysis project Ga0208756, IMG submission 183901) | Freshwater sediment methanotrophic microbial communities from Lake Washington under simulated oxygen tension - Sediment Metagenome... | ecosystem: Environmental > Aquatic > Freshwater >... | reverse complement strand
CGAGATAGTCAAATAATCGATAAACAGGAACGGCAATGGCAACCCTGAAAATCAGCTCATTCCCGTTTTGCAACTTGGCCATAATGTTTGAATTATTTTTGATGTTTTAAGGCTAAGTCTCTATACAATTTAGACTATTTGAGTTACCCACAGAATCTGTGGATAACTCTGTGTAAAAATAGTTTTTAACAACGCTTAGTAGCGGTTTTTATTACAGTTTTGTTAATTTGAACACTTTTTATGCATTATTAAGTTTCCATTATTTTTCAGCTACTTATTGTTTTTTATGTCGTAAATGCCGGCTATTTTTCGGAATGCATTTCGGTTTCGCTTAGCCCTCGTCCACGGTGTGGATTTCTTCGCCAGTTTTAGCGTGACAGCCGACAAAAACCGGCGGTCGCTCTTTACTTGGGCTTGATGAATTTAATCGTCATCCGGTCGCTTTCGCCGATAGCCTGATATTTCTTCCTGTCTTTATCCTTAAGCTTTAAAGCGGGCGGCAAAGTCCAAACGCCTTCGGGATAATCCTTGGTATCTTTACTATTGGCATTGATTTCGGATTTATCCAGAAACTCAAAGCCCGCATTTCTGGCCAGCGCAATCACATAGTCTTCAGTGACGTAGCCGGATAGCGCTTTGGTATCCTGCGGTTTTAACGTTGAATTTCTATGCTCCACGACGCCTAAAATGCCGCCGGGCTTTAATGCCTTGTACATCGCATTAAATACCGCCGCGGCCTGATCGCTTTTCATCCAATTATGCACATTGCGAAACGTTAAAACCCGGTCAACTGAAGCCTCAGGGGCTATTTGCAAAAATTTCGGCGGCTGCAATACGCTTAACTCGACTTTGCCGTAAACTTCCGACCGGCTTTTTATCTTGTTAACAAAGTCATGCAGGTTCTTTTTAAAATAAGGTTCCTCGGCATCGGCTGAAAAATGCGCGGCATACAGTTTGCCGCGATCTTTTAGATAAGGCGCAAGAATTTCCGTGTACCAGCCTTCGCCCGGCCAGACTTCGACCACGGTCATGTTGTCCTTTACGTCAAAAAACGCCAACGTTTGCTGCGGATGCCGGTATTTATCCCGCTGCTTATGCTCTGCTGAACGCTGCTTGCCGGCAATTGCCTGCTGTAAAGCGCTTGGTTTTTCGGCGGCGTGCGACACTGAAAAAGCGCTTGTCAGCAACAGCGCCAATAAAATATTTTTCATGCAATTTATTCCAATAAGTATTTTTTTGTAGGGGAGATCATTCCTGCCTGAGAGCGCGGCGCGAGCAATAAAATCGTTTCCAGCCTGTCCTGCTAAAAACCGAACCAGCAGATTTGATTACGGCCCCGGTCTTTAGCTTCATACAAAGCCACATCGGCGCGGTGCAACACCGCCTCGCCATTAATATCGTCAACCGACAACGTGGCGGCGCCGATGCTGACGGTAATCCGCACCGGGCCTGCTTCATGGGCGATAACGGCCTCCGCAACTTGCTCGCGCAAGCGTTCCGCCATGATCAAGGCATCGTTCTTGTCTGCCCCGGACAGCAAAATAGCAAACTCCTCGCCGCCCAGACGAGCCGGTATATCGATGGAGCGCGAGCTATTACGGGCTATTTCGGCAAACGTCTTTAACACTATATCGCCGGTGGCATGGCCGTAAGCGTCATTGACGCGTTTAAAAAAATCCAAATCCAGCATTAACAACACCGCCGAATAATGAGGCAATCGCGCCACTTTCGCTCTTTCCAACTCCAGTTGCTCCAAAAACACGCGGCGATTAAATAATCCGGTCAAGGGATCGGTGCTGGCCAATTTTTGCAATTGCGCTTCCATCTCCTTGCGCTCGGTAATATCTTCTTTAATGCCGACAAAATGGGTGATTTCGCCTGCGCCGCTTTTTACCGGGGCAATGCTTAGTTCTTCGTGATAAAGGCTGCCATTTTTGCGCTTATTCACAAGCTCGCCACGCCAATTTTGACCGGCCAGAAGCTCTGTCCACATATCCTTGTAAAAGTCTGCATTCTGTAAGCCGGATTTGGTCAATTGATTCGGATTTTTCCCCACCGCTTCTTCCGGACCGTAACCGGTTAATCGACCGAAAGCCGAATTAGCCCATATGATAATCGCATCTTTATCGGTGATAACAACGCCATTTGCCGCCGCCTCCAGCGCCGCGATCAACAAATTATTGCGCGCCTCCATTTCGGCTCGCAACAGTGCGTAACGAATCACCCGCGCCAAGCCGTCATAGCCGTAATCCCCCTTGACCATGTAATCTACGGCTCCCGCTTCCAGAGTGGTCAGGGCAAAATCGGTATCGCCGCGTCCGCTGAGTACCACAATGGGCATATCGATCGCCATGACTCGCGCGCTGTGAACGGTCGCCAAGCCTTCCGAGTCGGGTAATGACAAGTCCAGCAGCAACACATCAAAAGGAGACGCCGCCAAACAGCGTTGCGCTTCAGCAAGCGATTGAGTCCAGGTTACGTCAAAATGCCCGCTCTGCGTTTGCCCCAATTTCATTTTTACCAGATAGGCATCCCCGTCTTCGTCTTCGACCAGTAATACCCGAATCGCTTTGGCTCGGCTCATAGCTTATAACCTTGCGGCAAACGCACCAGACTAAACCAATATTCGCCGATCTGCTGAATGGCCGTAATGAACTGCGACATATCCATAGGCTTGGTGATATAGCTGGTAGCGCCGAGCTGATAAGAACAGATCACGTCTTTTTCAACATCGGAAGTCGTCAACACCACCACCGGAATGCCTTTAAAACGCTCATCCGCCTTGATAACGGCTAGAAATTCGCTGCCGTTCATACGCGGCATATTAAGATCCAGAAAAATCAAATCAGGACGCGGCGCATCGGCATATTTTTCCGTCCGGTTTAAAAAATCCAATCCCTCTCGCCCATCAACCACATGATGCAGATGCGCCAGTACTTTGCCTTCTTTTAACGCCATTTTTACTAAATAGGCATCAGAGGGTTCATCTTCCAACAGTAAAATTTCAACGAAGTGAGGACTCCCGGTTTCGCTTATCATAAAATCTCTTGTCTAGGTTGGGTTAGCATAAACCGACATTTACGCAGGTAAATCAAATAACACGCTAGTGCCGCCGCCCGGCGTTTCCTCTATCCTTACCGAGCCGCCGCAGCTTTCAATAATGCGCCGGACAATAGCCAAGCCGATGCCGGTGGAATTTTGATTGTCATTCACCTGCAAACGCTCGAATACGCCGAAAACGCGCTCCCGATACTCCATCGGAATGCCGACGCCATTATCGGCAACGCGATAAATGACCCGGCCCGCTTTCACTTCGCCAGTTATCCGTATATGCGGCGTAAGCTTAGGATGACGATAGCACAGGGCATTGTCCAGCAAAATACTGAAAATATCTTTCAGGCGGGGAGGGTCAATATAAACGGAAGGCAGGTCATTGTAATCGACCTGCGCAGCCGTTTCACGCATCAGCATCGCCTTATGCTCCAGCAGGCCGGCAATAACGGCGGTAACGTTAACCGTTTCCGTCCTGCTGCGCGGCTGATCGGCGGCAAGATACAATTGAATATCATGCACCAGCGCGCTTTGCCGTGCTGCGCCTTGTTCAATAAAATGCAGCGAGGCGATAGCGTCCGCGCTTAGCTGTTCTGCGGACAAGTGGACTTGCAAGCGTTGCGCAAAACTCACCAGCCGCCGCGCCGGTTCCTGTAAATGATGTGCGGCAATGCGCGTAAACTGTTCCAATTCGGCATGGGCGCGCGCCAGCTTATCGTCAACTTGCTTACGCTCGGTGATTTCCGCCTCAAGCCGGTTGGCGGAAGCTTGCAGGCTTTCCGTCATATAATTGATGGACAAGGCGAGTTCGGCAAACTCATCAGTGCCTCCACACCGGATCCTGTAATCCAGGTCGCCGTCGGCAACAATTTTTACACCATCATGCAACGGCTCCAAACGTCTGCGTATCAACTTGTCGAGTTGTATTGAGGTCAGAATAGTCGTCAGCGCCAGCGTGAATGCAAACACACCGACAATGATAGTCATATATTCATAACTCAACTGAATACGCCGCGCGCTTGCATCCTGCAAAGCGGTCGCCATATCTCGGACCGCGCCAGCCTTCATCAGCAATTGGCTGTAGAGCCTTTTATCGAGTTCTTGATAAACCTGGCGATTGCCGGCGGCTGTTTTCAATATCTCGGTGTTATTGACGATGCGGTGGAAAATAACGGCGGTATCTTCAATGCTTTTGCACAACCGTTCTAAATTAAGCCGGTCTTGTTCACGATGGAATTGGCTGTTGGCCTGATGCAATAGCTGATCTGCTGTTTCTTTGTTTTTTTCCCACAGCATCCGCGCTCGGTCCTCCCGGTATAGGAAATACTGATCCCTGAATGAGGCCCGTTCAAAAAAATTAACCTTGATCGTGTCGGCAAGAAAGTAGTCGTTTTTTGCGTTTTTGAATTCGCTGAGCGACCAAATAAGTATCGGCGCCAGTATGACGAGAGCAACTACCGTAACAGTTGACGTGATCCTTAATCGGGTAGTAATGCGCATTGTTTACCGGTTCATCCTGATGGCTTCGGGTTTTACGGCCTTGAGGCTATCAAGATGAATGTAGCTCAGGTAGTCGGGCATGTCGGTCTGGTCGGTCAGCTTGTTCTTAATCGCCCACCTTGTTTCATCCTCCAGCGTGAGCAGCAGCGTTTGATCGAGCACGACGTGATAATTAAAGTCCTTCCAGACATCGCGGATGAGATCCTTGTCTATTTTTGTCGCTACAGACATGATGCCTTGCGCTTCATCCGGGTTCTTGGCAACGAAATCCTCCGCCTTAATCAGGGCACGGAGAAAGCGTTCGACAGTCTCGGGATTGTTTTTAACGAATTCCTGCCGTGCGGCAATGTTGAAAGTTTCGGTATAGATTTCCCGGTCATAAAAGATCGTTCCGTCATCCCCCAGTTGCCAACTGATTTGCGTCAGCGGATAGTTCCAGGTGGACACCGCATCGACCTTCTTCGCCATGACGGCATCCTGCATTTCATCAGGTTTCATGGCGACCGGCTGGACTTCGCTCCGGGTCAACCCGTTTGCCGTCAATAGCGAATCCAGGAAAAAATCCCCCGAGGTGCCGGGCGTGAAGCCTATGCGTTTGCCTTTCAAGTCGCCGGCCGCAGAAATACCGGCGCCCTTTCTTGCGACAACGGCATTATTCATTGAGCTGGCTTCTATATTGGCAAGCACGAAAATTTTTTCGCCTTTGAGCACATTGAACATGATCGGCGTTTCCGCGACCGTAGCAAAATCGGCTTGGTTCCCGATAACCGTTTCCAGCGCTGCTTTGCCAAAGGAGCGCATCAACGCCTGGACATCGAGCCCCTCCGCGACGAAATAGCCTTTAGCCACAGCAACATGAACCAGGGTGCTTTGCGGCTGATAGGTATAAGCAACCGTAATTTTCTGTAGCGGCTTTGCCTCCCGTTGCTCTTGGTTTTCGGGCGATGACTCTTGGCAACCCATCAATGCCGCGTTGAGCACTAAGATCATGGGGATTGTCCAAATGACGCATTTTTGTTGTTTGAACCGTGCTCGAAAACTCCAAACGAAAAAAATCATTAGTATCTTCCTATTCTAAAAATTTGACCGCCCATTAGGGCGTAGAAACATGATGGGCGCATTTCTAAACCGAATTTACAGTATTCACAATGGGCAATTCAAACCAGAACATACAACCTTGTCCTTCGCCTTCTGACTCTACGCCAATAGTGCCTCCGTGATGTTCGACGATTTTGCGGCACAAGGCCAAGCCGACCCCGCTACCGTCAAAGCGGCTGCGCGCCTGTAGACGGGAAAACACCTTAAACAACCGATCCCTTTGGCCCGGATCGATACCGATGCCCTGGTCGCGCACTTCCACCCGAAACGATCCGGCGCAAACCGCGCCATGCACATGAACCTGCGGCGCTTGATTTTCGTCGTGATATTTAAGCGCATTGCCGATCAGGTTTTGCAGCAGCCGCGTTAACTCATCGCGACTGGCAACCAGTTCCGGCCAATCGCCGGTCACCTTGATTTCGCCGCCGCAAGCGCTGAGTTCGGGATTAAGGAAAGCCAGCGCTTCATCTAAAGAGGCCTTGCTGCTAAGACTTGTTTTCGCTACAAATACCCGGCCTATCCGCGAATAATCCAGCAACGACAAAATCATCGCATCCATGCGTTTTGCGCCGTTCACCGCAAAATCGATAAACTGTTGCGTTTCTTCATTCAGCTGACCGGCCAATGCCTTTTCAATCAGGGATAAATAGCTGCTCACCATGCGCAACGGCTGGCGCATATCGTGGGATACCGCATAAGCGAATTGCTCCAACTCGGCATTGGATCGGGTCAGTTCGGCTTCAATTTGTTTGCGCTCGGTGATGTCGCGCGCTGCGGCGAATACTGACAGGGAGTGAGATATTTAAAAGCAATACCGTGAGATAAATGAAATGAAACGGAATGATACAGAATAAAACGAAACGCAAAAAATAAATTAACTTTCGCATAGCGAAAATAAAAAAAACGCCGATTTTAAACGGAAAAAACGGCGTCATAAAAAATCTAAAAATTGCGGATAATTAATTCCTTCGCGGATTTGCCCTGCTTACCGCCTACAGTATATTTAATATCAACCACCGACATTTCCATACCTGAAAATACTTGCCGCATCTCAGGGATATCGTTAACCGAAATAATCATACTGCCTTTGATTGATCCGGCTAATTCAGCCATCCTGGCATACTGATCAAATTCAAAAACAACGCCATAACCTTCGGTCCCCCAATACGGCGGGTCTAAATAAAATAGCGTGTGCGGCCTGTCATACCGACGAATACAATCATCCCACGCCAAATGCTCAATATACACACGAGATAACCGCAAATGAGCCGCCGATAACTCTTCCTCGATCCGCAGCAAATTTAACCTGGGCGCGCTCGTGGTAGCCGTACCAAATGTCTGCCCCGAGATCTTACCGCCGAAAGCCATTTTTTGCAGATAGTAAAACCTTGCCGCCCTTTGGATATCGGTCAACGTTTCAACGTGCGCCAGCTTAAGCCACTTATACATCTGCCGACTGACTAGCGACCACTTAAACTGCCGGATAAACTCCTCTAAATGATTTTGCACAACACGATATAGATTAACCAACTCACCGTTAATATCATTGATTACCTCAACACGCACCGGCTCTTTCATGAAAAATAGCGCCGCGCCGCCAGAAAACGGCTCAACATAACACTCATGAGCAGGGAACATTGGCAGAATGTGTTTGGCCAAACGCCTTTTACCGCCTACCCAGGGAATCATTGGATTTACCATTATAAAACCTCTTTGTCTGACGCTCTAGGCGTACTGATGAGAGGCTCGATGGCCTTCAGATGATTAATCGCACCGCACCTCGGGCATTTTATCGATAAACAAATAAACTCGCCTTCAGCCAACTTTTTACTACATTTCCCGCAACGAATTTCCATCTTATAACGCTCGCGTGATAACCTAGCTCCGCTGTGTACACAGCACGGTGCCTAGGCCAAACGCAGGCTGGTTCTGCGAGAGGTGGCTATTAATAGTGCAGTAACACCCTTAATAGTCGCACCGTCTTAAATCATAAATTCAAATGACGCTCAATAATACCGAGCACCTCTGTTTTATCAGCCGCCGAAATACCTAAATATGGACGAGCCGGGATATCGCCCCACAAATGCGGGAACTCCTCTTTCGTACCGCCAAACTGCATCATAGCCGCTTGATCCTTATTACTCCCTATCTCCACAGCATAATGCCCATACAGTTGATAATGAATGCTATCCATTAACTCACCGGTTTCGCCTGTTAGTGGCCTAGCGTGGCCTTTTCGATCAATAGTAACATCACTATTAGCTGCCCAAAGCACCCCATCAGGACTGGTTGTCGTACCAAACCGGCGCTTGGTAGACTCAGTCATCATCTCGCCAATCTCGGCCAGCGCCGGGCGAATATTACCCACCCTATCGCGCAGACGTTGCAGAGCAGCGATTACCTCAGCGTCGTCGTAGATTATTTCCATGATTGCCACATGATTGATTTATACTTAACCCGCTCACCGTCGGCTCGGCTGCCGACCCCTTTCGCAGCAGCGATTGATGAGGGCAAGCGCGGGTGCCTCCCGCGCGGTGAGTCACCGTTCAACTTTTACAGCCCCGCCCGGCGGTTTGCCACGCTCATCGATAAACAGCGTCAAAAAATAATTCTTCTGTCCGTCCATCGTGCGTTTTAATGCCGCCCGATAGATAACACCGTCCAGCGCCAGATAAATCAAACGCTCATCGCCTTGGCGATAAACCTCACCCTCTTCCAAAATGGTCTGTATCTTACGATAATCCGCCAAACCTATTTCAGGGTGACTAAGCAAGTGCGTGGACAAAGAATGCTGCGACAGCAACACCGTCGCAGTATCCGAACCCAATAACGCCTGATCCTCAACCGGCAGCACCGCGACCGGAAACTCACCGTGCAGCTCACCGCTAAAGAAGCGAGCAAAAATAGAGCTGTTGACCAAATCCATCACATTTGAACGGGCCAATTGCCAAGGCAGGTTTTCCATTTTTTGCTGTCGAAAGCCTATCAACTTGTCAAGATTGCTTTTCCCCGGCGCGTAATCCCAATCTGGATCGACCCTATTGAGTACGGTACGCATCTTGCCATCCTTATTTATATAAGTATAAGTATCGCCACTGAGCGGTTTTGCGCCTGTATACTCATCGGCGGTAACCGCCGCAACCCGGCAACGGCAGCCCCAGCCATTGGGAGGAAAATGCGTGTGCCACCACGGATCGTCATAGCGCAGCACCGTCCCTGACCATGCTACATGGAGTTCGCGCGGGTGCTGGACCGTATCGTTATGAATATATTTCCAGTAAGGACGACCTTTAAGCAGATCGGGATCGTGTAATTGTTGCCAGCGGCCGGCGGCATAACTGGCCGACAAATTGGTTTTGTAAATCACCCGAGTCCGCCAGTCGCGTCCGGCCTTAGTATCGCTACCCGTCCAACCTTCCCAGCCGTGTTTCTGCACAATCGCCTCGAATTCCTTTCGAAACCAGTCAATGGTCTTGCCCTCGGCGATGGCTTTGTCCACCGCTTTGCGCAGATCATTCAACAGATCAGCTTTCATTGCCCCGGCCACCACAAACGCGCGATCATGCGCCTCTTTTAGAATGTCATCGTAACGCTCGGTAGGCAGGTTTTGCTTCTGCCTAAAAAAATCGATTTGTTCCGGGAACGGCAATTTAAAACTGCCGTCGCCTCTGGCGTTAAAAGCAGTCTGGGTAGGAGATATAGTTAACGGCATGGCTCACACAGCCTGGCTATGTCTACCAGATATTCGGCTAATTTAGGCGGCGTATGTTCCCTATCGGGCCTGAAACATGACTTTCGATAGCCGTAATCGCCGGGTTGCAAGCGGCTACCATCGGAGCGCCGCCCATGAGAACCGATAATACATGCCTCCGGCCCCGGCGATACCGGCATCAACGGCATGGATTCAGGGGTAATGCCGACGATATATAAAAAAGTCGGCTTTTCCGCCGTATGTCCGAAATTACATTGAAAGATAGGCAGCGTCCAACCGCCGAACTCATCAACCTCATTCGGTAACGGCAATTTCTTGGCCGCCCATAGCTTTGACTGCTTGGGATGCTCCAGAACGCCGCCAAATTCCCGAACCCTATCAACCGCCCATAGCGCCAGCTCCTTCTCATTTTTACGGGGCTTAGCCATATGGCTTAACTGTCCCCAGGCGCGACAGGGCGGATGGGCTACAACGGGCGTTCCGCCCGGCCACTGTAAAGCGTCGCGGTTAATGTCCCAAACGTCACAGCCGTTGATGCTTTTATAGTTGCTGTCGGTTCTGGCAAATAGCACAGACACTAATTTAGCCATCAGCCACCCTCACTCACATCAAATCGCCCAGCCAGCTCAGCCGCAGCAAACCCCAGCGCCATCACATTAGACAGCTCATCACTATCCAAGCCACCATAACCGTCCAGCAGCTTAGCGCTCAATGCCTCTAACGAATCAGCTTGATCCACCAGTGCAGTAATTTGATCGATCATTGTCTTAAACGCACCGCCGGCTTCGGTCGCGAGCTGATCAGTCATCGCCGAAACCGGCGTAGGATCAACATCATCCGGCCCAGGCTGCATACTATCCGCCTCGGCAAACGCAGCATCAGGCGTAGCCGTGGCATCCGCCGACGGCGAATCGGTCGGCGGCTGTGCTGGCGGCTTAACAGCCTCAACCTCCATATCATACGTTTCAGTGACATATTTCAACGTCGGCTTATAGCCCATATCGTAAATCACTTTATCCCTATCCACTCTTGACTTCAGGTCTTCCGCTTCCTCCACTTCACGCCACACCTTAGGCTGCGCCGCCCCCGGAAAATTCCACTCGCACAACCATTTAACGACAGATTGATTGAACGAAGAGCAAATCAAATCCGCATCGGCCGCCGTAATATCCGAGCGCACTTCCGAGGCCATATTATCCCCGCCCAACTTGCCGGCCGTGGAGTCCGTCGTACTGGCATGGCCTAAAATCACCTTGCTGATTGCCGCATCCATACGGTCATACAGCGCCGTATAATCAGCAGAACCGGAACGCGCCGCCTCCAACAGATCAATGGTCATGCCGTCAGGAATAATGACCCCGCTGTCCGTTTGGATAGCCGCCAACGCATGTAACAACTTTTCTTTTTCGGCTTGCAAAGACCCCGGCGGATATTTGCCTACAGCGGTCGGCATGCCGAATTTTTCCAAAAAGATCAACCAGAATTTAATACCGTTGCGCTTAAAAAACGTTGGCCAATACAGCCAGTGGGCCAAACCCAGGCCATACGGCGAATCGTCATCATCCCCGCCGGTTGAAAAAGCCCAAAACTTGCGATCGGGAACCGCCTCGCCCATCGGATTCTCCGACGTCAGCAGACGCAAATCGCCATTAGGCGCAAAACCGAACCGCCTGACATTCTTGACCTTAATATCAGCCAAGGCAATATTCGCCCCGTCCCTGGCCCACAAACATTCCGCCATCGCATGGCCGTAAAACAACCCTGTCCCCAGCATCTTCTCATTAGCCCGATCAAAGTTGATATTGCCCAGCTGCTCGGTAATAAAATCTGCCGCCGCCTTATCCTGACGCTTACTGCCACCGGCCAGCACATTCCACTCCTTACCGGTTAACGCCAATTTGCGCTGTTGCAAGGCCGTTTGTACCTGATCGTCACGGCGAGTTTCGGCGTAAACGCGCAGATCGAAGCCGCGCTGCTTCTGGATCGGGTCAGTTGTCGGCAATAAAGGCAGACTATCGACATAGCCTAGAGTGATGTCCCGGCCGTTTTCAGTAGTGGCCACCTCATCAAAAATAGGCTGACTGGCGGCAAAAGGCTTTCCGGTTCTTGAATCGATGATATTCATAGCTTAATTTTTAACATTAGATTTAGGCAAAACGCCGCCTTCAAACACAATCCACACCGTCAGCATCGGCAGCACATTAATACAAAGCCGCTTGTTGTATGTCGAGTGATGCGCGCCGATCCAGACGCCATACCGGTTAAATAGAACGCCTACTTTCACCACACAAACCCATCAAAATCATTCATTCCGCGCACCGTACCGCGCTCGACATTAACCAAATCCTTAACCTGCCCCAGCTCGACAAAATAGCTGCGCTTAACGCCGGTAGCCTCAAACTCAATAGGCCCGCCCTCGGCCAGCGTGGCGATATACGACATCAACCCGGAAATAGCACTATCGCCATGCCGTTTTAAACCGTTTTTGCCTTTATCATGGCCGTTATCCATCGTCGGATTGCCTTTAACCAGCACCACCCGGCGATGATCCGCGATAGCGTCTTCATCCCGAGCAATCAAAAACGAGCGCTGCTCAAGACATTGATGATATTTCGGGAAAAATTCCATATACATCGCAGCAGTCGCCATCAGGCACGATACCCGGGCTTTGCCTTTCAACTGCAACGCGGCCTCTGCGTGAGACTGGCCGTTGCCGCGTGCATCGAACGCCGCATGATGCAGCATCGGTACATTATCTAAAACGTAATCGCGAATTACGGCTTGCACGTCAAAAGGAATATTGTGCAGTTCCAGCTTGAACGCCATCGTCCAGCGGGCAGGGTCGCGTTTTTGCAATATATCTATCACCGACAAATCGCCAGATCGACCGAAGTCCTGACCATAGACCGTCTTGTGCATCGTCATATTATCGATAACCGGCTTCAGGTTATCCGTAATCCACTGCGCCGTTTCTGTCAGCCGATTCTCATCAGTGACAAACTCGGCCGGCTTAGACCAGCAAATCACCGGCACATCATCAATCATGCATTGCTCAAGCAGCATTCGCGTAAAATAAGCGCCGGAACCGCGCTTAGCGATACAGCCCAACTCCTCATTAGCATCTTCCTGGCTGGGATAGCTCGCATATTGTTCATCCCGCCATTTTTGCTCAGCTTGCCTAGTCCATTCACGGCCCGTCACCAGACAGATACGCTTGTAAAATCCCTCTGCAATCGCTTTGTCAAAATCGATATGATGCAAGCTCCATGTCGGTAGCTTGCCAGCCTTAACCTCGCGTATTAAATCGAAAAAATCATTCTCTTCGGAATTATGCGTAGAGATAATATCGACCCGGCCACCCCACATCAAAAACGCCAGCGCACCCTTAATCACCTCGCGCAAATTGCGGTGAAACGCCGCCTCATCAATCAATGCATGACCTTGACGGCCTCGCCAGTTCCATGGCGACGACGATAGCGCCTCATAAATATGGCCGCTGGCGAACGTCAGCCGAAACCGGGTAATATCTTGCCGCGTTTCGCTGATCACTTCATTTTTTACCTCGCGCCTTACTTCGCGCTCGCGGCTAATATCGATTGCAGAACAAACCATTCCATACGCGCGGGCAAAGGTCAGCGCATCGCCGATATTCTCAGCGGCCATACCCATGTTATAGCCCATGTAATACTGGTTCATGCCGCGCTCGGCCGCCGCTTCCAACGCGCCTTCAGCCGCGATACAGCCCCATGACCAACCAATTCGGCGCGACTTTTCCGCGATGCGGACATTAGATTGATCCAGGTGCCAGCGGATTTGATAAGGCAGCAGAATTTTAGGGACTTGCTCGGGCGGCAACTTACGCGTAGCGCGTAACGCTTGCTGCTCATCAACCAAATCGAGCAGGTCTTTTTTTTCACCTGCCGAAACCTCGATAGGCTCTACAGTGACCGGTTCTACTTCGCTCATTTTCCGCTTCTAGGTAAGCTGGCCAACGTAATTAACAGCGCAAACATTATTGCCAATAACGCATCTAATTGAGAAAAGACCATTACCCGGCCTCGACTTCAACGCCCAGGAACTTGGCCCGGATCGCAGCCCAATCGGAGTCGGACAACCCGGCCTTTTTAGCGATAGGCTCAGCCTCTGCCGCCGCAGCTTGCAGCTTGGCCTTGGCTTTTTCAGCCCATTGTTTTTGCAACACACTGGCCTTTGTCATATCCAGCACCGACCGTGCGCATTCTTTCAGCAGCCCAACCCGTTCAAACGGTTCCGCCTCATCCAGATCCTGCAACGTCACCATCACATCAAACAGCTCGGATTGCACCAGCGATATCACCGCCGCTGATCGCAAATCCGCATCATCAGGGGCTGCTTCGGCAATCAGCCGCGCCGCCTCGGTCGAGTTGCGTACGTTCTGTAACCGGCGCTGCAATTTAGAACCGTGCCGATAGGCGGAACTGCGCGAAATCTCCAGCCCACGGGTGGCCAGAAACTCGACCAGGCCCGTGTAATCCTTAAAGTTGCGCTTGATCAGCTCGGATTCAAACTGAGTACGTTGCTCTGGCGTCAGTCCGTCAATTGCGGATGGCTTAGGCATTGAAATACTTCACCGGCCGTGCAATACCCGGCTCCACATCGACGGTATACTCAACCACATCCATGCCGTAGCGCTCCAGCTCGCAAAACCAGCGGCCATCAGGGTGCTTATGAACACTGATTAAATTCCGCTTCTCCAGATAATCCAGATTCTTGCGCACCTCATCCTGCGTCGCGTCCGGGTATTCGGCTTGAACTACCGATAGCACGATGCTTTCAAACGCACCCACCGGACTGGCATTATTCAGCGTTAATAAAATCATCCAGCGGACCGCTTCGCGGCGTATTTTGGCTAAATCAGCCATGACGTTCCCCTTTTAAAATAGCGTTTTCAATGCGTACGGCCAGCCCGTCGATTTTGGATTCGATAACACTCTGATTGCGAATGTAATCATCCCTGCGGACATACTGATTAGGCAGGTCCGCTTTCATCAGTAAAATATCCCGCTCAATACGCCGCCACTCATTCGCTTCAGCTGCGGCGGCATTCTCCAGCGCGGTAAACTTGGTATCCCAATGTTTTTGAGATTCTTTGCGTGCTAAATCTTGAGCGACAAAACGCTCATTCAGTCGCCTATCGAATTGCCCAATCAATAACTTTCCGACCGTGAACATCGCCACTACAAATGCGGTCAGTAGCGGACCGATAGCTTTCAGCAAATCCCATACATCAAACGTCACCGTCATTGCGTTCATTGTCTTGCCCTTATTTCGTGGGCCGTTTGGCAATCAATACAGCGTGCGCAATCGGGAATAACAAGTAAACGTGGCGACGGAATCGCCATCTCGCAGTCTATGCAGACCACTACGCCGCCCAACCAGATTTGCCTGGTTGTATCTTTATCGCGCTGATGCACATATAACGCGGATTCAGTATTTAATTGCGCCAAATCGTTGGCGCTATCGATATGATCAGTCACGGATGATCTCTTATCTTATTGGTTGATTTAATAATGACTTCCAGCTCTTCGGCATACTGCCGCAGCAGCCGATTGCGTGTAGCCAGGCGTTCGTAAACAACATCGCTAACGCAAGTCAGGTCGGTTGACGAAATGGACGGCAGCGCCGGTCGAGTCGGCAGTGGCAGCGCTTGCTGCATGATCCGGATCGGTTCCGGCGTCGTGCAGCCGCTCAGCGCCAGACCAAGCATTAGTAAAATCGTCACGAACAGCCAAATGTGTCGGGTTTGTAGCATCGATAGTTTCCTCGCGGTGGGTTTCGTGAAGCGTTTCCAGCGCCGTATCCAACTGCCGGCGGTTATTAATGACAGCTTCGGCATCATCGGCGCGCTGCCGCTGGCGATCCGCCTCAGCCTTATTCTGCTCCGCCATAGCACGGAAAATGAGCGCAACAATAACCAGGATCAGTACAACACCCAGCCAAACAGCAAATAGAATCATCATGACTCACCCCGCAAGCCGCCAAAGCCAATCTTTGTCGTCGTGGCCAGCGTTAAATAGCCATTAACCAAGGCCCCGCCGATCATACCGATGCCGGTCGCGACAGCGTCAACATCGACGGCCGATAAATCGATCGGCAGATAGTGCGCCAGCAAATAAATAATGGGCAATAGCGCATTAAGCCGCAGCTGGCGTTGTTTCCATGTTGCCGCGTTGGCAAGCGATTCGCCTGCCCGCAAGGCCCGGCAAAACAGCACAACAAACGCCATCATCAGTGGCTCCCCGGCAAAATATGCCCAACCATCGGCGCCATGCCGCCCGCCAGCCAAGCGCCCACATCAAACCCAGGGCACGTCTTTAACCATTCCTGCGGATCGACACGGCCATTGCCATTGGTATCGAGTGAAGTATCGCGATGCCCTAGCACCGTAATACCGGGGTAGCGTTTTTTGAAAATTTCGACTTGCGCCTTGAGCGTCGCCCATTGTTCCAGGCTGAACGCATCGGTGCCGACCATGCAAATGCCGATACCGTTAGCGTTATAGCCAGCGCAATGCGCGCCGGTTTCCAGCTCATAGCGTCCGCACTCAGCCACTCCGTTGACGCGGTTGACCAAGTGATAGCCGATATATTTAAGCCGGGGGCTGTGCTCGGGAAATAGCGACATATCGCGCTTGAAACCGCGCTGCTTGTGCCATAGGTCAATATCCCCCGCCGCGAACGGCTTGCCGTTCGGCGATGCGGAACAATGGATGATTAAAAATCTGATGTGCGCAGCAGCGCGGCGAATACTCATAAAGTTCCCCTTGAAAGAAGGGGCTAGTTTATGAATTTAAGGGGTTAGCGGGTATCCGAAGCGCTTCGGAAGAAGTGAATCTTGCGGCGGATGGAGCTCAAGGCTAGCCTTGAACTCCAAGTGAAATTAACGGGAAATAAACTCCATATCATTCGAATTAGGTAACCGCGCTTCTAATAACGAGAGTAACGCAGATATTTCTTCCGGGTTGATTTGCAACGTATTGCCCGGCTTGATGCTATCGACCAAATGAATAATGCCTTTAAGGGCGTTTTTGGTTTCGTAGAGGGAAAATTCATGGTCTTCGGTCATGCAATAGTGAGAGTGAGCCGTCTGTTTAGTTTCAGCGGGCGTATAGAGCGAGGGGAAATCGATAACGGTGCTCATACCGTACCTCCTTGATTACGGATAGAGCGGCGAATAATACCGGCATTACGATAAAAATGGATCGCTAAGTTATGCACCGTCCAGCCCTGCGCGTGCCATTCCGCAATTTCCTTCTCCTCGGCGGCGGCAATCGGACGCTGAGCGCGTACCGCCCGCGCCAATTCCTCGCGGTTTCGCTTATTGCTCTCTGCGTTGATATTGGCTCTAAAATTAAGCTGCTTGTTTTGCTGGGTCAAATGCTCGATATAGGCGTTGGTTTTTTCCTTGAAAGCCTCATGGCTGTACTGTTGCGAGGCCAGCAATTGTTTTTGCGAGTCCAGTAATTGGTCTTTTATCTCCATTAGCTTTTGCGCTTCAGTGTTGGGGGCGTTATAGCTGCCGGTTTTATGGATAGCAGGAAGGACTTCTGAGGTGAGCCATTTTTTAACCGTCTTGGCTTCGGGTTTGGTGCTTCGTAGGACCGATGACCATAATCCGGACTCGTTGATGATGATAATTCCACGTCCACCTGTAGCTGTTCCCAAACCGCCGATTTCGCGGTTTGACTTTTCATCATCATCTAGTTTTTCGCACATCTTGTGCGCATCGCTATATTCCAATATTTCAGCAACTTCTTTGGCGATAAACCAGGATGCGCCGTGCTCATCGGTAATGACGGTTAATTGATGGGATTGGAAGTGGAAGGTTTGTAATGCAGTATTCATGATATTTTTTCCTTTTGAAATTAAAGATGCCATCACCTGCGAGATTGGGTGATGGACTGACACAGGATCTCACTACCGCTCAAAAGGAAACGGCCCGCCCGAGGGCGGCCTGTGCCAGCCCATCATTACAAAAACGACAGGCATAAAAAAAGCGCATTGAAGGTGCGCTGGCACCTTTTGACTTCGGCGGGAGTGAGAGCCCGACACTCGCCCGATTTTTGTTGCGAGTGCTGGGTAAACTTTAGCCGCACCGTGCGCGGTTGTCAATTTTTTACATTTTTACTACTTAGCTTTAGACTTCACACATATCCAAACGCCTATATTAATTCTTTCTATGAAAATACCTTTATTCCTCTTGCTTCTGCCGCTTTGCATCTCTTTAAGCCATTCAAGGGAGGCTGGCGCGGATTCCATACCACCTATCCAAACAGATAGAGATTTAGGTCTATCAACGGGGAAAGGCCGTCAGGACGGCATTATTAACATTGAAAATGCACGTCATCTGGCCGGTAAATATTCCACTGGGTCTGCGAGATCATCTGTTAGACTCCAAAGGCGTCAAGTATTTCCCGCTAATGGTCCCTCTTTTAATCAACCGCATGAACGATTTATGCTGGATGGATTTGAATGGAGCATCCTTAGTGTTCATGCCTTTAGTCAGTTAGGGGCCTCTGACAATCCGCACTACCCAACTAATGGTGTATTCGTACTGGTTGAATTCGAAGCAACAAATACAACCAACAAAGCCGCATTTATTCATTCAAACTTGGTATTAACGGCTGATGGTCAGCAATATGAATCCTCTTCTTATCGCGTTTATGCCGAGCATCAAATGCACTATGCATACGGAGGCAGCGTGAACGTAGAGCCCGGAATCACTCATAAAACTTATTACGTATTCGATGCCAAGCAACGTTCAAACTATAAATTGATCATGAGAGGCTTCCACCGTGATGAGCGAGTCGAAAAAGAAATAAATTTCTAGTTCCCACGCGGCGCGTGGGAACTAGATTAACTTACTCGAATAAATCAATCTGCGGCGAAATCGCCACCGTATTACAAATCGTGGTCACGGTGCGCTCGGTGACGCCGTATTTGATCGCGATGTCACCTTGGCTGATCCGGTTGACGTAATAATCCTGCAAAATACGCTGGTTGCGTTGTTCGCGTATCGCCTTATCCGCCCTGGCGATCTTCAACACGCACTTGCCATACACCGCGCACAGCTTGCTAAACTCGGCCAACGTCAACCGGTCAAACAGCCGATGTCCTTCGACCGGTTCCGACGGCACATACACATGCGAGCCGGGATACAGCTCCAGCAACACCAGCGCCGTGCGCTGGTCGGTATTATCCGCAATCTCCCGCAGTTGGCGCGGGATCAATGCATCATCAAAATCAAACAGAGCGATAGACATAGCTTATACGGCAGCAGGCTTTACGCGGTTTTGCCATTTTTTCAGCGCCTCAATCACCCCGCCGGCTTGCCCGGTGGTTAGCCATTGCAGCGCCTCAACGCCGGTCAAGCGCTTAACATAGGCCGCCAAACTGGCTTCGGACGGATTACGGACAATGCCCTGGTTGTGCATGTCCAGCCACAAGGCGCGGATTTTCTGGGATTGCGCATCGCCGGCCAGCTTACGCGCCGACTTATCGTTGCTGTGCTTGACCTTGAAGCCGGATTTTTTCATGGTCTCGACCGCCTGGCACAACTGGCCGATCGACAGCGTCGAAGCCGAGTATTTGCCGTTTTTCAGGGTAGCGCCCTGCATCGGCAGCCAGATGCCGTAATAGAACTCGTCGCCCCAGCCTAGATCGGTTTTGCCGACTTGCAGCAGAGTATAGTAGTTTTTGCGATTGTCTATCTCAGAGCGCGGTGTGTAGTGTCTACGATTCATGTGATGGCCTCTTTGCTTTGCCCTGCCAGCCTTGCGGCGGGGCGGATTTTTGTTTAGGTTCCGGTTTGGGTGCCGCCGCTTTGTCGACCACCGCACCCACCGATTGCATCCCGTGTTGTACGCCGACCTGTCCCCGGTTGCGCTGCGCCTCGATCTGTCTGGCTTCCTCCGCCGCCAGATTTTTCTCGACCCGGCCGACCATGATCGACAGCAGATAACCGTTGGATTTCAGCGGCAGCACTAACGATGCGGGTTTATTGCTGACCAGCCGCATCATTTCCGCTTCCCAAGCCTGCGCGGGCATCGCGTAAACAATGCCGTTGCGGGTCAGTTGGCCAGACCGGATCATCGGCATCAGCTCCTCGGTCAGCGCCAGCCGCCGCGACATGCGCAGCGCCTGTTTAGTCGGCTTAAACAGCTCCAGGTAGCGAAACAGCGCACCGATCAGGCTAATCGGTAATTCTGACAACAGCGCCGCCCAACCATTGCCCGCCTGTAGCTCCAGGGATTGGATGATGTCGACGTCCTTGCCGCAGTACGGGCATGACACCGAACAGTTATTGGACATTACACCAGCCCCGCCCAGGCATCGCGTGTGCCGTGATAATCGTCGTTGCCGGTTACCTCGACACGCTGGGTTTTACCCCGGCCGTGTTTGGCGGCAATTTTGCGCAGCCGGTTGCGGTTGTATTGCGCTTTTGATACCCCCACGCCCCCGGACAAAAACAGCCTGACGCAGCCTGCATCCAATGGCGGCGCAGGCTCTGCTTTTTCCGATTGCGGCCAGCGCACCGTGGACAGGGGCTTAGTCGCAATCCAGGCAATAATGTCCGGTTCGCTGTATGCCAACGCGCGTCCGCGCCGACCCACGGGGCCAGGCATAGTAAAATCACTCATCGAGATCAGTTTGCACAGCGAGGGAGCGGAAATGCCCAACAGTTTTGCGATTTCCGGGCGGGTTATATTTTTTTGATTGATCATGCTCATACCCCCGCAATATCCAGCGCCAACTGGTCAAACTTGCCCTCAGTATTCCGCTCATAAATCCGCAAATAGGCTTTAGTGCCGACCACCTGCATGGAATCGCGCAGCGCCTGCATAGCCAACTGCCATTGCGCATCCTGAATATCGTATTGCAACAGCGTATAAATCCGGCCCAGGCTGATTTTGCCTTCCTGGTCGGTTTGGAAGGCGTGCTCAACCAACGCGATAATCTCCACCCGGCTGCCCTCAGCCCAGCGGTGAATACAGTCATCGACCAGCTTCTTAGCCGCTTGCAGGCGCTCATCGAATATCTTGATGTCCGCCTGAGACACCTTGATCTGATAGCGTCCGTCGAACGAGCACAGCGTGACGTTGCCCTTGATACCGCCCAGCTTGACCTGGTATTTTTCGGCGGACAATTCGGCAAACGCCTGTATTTCGCCGAAGGTATCCGCCTTAAACCCGCCCAGCAGCTCGCGCAAATCGGCGACCTTGCCGATAATCTCCATCACTAAATCATTGCGGAGTTTATCGATCTCGCTGACCAGTTGCAGCGGCACCAGATGGCCCAGACTGTTTTTTAGATAGCCGACAGGTATTTCGTGTTGTTCTGACATCATGTATTCCTCAGGTTAAAAAAATGTAGGTAGGGTTAACGTGCAGCCCGGCGATAGCCTTGCCCCGGCCAGCGGATGACTTTCGATGCTTCCGGCGCCCGCATCGGCTTATGCCAAACGATCTTTATCCCATCGACCACCGCCGCATAAGACCGGTACATCTGTCCGGCCTTGCTGCCCTGGCCGGTATAGGCCGACTCCAGCAGGCGCGTGGCCGCATTAGGCTGCACCTGGATGGATGGCGTTCGGCCCGGTTGCGCATTGATGATGACCAGCCCCAGAAAAGCGAGTTTGTTAACAACCCGCCGAACCTGTTCAACGGCTGCCGGATCGTGGTGTGTGCCGATGAGCTCATAGCTTTTCATCGTTATCTCCGGTAAAAACTATTTGATCCAGGCAAACTGCGGGGCCTGGAGTCCGATATAAAGACGTCGATGCGCCGCGAAACGTTTACCAAGACGCCTGAAAAACCGTTTATTGGCCGGCAGCTCAAGCTTTGGCCGGGCTTTGAACTTGGCTTTAATTAATGTCGCTCTGGTCATCTCAAGACTCCTTAATCAAATCGTAACTCACCTTAGGTAAGCCCAGCGTGGCCGCCATATTCAGCGATGCGGTCACCAGATTGTTGATCATCAACGGATACATCAGGCTGACCGATTCCCGCATGTTTTTGGTCGATTTAGAAAAAATCAGCCGCTCGCGGATGCCATCCAGCGCGTCTTTGTCCAATATCTCATCAACGGCCTTACCGATACGCTGGAATTTAAATGCCAGGTATTGATCCAACTGCGCATCCAAGGACGGCAGCTCGACCACCTCGCAGCGTTGCACCACTTCCCGTATCTCGGGCGCGCGTTCGCTGAGTTTTATTTTCAGCTCAGTCTGGCCGATCAACACAATAGACAGCAGCTTTTTAAAGCCGTCCTCCAGCTCGAAAAAGCGCTTCAGGTGCTTCAACGTGGCAATAGGCAGCCCGTGCGCCTCCTCAATAATCAGGCAGTGGTTGAATCCGGCCCGCTTGCTGTCTCTCAGAATGCGATGCAATTGGCGGCTCTTGGCTTCCATCGACATCCTGGGCTTCTCCTGCGGAGCCAAGGTCAGGATAATGCTGTCGGCAATCGCCGAAGCCTTTAGCGTTTTGCCGCGCACATCGTTGTCTTCCATGCCCAATACATACGGCTCGATTACAATCACCGGCGCTTCCTCGCGGGCAATGCGGTCGTTTAAATCGCGGCGCAAGGTGGTCTTGCCGGAACCGCTTTCCCCGATCACCGCGACAAAGCCGCCATGCCGGGCCGTGGTCCACAAATACTCGCGCACATAGCGGATGTCCGGCGAGGTAAACACATCCTCGGCATCGTTCACGTCTTCATTAAAAGGATCGCGAAATAACGCGAAATGTTTTCTTGCCGCTGGTGTTAGGGTTTGCTTGCGTAGTAACATATCAATACTCTCTGGGTTGGGGGTGACAAAGGCCGCGGACTCGGAATCCGCAACCGCTTCAAACATTGCCGCGTCAACGGCAATTTCTCGGTTGGCCAGCACTTCGGTAATCACGCCTTTCAGGTTATTTTTATCGAGGCTGGTCGGCCATTTCTCATGATTCAACAGCTGTGCTATCAAAGCGGGCGATACCATCAGATCGCGGGCCAGTTGCGCTTGGCTGATGCCGTTGCTTAGCAGTAGGTTTTTTAGCGCCAGCATGTTAGTGTCGAGACGCTGATTGCATGGGTAACGCTGTCGTCTTTGGTTGCATCTTCGAAATGCTATGAGCCAATGCGGCAGCGAGATGGTCGCCGATTAATATTGCCGACGTGTCAGCGGCATCCTGTTCATCCGGTGTTTGAAACTTAAGCACCTTGACTTCAAAGCTTTCTGTCTTTTTATCGAGGTCTTCGATGATGATTGTTTTTGCCATTGCCTTATCTCTTTGGTTGAGGTGGGGTTGTTGTTAGTTGTGTGTCAAAGCGATTAGCCCAGCATCGGTAATCCTCAAATGCTCGATGTCTCGTCCTTTATGTGTAGGAAACGGGGAAGTCATCATCACCGATTCGACTAACGATTCCCGTAATAGCCGACCTACTTCGCCCGGATTAACTGAGTTACGAGGCATCGGATTTGCTTTAATGTGCCGCAGCTCCGTTCTGGCGTGTTCCGATAGAGGTTTTATCTTTTCAGCCATGTTCTTATCTCTTTCGTATTGATTGGTTAGCGCATCGGTCGCGATTGATGCGCTTCACTCTGTTCAGCACATCCTACGTGCTACTAATCCCATTCATAGTCATCTTCCAAACACTCGTTTTCCTGTAATTTTTGTATATCGATTGAAATATTCCGTAAAGCTTTTTGCATTGCAGTAAACATCCTTAGCATTGCATCAACACTTTTGATTTCATGATTCAGCATGTATTGCTCAATTTTGTTTTTATCAATTTTGTCCATCGTTTTATCTTCGTTTAATGACGGTTAAACCACCTGTAATTTAGCCCGACCGGTCGCAGCTCTACCCGCCGCCAGATCAGCCAACATCGTTTCTAAATCCTCATCAGTCGCTCCTTCGGGAAACCGTGCCTGCACATCCGCAAGCAACTCCGGCTGATATTCGCTGCCCAGTCGCCCTTTTAGCCATACAGCTGACTGCACTATATTCTTGCGCAGCAACTCGACAGTCGGGGTCTGAATGCCCAGCGCCGTGCCGCGCTTAGCCATAAACGTCGGCAGTTCCTGCTTAGACGCCAACAGCGGATCAATCCGGCCATCAAACGGCGTGTAATGCTTGTTGTCGCGCTTCTTCTCGGTTGCGGCCAGCGTGTCGGTACCGGCGGACAGCTGATGAATACGCTTGCGGTTGGTGTCCGCAACCGTGTCCGGCTTGGCCTTGTGTTCCTGGCCGATCACCGCCGCGCTCTGCCTAAACCCCAGCGCAGTGGTATTATCTTCATACAGCGCAATATGCTGCTCCTGCCCATCCTCGCCCCAGATCACCGCCATCGCGGTATCGACCATAAACGGGTGCCAATGCACAAACACGTCGCTCTTTACGTACACGCCAGGGACGTGGTCGACTTTCCACGTCCGGTTTTTAAACGATACGGTTAAATCACCGCGTACCTGGCGCTTAATCGGCTCATCCGTTGCCAGACTCAGCAACACCTCGGCACTGGGGGTAATGCGCAACTGCTCGGCAGTAATGGTCAGCCACACCGCAAACCGGGTGCGTTTAGTCCTGCTGTGCTCCTTGGTCGCGTTCCACCAAAGCTGATAGGTTTCCGCCAGGGCATTAAGCTGATCGAAATCGGCTGGGCGTTTTTTCATAAAGCGCAATGCCTGCTCGAACGATGTTTCCACCAAATGGTTGCCCTTTTCCACACTGCCCTTGGCCCGTGGATTGCGCCGCTTGTTGACGATCAGCTCAATACCCATCCGTTGGCAGAACCGCCGCACCAAGCCGCCTGAAGTCGCGCCCGGATCGACCATCACAATCATTGGCGCACCGTGAAACGGATCATTGCCGGGCTTGGGGGCCATCGCCCAGGCTAAAAACCGCACGGTATGCTCGCCGCTCTCTGAGTGCGGGTAATAGCGGTAGCGGATCACCCCGCTGGCATGGTCGCTGACCACATAGCGGATCACCCGGAATTGCTCAATGGCCTTTAAATTTTGCGGCTTGTTTTTGTAATGCACAGCGTCGTCCAGCTCCACTAGCTCGCTGCCGCCGTCGGGCAGGTAATAAATCACGCACACAGAGCCATCGACCTGCCACACATGGTTAGGGTACAGCGATTGCAAATTAGTATGCGGTGTTGCCTGGCGCAGCTGCTCGGGATGCAGGTTATAGGTGCGCAAGCCGTGAGCAATCGCCGAATCGGACAGCGGCACCAGTTCACCCGTTGCCGTATCCAACGTCGCTGCGATAATTTCCCCGTTGTCTCTCAGCACTTGGATCGCCTCTTTTAGTGACGTTATCTTGCGGTTGTTTTTACGGTAGCCCTCCATGCAATAGGCCGAAATAATGTCAGCATCGGCTTGACTCAACGTAACCGTTCCGGCATCGGCCCGACGCTTGCGCGGCTTACTGACGGCGACTTGTTTCAGGTGCCTGAGTAGCGTGCCTCGGCTCGTGCTAAGCTGCTGACAAGCGCGTTGATAAATCGTTTCTTTCTCGCCGTGAGCTGCCGCCGCCACCGCGTCGGCAATGCCTACCAACTGCTGTATATAGGCGGGATGCATGGTTATTCGCCAGTGTCAGTATCGGCGACAGGTTGCGCCCTTTTCGTCGGTTTTACCTTAGCGGGGGCATCGTCAAAAAAATCATCAAAATCCTCTGCCGTATTGCACTGTGTCGCCATATACGCTTCAAATGCCTTGGCTTCAGCCCTGCCGGGTTCGTCTGCCGCCTGTTCAGGCTCCATAATCGGTTCAAAACCCATGTTTTCGGCGACACCGTAAGCGGCGGTAACAATCAGCCCAACCGACTGCCGTGCCGCCAGTTCGATATGCTTGGGCGGCTGGCCTTCAAATTCTTTATACAGCTTGATAATTTCGCTGTTTAGCGTGGCGGTAATCATCGATGTCAGACGCCGCGTATAATCTTGCAGGGCGGTCAATTGAACATGCCCCGGCATATACACTTCAGAGATTTCTGTGCGTTTGGCGGCTTCCAGCAAAACCAGTTTGTCCGTGGCTTGGTTGAGCAATTCGTTTTTATTTTTGACGATAAGGTCAAGATCCACCAGCGATGCTGTCGCTTTTGCCAGCTCATTGGCTGCCGCCTCTTTCTCGCGCTGGTGCTTGGCGGCGAGTTGTTGCATCAGGTCTAGGGCTTTGTCCAGGTCTTCGGCTTCTATTGCCAGGGCGATGATTTGGCGGTCATCGGCTGGTAATGTCTTGAGCGCGTTGTAGTCGCGTTGGCGAAAGCCGAGGCGTTCTGCTTGCTCGTATAAATCAGCGCCCAATAAATTGTGATTACCAATTAACTCCATTGTTCTGGTGTATGATTTACCCAGGAAAACTTTACAAAATTCTGGGAAATCTCCGACCTGTCGGAGATTTCCGTTTTCGTCTTTGTACGGCAACCCCTTGTATTGCTTGCCATCACGGATATTTATGGCCGTTTCTGCAATTAACTTATCTCCGACGGTCGTAAAAAAGTTAGCGGCCTCAATACGGCCCAGGGACTTGATTACATCAAAACTCTGCATAACTGCGGCATTGGCAAGCGACATCTGGTTACCGGCTTCAACCAGTTGCTGAACATTGGCCTCTTGCGTAGGTGTTAATGCATTATCGGGCGTGGTGGTATTGCTCATCATTACATCCTGTTAATACGTTGATTGAGTTCCGCCAATTGTTTTTCGGCGGCATTAAGTGAATTCAATATCAGTACCGCCTGCCTCGCCAATCGCTCGCTCGGCCTAATTCTGCCTGTGTCCTGAATGCGTTCGGCATACCCCACCTGTACCAGTGTATTGACATAGCGAGTAATGTCGGTGCCGCTAAAGCAGGTGGCTTCGATCAATTCTTTAGGGCTGAACCCGTGCGCGAAGTTGCGTAGCAGTACATCCAGCACCGCAAACACTTTGACCGCGCTTTTAATATCTTGCGTAGCCATGCTTAAGCCTTTGCCAATGTGGCCAGTTTGCGTGCCAGTATTTTGGTCAGCGCTTTAATGACCGGGGCGGAATCCTCGGCTTCAATGGTAAACGTGCCGTAAGAAGTAGCGATCTCAAAGCCCCGCTCCATGCTCGGTAGCTGTTTAGCGAGTGCGTATGCCAAATCATCTTTATTCATAGCCATTACTCCTCATCAAACGGCAGCTCTGGCTGCCTATATTTTTCAACATTGCCCTTGTGCCAAGCCATGCGCTCCAAGGCGGTTTGTAGTGCTGCCAAAGTTTCCTCGGCGTTGCTTTTATCCTCGTAAAATTTCATCAGGGCTCCGATCGCGTCATGGCTGGCGGATTGCAGTGCCTGAATGTCCTCCGGCCCGCCTTTGCGACCTTTGGGTATATCGATCACCAGCTTATTGCCGCTCATCGCCAACCAGCGGCTGACGTAATCAATGCCGCAGGCGTGTTCAAAGCCTTTTATCGATCGGGCCGGCATGCTGGCTTCCTGTATCCACTTATACAGCGTCCATTTGCTGGCTAAGCTCATCAGGTCAGCAACGGTGTCAACGGAACGGTTATGCTTGACCTTCGCGTATTCCAGGCATAAGTCCATCGCGTCCCGTAAATCGCGGGGTTGCGTCCGTTTCCAATTTCGCTGGCTCATTGGGGATAGCACTCCTGAGCGGCTTCCAAACAAAAACCAATCTTGCATATATCGCGACGGCGTTGCACAATGCGAAAATAACCCCGACTTAAATCAACTTGGGGAAACACGATGAATCCGATCATTCTTGCCGCCATACAGCACGAAATTGAAAAAGCCCAGCAGCCATTGCTCGATAGAATCGACGAACTGGAGCGGGTACAGGAAAGCGACTCAGGCTATATCTGGAAGCTAAATGCACTGGTCGGTGTACTAATGCAGGCTTTTCCGGCTGAGCATGCAGAGATGGCGATTCGTGAGCTACAGGAGTGGCTTGATGATTACTCGAAGGGTGAACCCAAGGGATTTCGTGAGATGGATGTTGTGTCATGGCAAAAACGTCTTGCACAACTCGCAAAGCCTCCCGGTGACTCGTGATCCGGCGTCCATTTTTGCGCGTGCCCTCTTGAACCATGCGCTCTACCATATCCATAACATCAGGGCTGGCTTTAGCGTTATTGCCAATAACGGCATCGTCAGGCGAAAAGCCTAAGGCATTATGCGCTGTGCTCATTTCGCCACCCGTTTTAGGTAGTGGTCGTGCCAGTTGATAGTATCCGGTAGCGCGGCTCTTGGCGGCTGTTGGGGTAGATTCTGGATTTTGCGCCGGGCGGCCAATTGCTTGGCTTGGGCAGTTTGTAATGGGGTTGCGCTGGGTTGGGGCATGTTGATTACTCCTTAATCTGGTCTAATTCGCGAGCTACAAATTGCTGCGCGGCAAGTAGGGCGCTCAGCCAGTCCACCTGGTCATCGATGGCGTTGGGCAAGAGCGATCTGAGTTGTTCAAGCTGCGGCGAAAAATACTGAGAACGCTCGCAGTATTGATCGGCGTAAGCGAGCGCCAAGCTACTGATTAGGCCGCGCAATACACGGAGATTGGCTTTTAACAGCGGTTTATCTGCTTTACGGTTGATCAGGTCGTTGATGTCGCTGGCGATAATCTCCAGAAATCGGACATGCATTACTTTGGGCAGGCTTGGGGTGTTGTGTTGTTGGGGCATGGCTAAATCCTCGGTAAATTAACTTTTAAAAAATGAGAGAGCTTTATGAATGCCAATGAACAAATCGCGAACATAGCCGAACAACTGCTTGCCGAAATGTCGCGAATTTCGCTGGCGCAGGCGGTGCAAAGCAGTGCGTATACGGCGTTAGCGCACCATCTGGCCGCGCAAGACTACGTAAACCTTGAAGCCCTGGCAAAAGACCTGGATCAGCTGGGCAGCTCGCACCCTGACGAAGGCTGGCAATCTGGTCACGCAGAGCTTGCAGGCGCTTTGCGTTTACTAAATAAGTAGGCATCAATGCATCGGAGATAGCTTTCGCATCCACTGGGGAAAGCTGCGTGTTTTTTAGGGATTGATCGGTAGTGCTCATAGGGGTGTCCTCAGTAGTTTTATTTAGGTAAAGTGACGTAAGTAGGGATACGTATTAAGCGGCGGCTTGGTCGGGGTGCGGTTTAATGCCCAGGGCCACGGCTATATCGTGGCCTTTGCCGTAACGGCCTTTGACTTGGCCGTTTAGGACTAGGGAGACCTCGCGCGGCTTATAGCCGTTGGATCGCGCCCAGCCGGAAATGGTGAGGCCCTTGGCCAGAAAGTCGGCTTTGACCTCGTCGGGTGTTTTTTGTGTTTGTGTTGTCATGACTCGCTCCGGTTAAAGTTGGTCAGCGTTTGGTTTGTGTTCGTGTTGTGTTAATTATGAGAACTTAAGTTATCTATGTCAAATATTGATGAGAACTTTTTATCGCATTCTGCTGAACGCTTAAAAACCGCACGGAAAGATCTTGGCTTAAATCAGGCCGAGGCCGCCGAGTTATGTGGTGTTAGCAGGGAAATGTGGGGTAAATACGAGAGAGGAATAGCAGTTCCAGGAGGAGAAGTTTTGTTCGCATTTGCCGCAGCCGGTGCCGACGTGCAATACATCCTGACTGGTATCTCTTCAGGAACCTTGCCCGGGGCACGGGTGCTCAGACCCGACCAAGCCGCGCTACTGGATAACGTCGAGCATTGCGCCAAGGAGGATCAGGAGGCCATCAAACGCATGGCCTTTATAGCCGCTAAAGCGGACAACAAGGATGAGACGCAACAAGGGAGGAAAAAAAGGGCTTAAAACGCCCCACTAAGCAACTTAACTTAAGCGTTTAACTAGCGCACTTGTTAATTCAATAGTGGTCATTGCCGCCAAACCCAAACCGAGAGAATGATAATGAACGAACAAACGCAAATTGAACTATTGAAATTGGCGGCGCAGACGGCCGCTGATCTGGCGCATAACAAGAGTGCGATGTTGGGCGATCTTACCTACAAAGCTAAGGCCGCCTGCGTTAACAAGGAGACCTCGGATTATGAAATGCTGGTGAATTATTTGTATCAGCTTTTCAAGAGGCTAATCGAACCGGTTGCTTAATAGGCAGCGTCGGGTACTGATGTCAGCGCGGGCATGAAATGCCAGCAGCAATACATCCTCATCCGGCCGACATTGTTTTTCGGCAAAGAAATCATCCATCAATTGGTTGATTCGTGTAGCCAGTTCGAGTTTGTCTTGTGGGGTGAGTGTGTTCATGGTGTCTCCTAAAGAAAATATGTATCGTTGTATCGTATGCATCCCGCAACGCTCCAGCGTTGGCTGGGCGGGACGGGGTTTGCAACCCCGTCCCAAACGTTTCAACTATTGCATAAAACGGTGTGTTTGTTGTGATAGACGCCGGTTTGTGTGCCTATTTCGCGTTAGGGGCTTGCGCTTTAATTTTCGGTAAGGCGTTTAAATATTTGAAGCGCATCTACAGCTATTCTGCCGTTCTTTTGCCATTGAGCCGCTTTTTGCTCAAGCCACAAATAGCAGAGCTGGTCAATTTCTTCCAAGTTATTATTTGCCTTATTTGCTCTTTTAATAAATTCTTCTGGAGACATTGTTAAGCCTAACAGTTAGTTGCAGGCGACCCGCCGACGCGAGCGCTGTTTAAAATATGTGCGTTTCAAAGTTCATCTTGCTGTTAAGGTCTTTCCTCAGGCGGTCGCCTGAACATGGCGTTATACAATTGCGTAAATAGTAAAAAACCAAGCCGCTAAAGTCACTACCAGAGCGATCCAGTGGAATTTATGACGTTCTCTATCATAATCGTCCAGCGGATAATTTAACTCTGCGTCGCCGGTTCTTATCCAGTTGATGATTCTATTCATAGTTCTGCCTGTGCGTATTGGGTATAACTCTCTGGTCAACGGGACGCGCCTAAAGTTCAGCGCGTTGTTCGGTTTCATTCATGCGCGCCCTTTACCAGGGCGTTATGCGCCGACACGTATTGCCGCCAGAAAGTAATTGCTCTCCAGCAGCGATAATGGCGTCTTTGGTAATACGATGGCTATTGGTGATTAACTGCGGGGTGAGTTCCTGGAGGATGTAAAGCGCTTGGCTAATCGCTAAGCCCTCCAGTTGGGCAGCCAGCGCCAGAGCTTTTTCATGAGCGACTTGTTCTGAAACGTATGGGATAGTCATGGTGTCTCCTGGGTTGGTTGGGTCTAAGTAAAACCGCGTACAGCTGCAAATCAACCTCAACGCTTGTATCGCATCGTTAATTGATTAAACGCCCCGTCTGCGCGTTTATAAATGGTCGGAACCCTTATTTGCGTTGGTTGCTCAGGTTGTATTTTGCTATAGTGTCACACGTCCCCCGCTAAAATCCCCTTCCGAACGACTTCGGATGCCCCCGTTCATTCATGGCCGCTACACTGAGCGCCATGAAAAAAAATAACCTCATCCAAATTTTTAAGCCCGGCACGCACACTACGATGAGTGGTGATGCGCTGACGTTTTCCGAAGCCGATGTTGTTGCGACCGCAACGGCCTATGACCCAGCGCTGAAAGATGCGCCGTTGGTGGTCGGTCATCCCCAGACCGATAGCCCCGCATTTGGCTGGGTAGCCTCGTTGGCGTTTGCCGACGGCATTTTGTCGGCGATCCCCAAAGATGTCTATCCGGCCTTCGGGCAAATGGTCAACGATAAGTTGTTCCCAAAAATCTCCGCCGCTTTTTACCATCCCGATAGTCCTAACAACCCCGTCCCCGGCGTGTATTACCTGCGTCATGTGGGCTTTCTGGGTGCGCACCCGCCTGCCGTACAAGGGCTGGCTGCGCCGGAATTTGCAGATGGCGGCGATGCAATCATTATCGAATTCGGCGAATCCGAAACAACCGGCAGCGCAGCGCAGGCCGATACCGCTACCCCCTCAAACCCTGGAGCCACTATGACCCCCGAAGAAATCGCCGCTAAACAGGCGGAACTAGATAAAAAGCAGCAAGACATTGCTGCACAACAAGAGCAGCTGACGGCCAAAGAAGCCGAGTTCGGCCAGCGCGAAGCCAAGCTTGCGCAAATCGAGTTTGCTACAAAATTGAGCGCCACGAGCGCCTTTGTAGAATCACTGATCACCGAAGGCAAGATATTGCCGCGCGATAAAGACGGCTTGGTGGCTTTTATGGCCGCTGAAAAACCGGCCGATGTGATCGAGTTCGGCGAGGGCGACGCTAAAACTAAAATCAACGGACTGGACTGGTTCCGGAAAGAGTTTTTAGCCAAGCTGCCTAAACAAGTGGAATTCGGCGAGATTGCCGGTCATGACAAGCAAGCCCAGGCGGTCAGCGATAAAGCGATTGCGCAACGGGCCGTCGCTTATCAAGCCAAGCAACTTGAATTCGGCATCCATATCAGCACGGCTGATGCGGTCGATGCCGTTACTGCCAATGTGGACAAGGTGAAGTCATGAGAGAAGGCGAATCTATCAATTATGCACTGGGGGCAGATACTGATCCGTATCAGCTGATTAAATTCGGAGCAGCGGACGGGGTTGTTGTTCCAGCCGCCGGCCCAACTGATTTGATTATCGGCGGTAATGGCAATATCGGCGGCGTATTGGGCGATCGTGCCGACATTATTGTTGACGATTGTGTCGAGGTGCGTTTAGGCGGCACGGTGACGCGCGGCGACAAATTGACTTCCGATGCTAACGGGCTGGCGGTTACGGCGGCTCCGGCGGCGGGTGTTAATACGCATATTGCTGGGTACGCAACCGTATCCGGCGTTTTAAACGATGTCATCTGGATGCGCATCGCACCCAGTGTTATGCAAGGTTAAGGACATATCATGGCTACTAATTATCCCTTTGAAGTACAACCGCGGCTTAGTCAGATCGCGCTGGCCACATCCCCCACCGGGATGATTGCCGATCAGGTTTGCCCTCGGGTTCCCGTTCCGGCCGAATTGTTTATGTACACGCAGCTGGATTCGGATGTGCTGTTTACCGAGGTTGATACCCATATCGGCCGTAAATCGGCAGCGAATCAGGTGGAATTCGGTGCACATGATGTACCGGCGAGAACAAAAGACTGGGGCTTGGAGGATTTTATCCCGCAAAAAGATATTGATGTTGCGCGGGCGGCCGGTGCGAACTTCGATCCGCTCAGCATCGCAACAACAGGCTTGTCAATCTTGATCTCTCTTGGCCGTGAGCGCCGTGTAAGCAATCTGTATCAGGATTTAAACAGCTATGAGGCGGGATTGCGGACGACGTTAAGCGGCACCGACCAATGGTCTGATCATACTAATTCTACGCCCATTACGCAGATTTTGGAGGTGCTGGACAGCATGATCGTCAGGCCCAATGTGGCGGTTTTTAACAAGCGTGTGTGGCGGTTTTTACGCATGCATCCTGAAGCGGTGGCGATGGCCTTAAACCGTACCAGTGGTGCAGGCGGAATGGCCGCTAAAGGCGTATTGACCAAACAAGCGGTCGCCGATCTGCTGGAACTGGATGAAATCCATGTCGGCGAGACCTTTGCCAATGCTGCTAAAAAAGGCCAAGCCGCCAGTAAAGTCCCATTGTGGGGTAATCATGCGTCGTTTTTGCGCGTTTCACGGAATGTACAGTCTGTGCAAGGTTTCGTTGAGCCGTTTTTTGCCTTGACTGCGGAATTCGGCAATCGCCAAACCAGTACGCGGCAGGAATCCGGTACAGGCGTCAAGGGCGGTCAAGTCGTTAAAGTCGTCGAGCAATTGGACGAGTTGATTATCGCTAAAGAGGCGGGCTATCACTTCCATAATGCGGTGGCGTCATGAGCACCCAAATAGCGGGTTGGGTGGCGCTGGATAATATATGCCATGACGGCGTTAATTATGAGCCCGGTGATGAGTTGGATGCTGAAGATTTTACCGAACAGCAGCTTGAGCAGCTTCTAGCGGCCGGGGTTATTGTTGCGGGTATGGTAGGCGTTGATAAAACCGATAGCGGTAACGAACCTGATGCCGGTGACAAAGTCGATACCGGTAACGAACCTGATGCAGGTGACAAAGCCGATACCGGTAACGAACTTGATGCCGGTGACAATTCCACAGCAAAAGCCAGAAAGAAATAATTGCGCTGGACGGGGCAAGATGTCCCGTCCGAAATATTTTCTTCATAAGGTGCGCAGTGCGCACCTTATGCAACCGGACATCAAACAATGCCCTATTGCTCATATGCAGATTTAAAGAAGGCATTCGGTGACGCTGAGCTAATTCAGCTCACCGACCGTCAAAACGCCGGCGTGGTCGATGACGCCGTATTGGATGCGGCTATTGATGCCGCCGATGCCGAGATTAATCAACGCTTACGCGCTAAGGGTTGGACAGTGCCTCTTGCAACATCATCAACCGATCTGACACGCATTGCCGCTAACATCACGCGTTTTTTGCTGCACGTCGATGTAGCGCCGGAACCGGTTAAAGAAGCATTCGAGCGGGAGATTAAAAAGCTCGATAACTATGTCAAAGGGTTGGTCGATCTTGACTTAGGTAGTCCCGCTACGACTGCTGCAAGTGGTGTGGGCGATGTTGAATTTACTAAAACCAGCGCTGACCGGGTATTTACCCGTGAGAGACTGGCAGATTTTTAGGAGCAAACATGACACATCCCGATTATGACATTAAGGCCGAGCGGCGCAAAACGGTCGTCAAGATGCTTGACGCGGCAAATGCGCCGCAGACAGGGGGGCTTGTTGCTGTCGGTGCCGGAGGACGCACGATTCAGTCAGTCGTAAGCGGCACCGGCGTTGTGACGGCGACAGTTGAGGTATACGGCTCAAACAATTCATTTTCTAGCGGCGGCGCGCTACTGCTTACGATGGCTCTGTCCGGCACGACAACTGACAGCGCGGGCGACTACATTAGCGCCGAGTGGCCTTACATGTATGTCAAATTGACGGCTATTTCCGGTACGTCGGCGGCGGTCACTGTAACGTTAGGGGCGTAGGATGGGTATCACTATATTGACGAGCGCGAGCGGTCGCCAGGCCAATAGTCGTCTGGTGTTTGATAAGGCTGACTCATTTAGCCCTGTTTTTGAAAAGGTCGGCGCCGGGGCGTTGAATGTAAAAGCAGATACTTGGATCGCCGTAGGCAGTGCCCTGGTATCTATCACTATAGATACCGCTGTTCTTATGCCAACGCTGACCTCTGGCGTCGATTACGCAGTCTATGCCTGCTCGGATGGCAGCATCAGAGCGGACTCCTCGTTTACCTACCCTGCTGGATACTCAGCATCAAATAGTCGTTTGATCGGCGGCTTCCACTACGGACTGGTTGCGACCGGTGAAACGGTAGCGGGTGGCTCCTTCGCAACAACCGGCCCCGGCATGATTTGGACTCAATCAGATGTTGACAAGCTTGCAGGCATCAACCACTACTCAATATGGGACTTAAGGTTTAGACCTAAATGTCCGTCGCCAAAGGGTATGGCGTTTGTCAATGACATATGGGTGGATGTATATCTATGTTCGACCGATACAGCCGCAAATGGCACTAGCAAATCCGGCACAAACATAGCGTCAGGTACAGTTTTGCCCAAAATCCCTATCGCGTTCGGCGGCAACGGAACGTTAAATTATACGAACATGACATGGTGGGCGGCTAATGAGCTGGCTCGCGCGGCCGGGAAACGCTTATTACGAGAAAGCGAGTTTGTTGATGCGGCGTTTGGAGTGACTGAAAATCAATCAATCGATGCGACAGCTTCGACATATCCGCTGACGCAGCGAAACCCTGGCTACACGAGTAAATACGGGATTGAGCAGGCGACGGGCCACCATTGGATATGGGGTAGCGACACCGGCACTCAGGCGTCCGGATTTGCGTGGGGGAGTGTCAATGGCGGGCGCGGACAGATGTACCATAATACCAATACGAGAGTCTTGTTAGGCGGCGCGCGTACGAGCGGCTCGAGCTCTGGCTCTCGCGCTTCCTACTGGGGCTTCTATCCGTGGTACTCGGACTGGTCCTTCGGCTTGCGCGCTGCCAGTGACCACTTGCAACTTGATTGAGCGAGCGGAAGCGAGTGATGGATTTTTTAAGCGACGAATTTGCCAGTCAACGGCAACTGGCGATTATTGAGCGGTTTGAAGGGTTTATAAATTATATCTATCCGATAGCGCTTAATATTCGCCGATCGCACCACGTCATTCGGGATCGATTGATTGGTGCAATGTTTGATCAGGTTAGCTTTTTACAGCAGGCAGGAAAATCAGCGCAAATATCAAAGCTGTATCTTGCCGATGCCGGATTGGCACACCTGAGATTTTTACTGCGTTTCCTTGCTAACGAAAACAGGCGGCTCATCAGCCGGCATCAGCACGAGGTGGCATCGATTCACCTCGCTGAAACCGGGAAAATGCTTGGCGCATGGATAAAAAGCAAGGCAGTAAAGGGATGATTAAGATAAAAGCGGCACGCGTACGAACGGCTCGAACTCTGGATCTCGCGCTTCCAACTGGAACAACTATCCGTGGAACTCGAACTGGAACATCGGCTTGCGGGCTGCCAGTGACGACGATTATCTTCCGCGCCGACCGGTTAAGGCCGCCGGCGCCGATCACGCTGTTTTGTGGTCAGCTTCATCATCCTGCTTCGGCAAATACATTACGAGGTCAAGAGATCGTCGAGTAGGAACTTTCGAAAGACGAACTTGCAACTTATGGGTAAAAAATACAAAAATCTAATCGCGGAAATCGCCAGTATGCCGAATCTGTATCGAGCTTATCAAAAGGCGGCAAAAGGCAAGCGATATAGCGCCGGGCATTTGCAGTTTAAGCAACACTTGGCGGCAAATCTCCGTATGCTTTCAGATGCGCTACGGACTGGTAGTTACAGGCCGTCACCGCCAAACATATTCTTTGTTAATGAACCTAAGCGCCGAGAGATTTCCGCGTTGCCTTTTGCGGATCGAGTGGCTCAGCATGCCTTATGTAATGTGATAGAGCCTATTTTCGATCGGACGTTCTTGCCTAACAATTACGCATGTAGAGCGGGAAAAGGGACGCATGCTGCGGTAATTGAGGCGCAAGCTATTATGCGTCGGGGCCTTACTCACTGGTTAAAGCTGGATTATTCAAAATATTTTGCCAACATTGATCGCGCCGTCTTGCATGGCGAGATCAGGAGAAAGATAAGCTGCCAAAGTACATTGGCGCTTATTGCTGCATTTCTTCCCGCCGCTGGCTGCGGCCTACCGATCGGAAATCTGACCAGTCAGCTTTTTGCTAATGTTTATGGGCATATCCTTGACCGCTATCTTACTCATACGCTCCATATTAAGCATTGGCTGCGCTACATGGATGACACGGTGATTTTTTCGCATAGCCCCGAGGCGCTGGCGGTATTGCAATTCGGGCTTAAGTGGTTTTCAGAGGCTAACATGGGTCTGACGTTTTCAAAGTGGAGTATCGGGCATGTGTCGCATGGGCTGGATTGGCTGGGTTACCGTATTTGGCCGACGCATAAGCTAATCCGTCGCAGATCAGTAATTGCCGCTAAACGAAAAATTAAAAAATACCGCGCATCTAATAACGATGCTGCGCTTAACAAATTCATCGCATCATGGCGCGGTCACGCAAATTGGGCGAATTCATATAATCTTCTGAACAGGCTTGGGGTCTAGTATGAACGATTTATTTAGTCCGGATACCGGCGAGCATATCATTACAGAGAGCCCACAACCGTGGATGGGCAGGGCGGGAACTCCGCCACCGGAATATGATCGAGCTATTTCAGGTTGTTTTTGGCGGGATGGTGCGTGGGTCATTATAGATGCTGTCGCATTACTCCAGGCGGGGGTAGTTCCTGGATCGATCACTATGCGACAGGCTCGGTTGGTATTGCTCCAGGCGGGGTTGCTGAACGTGGTATCCGATGCAGTGTCCACTATGCCACAAGCAGCCCAGATCGAGTGGGAATACGCAGTAGTATTGCTGCGCGACAACGCGCTTGTCTTGCAGGTTGCGGACGAAATGGGCTGGTCGGCCGACCAGTTGGATGCGTTATTTTTGTCTGCCGCCGCGCTTTAGCCGCTTCTGTCATCCTATCGCTGTAGGGCGCGGATAAGTCCGCTCCTACATTATTCTGTCTTCCGAACTGCTTCGGATACCCAGCCCCCCTATGCTGCCATACACTAGCAGCATGAAATTTTATAATAATCTCAATAAATATTACTTAAGCAGCGACGCTATGCGCCTCTGCGGAGCGCTGCCCTATGCTCGGTAATTTTCTCTCTGCATCCGGGCTGATTATTCAGCGTCTGGTTGATGAGCAGGTTGCCGCCGCGAATAAAATCCGCCCTGCGCCGTCTCCTGCGTGGGTAACTAAAAATGCCCTGGACGGCTCGGTCAATGTGATTTTTTTTGACGATGTGCCCGACCTTACTCCAGGCGGCCAGTCTCAGCGCGGCAAGGTTCAAAGCAGCGAGCAATTTTGGCTGATCATCGTCTCCGCAAAAAATGTCGCCGATGCCGGTAATGCGGCTAGACAGGATGCCGGGCTGATTCTTCTGAACGCGTTGGTTGCGTTGCAAGGATTCCTATTATCGCCGGATCACAGCGAGTTGCACCGGCAAAAAGCCCCCTACCGCGCTACGGACGATAACGGGTTTGCACATCTTCCAGCGCTGTTTTCAACGAAAGTCATCACTACCGGCAGCGCCTTGCCGCTGTGAAATTCAACAATCCATTAATCATCAGGAGTGGCCCAATGGCTGAACTACCCGGAAAAACCGAAAAACCTGCGACCACCCTTGAGGTGACGCTGTTAATGCCACATACGCATGGCGGCCAGCCCTGCAAGCAGGGCGACAAGATCAACGTAACTGAGGCGCAAGCTAACTGGTTGCGCAACCGTGGCGTTGTAACGCCTAAATCAGCTGGAGTTAAATAATTATGACTGAAGTAACTGGCGCACTACAGATCAAGGGCACCGTCTATATCAACACTAAAATCAATGGCGTATTCCAGGGATTAAAACAAGTGCCGGGGGTGATCGATTTTAATGTCACGCCTAAAGCAAAAGTGATTACGCAAATCTCGAAGGATCGGGCAACCGAGGGACAGGTAACCGCTGTGGCATCAACGCAGGAACCGGCAGAGCTAAAGCTGAAATTCTCGGCATTTAACTCAAAAATGATGGCAATAGCTATGATGGGCGAATCGTCGGTATTAAGCGGCGGTGCGCATACGGTGACTAATGAGGTTGTCATTGCGAAACTGGATTGTTTTGTAAAATTGGCTAACCGCAATATTACCGCCGGATCCGTGGTGGTAACTGATACGGCTACTGATTTGGTGACTTATGTTGAAGGCACGGACTATACCGTAAATTACGCGCTAGGTATGATTCAGCCGCTGTCAACAGGGTCTATGACCAACGCGGAGTCATTGCATGTTGATTATGCCAATGCGGCTTATTCAGGGTTTGCAACCGTCGCAGCCACCACGACAGAGGTTGTCGCTTATATCCTGATCGACGGGGTTAATAAGGCGGACAGCGAAAACGTTGAAATCGAAATTGATGAGGCGCATCTGACGCCCAGTTCAGCGGTTGATTTTATGTCGGATAAATTCTCCGAGTTGGATTTGTCGGGGTTTATGGTGACACAACCGGGCAGCAATAATCCTTATCGCATTAAGAAGTGGCAGTCTGCGTAATTTGTAGAGCGCGCCGTACGAACGTTTAACGTCATACCGGCAGGGATTGCCGGTATCCAGGTTACAAGGATGTAAGCATGTATATCAGGTTTTTTCATGGCTGACACTTCACTCGTTGCTAAGATCATACTAAGGCTGCAAGACGAAGCCAGCCGTGGGATAGATACCGCTCGTCAACGCATCGGCGGTATTGGCCAAGAGATCGATCGCGTTAAGACGTTGATGATCGGGCTATTCAGTTTTGTCGCTATCAAAGAAGGGCTGGAAAATTTAGTCGGCCTATCTGACAAATTCGCCAATTTAACGGCGCGCATCAAACTCGCCACCTCATCTGAGCAGGAGTTCAACACCGCTCAGGGCGAACTATTCAATATTGCTCAGCGCACACGTTCAGCGCTCGATACTGTTATTGCTCTGTACACAAAACTACAGATCGGCATAAAAAATCTTGGCGGCACTCAAAAGCAAGCATTCGACGCAACAGAAGCGGTTACCCAGGCCTTTAAAATATCCGGCGCTACGGCTGCCGAATCAGCGGGCGGTATTCAGCAGTTTACCCAGTCGATAGCCAGTGGCGTATTTCGTGGTGAGGAATTTAACTCGGTTATGGAAAATGGCACGAGGCTCGCGCAAGCACTGGCCGACGGTTTGGGTGTGCCTATTGCTGCCTTGCGCAAAATGGCTGAGGCAGGCGAGCTGACTTCAGAGCGGGTGATTAATGCGCTACTGTCGCAAAAAGACAAGTTGGCGGCTGAATATGCCACATTGCCGCAGACGGTTTCCGGTGCCTGGCAGCAGCTGGAAAATCAGTTTTTAAAATATATCGGTCAATCAAAAAATGCTTCGGAAGCCACTCGCGGCATTGCCGACAGTATTGCGTTTGTCACTAAGCATTTAGATGGCTTGATCGATCTTGGTGTAAATGCGGGCGAAGTGCTGTTGACTGTATTCGGAGCGAACAAGCTCCAGGCCTTGATCACTTACACGGAGGCGATGTTCGCGGCCAGGGCTGCAACTATAGCAACGACTACGGCTGCTGCAGAAGCAGCAGCTGCGACCGCAGCACAAGCACAAGCCAATGTGGCTGCGGCTGAGGCCCAGGTAGCGGAGGCGGCAGCAACGCAGGCGGCAATTCTCGTAGCACGAGAGGCTGTTGTTGTCAGACTGGCCGCTATTAATGCGCAAATAGCACAGACAGAGGCGACTATAGCTGCAACCGCTATGGCGGCGGAAGGGACCGCTGCGCACTATATTCATGCAGAAGCCGTTCGAAAATTAACGCTGGCTGAGCAGCATAGAGCTATCGTGTTAACTGAGCTAGCGACATTAGGTGCTCAGCAAGCGCGGGTTGCGGCCACGGCAACTGCGGCTACTATCGCTCAGGCAACTGCAACGGAAGAGCTGGCGGCTGCACAAGCGACGGCAGCAGCTGGAACCGCCGCCGCAACATCAAGGATGTCGGCGTTTGCTATTGCAGCAGGTGCTGGTCGTGTGGCGATGGCTGGATTGATAGCTTGGGAGGTGGGTTCTTGGGCGGAGCGGAATTTTAGTTGGGTAAAATCGCTGGGTGGTTATATTGCGGGTGTGACGGCTATGTGGTGGGAGTTGGTTACAGCTATGTCTCATTCTTTGTCAATTGAAGGATGGGGAAAGGCTGCCGTTGAAATAGCTCAGTTAAAAAATCATTTTTTTGAAACTAAGGAGGCTGTAGACAGCATAAATAAAACGCCGGTACCGACTATTTTTGACAAGCTAAAAACATCAGCCGGGAGAATGGCCGAAGGCGTCGATGCGGCATTGACTAAAGCCCGTGGTGCGGCGACTACTCACGCCGAGGCAATGGTTAAGCCGTATGATGCCGCAGCCAAGGCCATTACCGCGGCATTCGACGCGCAAAGCGCTCAGATTGACGTTGCTCTAAAAGAGCGCCTTTATGCGGTCGACTACAATGCAACCAGCGAAAAACAAAAAATAGCCGAAACCACTCAGGCGGTCATTGCCTCCGAGTTTGAAAAAACTGCCGCGGCCCTGAATACCAAAATCCAGCTGGATCAAACCTGGAATGAAACCTATGGTCGCGCGATCGAGTTAGCACGCCAGGCGGGTGGTGATATTTCGGCACTGGAACAGCAAGGCGCTGAGGCGCGCATCGGCAGCCTGCAAACGGTGGTCAACGCTTATCAGTCCTCGGTTGATAGCATGATCGACGAGGAGCATCGTCTATTAGATGCCGTCCGCCATACCGCTGAAGAACGCGAAAACCTGTCTCGCAGCGTTGAGGATAAAGTCCGCGCCTTGCAGCAAAAAGGCATGGGCGATGTGCAGGCTTATGCCGACCAGCAAAAACAGATCGACGAAAAACAGGCGGCGGCCAAAAAAGCTATTCTGGAGGGTAATTTTACCGACGCTAAGAAATACGCCGATGAGGCAATACGTCTGGCCGAGAGCACGGCTCATGCGGTCGATAATGTGTCTAAAGACGCACAAGGCAAAACCCAGCGTAAAGAGGCGATTAGCGAAAATACTGCTATTGCTAAATCCATTGAGCAGATCAAGGAGTCGGCGGCGCTGGCCGATAGTGCGCTGTCAGGACTGGGCAATGCTCAGTTGGTGCAAGCAAAGAGCGTCGCAGCATCGCTGGCTGGTGCTACGTCTGGGCTGGCCGAATTCAAGGGCGAACTGGACAGAACGATTGCCGATGTAAACAGCAAGGCCCAGGTAAAGTTATCACTCGACGCGTCCGCCGCGAAAGATGAAATGGACAAACTGGCCGCACTGACGGCAGCTAAAGAATTGACGGTCAAAATCAAGGCCGATCCGCTTAATGCGGATAAAGAAATCGCCGATTTACAAGCCAAGCTGTCCACCGCTAAAATCACTGTTCCGGCTGTGGTCGCGTTCGACAAGATGCGCGACGAAGAGCTGGCAAAAATTCAGGAAGAATTGCGCAAATCGATCGCGTTTTTAACGGCGGTTCCGGTTGGCGTGGATACAACGGAAGCGGTCGCCTCGTTAGAGGCGATGAAGGCCGATATTGACGCTAAATTATCCTCTCCCACCTCTGCTGCTCATACCGTCAATCCGGACTTTGATGCGGTTTTTAAAAGTATTAATGAGATTAAGCAGAACACCTTCAGCACCCATACCGTTTATATTAATAAGGTAGAAAACAATGCGACCGGCGGGCTGATCCAGCACCTTGCCACCGGCGGCCGAGTGGCCGCGCAAACCTTCCGTCGCGTAATTGGAGCTATCACCGGCCCCGGTACCGGCACCTCCGATGATGTACCGGTCATGGCCAGCAATGGCGAGTATGTCGTTAAGACCGACGCGGTACAACATTACGGCGTTAATTTCATGAATGCGCTGAACAACAAGCAGTTGCCCGTTGCGCCTGGCTATTCCATCGGAGGGCCAATCGGCGAAGCACACGCCCCCGTAGGGGCGACCGGCCGGTCGCCCGAACCCCAGCGCGATGTCGTTGATTTGAATTTCAACTTTTCCGGCAAAACGGTAACGCTGCAAGGCTCCCGCAGCGCGGCGCGTGATTTGGCCGTTGAGTTACGCTCATTAGCCAGGGCTGGATAATGGCGGAATCAGCTATCAGCATTCGCTTCAAGCACTGCGACTTCGGCGAGTATTTCGCCGAGGCTACAGCCGCGTACGACTCTGACCCGCAAACCGCATGGATTGCACCGTTTACGCTGGCGCAACAGGCCTATTGGTCGAGCCAGGGGGATGTGGTTAACGGGTATGCGGAAGAATATGCACGTCGCCGCCTGGAGTCTATCACTAGCGCCGCGCAATCGGCTTATGATACATGCCTGCGGGGCGGCGCTGCTGTTGGGTCTGCTACGCCGACCAATGCCGACGTAGCCAAGGCCTGGTCTGAACTGGAAACAGCCAACCAAGCTGCCACAGCGGCACATGAAGAGTTAACCAAAGCAACAGCCGAGGCCGTCACTGCATCACATGCTTACGCAGCCCGCCCTCATCCTGTTAATGCAAATTATGTGAGCTGGACGCACGCCGCCGTTACGTCTGCCCAAACTGTCGCGGACTTAGCCGCCGCCGAGGTGGCGGCTAAGTCCGCGGTGCATAGTGCAGCGGTTGAAGAGGCGGCCAAGCCGCATTTTAGCCTATCGCTGAACACCCAATTAACCGGCGGCGGGGCTGTCTCCGGCACATTGACCCATGCCGAATTATCTGCTCAAGTCAGCGTGCCGTTTAATGCCGTAACCCTCGTCGAAAAAAAACCGTTGGACTGGAAAGCGTTTTACCGCCTGGATACGGTCTACACTAGCTGCAATTACCCTGCTAACTGGGTGATGTCGTTCCAGGGCGCCAACCCGTACACGGCGTCGGCGCTGACTGAATTGACTATGCGCGATGGGGTGCATATTCAAGCGATGGAACTGGTTGGTATTACGGCTAATATCATTCAGTACATGGATGCGCCGGCAGGCGAGACGTTGTCGGTCCCTGATGCATTAGCGGCTACGTTTTACCCGGTCTCATCTAATTTGTCGATGAATGTGTATCGCGAAGTGCATCTGCCGAATGGCGATGTTGATGTATATCATGTGAATTACAGCGCTACGTCGGCGGGCGGTCTGGGCGATTTTAGCGAGACCCTATATTTCCCCCCGTTGGCTGTGTCATGCGCTGTGAGTGGGCAGGTTGATGTCTATCACTTCATTACCAGTTTTTCATTCGGGACACTCTACAAGTTGTCAAACCAGTTACAACAGATCCGTGATGGTATTATCACGTCTGAATATAGGGTGCCTGCACAGGCTTCAGGCACCACTCCGCCCTCCTATGGCCCGCCTGGGTTTTTGAGTATTCATGAGTCTTTTTGGTACCACTCTGGTTCAGAAAAGCTGGGCATTGTCAGAATCAAATATAAACAACAAGGAGTGTTCAGATACCAACGCATGTTTTTGGTCTGGCGCGGTGCTCCATTTAGCCCGGAATCCCTTGCGGGAATGACATCAAACGCCATAGGGACTAAGTTTTACGGAAAGCATTTAACCGAGACATCGAATATGTCCGAGTCGATCACGCTATCAGGCGGGACCGCACTTCACGCCCCGAATGGCACTTACACTGTCCCGGTTATTGAGGATATTGTAGTCAGTAACTTTGAAGAGGGGACTCTGACGGTTTTCCCTACGTCTAACTACGTGGAGTATTCGCAGTCGATTATCAAAATAAAGAATGTACTGAAACCGCTGGCGGTGTATACGCCTTACGGCACTTTTGTGACAGAGCAGCCGGGTTACCAAGCGACCGGTAATTTTCTGTCGGTTTTGCCTGATTTTATTGATTTCGTTGATTTTACGGATAAACTTGGCCTTGTAAGGATGTATGCCCACGATACGTATAGCGGGCAATCAGATTGGAGATTATTTTTATTTTGGGTGGGGACGCCGATTGATGCGGGTAAGTTAATAGGCTTAACGATGGATGCTATTAGTGTGCCTACACCCCCTGTCGCGCCAGCATCCTGTATGGTGCATATAAGAAATAATGACGGATCCCTGCTGGTCTCTCTGGATGTCCCAATAGTTGAGGATATAAATATACTTCAGTTTAACGTGATAAGCGGTTCATCCACCCATGTTTTTCCAAGTGTTTTTACGTACCCAGATGACGTAGTAGCTCTATATCCGCCAGGATACTTAGATAACTACCCTGGAATTTTAGTAAGAGGGGTGCTGAGCACGGCCATCCACCAGCCTTTATCTATCAGAGCAAACTTTTCAGACCTTGCAAAAGGCCAAGAGGTTTCATACTGGGTGTACAACAAGAACCCGATTAAATTTCTGGAGACTATAGATGACTTTGTTTTTCGTGCAGGACAAGGTTCATCCTATTAAATAACTCTTATGGCTACACACCTAAACACTATCCCCCTGCCCAATGACCTGCAATGGCTAGACGAATTAGCTTCGCGCGTGATTCAGCAGCTGAAAACCACGTTGGATGCCACGCCGCATATCATGTCCATCAGCCGTAGCCAGGGTGTGCCAATCACGCTTAAATCATGGCCGGACGGTGCTTTTGTCACCCGTACCACGGTACTGCGACTGCAAGCCGCCGCCGATCAGGCTGGGCTGGTTATGCCGTTAGTGCTGCGCGATGTGTCGTATCAAGTGATGTTCAGGCACCATGAAGGGCAAGCGTTTGATGCCGAGTCGGTCAAAGATGTCTCTAACCCTGGTGATGACGATTTATGTCGTATCACTCTCAATTTAATGACTGTTTAAAAGGAGCAATACCATGACGTTAGCCAATGCCGATCTCATTCTGCGGCCCGGTGTACTCAACTCAAACACGGTGGCCGCTCAAAATGGCGGCCGCATGGCGTATAGCCAGATTGTCTCGGCAGTAAAAAACAACCTGTTCCCGGATGTTACAGCGGCAGAGAGAATGAATGGGATAACCCGCTGGCGCAAGGTGTTCTTGCACACCAACTCAGATACGGTCACGGCCTTAAATGCGGTGCGGGTCTATATGGATAAACTAACACCCGCTGACGATTACCTGTTGATTCAGGCGGCAACCGCTACAGGCACGGAGGCGAGTGATAAGGACGAAACGCTACTGTACGGCGTCGGACTGTTGGCCGCTAATGCCAGCGTCGGTGCGGAATCCATCACAGTCAATTGCGAGCATGCCGACTACGAGATGCTGTTGCCGTTCCGGGCGGGTATGTTGGTGCGTATTTCAAACATTCCCGTGGGTGGCGGCACAGGTACTGAGGAGTTTGTGCCGTTGTCTGCGGTATCCATTACCGGGGCTTCTGCGACGCTGACCTTTACCGGGTATCCATTAGCTAACGGCTATTTAGCGGCTACGCCGACAATTGTCAGCGGGGTGCTAGAGATTGTGCAAGTTGTGGGGGCGTTTAATGCGGCTGTGGTGACTAGTGCGGCAGGGACACTGGCGCACGGCACCGTGGGCAATCTCACTGTACCCAGTAAAGGATCCATTAATGAAACATGGACGTTGACATTTGCGTCCGCTACGACGTTTACGGTAGTCGGTGCGGTAAGCGGGGGCTTAACGGGGACCGGCAGCATAGGGGCCGATTACGCGGCAGTAAATCCTGCTACGTCAACCCCGTATTTCAAGATTTCGGCGGCGGCTTGGAGCGGTACGTTTGCGGCTGGTGACATAGTCACGTTTAATACGACCCAAGCAGCGTTGCCGTTTCTAGTTCGGAATCGGGTTCCTGCGGGATCTGGGAGTCTGGCTGGTAATATCGGTGCGGTCGCTATTCGGGGCGAGAGCGCGTAATTTTTAATCTGAATGAGGAAAATATCATGGCTATAGGACCCGTTACATCTTTTAATGGCTTGCTAAAACTAATTACGGATGCAAGCAACCGGGATTGGAATGATGCGTCGGCTGGAAACATTATGTTTTGCTTGGCGACCAGTGCCTACACGCCCAGTGCTACGCATAGTACGACGGCGGATATAGCCTCTGGGTTGATTACATCGGGTGATGGCGCCCCCATCGCCGCAACCGCTTTGGTAATCGATGATACGGCTACGCCTGGCACTAGCAGCTACAGTTCGGCCGATGCCAGCTTTGGGAGTAACGTATCCATAACGGCGAAATACTTTATCGCCGTTATGCCGGTCACAGCGGGTACATTTAGCGCAACTACCAGTAAATTGCTGTTTTATGTGGACCTCAACACCTCGGGGGGCAGTAGCCAAGGCTCCTCTGTAAACTCTGAGTTTGTGGTATACAAACCCGCTGCCGGTTGGTTTAACATCTCCTAATGTCGTATTCGGATATCAGCCTATTACTGCACTGTGATGGTAGTAATAATGGCACTGTATTCACAGATAGCTCAAATACACCGTTAACGGTAACGGTAAACGGCAATGCATGCACTAAAACCGCCCAGTCTAAATTTGGGGGTTCTTCGGGGTATTTCGACGGTGCAGGGGATTTTTTAACTGTCGCCACAAACTCGGCGCTACAATTTGGGGCGGGAGACTTTACGGTTGAAGCCTGGGTATACCCCACTACATCCACAGGTACCCGGTGTATAGCGGCGGGACAGGCAGATTTAGCCACCGCGGCGGGTAGCTCCTGGGTCTTCTACATCAGCCCAACTGCGACCTCAGACGTCTATATAGGGAGCACCAGCAAGTCGGTATCCAGCCCTAATCCTGCCGCTAATGCGTGGAGCCATATCGCCTTCGTCAGGTATGGCAATAACCTCACATCGTACCTGAACGGTGTCCCGGTAGGCACAACGACATTGACCGCAGGATCTGCGGTAAACACAGGGGCTACGACACACAAATTCTCTATAGGGGCCTTTGATACCGGTGGGAACCCCTATACAGGATATCTTGACGAGGTCTGCATCACTAAAGGTGTCGCTGTTTACACGGGGGCGTTCCCCCCTCCTACGGCACCTTACTCGGCGGCATCGCCGTTTGCCGCCACAGCTATCGCCGGGCAAAAGCACTTATCAGGGCAAACTCCGGCAGTAGCTTTGGGCTGGGCCGGAGGAACCCCTGCCGGCGCTGTAAAGAACTTACTCGGGCTGACCCCAGGTTTTAGTGTGGATTCCTACAGGGGGACTCCTGCCCAGGCGATACATGCGCTATCCGGGCAAGTACCGGCTATTGCTTCTGGCTTTGCAGCCACAGCTACTGTAGAGCAAAAGCATTTAGCCGGGCAAACTCCGGCAGTAGCTTTGGGCAATGCCGAAACCCCTGCTAGCGCTGTAAAGAACTTACTCGGGCTGAGCCCAGGTTTTAGCGGCTACTTTATTAAAGCCCGCATTGAACTCCCTTATGGGGATGCCATGCAGACTCGAGTTGATTATGTTTATGGAGATACTGTCGAGTTCCGCTGCGACATAACGTACGGCGATATTATTTATTCCCGTCTGGAAGTTCCTTATAGTTTATTGCCAACCGTAAATGTATTAGTTCGTTGTGATCTTCCCTATGATGATTTTGCCACGCTGTCTTATCGCTGTGAATTTGTCTACGGCGATTTTGCTATGCTGTCTGACCGCTGTGAATTTGTCTACAGCTTAAATGCAGAGGTCAACGTCCGCTGCGAGTTTGCCTATGATCTGGATGCAACTCATAAAATATCCGGGCGCTGTGAGTTCCTCTACAGTCTGCCGGCTGATTCAGCCGGGCAGGTTTCCGCGGCTTCATTTATTTTGAGGACTCAGCATGGCTAATCTGATCCCTACAGGCTACACGTCCGCTCATGTCAGCTGCGATGAGGGTCAATCCGTGTGGCTGGCTGATTTTACCTTGTCCGACCGGAATAGTTATGCGCGTACCTCGCTGGGCGACGCAATCGAGCTGGAGGTCTTGGGCGAGGTTTATAAATTACGCGTCGACAGTCGCAATATTCACCGGGCATTAGGCGTAGAAGATTACACGCTCAGCGCCATGTCGCCATTAGGCTTTATGGATGCGCCTTGGGCGGCGGAAACTACAATTCATTACGCGGGGCCGGTTGATGCGCGCACGGCGGTTGAGACCATTTTAATTAGTGCGGTGACCTGGAGTCTGCCCACTTGGACGATTCCGGCTGGGGCGCTGTCTATGGCGAATGTTACGCCGTTACAGGCGGCAAAGGCGATTGTCGAAGCTGTTGGAGGGCTGATCGAGAGTTTTCCGGACGGCGGCATTCATTGCCGATTGCGTGATCCTGTCAACGTACCGGATTACGCCATAACCCTGCCAGATCAATACTTCACAGATAATGACTGGGTTTCCGTCGGGTCAATAGACGCCCCTGCGAGGGGGTTCAATCGGGTTATGGTGAGCAATTCCACAGCGCAGTCTAGCAATGCCGACCGACTGGAGGTGATAGCCGACCCGTCTAACCCGGCAAAAGCCTTAATCCGGGCGTATTTGTCGGCGCAAAGAGCTGTCAATCTAGTGCATACCGGCGCAGCTGAAACCGTTATTGTTAGCAAAGGTGTGGTTATTCGTACTGAGTCGGAAGTGATTGAGATTGTCGACGGCACAGCTACGCTGAAATATCCGGCATCGGCGCTGACCGGTTACGTTTGGCAGCATGCCGATCTAGGGGTAATTTCTGTTGAGGGTACACGCGCTATCGCATCAAACGGCGGCTACAGTTTGGCGGCGATAACATACACGGTACAGACGACGGATTGGGATGTATCCCTGACGTTGGCTGAAGAAGTTCAATTTATATTAGTAGAGGCATCATAATGTCGACAGCAACGGTCGTAGTTCAGTTTACCAATCCGCAAGCCGCAGTGGCGGCTAACGCACATTTATCGGCCGAGGTGGATACTCGCCCGGCTGGGCTAAATGCCGGCAAAAGCACGTTTTTGCCGGGGGCGACAGCTTATTTGCTTGTCTATAAATCAGCACATGTGTCGCTGGTTGCCGCTGATTCGTCGGCAGGCAGTTTAAGCGCCGCCGGGACTGTTGCTGTACAGCATACCGATGAGCTGCAATTTGCTGATGTAACCACGGCTACGCTGAATGTTCCGGCGGATGATATAGTGTCGTATAAATGGATTGGTAGAGACCTGGGCCATCCGGTCGTCGGTGCGGACGGAAAAACTGTCTCGGTGCCCACAAAAGGCGTGGGTGTGCTATCGATTACCTACACTGCTACCGCCGTTATTGGCGCATTGGCGTCGCCTACGTCGGTTAATGGGAATGTGGACTTTAGCATTCTGGTTCTAATTACCGGTGAGGTGGCGGAGTAATGGACATTGAAGTTTACCGTGGGGCTGGTGATCGTACTGGTCAGCCTATTATGTCCCCGCTGTTATCAGATGATATGCTGATTGTGCGTGGGCGGGCGGAGATGAATGCCAATGCCCATGCTGTCACCGAGCATAGCGGAGAGATTATATTTAGGCCTGGCATGATGCTGGGGCAGTTGGTCGAGTCGCCAGACATTACGGCGTCATCGCCTGTCCGGTCGAAGCTAACCGGTATATCGATTTCGATTAAATTGTCTGAAGGTGCTAATCCTGCGCTGACAATGGATTGCCAGATTAAACTTAGGCAATCGCTATGAGTAGCGCATTAGAGATTATCAAGGCGGCATTAGCATCCCGGCCTGATGGCCTGGCGGTGGTGACGGAGGTTAACGGTCTATCGGTAAAGCTGGCCACAAGAGCTGGGGGGGTTGGGGTGGCGTCTACCGTTAAGTTGTCGGTAGGGGATCAGGTCATTGTAGCAAACGGAGTGGCCACGCTGGCACCAAAGGCGAGGGTGGTTGAAGCAGTTTGAGTTAGGCGGCTTGTTTCTCGATGAGCAATTAAATATATAATCGTGCAATATGAAAATAAGTCAGATATCGCACAATTTACATCCAAAATATCTCGCCGCGCTTCAGAATACGCCCAATACGTTGCCATTGCCGTCATGATACAGGCCGGCGTTATAAAGCACGTCGGTGACCTTGCCGGACACATGCCGGATAGCCAGCGGATAATCGGTCACAAAGCCCTGGGAAAAAACCTGCTGATAGCCCACGCGCGCTTTATCGGGATCGGTAAAATAGTCCGCAAAATCGCTGCCGATCAGCGTGTCCCGATACACGCCGGTCACCTGCTCGGTGGCGGTATTGACATCGGTGACCTTGCCCTCCGCGCTGATCGTTACCAACGGGTCCAAACTCGCTTCAATCAGACTGCGGGCGTATTGAGAAGCGGCTTGGGCAATTTCCTCCGCTTTTTTGCGCTCGGTGATGTTTTTATGACTAACCACAACCCCGTGCTGCGATCCTTGCAATGGCGACACGTTCAAGTAAAACCAGCGTTGCTCGGTCGGCGAGTGGCAAGGATACTCAAAACAAAATGTTTCCAGCTCACCCGCGAGCACAGCCTCAATACCGGCCCGTGCTGCATTTGCCTCATCGCCATAAAATTGATTAAACGCATTCTTGCAAGCGTGCAAATAATTTGCCCCGACCATATCCTGACCGGATTCCAACAAACCATTTTCATGGGCAAAGCGACGCCATGCGTTGTTGACGGCAACAATAACGCCCTTGGCATCCAGCACGGCAATATGCGAAATCAGCGAGTTCAATATGCTGACATTGAAAGCATCGCTGTCACGCAGTTTTGCCTCCATTTGCTTATACTCGTTGATGTCGGTATGCGTGCCAATCATGCGTAAGGGTTTGCCGTCGACATCGCGACTGACGACTATGCCGCGGTCGAGTATCCATTTGTAGCTGCCGTCCTTGCAACTAACGCGGTGCTCCGTGGTGTAAACCGGAATCTTGCCGTCAAAATACGCCTGTACTACAGCCAAAGCATCTGCTTTATCGTCAGGGTGAATGCGGTTCGACCACTCATCCAAGCCATTGCCAATCTCGTTTTCAGCAAAGCCCAGCATTTCTTTCCAGCGTTTGGTAAAAAATACCGTGCCATTGGCTACGTCCCAATCCCAAAGGCCATCGCCTGAGCCCTCAATAGCGAATTTCCAGCGAAATTCGCTATCACGAAGCGCGTTCTCCATCTGCTTACGCTCGGTGATGTCGGTAGAAACACCGCATAAACCGTAAATACTGCCGTCTTCCCGGCGTAACGGCTGCTTAACGGTAAGATAGGTGCTGGCAATCGCACTGCCTTTTTGAATATAAGTATCTTCAGCCGCGATTCTCTCACCCAACTCAAGAACGCTACGATCATTTTTGCGCAATTTGGCCGCTGTCGTTTCATCAAAAAACACATTGTCCACTTTGCCGATGATGTTTTCCAGAGATCTGCCGAGCACTTGCCGCACCGCCTTATTAGCGTACTGGTATTGATAGTTGCAATCCTTGATATAAATAAAGGCGTCGACATTGTCGAGAATGGTGGCGAGTTTATTTTCGCTTTCCCGTAACGCCCCTTCCATCATTTTGCGCTCTGTGATGTCGGTAATGAACCCCTGCCAGAGCGTCGAGCCGTCCGCTTCCCGCTCCGGCAGCGCGTTACCGAACAGCCAGCGCACCGTGCCATCGCCGAACTTCACTCGATACTCGTAGCACCACGGAGTCAAGTCCCGCGCCGATTGCCGGATGGAGATATCAATGCCGTCGCAGTCCTCCGGGTGAAGAATGGCAAGCGCTTTGGACGCATCCTCGCGGACTTCCTCCGGACTGACCCGGTATATATCATGGATAGCTTCACTGGCGAAAGGAAAACAAGATCTGCCGTCAGGGTGCAAACGATATTGATAGACAACGCCCGGCACCCGGCTAGCGATTTTCTGAAGGCGGCTCAATGCCTCTGTCCCCGCTTCTTCCATCCGCTTGCGCTCAGTAATGTCATGCCCGCTGCATAACACCACTGGCTTACCATCCAACATAATCCGGGCCAGACTAATCATGCAGATGATTTTGCCGCCGTCCGTCCTTAGATGCACCCATTCGAAACTCTGTGTTGCGCCATCTTCAGCCGCCTGTATCAGCCGGTCGGCCTTAGCCTGCGAATATTCCCCGTCCGCTTGACGCCTAGGTGAAATATCGGCAGGATGGAGACCCAGCGCCGACGACTTATCGGAAAAGCCCAGCATCCTTATTGCGGCAAGGTTGCAATCTATAAAACGCCTATCAGCTATGATCCACATCGGTTCCGGCGACAGCGAGAACAAGGTGGCAAAACGCTGTTCGCCTTGCCTCACCTTTCGGCTCTGGACCATCAGGTTCGCTCCCCCGCCAGTCAGCAACAGCAGCAACGCGGATATCGCCACGATCCAGCCTTTGTACTGCCGCCACAGATCGGCCAAACTAAATTCGGATTCAGCGTCGAAAGGCGGCAAGCGCAGTTCTTTAAGCAAATCGGCTACCGGCGTGTAATCGGCGGGCACCGCAAAGCCGTAGATATTCATCGCCCGCGTAACCGCGGTGTCGCGTTCTAACAGGAAAAGAGCCGCGGCAACATGCCTGGCGAGATCTCCGTCGATATGAGGAAGAGAGGCAAACGGCCACTCCGGGTAAAGCCGGGTGGAAATTTGCGCCGGAAAATCAGGCCGGTTCTGATGATTTAAAATTTTGAGCTGCGCCATATCCAGCCTCCCTTCGCGCGCCATGCCTTCCAGTACGCCGCTACGCACAAAACCGGCATCGGCACGGCCGGCCAGCACGGTCTCGACAGCGTTGTCATGAGGCATGCCGGTGACGATCAGCTTGGCGTCCTGAGGCAGACGAACTCCCGCTTGCTTCAATTCATACGCCTCCATTTGATAACCGCCGAAAGAATCAGTGCTGGTCACTGCGATAGTTTTTCCCTTGATGTCGCTCAGCGTGTTGATATTGGCTTGTCCCGCGCGACTGAAAATAACGCCGCCGAATACCGTGGTTGGCAGGCCATTATCATTAACCGCCACGGTAGCGAGTGGCGCAGACAATCCGCTACGCTTGCTCAGCAGCACATAATGTCCGGGATTGGTCATTACGAAATCCAATTGACGGCTGGCGACTGCCGTATCCAGCTCGGGAAAAGTAAACGCTTCCACCACGAAATCGCGCTCCGGCATGGCTTGTTTCAATATAGAGGCCAACGGTTGCCATTGCTTAAGCGTTTGCGGCTTGGGCCGATAAGCGAGCACGCCAATCCTGACCGGCTCGCCGCCATAGGCCGGGGAAAGCGGCAATGCGATGCCGGACAGACAAACCAACACAGGCAAGGTGCGGATGAATAAAATGATATGCGGCAATTTTTCCATCAATTTATCAAAAAGTGAGTGTGCAAATGATGTGCCTATATAAACTGCAAAAGCCGGCCATCGCCTGCGTTCATGATGCAGGACATCAACGTCGACTAAGCGCGAACTCGGGCCATTAGATTTCCAGCGCTACCGATCCGCCTGTTTATAATTCCAGATTTGCAAAAGACTCAAGGTTGCCAACATCAAAAAAGCCAGTAATGTCCAGGCAGGCATGCTGAAACCGAGCATGGTCCAATCCACCTTGGCGCAATCTCCGGTGCCGCTGAGCATTAACTTGACCGTTTCGAATAAAGGGAAGTTTTGCAGCACGTACTCCAGACCGGGACCGCATTCCGGCACCTTATCGGCAGGCAAGTGCTGTATCCAAACATGCCGGGTTGAGATCGCCGCGCCGCACAACGCGGTTACCGCGCCTGATATGGCGTACGCGCTGACACCGGTCCGTCCCGGATTATGGATAGCGGCGCTTAAAAAAACCAGGCCGGTCAGCAAAATGGCAATGCGTTGGGAAATGCACAAAGGGCAAGGGTCCAGGCCTTGGACAAATTGGAAATAAGCGCCCATCGACAGCAAAAAAACACAACCGAGAAAACCCAGAAAGAACCAGATTCTGGAATTAAATCTTATCAATTTCAACATGATCATCTGCCTTTTTTAAAGGGTTTATTTATCGCTTCCAGCATCGAAGCGAGGGCGCATTGTATCACCGGTTTATTTACAATAAATTGTACATCCCATCGAGTACCAGTGAATTCGGACTGACTACGCCGATAATCTTATTGTTTTCAATGACCGGCGCCCTGACCAGGTCATAGTTGGCGAATAAACGCGAACAATAACGGATGTCCATATCGGGATGCACCGAAATCACCGGCTTGCTCATGATCTCGTAGACGTTAACCCGATCCGGCGCACGGTCTTTGGCCAACACATGGCGGGCAATGTCGCCGGAATTAATCATGCCGTATTCGTCATCGTCATGGCGTTTATTAACGACCAGCACCGAGGTTTTAAGCGCTTTCATCTTTTTCAGCGCGTCTTCTATAGTGGCAATGCCGTCGATGGTGGCGAAGTCGGTTTTCATTACATCTTTGACGCGAATTACAATGCGTGGCGCAATCATATTTTGTCCTCAAGTTCATGGGTTAATTGTTCAACCTGTTGCATGACGCCAACGGCATCTTCGACATCAATCTGGATGGCGATGCCGGTACCGGGTTTGCTGTCGAATTCCGCAACCTTGGCGATGGTTTCCAGAATGTGCCGACTGAGATGCTCTTCGACCAGAAATAACAGCACATCGCGCTGAGTTTCCAGGGTCAGGCCGAAAAAGGTTTTCGACTGCTTCATGCCTTCGCCCCGCGCATTATTGACAACGGTTGCGCCTTTGGCGCCGTTTTCACGCGCGGTATCAAGCACCAGGTCAGTCTTGTCGTCTTCGACAAATACGATTATTAATTTGAAATGCATGGTGTTCCTCAGGGTTTGGGTGGAAGACTGTCTTTGTTGCGCCATTGGGCGATTTGCGCGTAACCCAAAACGGCAATGACGGGAAATAAACTGGCAAAGGCAATCAAGCCGAAGCCATCCAGTAACGGGTTGCGGCCGGGCACGGCGGAGGCCAGTCCCAGACCCAATGCGGTAACCAACGGCACGGTAACCATTGACGTCGTGACCCCGCCCGAATCGTAGGCCAGACCGATAATCAGCTTAGGGGCGAACCGGGTTTGCATCATGACGATGATATAGCCCGCGATAATATATAAATACAGTTCCGAACCGCTCACTATCCGAAAAGTGCCGAGGGCGAGACCGAAACCCACGCCGATGGCGACGGAAATCCTTAAACCCCAGGCTCGGATCGTGCCGCCTGAAATTTGTTCGGCTTTAAGGGCGACGGCGAGCAGCGAAGGTTCGGCCAACGCGGTAGTAAAGCCGATGCTTGCGGCAAAAATATAGACCCAAAAATACGCTTGCCAGGACACGATCTGATCGGCAGGGCTAAGACCCAGAAATGCGGGAGTGGTCAATTGCGACGCCATCAAACTCCCCAGCGGAAACAACGCCAATTCCAGCCCTTCCAGAAAGAAAACAATACCCAGCAAAACATAAAAGAAGCCGATCACGGTTTTCCTGGGATGAGGCAGGGGCTTACGAATAACCAGCAGCTGAAATCCGATGATGGTGCCGACAATCGGTAAAATATCGCGACAGGTTTGCAACAGCTTCAGCGCAAAATGCATTAGCCAATCGATCAAAATGACGACAACCGGAAAAACATCGCCGCAGATTTCCAACAGCTTCGGCCAATCGGTCATATAGCCATCCCGTAAGCCATCACAAAAATCGTCGGCGTCAATGAAGCAAAGACCACCAGCCCAAACCCATCGGTCATCGGATTACGGCCTTTGATTGAAGTCGCCAAGCCGACGCCCAACGCAGTCACCAGCGGAACGGTAATGCTGGACGTGGCAATGCCGCCGGAATCGTAAGCGATGCCGATGATCTCGACTGGCGCGAAAGGCGTCATGACGGCGATGCACACATAACTGAACAAAACCGGATAATACACCGGCCAGCCGCGGAGAATTCTCAATACGCCGATCAGAATGGCAAGACCGATAGACAACGCGACGGTAATGCGCAAACCCAGCGCATAGTCGGCCTTTGCCGCAGCGCTGGGTTCTATCAGCTTGCCGTTAGCGGCAATGTTTGCGGCTTTTTCGGCAACCGCGATCAGCGCCGGTTCGGCGACCGCAGCGCCAAAGCCCAGACAAAAGGCAAAGGTCAACAGCCAGAACAAACTGCCTTTGCGGGCGAACGCATAAGCCATCGACTCGCCAATCGGAAACAAGCTTTGCTCAAGTCCCTGAATAAACAGGGTAAGGCCGAGAATAACAAACAGCGTACCGGCAATTAAACTGCCGACGTCGGGAACGGGTTGGCGAATAATCAACACCTGGAATACCAAAACAACCGCGAGGATAGGCGCCAAATCCAGAAAGCTACTGAACAGTTGCTTGATAAAAGGGTTGTTAAACATTCAGGGGCTTTATCCGGATTTATGAATTAATGATTGCAATTATCGCTGTAAATCCGGCCGCGCAACAAATACTTAATGATAAACATACTCAAACATGCGCATTGCATCTGCCGGCTTGGTCATACCGCTATAAAACCCGGCTCGGCTAACCGGTCGAAACCATGAAACGCTTGCCGATTTTCACTACGGCGTTTCCCCGGAAAACGCCGGCAAGCTGACCGAAACCGTCGTCAGGTTTTGCTCCTCTGAAACCTCCAGGGTAATATTTCCGTTCTGAGCCTCGCTGAACAGCCGGGCCGCGTAAACATCAATTCCGGCATCAGCCGATGAATCCTGATCGCCAAACTTGTCGAAGAAACCGTCCCTGAGAGTGTCAGGAACCGTTCCCTTGCGACGAATTTTGATCCGGATGGGATTTTCATTCACTACAAAGATAAGCACGGTGCTGTTTTCCGGTGCCGCCACGCAGGCATTTTTCACCAAATTGTCGAACAGGGTATAGCAGAGCATCGCATCGCCCAGGCTTTTGGGCAGTTGCCCGTCCGCCTCGGATACCGTCACCGTGAGTTGCTTGGCGGCGAAGCGGTGGCGGGAAATTTCGGCGACACAGCGCAAAATACCGTCGATATTGACTGCTTGGGCGTTCAGCTGAAAAACGCCTGTCTCGATTTTGTAGAGTTCCGAAGACAGGTTGATCATATTCAGCGTTTGCAAAGACATGCCTTCGATCGCTTGCAGTTTGCCGACTTGCGTCGCATCCAAAGACGCATCGTCGGCCAAAGCCTGGATCAGGCCTATAGCCTCGGTTAAGGGCTGCTTCATATCGTAACGCAGCAGATTTTTTACATCTTCCCGCAGTCTCGACAACTCCTGCATGGCGTCGTAGTCGTCCTGCAACTGCTTATGCGCCTCCACATAATGCATAAAATTGCGCACCCGCGGTTTTAACACCTCGGGATTAATCGGTTTAGCGACAAAATCTATCGCACCCAGTTCAAACCCCTTGAGCCGTGCGTCGTTATTGCCCATTGCCGTGACGAAGATGATCGGAATGTGTTCCGAAACCGGGTGCCCGCGCATCCGCTTTGCCACTTCGAAGCCGTTCATGCTCGGCATCATGACATCCAGTAAAACCAGGTCCGGCGGGTCGTCCGACTGACAGATCGCCAATGCCGTTTCACCGTTGTTGGCCGCGCGCACCCGGTACTCATCCTTAAACAGATTAGATAGCAGAAAGAGATTGTCGGGTATGTCATCCACTACCAATATGGTCGGACGACCGGATTTGTTTTGATCAGGATGCTGAAGAACGGCGCCTGTCTCCCGCGGCCGCCAATAAATGACTCGTTCTATTCGGCTTATCATATCCCTGCCCGTATAGGGCTTAAGCAGAAAATCGCTGGCGCCGCTGCTAATAACTTCCTTTATCCGCTGTCTATTGGTGCCGTCGCTGACCATCAAAAAAGGCAGCTTCTGTAAGCGCGGATCGGCCCGAACCGCTTTCAGTAATGCCAGCCCGTCCATGACCGGCATTTCCCAATCGGACACCACGACGTTAATCGATCTTGATCGCAGTATCTGTAGCGCTTCCGCCCCATCTTTCGCGGCAAATATATGTCTGTAGCCTAACGATCGCAACAGGGAATTGATTGCGTTGCGCATGCTGACGACATCGTCGACAATCAGAAAGGTGAGCTGTTCTTTAATCATGCAACATTCCTTTGGGCTAAGAACTCAGCCTTTGTTAATCATCGACTGCGACAAATAATCCCTTTTCTTTTGCATATCGATGTCGGTGTCGGCATAGCGTTGCGCAATGGCCAGAAATTCCCCCTGAATTTCTATAAAAGCATCGACCATGTCGGGATCGAAATGACTTCCCTTGCCGTCAATAATGATTTGCACGGCTTTTTCATGCGGCATGCCTTCCTTGTATACCCGTCTGCTGACCAGCGCATCGTACACATCGGCGACCGCCATGAGCCGCGCCGATATGGGAATATCGTCGCCGGAAAGCCCGCTGGGATAACCGCTGCCATTCCATTTTTCCTGATGGCAAAAGGCAATTTCTTTGGCTACGGTAAGAAACTCGACCTCAATGCCCAGCGCATTTTCAGCCTGCTGAATGGCATCCCGGCCCAGTGTGGTATGGGTCTTCATAATCTCCATTTCGTGCGGCTCGAAACGCCCCGGCTTAAGCAGGATACAATCGGGAATGCCGACTTTGCCTATATCATGCAGGGGGGCCGACTTGAACAGGGTGTTGATGTTCTGGTCGGTCAAAAACGCGGTAAACCGCGGATTGGGTCTTAGCTTTTCCGCCAATGCCTTGACGTAATACTGGGTGCGACGGATGTGATTACCGGTATCGGAATCTCGGGTTTCCGCCAGGGAAGCCATTGCCAATATGGTCACATCCTGAATCGCCGACACTTCCTGAGTGCGCTTTGCCACCTCTCCCTCAAGATAAGCCGCTTTGTCTTTTAGGAAATCGGCTGCCGCCTTAAGCTGAAGCTGGGTCTTGATACGCGCCAGAACAATGGATGGGTTGATGGGTTTGGTAATGTAATCGACTGCGCCGAGTTCCAGGCCTTTTTGCTCTTCATCCTCTTCGGATTTTGCGGTAAGAAAAATCACCGGAATGTCGCGGGTAGCCGCATTTGCCTTGAGTTGGCGGCAAACCTGGTAGCCGTCGATATCCGGCATCATCACATCGAGCAATATCAAGTCGGGCGGATTTTCGGAGGTGGCGATTTTAAGGCCCTTGTCGCCGTGATTAGCTACTTTGACTTTATAACTATCCTTGAGTAACGCCGACATCAGCGACAAATTATCCGGCGTATCGTCGATCACCAATATCGTTGATTTTTCTGTAATGTTGTTGTCCATAGCGTTCCTGTGTATTTAAGTTTCAATGTTCAACTGGGCGACTGTTGTTTTAAGTAGCGCCAGCGCCGGTCCGAAATCAAAATTCCGAATCGCGCTGTCGATGAGCTGATATGAGTCACCCAAAGCGCTCCGGAGCAGCGCGCTGTGTTCATCCAGCACATCTCCGGCTTCTGCGTCGTCATCGTTCAGCAGTTGCAACAGTTTTGCGCAGACCTTGCCTAACTGCGCCCGGTCGATAACGACTGCCACATGGGCGGCTTGTTCCTCGGGCAAGTTCGCTTCCAGTTGACCGATCAGCGCCGACAATAATGCGCTTAGCAAAGCAACCTGCCGGTCTATCGATTCGCGGGGATGTTTTTCCATGATCGCCGTTTCCAGGCATTCCGCTTGCTCCTGCAATGGCCCGGCGCCGATGTTCCCGGCCACGCCTTTCAAGGTATGCGCATAAAGTTCGGCCGCATTCCAGTCTTGGGCATCCAAAGCCTCGGTCATTTGAGCCGTGGCATTTTTCTGGCCGGCAACAAATTTTTTCAACATCGAAACATACAAAGGCTGCTTGCCTAATACCCGCATTAATCCCAACCGGACATCCAAGCCTGCAATATGTTCAATGCCGTGCAGTTGCAGCGCTTCGGCTTCATCGATAGCGCCGGGCCGTTGTTCCGCCAAGACCGCAAGCTCATCCGGCTTAATCCATTTAAGCAACGCAGCAAATAACAGCTCGGGATCGATAGGCTTGGCGACATAATCGTTCATTCCGGCTTCGATACACAAATCGCAATCGCTGGTCATCGCATTGGCGGTCATCGCGATGATCGGCAGGTTTTTAAAGCGCGCGTCTTTGCGGATTTCGCGGGTCGCGGTCAATCCGTCCATCACCGGCATTTGCATATCCATCAAGACCACATCGTAGTCGGTCTCCTGCACCCTGTTTACCGCAATCGAACCGTCCGCCGCCAACTCAACAACCAAACCGGCATGATTAAGCAATTCTGTCGCGACTTCCTGATTGAGTTCGTTATCTTCCACCAACAGAACGCGAGCGCCTTGAATGCCCGCCAACTCATTCTCATGCGCCGTGCGTTCCGGCTCGATACGGCGCTCTTTTCGTTGCGCCCCTTCCATCATCGCCGTTATGCCGTCATGCAGCAGGGACTTTAGCACCGGTTTGATAAAAATATATTCCACTCCTAGATCGGCCGCTTCTTTCAGCGCCTCCTCGCAGCCATAGGCGGTAAGCAAGGCTATGTACGGCGGGAACGCCAAATCCATCCGCCGGATTCGGCGAATCGCCTCGATGCCGTCCACGCCGGGCATGTTGCAATCGACAAAAACGATTTCGTAAGGCTGTCCGGCGCGTTGCGCGGCCTGTATTTTATCAAGCGCCTCCGCCCCGGAGTCTGCTTCATCGACGCTAAAACCCATGCCTTCCAGCATGTTTTTCAGTATTTTCCGGGCTATGCGGTAATCGTCCGCCACCAATAGGCGTCGATCCCGCCAATCGGGGTTAACGGCTAATTCATGCGCCGGGGTGTAACCTTTGCCGAGACGCGCAGTGAACCAAAAGGTTGAGCCTTTGCTCGGCTCGCTTTCCACGCCGACGCTTCCGCCCATTAATTCAGCCAGGTTTTTGGAAATGGCCAGACCGAGGCCGGTGCCGCCGTATTTGCGCGTCGTGGTGGCATCCGCTTGCTGGAAAGACTGGAACAGTCCGGCAATTTGTCTCTTGGTCAAGCCGATGCCGGTGTCTTTAACCTCGAAACGCAACAATACCTGCTGCCCGCTATCCTCAATGACTTTCACGCCCAGGATGATTGCGCCGGTGTCGGTAAATTTCACGGCATTGTTGGTGTAATTGATGAGTATCTGTCCCAAGCGCAAGGCATCGCCGACCAAATACAGCGGCACCCTGGCATCTATATCGAAAAGCAGTTCCAGGCCTTTGGCGGCGGCCTTTTCGGCCGTGAGGCCCGCCATGTTTTCAAGCACGCTTTCCAGCTCGAAATGAATGTGCTCAACCGTCAGCATGCCTGCCTCGATTTTAGAAAAATCCAGGATGTCGTTAATGATGCCCAGCAAATGCCGGCCCGATTGCTGTATTTTTTTCACATAATCGCTTTGCCGCGGCGTTAATTCAGTTTTTAAGGCCAGATGCGACATGCCGATGATGGCGTTCATCGGGGTGCGGATTTCATGGCTCATATTGGCAAGAAAATCCGACTTCAATTGGGTGGCCTCCAGAGCGCGGTCGCGCATCAAAGCCAGCTCGGCTTCGGCCTTTTTACGGTTGGAAATATCATGCACAAAGGCGCTGAAGGTATAGCTGTTGCTGGTTTTCACCGGCCAGATGGACAGTTCTATATCGAACTCATAGCCGTCCCGATGCAGCGCGCAAATTTCAACGCGCCGATTAACAACCTTGCCTTGGCCTGTTTTAAGATATCGGCGCAATCCGGCTTCATGCATTTCCCTGAATTGCTCCGGCACTATCATGTAGTGTATTTGCCGCCCCATCGCTTCATCGCGGCTCCAACCGAAAATGCGTTCCGCGGCGCTGTTCCAATCGATAATCACGCTATCCGCATCAATAGTCACCACCGCATCGTTGGCGGTGTCGATCAACTTGCGGGTGCGCTCTATGGTCACCAACAGTTCATCGGTTACCGCTTCCGCTTGCTCCTTGGCGGTGCGCAATTCCTGTTCGGCCCGATTGCGGCGCTCATTAACCAGCACCACCCAGCCAGTGGTAATACTGGAAAAAACGGCTAAACAAAAAAATATCCGGAATGAATGCTCATTCATCTGAGCCGCTATGTCAGGAGCAAATGATTTACTTGCTTCCGGTAAGGTTAGCCATAGGGTCATCCCGATAACGCTTAGCATCACGGCCCACAACAGCGTAAAGTTTGCCGCTCGCAGCGCGATCCCGCCCGTTTCAAGTCCGGTTAACGCGCGTAAGCATTTGAATGGCATTAGGTATTTATTCATAATTATTTTGAGTTATAAACTTATCATAACTTAACCGACGATGCGATTTTGTCGGATTGCCCATTGCAGTTTGTTTAATTTATCGGCAACCGGTTAGACCTTCCAGGTTTTTAAAACCTGGAAGGTCTGCATATTCGTAACTGCCCAGCAATGCGTAATGTTGCGGCATTACAGTCCAATATCCCAGTCGGCGGCGGCTTCTTTGAGATGACCCAGCGCCGATTCGAACTCGTAGTTTCGAATCCCGCCCTCGATAGCTTGAAATGAATTGCCGAAAGCGCTCCGGAGCAAATCGGCCTGTTCATCCAGTACATCCCCGGCTTCGGCATCGTCATCGTCCAACAACCTTGCCAGTTTTACGCACGCTGCGCGTAACTGTTCGCTATCGACAGCGATTGCGGCGTTTTCTTCCTCAGGCAGCCTCGCTTCCAGCGGCCCGATCAGCGCCGACAATAAGGCGCTTACCGATGCCAATCGCTGATCGATCGACTCGCGGGCATATTCCCCCTTGATCGCCGCTTCCAGTTGCTCCGCTTCCGCCTGCAATTGCCCGGCGCCTATGTTACCGGCCACGCCTTTCAAAGTATGCGCGTAGCGTTCGGCGGCATGCCGGTCATCGCCATTTAAAGCCTCGGTTATTTGCGCGGGCGCATTTTTCTGACCGGCAATGAATTTTTTTAACATGGAAAGGTACAGAGACTGCCTGCCCAGCGCCCTCGTTAAACCCAGCGCGACATTCAGCCCTTCAATAGCCTCGAAACCATGAATTTCGCCCTGTTCGAAACGCATGACGCCGACAGCGCCATCCGGGCCGCGCGGCTTAATCCACTTGGCCAGCATTGCAAACAAGACCTCGGGATCGATAGGCTTGACGACATAATCGTTCATCCCGGCTTCGATGCACAGCTCACGATCGCTCGCCAGCGTGCCGGCCGTCATGGCGATGATCGGCAGGTCTTTAAAACGCGCATGCTTGCGAATTTCGCGCGTCGCGGTGACTCCGTCCATTACCGGCATTTGCATGTCCATCAGCACGGCATCGTAACCGGTCTGCTGCACCCGATTCAGCGCAACCGAACCGTCCGCGGCCAGATCGACGACATAACCCGCATGGTTAAGCAATGCGGTTGCGACTTCCTGATTGAGTTCGTTATCTTCCACCAGCAAAACGCGTTGCGGCTTTGCCGCCTCCGCTTGCGCGTCGATTTCCTCGGCAGGCGTCATATCCAGCTCTTTTCGCAACGCCTCCAGCACTTTCGGTAAATCGGCCTCCATTTGCGCCACTAAGGGTTCGACATCGTCGATCCGGCCTTGGCTGGCGCTTGCTTCAATGCTTGCGGCATGGGCCTGCAAAGAACGCGCGCCAAGATTGCCGCATACCGATTTCAAGCTGTGCGCAAGCTGTTGCAATGCACGACTGTCCTGATTGTTGAATGCCTCGCGCAACGCCAGAATATCGCCGGGGGCGGCGCATAAAAATAAATTAATGACCCGATTGAGTAAGGTTTCGCCGCTTGCCGTGCGGACACGGCGCAAGTTTTCAAGGGCGTCGACATTCAGGCTTATGTCCTGCGGCGGGACAGCTTTATCGGGCATGGCTTTAAGCGTTGCCGACTCGTCGATATTAAGCGCCAGCCATTTGCCCAACATTTTCTGCAATTGATTTTTATTGAAGGGCTTGCTGAGATAATCGTCCATTCCGCAATCCAGGCATTGGTCAATAATGCCCTTTTGGATATCGGCGGTTAAAGCGACAATCGGCACTCGACGCCCGCCGCCGTTTTGTTGCTCGCGTTGGCGAATGATTAAGCTGGCCTGGAAACCGTCCATTTCCGGCATGTGGTAATCCATCAGAATTAAGTCGTACTGCTTATTGGCAGCCGCTTCAACGGCTTCCAAGCCGTTGTTGGCGACATCCGCCCGACACCCTATCGCATTCAACATGCCCATGCCGACTTCCTGGTTAACAAGGTTGTCTTCAACCAGCAAGATATTGGCGGTTATTTCAGGCTTGGCATTGAGCGTTGCTATCGTCTGCTGTTGCGCCGGCTCCGGCGAACGTCCCAGCAGTTCTAATAAACAATCCAGCAATTTGCGCTGTAACACCGGCTTGTTCAAAAAATACCGAATGCCATGATGGTTTTGCTGCTCGTCAAAGGTGACTGTGTCCGAGCTGAGCATCACCAACGGTATCGGCGCTATGCGTCGGTCGTTGTTAATAGCCGCGGCTAAGGTTAAACCGTCCATATCGGGCATGTGCCAATCCAGCAGTATGGCTTGATAAGGTTTATGTTCCCGGGCGGCGGCCAGCAAATGCGCGATGGCTTCAGCGCCGCCGGCCTCGCAATGGCACTGAACGCCCCAATGACTGAGTTGATTATGCAGGATTTCACGGTTGGTGGCGTTGTCGTCCACCACCAAAATATTAACGCCCTGCAAACCGCTAAGGTCGGTTTTTTTGACCGGCGCTTGCAGGCTTTGCGCAAAGCCGACGCTAAAATAAAAACGCGATCCCAAACCCGGATTGCTGGACAGCTCCAGCTGCCCGCCCATCAACGCCACCAGTTTTCTGGAAATGGTCAGCCCCAAGCCTGTGCCGCCGTAACGACGGGTAATAGAGCCGTCCGCTTGGGTGAAGCTTTCAAAAATCGATTGCTGCTGCTCAGGCGCGATGCCTGGGCCGGTATCGATGACTTCAAACAACAAGCGCGTAGACTCTTCTGCGCTTAGCGGTTCCAGCCGACTGACCTTAAGCTGCACTTCGCCCTGCTGAGTAAACTTAATGGCGTTGCCCAACAGGTTGACCAAGACTTGTCTCAGTCTTTCCGAATCGCCGCGCACCACGTCGTGCAAATTAACCGGCAAATTCAGGACTAACTCCAGGCCTTTGTTGTGCGCTTGGGTAGCGAGCATTTCCGTGGTGTCTTCCAATAAGTGGCGCAAGTCGAAATCGGTGATGCACATTTGGAACTTTCCGGATTCGATTTTGGAAAAATCCAGAATGTTATTAATAATATCCAGCAAAGTTTCCGCCGAATGATAGGCGGTCTCAGCCAGCCGTTTTTGGTGCGCCGTCAATTCGGTATGCAGCAATAATTCAGTCATGCCGAGCACGCCGTTCATCGGGGTGCGGATCTCATGACTCATCGTGGCGATAAACTCGCTCTTGGCCTTGCTGGCGGCTTCGGCTTTATCCGCGAGCTGACAGGCCTCGTCGGTTTTCTGCTGTAAATCAAGGGTGCGTTGCGTAACCAATTCTTCCAGGGTTTCCCGCTGTTTTAGCGCGGCGGCCTGGTAGTCGGCGAGATCGCGCGACATCGCATTAAAGGCGTGGGTCAATGCGCCGATTTCATCGTTTGAAGAAGGCACTAATGCGGTGCCGAAGTTGCCTTTGGCAATGGTTTGCGTTGCCAGCAGCAATTTTTTGATCGGCCGGATAATACGTTGCGTTTGAAAAAACGTTAACGCAATCCCTACCAGTATGGTCAGCGGCACAACGATCAGCGTGGTCAGCATAAATTGCAGGGAATCCCGATAAATACGCGCCTGACTGATGCCTAATTGCATCGCGCCGATCAATTCCGGGGCTTTGCTTTGCTGACCGAAATCCCCGAAATCCGCGCTTGCGCTCTCCCCTTGCATGTAAACCGGCGCGACAATATCGATATAGGCGTTGCCGTGCTCGGCATCGTCGTAAATACGGCTGGATATTTTGTTATCGTCGCCCGTTATTAACGACGGCGGAGCGCTTGGCAGACGCCGATAGTTAAGCTGCACCAATATTTGGTGTTGTTTGTTAAAGACCGCCACGTAAGCCGCATCAGGATTACCTTCCAATCCTTGCAACGCGCGTTCGATAGCTTGCCGGTTCTCGGTATACACGCCGTATTCGATGCTCTTTGCCAGCCTTGCCGCGCTTTCTTCACCCTGTTGGCTAAAGTTTTTTAATGCGTTGAGCTGATGCTGCCAAATAATATAACCGCCTGTCACAACGGCAGTCAGTATGATCAGAAAAATACTTAACAGGTTAAATTTAGCGGCTATGGATTTCATGGTCGTTGCTGGTTTTATTCGAATATCAGCTTGGCATTTTTCAACAAACTGTCAGGGATGGCTATATTCATATGCTCGGCTATTTTGCTATTAATCGTGTAGACGACTTTGCGCGGTGTTTCATAAGGGACTTTCTGCACGGACACGCCGTTTAACAGTTGTTGCGCTTGCAAGCCGCACTGCCGCCCTAAATCGGCGTAATCCCAAGACAAGGCATATAGCGCCCCTGATTTAACCCAATTGTCGGACAGCCCGATCAACGGCACTCGATTTCTAAACGAAGCGAGCAGCACTTCCTTGGCGGTTTTGGGCGACATCGCCACCTCATCGGGTATGGATAGCAGTATTTCAACCTCTTTCGCCAATTGCTCCAACGCATAAGGCAATTGCTTGGGCGTTTCAACGGGTATCGCCGTCAGCTCCAGTCCGGCGCGTTCGGTTTCCTTGTTAAGGTCTTGTATCGTTTTAGTATTTTCGGCGGGATTAAATAAAATAGCGATTCTTTTTTGCTCGGGAAAAAACTTTTTTAACCATTGAATTTGCGTTGCCAACGGGTAGGTCAAACTTACGCCGGTCATATTGGCGGTTTCGAACAAGGTGTTTTTTAAAATCAGCGTCGCGACGATCGGGACAGTCGTGGAACTATGCGCCGCCAACTCGCTTGCTTCGCCGCCCACCGCTAAAATCAGGTCCGGCTTATTGGCCGTTATTTCAGCCGCTAACGCAGAACTGCCGGCGCTAAGCTGCGGCACCGCCAGCTCGGTAAACGCCGCCTCGACGTGTCGCTCAGCCAACTGTTCTTTAAATCCGGCAATGACCTGCGAGTAAGGCTCTGCTGCGGCATTCGCAACAATCAGCACGCGCTTTTCGGCGCCCAGGCCGTCAGGACTGCCGGAAAACAGCAGCAAAACCGACAGCAATAGCCTGAATTTTAACAATGGATGCGGCATGAGGCGTGTTAAAAATCGAGACTGGCTTTTACGCGAAATGTTAAACCATCCTGTTCAATACGGTCTTGACGGTGTTTGGCGGAACCGGGATCGAAATAACGCTGATTGAACATGTTGTAAACGCCGCCGGACAGCTCCAGGCCTTTAAGCCAATTTTGGCTGAATAGGGTCAAATTATTGATCACGTGATCATTGACGCTTGCGTTGCTCAGGGTTTTGCGGCTGCTCATATACTGCGTCTCAAAGCCGACGAAGATCTTGTCTTTCCATAGCGGCGCTATCAGGTTTAATTTGATCATGTGTTCCGGCGAATTGCTCAAGCGTTGCCGGGTAATTTTATTGATGGTTTCCTGCCAGGAATAACTGACGCGGCCTTTAAAGCCGTCGGCCCAACCGTCTTCCAGTTGAATTTCCATGCCTTTCGATTCGACATCGCCGGTATTGCGGTTTTGCAAATTAGCGCCGACCGACGAGTACTCGATAATGTCGGTTATATCGGAATGAAAGACGTTGAATTCGCCGTGCAGATGGTCATTGAAATAATGTTCCAGTATCAATTCCACCGTTTCGAATTTCTCCGGCTTTAAACCCGGGTTCGGAATGACGCCGGTGCCGAAATAGTTCAGCTCGAATTGGTTAGGCGCACGAAACGCAGTGCCGTACAGAAGCTTCACCGAGGTGCTGTCCCACAGGTCGTAAATCAAGCCGAGGCGGGGATTAACGGTTTCGCCGAAAATGCTGAAATAATCCAGGCGCACGCCGGCATTGAAGGTCAGTTTTTTGGTGATGCTGTATTCGTCTTGAACAAAAACCGCCCATTTATAGGTGCCGGTTTGGGAATCAAGATAGGTTGCAACGTCATAATTGGTTTGAAACTGGTCGAAATTACTCTGAAACTCACCGCCTGCGGTAAGCCGGTGCTCATCCCAAACCACCTTGCTTGCCTCCAATTCGGCGCGCCACCATTGCCCGCGGGAAAAATCCTTGTTGACGACCGTAGCGTAAGGGTAATCGCCCCGGTAAGTATATTTATTGTACGAGACGCGCGATTGCAAATTCAGTTGATTATCGAAGGTATGATCGTATTTCAGGTCCAAAAAGCCTTGCTCGTCCGCGGTGCTTTCATTGGGATCGTTAAACACCGTGCCGAAAGACGCGGTGGGAATATCTTTATTGCGTTTTGCATACAAGCCTTGCAAAGTGAAGTCATCGAAAGAAATTTTACCCATCATTTTTTTCGACTGATCCTCATCATTATTGGCCGAGATGCCGTTGTTGGTAGCGGGACGATCAAATTCCGGGTAATACAGTCGGCTGTTGCCCTGGCTATCGTAAAAAGTGCCGGTTAAGGACGCTTCGACGCCGTTGTTAAAGCGCTTACCGTAACTCAGGCTGGTTTTATATGCATCGAAACTGCCGTAAGAGGCCTTGACGTTGCCCCCTTGTAGATCCCTGCCGCGTTTGCTGATCACATTGATCACGCCGAAAACCGCATTGCTGCCGTACAGCGATGAACTCGGGCCGCGCACCACTTCCACCCGTTCAATCGCATCAATATCGAGCGGAAAGGATTCGGCGCTATCGAACGAATCGAAAATATTTTCGTTGTAGCGATGGCCGTCGATCAACAATAACAACCGGGTATTAAAATCCGACGGCAAACCGAAGCCTCGCGTTCCTGCAAAACCGTAGCCGCGGTCATAGGTGTGATAGAAACCTTTGAGGCTGGCTAAAATGTCGCCAAAGGTGCGGTAACCGTATTTTTTGATGTCGTCGGCGCTGACAATGCTGATCGACGCGGGCGCCTTGGTGACTTTTTGCTCGTATTTGGAAGCGCTGTAAACGGAAGGAATCTCTTGAAACAGCAATTCATCGGCGCTGCTTAAGGACGGCTCTATTGTCGAAAGCCCGTCGTCGGCAAAGGCGGTGCTTTGTAATAACCAAACGATGGCGCTACAAAGCGCGTTGCTTAATTTAAATGGTTTCATATTCTTCCTGCATCCCCCAAACCCCATAATCAGCGGTAACAAAACTCAGTCGGCATCGCCTGATAGGGCGGATAACTGCTGTAGCGCCTGACTGAATTCGAACTCGTGGACGGCCTTGTCAAGCAACGCAAAATCGGCCGCATTGCAGACGATTCTGAACTGATCGCGTATGCTGTCGAAATAATCGATCGCTTCGCTGTCGTCGTCGACCAGGTAATCGATGAGTTTTGCCAAAACCAGCCTGAACGCATCCCGATCAAGCGCCGTTGTCTTGACCGGTGTTTCCGTTTCGATGATGCCGGGAATCAGCTTGATATAGCCGATCAGCGTGGCAATGATAACATCGAACTCTTGTAGCGCCCGCTGTAGAACGGCCAGGCTTTCGTTATCCCGAACCAGCGTTTCCAGCCGCGCCGCCTGCTCTTGCGCAGCCACTGCGCCGATATTGCCGGAGACGCCTTTTATGGTATGCATGATGCGCCCTGCACCGGTGAAATCCTGTTCCGCCAAGGCTACGCCAATGCGCTCGACCGCATCGCCCTGGCTTTGACAAAACTGGCGCAGCAGGCTCACATAAAGTTTTTGATTACCGGCCACGCGCCGTAATCCCGCGTCGCTATCAATACCGGGAATCTGTAGGGCGGATTGGCTAAATACGGCATTGTGTTTAACCGGCTGCCTATCCCTCTTGAGCCAATGCCCCAGCACCTGAAACAGGAGCTCGGGATCCACCGGCTTGGTGATGTGATCGTTCATGCCTACGGCAAGGCAACGCTCGCGTTCTTCGTCCATGGCATGCGCGGTCATGGCCAGTATCGGTATATCGGCAAAGCGGACATCGGCGCGGATAATCCGGGTCGCTTCAAAACCGCCCATTTCCGGCATTTGCAAATCCATCAGTATCGCATCGTAGCGGTGCGGCACGGCTAATACCTTGTCGACCGCTTCGCGGCCGTTATTGGCGACATCGATAATGACACCGACGCTTTGCAGTAATTCGACCACGATTTGCTGATTGATTTCGTTATCCTCGACCAACAGGATATGCACCCCTTCCAGGCCGCTTTGGCGCAGCGAGTCGATGCCTGTCGGCATTACCTCGCCGGATGCGCCGACAGAACAATAATTGACAACCGTGTCAAACAACGCCGATTCGCTAACCGGTTTGCTCAGAAATCCGTCTATCCACAGCTCTTCTGCTTGCCGTCTCTCGTCATCGTTGTCGAAAGCGGTCATCATCACCACCCGCGGCATGGTAATAAGCCCGGCATCGCGCTTGATCAGTTTGGCGGCGTCAATACCGTTGATGCCCGGCATATTCAAGTCCATCAGTATTAAATCGTAGGGAGCGATGCCGTCGCAGCCTTTGACCGCAGCGACCGCGGCCTGACCGGAACTCGCCGTAGCCACTTCACAAGGAAAGCGTAACAGCATTTCCTGTATTATCGCCCGCGCGGTGGCATTATCGTCCGCCACCAACACCCGCAATCCCGTCTGGTTTTGCGGTAAAACGCGTTGTTTGCCGCATGTTTCGGCGGATAAACCGAAACATGCGGTAAAGATGAAGCGGCTGCCTTGCCCGGCCTCGCTTTCCGCGAAAATCTCGCCGTCCATCAGTTCGACGAGGCGCTTGGAAATACTCAAGCCCAAGCCGGTGCCGCCGTATTTGCGCGTGGTCGAACCGTCCGCCTGGGAAAATGCCTGGAATAACCGTTCCGACTGCTCCGGCGTCAGGCCTATGCCGGTGTCGCGCACGGTAAAACGCAGCTTAACCCGGTTATCGGCTTGCTCCAGCAGTTCGGCGGCTATTTCGATTTCCCCCTGCTCGGTAAACTTGACCGCGTTGTTGAGCAAATTGACCAAGATCTGCCACAGCCGCAACGGATCGCCAACCAGGTGGCGCGGGATGTCGGCAGGAATTCTGTACAGCAACTCCAGGCCTTTGTCGCCGGCCTTATGACCGACGAGGATTGAAACATTGTCCAGCACTTCCTCTAAATCGAAATCCAACGACTCCACCTCCAGCTTGTCGGCTTCAATTTTGGAAAAATCCAGGATGTCGTTGATGATGCCCAGCAAAGCGGTGCCCGCCCGGTGGATTTTAGACACATAATCGCGCTGCTTAACAGTCATTTCAGTTTTTAACGCAAGATGCGACAAACCGATGATGGCGTTCATCGGCGTGCGGATTTCATGACTCATATTGGCAAGAAACTCCGATTTGAGCTTGGACGCTTCCAAGGCGCGGTCCCGCATCAGGGCCAGCTCCACTTCGGTCCGGGCGCGATTGGAGGCTTCCAGCGCCAACGCAATCATGGTGGCAATGGACGCGGCAAAGTCTACTTCTTCCGGCGACCAGCTGCGCATTTCGCCGACATGCTCAAAGCAGGCGACGCCTACCGCACTCCCGTGAAACCAGACTGCCGCATCCAGCATCGAACTAATGCCCAACGGCTTGAAATAAGACTCGGTAAAACCCGAGGTCGCCGGATGCGCATGAGCATCGTCCGCCGCCAAAGTCTGGTTTTGCTGTATCGCGGCAAAGTAGTCGGGATAGTCGCTTCGGAACAAGCGCATGCCCAAGGCATCGGCATCGACGACAAAGCCGGAATGGATAAACAATTGCCGACATTCGATCCAATCGCCGCTTTGATCCAAACTCCAGTAGCCGGCGCGCTCCACTTTCAGCGTAACGGCTGCCGCGCGCAGAATATCGAGTAGCGCGGTATCGAAATCGCTTTTGTCGCTCTGGGCCAATTCAACCAGGACATCGCGCTGAAAACGCAGCTGCTCGGTTCGCGTCTCAATCCGCCATTCCAGATTCTGGTTGAGCAAACGGATGTTGGCCTCGGCCTGCTTACGTTCGCTGATGTCGCGGACATTGGCCTGCAAGACGACTTCCCCGTCCATTTCCATGCGTGTCAACAGCACTTCGGCCCAAAATTTAGCGCCATCAAGGCTCTGGTGCATCCATTCGAAAATATGCGTGCCGTTTTCCAGCGCTTTTTGCATCATGGTCGCCGCCTTCCCGTCGGATCGGGCTCCGTCCGGTTGAAATTCCGGCGAAGTGGTGGCGGGCGACAAGGCCGTAAATTGCCGTTCGTCGCGGCAGCCGAACAGGGCGACCGCTGCCGGGTTGCCGCCGATAAATCCCGTGGCCGGACTCAGCGTCAATATCGCATCGCGCGAAGATTCATACAGCACGCGGTAGCGTTGCTCGCTAGCCAAGCGCGCTTCCTCGGCGCGCTTGCGCTCGCTGATGTCGCGGATGAAGGCGCTAAAGAAATAATTCTTGTCCCTGAGCGTCGGCGTGGCAATGGCCAGTTCAATCTCGAACTCGCTGCCATCGGCGCGCACTGCGGTAATTTCGACGCGAACACCCACTACCGGCCCGGAACCGGTCTGCAAAAAACGCTGCAAACCCTCCCGATGTCGGCTGCGATAGGCAGGCGGCACAATCAAATCGGCCATCTCGCTGCCAATAGCCTGGCTTGCGCTATAACCGAACATGCGCTCGGCTTCCGGATTCCAATGCACCACACGCCCGGACTGATCCATGCCGACCACGGCATCCAGCGCGGTATCCAGAATATGCATCAGCTGTACTTCGCTGTCGCGTAGCGCCTGCGAGGTGTTTTTGCGCTCACTGATGTCGCGGGAGACTACCAGCACATTCTGAATCGCTCCGTTTTGATCGAGAATGGCGCTGGACTGGGATTCGATATGCCGAACACTGCCGTCCTGCAATTGATAGCGATACTCGGTGCGCTGGCCGCAACCGGAAGAAATAACTTCCTGGAAAATGCGCTTAATTTTCTCGCGGTCGTCAGGGTGAACATGCCGGAACGAATCTTCCGGCGGGCCTCTATCGCCAAGAATGCGTTGATAAGAGGGACTGGTATAAAGGCGGTTGCCTTGCGTATCCAGCAACACGATCAAATCATCGACATTTTCGGTAATTAGACGAAGAATGCTTTCGCTCGTCAGCAGTTCCTGCTTGGCGCCGGACAAAGCATCCGGATCATCTTGCCGCGCGTTGGGATCATTTCCGGAGTCTGAATTCATGGCTTAACGTGACAGGCATATTTTGCATGGGAAATCCGATAATAATGAGTACCGAGCAGGTTCCCAATATGACGGAATAAGCGTGGAACTCAATAAGCGGACCAAGTCTTGTTGCCAAGGGTTACGTTTTCATTCAGGCCGGTAACGAGGGACGATTGAGTTGTTATTCTTCTTATTTTTATAGTCGCCGGAAACACATGTTCAAGATTTCATACCGCCTGTCGTCGGCAGGCAGTTAAATTCAACCTTGTACTCTATGTTCATACTTTTCAAACGGTTCCGAGTTTATCGCAATTTAACGAAAGTTGCGACTCTTTGAAAGACCAGATCAAGCATAAATTACCCTGTTAAAACAGTCCAACAGTAATGCTAATACCCCGCCATTTGCGCCGTCTATGCGAAACCGCTATCAGCAAGCTGCCATGATGATTTCGACTTGATATTAACGTTTCCGATGCGAACAACCCGAGCGCCGTCACGGTTATCAACAGCGCTCGACTTCTTTTTTAAAGGCTTTTATTTCTCTTGCCGGTCCCATCACCACCAGCACATCGCCCGCATCCAGCCGATGCTCTTTCTCGCCGATCGCAAAATGCAATTGATCGCCTAATTCCCTGTCGACAACGCCGATCAGAATCAGGTTATGCCTTTCATTCAACTTTAAGTCGCTGGTTTTGGTATTTTCCAGACAGGAACCTTTAGGAATTTCTATTTGCGCCATATTCAAGTCATAGCGACCGAAAACAGTATGGTCCAGAATATTGCTGATGTCCGGCTTGGTTAGCATTTCGTGGGTTTTCCGTCCGCAAATTTCATACGGGTCGATGATTTTATCCGCCCCTGCGGCCAGTAATTTTTCGGCCGATTCCGGATCGTCGACAATGGCGACGATGGTGATATTTTTATCAATCGCCCGGGCCGAAATAGTTAAAAATACATTGTCGAAATCCCTGGGATAAAAACAAAACAAGGTATCGACATCGCTGCCTATGCCGATGGATCTGAGCGCATCGTCATTGCGAAAATCAATGACTTTGGTGTCAAAGCCTTTTTCTGCCACCAACGCGGCTTCGGCATCGTCTTTCCCGATAAAAATAATGCTGCATTGTTCCTTATTCAACCGGCTCATCGCTTCCAAGGACATGACACTGTAGCCGAATACGGCAATGCGCTTCATCGTTGCCTCCCGCTCTTTAACCGGCTTTTTTCAATCTGGTCGCGAAAATAGTCGATAGCGTATTCGCGGCCTATCACGACCAGCAGGTCACCCTCGCGCAAGACAAAATAGGACTCCGGATTAAAATAAAAATGCTGGTTTTTTATCGGATAACTGTTCTTATGTTTTTGATGCACCGGGTTGGCGCTGATAATACCCAGCAACATCAGTTTCCTTTGTTCAAAGTCAATTCCGGCAATATTCATCCCCGCAATGAAGGAGCCGGGATGCACGCATAAGGTTTCCATGATGATGTGGCTTTCCTCACGAATGATGCCCAAAATCGCCTCGAAAGCCACCGGCTGGCCGATATATTCGGCGACCACCATGCCGGCGATTTCAAACGGCTGAATAACGTTGCTTGCACCGGCCTGATAGAGTTTCTTTACATTATCCTGGTTGTTGGCTCGGGAAATAATCCGGATATCCGGGTTTAAATGCCGACTGGTCAGGGTGATATAAACATTGATCACATCATCGCCGGTGGTACAGATAACCGCCGTTGCGCCGTTATTAATGCCCGCATTCCGGATCACGCCGTTTTTGCTGGCATCCTCGTGGATAACCAGATAACCCAAGCGCTTTGCTTTCAAGACATTAGCCTCTCTCGTATCGATGATAACAAAATGCTGACGGTCTTTTTCAAGCTGTCTGGCGATATGCTGCCCTACGCGGCCAAATCCGCAAATGATGATAAAGTCATCAAAGCGGTTCAGTTCGGCGTAGGTGCTGTTTTCGCGCAACTCGTCCATCTCCTCGTTAAATGCCGTGACAATGATGGAAACCAGAAAAGACAACACGCCCAGACCTACAAAAATCAATACCATTGCAATGATGCGTCCGCCGGTCGTCTGCGGCGATATATCGCCATAGCCGACCGTTGCAACCGTCACTATCGCCCAGTAAAAACCCTCGAACAGGTTGTTAACCTGTCCGCCGTTAGCGGGATTTTCAAACAAATAAATGGCGGTGCTGCCGATAAACACCAGAAAACCCAGAAAAACGCCCAGCGTAATCAGCTCGAAACGCCGACTGACCAGGACCCTGGCAAATACTTTGATGCTGTTAAAGTAACGGAACAGCTTAAACAAGCGAAACAAAAGAAATATCCGCATAACCCGCAACGGCCTGTAAGTCGGCAAAATAGCGAGCAAATCGATCAAGGCCAGAGGCGTGAAAACATACTTTATTTTCTTGGCCAGCATGATTTTGGCAACCTTGCCCAGACGAAAAGGGACATTCAGATATTCGGCCTTTTCATAATGCTCGAGAACGATTTTGTGGTTGTCGCTGTACAGCCAGCCGCGCAACAGGTACTCGGCGATAAAGATACTGATTACGCAATGCTCGAACAGCACCTCGCTTTCGCCTAATTCATGATCCACCTCGTAAATCAGCAGAAAAACACTGAGCATCACCAGGCAAATCATAAACACATCAAAATACGATTTAAGCGGGCTGTTGGCATTTTCCAACAGGTCGTAGAAAAACAGCTTGGCGCGTTGGTAGCGCTTCGATGCTTTCAGGAAGTAAGCAAAATAAACAATCAGTCGTGTGAGCATATTTCTGCCGGCAAGCCTTGTTCAAGGGTTAACGATTGCGCGGCGGTATTGGCTTTCTTGCCGCTCAAGCCATCCCGTAAAAATGGAATATCGTGTAGATCTAATTTATTCATCAGGATTACGGGTCTCCGGCTTGACGGTAATATAACGCTGTTTAGGACTGGAAGGTTTGTCGGGAATGGTTAGAGCCAATTTGCCGGATGCCATCAGCGGGTGTAACGGCGTATTGCGAAAATACGTGCGGTGACTCAAGCCCAGATGCTGCATGATTTCCGTGATAGATCGCGAAATTGCGCAAAACTGCAATAACGTGTCAGCCTGGTCACTGGCTTGTCCGACGGCCTAATAGAAGCCCTCCGCATACGGTAACACAAGCCGGATAAAATTGGGGCTGAATCGGTAATGCTACGAGGGTAATACTCAAGAATGCGCGGTACGCCCGAGCCGAGTTGCTCAACCATGTCCAGATCCCGAAAAACCCGCATCAACTCCTTATTTTGCGGCGCCGAATAGCCCATAAAAGGGATGGGCTTATGCCGATAGGTTGATTTTCGTTCCAAGATGGTCTTTGTTACCGTTTCCGGTATCTTGATTTTTTTGCAATAACTCGGCCTGCGCCTGGGCGGCCAGTGCCGTTGCGCTTGCTGCCGCTTGCATATCCGGGCCGGAAGGTTCGGCCGGAGCCAGGGCGGCTCTCCTGATCGTGTCGGCTTTTCGTAGTGTTGCGGCCGGGTCGCCTGTAACCGCAGACGTGTCGATGTTGACCTCGCCGCCAATTGCGTACTGGACCCCGTCCGGGCCTCGCTGATAATCAAAACTGGCGCCGCCTGTGGCAATGCCTCCGGCCGCCGCCAGATGCGCGGCCTCATGAGCCTTGACTTCAGCGTCTCTTTGTTTCAGCTCGCTGACGACTTTCAGGTCGGACTCGGACAGTTCCCCGGTTTTTTTAGCGCCTGTTGATGCGGGACTACCGGTTTTTAATACGGGGTCTTGTTGAGCCGCTTGATTGGAGTCGGCTGTAGGAAAGGCGGCCGATTGCCGCCGGGAGCAATCAGTTTGCGGGGTAGCGAATCTATTGCCGGATACGGAAGAAATCATGATGCACCTTTACATCAAATGGATAATTTAAAGTCTAGCGGAAATTGTTGTCCACGAAAAACGAAAAATGCGAGTAGGTCGTTTAAATCTGTCCTATCCATCTCATTCGGGCGCCTGCGCTTGGCATTCGCCGCTATTTTTCCTGGACATTCCGTAACATCAATTAACCCGTTAAATTAACGTATAATATTTTGATTTATCCGGCTGTTTTTGATGTCTACCCCCGATCTTATCACCCAACTTACCCAGCAGTTATCTCATTGTCTTAATCAGGACCGGCATGTTTTAAAGCGGCAATTAGATCGCTGTCGCAGCAAAAAATCAGCGGAAGAATTGAACAAGCTGGCGAGCCGTATCGAAAGATCGGTTGCGGCCAAGAACAAACGCCTCGCCAGTTTCCCGACGCTGACTTTTCCCGATTTGCCGGTCACCGGTAAAAAAGACGACATTGCCAAGCTGATACAAGATAATCAGGTGCTGATTGTTTGCGGCGAAACCGGTTCCGGCAAGACCACGCAGTTGCCGAAGATTTGCCTGTCGATAGGCCGGGGCGCGGCGGGTTTTATCGGCCACACCCAGCCCAGGAGAATTGCCGCGCGCACCGTTGCGGATCGCATCGCCGAAGAGCTTGGCGAGCCGATCGGCAAGTCGGTCGGTTACAAGATCCGCTTTAACGACAAAACCCACGCCGACTCATTGGTTAAGCTGATGACCGACGGTATTTTGCTGGCCGAGTCGCAAAACGATCCTTACCTGAATCAATATGACACCATCATTATCGATGAGGCGCATGAGCGCAGTTTGAACATCGATTTTTTGATCGGTTACATGAAGTGGCTGCTGCCCAAGCGGCCCGATTTAAAGCTGATCATCACCTCGGCGACGATCGATACGCAGCGCTTTTCCGATCATTTCAACAAGGCGCCGATTATCGAGGTTTCAGGGCGTACTTATCCGGTGGACGTGCGTTATCGGCCTATCGTTCCGAAAGAGGAAGCGGACGGCGAAAAAGCAACGGACGAGACCGGTGACGAACTGCAAAACGCGATACTCGATGCGGTTGACGAGCTGTATAGGGATTTGCGCGGCGACATCCTGATTTTTCTCAGCGGCGAGCGGGAAATCAGGGAAACGACCGATTCCTTAAAAAAACACCACCCGACCCAATATGAAATCCTGCCGCTGTATTCGAAACTCAGCGTCAGCGAGCAGGAGCGGGTGTTCAAACCCAAGGGCGGCAAAATCCGTATCGTGCTGGCGACCAACGTCGCGGAAACCTCATTGACGGTGCCGGGCATCCGTTGCGTAATCGACACCGGTCACGCGCGGATCAGCCGCTACAGCCATCGCAGTAAAATCCAGCGTCTGCCGATCGAACGCATCTCGCAATCTTCCGCCAATCAAAGGGCCGGACGGTGCGGACGTGTCGCCGATGGTATTTGCATACGGTTGTATTCGCATGATGATTATTTAGCCCGGCCGGAGTTTACCGAACCGGAAATCATGCGCACCAACTTGTCTGCGGTTATTTTGCAGATGATCTCGTTAAAGCTTGGCGATATTGAAGACTTCCCGTTCATCGAGCCGCCTGAAGACAAGATGATCCGCGACGGCAAGACCGTGTTGCATGAAGTCAACGCGCTGGATAAATCGGGCAAGCTGACTGAAGTCGGCAAGCAGCTGGCCAAATTTCCGACCGATCCCAAGCTTGCCAGGATGCTGATCGCCGCCGCGCACGAGCATTGCCTGACCGAAGTCGCGATTATCGTTTCCGCCTTGAGCGTGCAAGACCCGCGCGAAAAACCGGCCGACAAAATGGCGCAGGCCGATCAAAAACACGCGGCGTTTCGTCATCCCGAGTCCGATTTTTTAACGTTGTTAAATGTCTGGAATACCTACGAGGAGAAGAAAAAACAGTTGTCTAACAACAAGCTGCGTAAATATTGCACCGACAATTTCCTGTCTTATATGCGGATGCGCGAGTGGTTCGACATCCACGCGCAAATCATGCAGGTGGTTAAAGGCGAGCTGAAAATGCACCCGAATACCGACGAGGCCGGCTATGAAAAAGTTCACCGCGCCTTACTGCCGGGCTTGCTGTCCAATATCGGTTTTCGCCATGAGCAATACGAATACCTGGGCGCGCGCGGCCTGAAGTTCTTCATATTCCCCGGTTCCGGCCTGCATAAGCTCAAACCGAAGTGGATCATGGCCGCGGAGCAGGTCGAAACCAGCAAGGTTTATGCGCGCAATGTCGCCCGGATCGAGCCGGAATGGATAGAGCAATGCGCCGAGCATCTGGTCAAGCTCAACTATTACGACCCGCATTGGGAAAAGAAAGGCGCGCGTTGCATGGTGTCTTCGCGGACTTTGCTGTACGGCTTAACGTTGCAAGCCGGGCGCAAGATTCCTTACGACCATGTCGATGCCAAAGCCGCACGGGAGATTTTTATCCGCTCGGCGCTGGTCGATTATGATTACCACAGCAACGCGCGGTTTTATGTCGCCAATCAAAAGCTGCTCGAAGAAGTGGGCATGATCCAACATAAAGGCCGCCGGGTCGATTTGGTCGAAGATGAGCAGTGGCTTTATGAATTCTACGACAGCAAGCTGCCGCCCGAAGTCGTCAGCGGCGTTACGCTGGATACCTGGCGAAAAACGGCCGAACGCGCCAATCCGAAGATCCTGTTTTTAACCAAGGAGGATTTAACGCGGGAGCAGGAACAAGATTATGTCAACGAGTGGGATTTCCCTGACAGCAAGAAGATCGGCAACCTGACCATTCCGCTGCAATACCGGTTTGAGCCGGGCCATGATGAAGACGGCGTGACCGCGATCATCCCGGTGCATCAACTAAACCAAGTGTCGCAAACGGCGTTCGACTGGCTGGTGCCGGGTTTGCTGGAAGAAAAATGCATCGCGCTGATTAAAGCTTTGCCAAAGAACATCAGGAAACATTTCGTGCCGGTGCCTGAGACCGTCAAACAATGTCTTGAAATCGAGCCGGACTTTAAAGGCGCGTTGCAGGAATGGCTGGGCAACCGTTTAAAAAAACTGACCGGCGAAGCGATTCCATTAAATGCCTGGAATACCGAGACCTTGACCGATCACTTGAGGATGAATTTCCGGGTGGTAGACGATCAAGGCCAACTGCTGGATTACGGCCGCGACCTGAAAAAATTGCAGCTGAAGCATACCGCCAAAGCCGGGGACAGTTTCGACCAGATTGCCGCCGATGAGCTGAACTACACCGGCTGCATCGGCTGGGCGTTCGACGATTTACCTGAGACTTACCAGTTTATCCAGAAGGGGCAAGCCTTTGTCGGTTACCCTGCGATTATCGACGAAGGCGATGCGGTCGGCGTGCGTATTTTCGACACCGAGCAGAAAGCCGCGCTACAGCATCAGGCCGGATTAATGCGCCTGTTTCAGCTGCAACTCCGCAAGGAATGCACCTATGTGAGCAAAAACATACCGAAGTCTGCGGCGGCGGAACTGACCTATAATCGCTTGCCGAAGCACCCGCTGATCGGCGGCGACGCAGTGGTTTCATATAAAGACGACCTGCTTTATTTAGTTCTGTACGGCGTATTTATTGAAGGTCGAACCATTCGCACCCAGCAGGCTTTTGAACAAGCTTTACAGCAAAACAAAGCCGGGCTGATCAGCGCCGCCAACGAAGCCGGTAAAATCGCGCTGGAAATCATGGATCTTTACGGTGCTATCAAAACGCAGCTGAACCGCCTGAATGCGAATGACCCGCTGGCTAAAGACATTAACGAACAGCTGGATTTTATGATTTATGCCGGGTTCATCCGCAACACGCCGTACCAGCAGCTCAAAGCCATCCCGCGTTATTTGAAAGCCGTGCAATACCGGCTGGAAAAGCGGGATAACACACTGCAAAAAGTCCAAGAAGCCAGCCGTTATGCGACGCGCTATTGGAAGGACGTGGAAAAGAAAGCCAAAAAAGACAAGGTTATCCCGGAACAAGACCCGTTCCGCTGGATGCTGGAGGAATTCAGGGTGTCGCTATTCGCCCAGCAGCTTAAAACTGCCTATCCGGTTTCTGAAAAAAGGATGGATAAGGCTTGGGATGAGCGAGGATGATGGTTGGTTTTAATCTCGGGTTCGACCGCGAAGGAATGTAGGGTACGCTGTGCGTACCTTTTTACGCATAAATGAATTTGGTACGCACAGCGTACCCTACACATTTTCATTCCATAGCAGAAGTATCCAAATCATCGAATTCCATGATCCCATGAGCTTTACTGCCCCAATCAGCAGGGTAAACACCTTGTTTGACCCAGCGGTGAAAAGTTGAATAAGGCCAATCCTGCACAGATTCCACATGACCATGTTTAACAGGGTTATAGTGGATATAATCGAAATGCCGGGCATAATCTTCCTCATCTCGCAGAGCATGTTCCCAGAACCGGCGTTGCAAAACTCCGCGCCGCCTTTGCCGAATCCGTGAATCGCTACGTGCTTGTTCGTTGCCACCGGCAGCCAGATAGGCTTTGGTGAATTCCTTTTTGATCCATCCCAAACGCGCCGAGTAGCGTGTGTCACCTTCCGGCATTGTCAAAATGGCATGAAGATGATTATCGAGCAAAACTATTGCATCAATCCGAAACGGCCAACGTTGGCGGCATTCGCGGATAGCTGTGCGTAGGAAAACACGGGAGGTATCAGTACAAAGAATCGGTGCGCGTCCTTCCGTTACCACAGTAAAGAAGAAGGAACCGCCGGGAACATAAGCGCGCCGAAAATGGGACATAAGCAGAACACCGAAAAGTATCAAGATTGTAGGGTACGCTGCGCGTACCGCATTGTGGACGAGATTGATTCTAACACGGCACAGGTTTTTAGATCATGATGTGATACGTTAGGCTTTAAGGTACGCGCAGCGTACCCTACCTGACTACATTTAATTGCCGCAAAATGTTTCGAGAGCTTAAGGTTAAATTTTAATTATTTTATCGGGTGGCCGTTCGGCAGTGTGTTCTCCGCGGCTTCGTCCAACATGGCGCTCAACCGGAGCGCGGTTATAATGCGGTTTTATTTTCCAGCTTTCCGTGCCGCGCTCGGTTAGCTTTACGTTAACCCTCATCAACCAGTCTCGCGAGGCCTCATGTCAGAAAAGCCGAATCCAATCGCTGTCACCGCTGCTGAAGTACCTGCGCGCAGTAAGCCATCGGTCTACCCCGAACCCTTCGCGTCACGCATGTTGGGCAGAGAGAAGCGCCAGCTTGGCGAAGTCTTCGGCCTTACAAACTTCGGCGTAAATCTAACCCGTCTGGCTCCCAATGCGGTTTCGGCGCTTCGCCACGCCCACACCAAGCAAGACGAGTTCGTCTACATACTTCAAGGGCGACCTACGCTACACACAGACGAAGGCCAGAGACAGCTCTCTTCAGGAATGTGCGCAGGTTTCAAGGCGGGCACTGGCAACGGACATCGCCTCATAAACGAAACCGCTGAGGAAGTCGTGTACCTCGAAGTCGGCGACAGAACGCCGGGAGACGAAGCCCGCTACCCTGATGACGACCTCAAGGCCGAGCTGTTGGAAGGAAAGTGGAAGTTTGTTCACAGAGACGGAACGCCCTATGGGTGAGGACTCGCTAACCGGCTCCTAATCTTTATTTAAAAGATCGAGCAGGACAGGGGTTGCAACCCCGTCCCTAACGCCTGATTTCGAATGATGCGGTTCACTGCGATCGCCACAGTCAGTCAACGTACTTGCCGCCTTATATCCGGCCTCGCGGCTTGCGGCTTTTTCGTTCAGACACTAGCTAAGGTTGATGCGATTACAAAATACCCGCGATAACGCTTTTGTTTGGTTGATCATGGCTTTTTAAACTTCACGACCTTGTTTAAAGGACTCAGATTGATTTCATCGACCACTATCTGCGCCCGTGAATTCAGCACGTAGGATACCGCCTCGGCGACATCTTCCGGCTCGATGAAATTGCTGGGCTCATCGCCCGGCTCGAAAGACAGTTGCTCAAAAAACGGGGTTTTGACCATGCCCGGATTGATCAGGCAGACCCGCACATTGCTTTTGCCGCACTCTTCGCGCAAGGCTTGGGTAAAGCCGCGCACCGCAAACTTGGCGGCGCAATACATCGCGCCTTTGCGGCTGCCCTTCAGAGCCGCTTCCGAACCGATAAAAATCAAATCGCCGTGAGCTTTGCGCTTTAAGGCGGGCAGCAGCGCCTTAACCATAAAAGCTTGGCTGGTAAAGTTCAGGCTCATCAGGTCTTCGATTTGCGCATAGGAAAACTCTTCGACCGAGCCGAACTGGCCCCGCCCGGCACAAAAAACCACGGCATCGATTCCGGGGAAGGCTTGCTCCAGTTCGCGGATTTTTTGCGGCAGTTCGTTTAACCGGCTTAAATCCAGTTGCACGGGACTGAAGTTATCCATCTGCCGGATAAACTTGCCGCTATCGCGGGACACGCCGATGACATGATGGCCTTGTTGCAATAAATTCCTGGCGATGGCGCGGCCTATGCCGGAACTGGCTCCGGTCACCAAAATCGTGCGTTTAATAGCGTTCATAAGTCACTTCTCAGTACAAAATGTTCACCACGAAGGCACGAAGAACACGAAGTTTTATTTCTTCGTGTTCTTCGTGTCTTCGTGGTGAATAAAAGCTTTGTTAGTCGTCTCTTTACCATCCTACCGAACAAAGTTACGTGCATGGAAAAAATTTATCGGCTGGAATGTAGCTTAAGAGTTGTTCGGTGCAGTAGTGCATCATCTCCTGCTCCAGTTCCTGCTTGTAGGAAACCATGCCTTGCTGACTGACCAAAGGCCCGGCAAAGAGTTTTTCTTCAGGATACAATTTATGCACTTTTTTGAAAAAATTTTCCGGCAACCTGAACACACCGAGACTGACCGAATGCAGCCGATCCAAATCGATACGGGAAAAAACCTGCTCGAACAACTGCCGATACTGCTCCCGGTAGCCGGATTGATAAATCAGCGGATCGAAGCGCAACCCGATTTGCCAGCCCTGTTCCTGCAATTTGCACAATGCATCCAAACGGCGCTCAAGCGACGGCGCTTTATCCTCGACTTTTGCGGCGACTTCATCCGGCGACAGGCTGAATGCCACGACGCAGCGGGGCAGCGGCTCGCGGTTTAGCAGGCTTCTGACCTGGGTGCTTTTGGTTCTTAGCTCCAGCCAAGCGTTGGGCAACGTTGCAAAAAACGGCAAAAACTGTTCGGCAAAGCCGGTGACCGGCTCCAAGGCCAGGCTGTCGCAATCGTAGCCGGAAAAAAAATGCAGGGGTTCGTCAGGCGACTCCAGGCACAGTTGCCGGATGTCCTGCTGAAAATCCTCGTAATTGACAAACAGCACGTAGTTGGCCGACTGGTACATGCCTTGCAAAAAACAGTAACGGCAGTCGTATAGGCAATTGAGCATGTGCGAGAAGTAGTAATTCCTTTCCGCCCCGATGCCGTAACCTACGGGCGCAGGCAGCGCAAAGTTTTTATATTTTTCCGCCAGTATCAAAGCGGGCTGCTGCTTTTGCAGGCGGAAGTTTTGCGCTTTGGGATTAAACACTTCGCCGTAACGGCCGCAGGTTATTTTCCTGGCTTGCGGGAAGCGCGCCACGATGTCTAACACCCGCGGGTGTTGCAGGACGGCTTCTTCTATATAAATGGTTTCGATCATAAGCTCTGTCTAAAAAATCATTTCGTCCACGAAAAGCACGAAAAGCACGAAAGTTTTCAAAGAAATACCAAACTGTAGTCCGTTACCCAAAGGGTGGATGGCTAAACCAACTAAACGTACTGACTTGTTCGTGTCGCCTGGAGGCGCCTACTTTTGGCTTTCGTGCTTTTCGTGGACTGCGGTTTTTAGCTTTATCGTTTGAAGCGCGTAATGTAGCACAGCTTGTCCCATCAAAAGGCTTGTGATTTATCATGCCGACCTTATATAGGGTAAAATACTTTCGACTCAACCAACACATTATCAACCATGAAAACAAACAAGATAGGTTTTATCGGCGGCGGCAATATGGCATCCAGCCTGATCAGCGGATTGATTGCCAGCGGCCATGCCCCGGAACAGATTTGGGTGTCGGATATTAGCCCGGACACGCTAACCGCCCTGAAAAAACAGCTAAGCGTGAACACATCGGTAAACAATGACGACATCATTAATGCGGTCGATGTCGTGGTCCTCGCGGTCAAGCCCCAGACACTGAGTGCTGTGGCGCAAAGCATCGCCGCGCAGATTCAGCAAAAAAAATCGCTGGTGGTATCGATCGCCGCCGGTATTAACCAGAACAGCTTGAGCCGCTGGTTAGGCGCCGATACCGCCATCGTGCGCTGCATGCCCAACACCCCGGCGCTGGTGTTGACCGGCGCTACCGCATTGCATGCCAACGACAAGGTGACAGGCGAACAACGCGACCTGGCGGAAAACATTTTACGTTCGGTCGGCATTGCGCTGTGGGTTGAGGATGAAGCCGAGTTGGACGCGGTGACCGCCGTTTCCGGCAGCGGCCCCGCCTATTATTTCCTGCTGATGGAAGCCATGGAAAAAGCCGCTTTGGAACTGGGCCTGAGCCAAGAGACCGCGCGTTTGCTGGTGCAACAAACCGCATTGGGCGCAGCCAAAATAGCGCTGGAATCAGCCGAATCACCTGAGCAGTTACGCAAGCGCGTCACCTCGCCCGGCGGCACCACGCAACGGGCCATAGAGACTTTTGAGCAAGGCGGTTTTACCGAGCTGGTTTCAAAAGCGTTACACGCGGCACGAGACCGCTCTATTGAAATGTCTAAACAAATGGAGAATTCATAATGGATTCTAGCTACATGACCGACCCGGCTATTTTTGTAATCGACTCGCTGTTTTCACTGTATATCCTGGCGGTGCTGCTGCGCTTTTTATTGCAATGGTGCGGCGCCGATTTTTACAATCCTATCTCCCAATTCCTGGTCAAGGCGACGCATCCGCCGTTAAAACTGCTGCGCCGCTTTGTGCCGTCTATCGGCAAGATCGATACGTCCTCGCTGGTGCTGGTATTCGCCCTGCAAACACTGGCCGATTTTTCCATATTGCTGCTGAAAGGCGTCGCAATCAGTATCGGCGCATTGACCATTTTATCGCTGACCCAACTGGTGTCGTTGCTGATCAACATCTTCATCTATGCGGTATTTGCCAGAGCCATCCTCAGCTGGATGAATCCCGGCTCGTTTAATGCCGCGTCGTCTATCTTGTACAGCCTGACCGAGCCCGTGCTTAACCTCTGCCGCAGATTCATTCCCGACTTGGGCGGCATAGACTTGTCGCCGTTGGCCGCGTTAATGCTGTTGCAGCTGGCGAAAATGGTCATACTGCCGCCGTTGCATCAATTAGCCAGCTTGATCGGTTGAACTGGTACCATTGGGAACATGGAGTTTTAACCTTGAATCTCCATGTTCAGCCCAAAGCCAGCAAGGATGAATGGGCGGGGCTGCACGGCGAGCGCTTGAAGTTGAGAATCAAAGCCGCGCCGATCGACGGCAAAGCCAACCAGCACCTGATTGCATTCATAGCCGATGAGTTTGGCGTCAGCAAATCGGCCTGCAAGCTCATAACGGGCGAATCCGGGCGGGAAAAGCGCATCGCCATTAATTCGCCAAAGAAGCTCCCCTCCCTGCCGGATTCCCTGCACTTCGATATTTCCTTGTAACGGTTGCGTTTTGCATAAATACGAGAAGGTTCAAGACTAAAGAACGGCTTGTTTTTTCGCCTTGCGCCTTTTGCCCTTCGCCTACTCTTCAGTATCTGCTATCTTTATAATTTATTTTTCTTGAAAAAATCACACCTCAGCCATGCAAGCACGCACTTTTTCAGTCAGTTTTTTTCTAGTTTGTTTCCTTTGTCTAAGCAGCCAGTCCGCAGTTGCCAAAAAGATGTACCGATGGGTCAATGAGAATGGAGAAACCATTTTCTCCGACCAGGTGCCGCCGGAACAGTCTCAATTGCGCAGGGAGTCGCTAAACGAAAAAGGCCGGGTTGTTGAAGTCACCGAAAAGGAAAAAACCAAAGAACAGCAGGCTATCGATAACCGGCTGAACGCCCTGAAAAAAGCCCAGGAAAAAATCATCGCCCAGCAAGCGGCCAACGACAAAGTGCTGCTCAGCACTTTTCGTAATGTGAAGGACATGGAAGCGAGCCTTTACGCAACCTTGCAGTCTCTGGATGCCCAGCGGAATGTAGCTCAAGGCAATTTAAAACGCGTGGAAGATCAACTGGCCTCCCAACAAAAGAAAGCCGCAGAACTCGAACGAAACGGCAAAAAAGTGCCAAAAAACTTGTTGGACGAAATCAAGCAAACAGAAGAACAGATACAAGTTGCTTATGCCGAAATAAACAAGCAAATCGAAAAAAAGAACCGGAACAAAGCCGAGTTTGAAGCCAACATTGAACGCTTTAAATTCTTAACGCAGGACAACGCAGATCCATCGAAAGCGGCCGATAAGGCGGCACAAACGAATATCGCCGACGAGATCGGCCTGTATGCCTGCGAAACCGATGCGCTATGCGCCAAGGCTTGGGCAAGCGCGCATGACTTTATCAAAGCCAACGCCACGACACCGATTGACACCGATACCGACAAGCTGATTATGGGCCGGGCTCCAGCAAGCGACAACGACCTGAGCTTGTCGGTTTCAAAAATAGAGGATGAAAATAAAAAGCAGCAGCTTTTTCTCGATATTCACTGCCGGGAATCATCGCTGGGTACAGAGCTTTGCGCCAGCCAGAAGGTGCGTGATATTAGGTCGGCGTTCAGGCCGTTTATTGAGGGGGCGGTAATTAAGTAATCGAGCTAAAGTTTTCGGGTATATTGGAGTGCAAGCTCTGCTTGCAAAGCAGGCAAAGCCTGCACTCCGGCTTTAAACAAGAGCTGGAAACTTATATTCAGGCACTTAACGAATGTTACAGCCCCCCTGACACGAAATTATATTATTAAGGTTCGCATCGCGCACCATTTCCCAAACACGACCCCAAGCTCAATAAATGTACTCGTCGCCCTGCCTACTTGGTTACAATGAATGTGCAAAACACCGCAAATGCAGGGAAAGGGTGGAGCCGCAACAAAGCCTAGCCCTTCTACTTGGCTATAACCATTTAAAATGGGAACAATTATGTTGAACTATCAAGCCACTGAAAATACTGTAAATTTAACCTTTTCTAAAGAATATCTAAATTCTCGGGAATTATTGCGGCTCATCGAAATATTGCGCGTTAAAGAATTACTCTCGAAAAGTCAAATGACCACAGATAACGCTATGGCGCTTGATGATGAATTAAAAGAAAAATGGTGGCATGAAAACCAGGCCCGTTTTTTAGCAAAAATTCAATGAAGCCGATTATTGTCGATACCAATATCGTGTTTTCGGCATTGGTGAATAAAAACTCGCCAATCGCCTCGTTTTTGTTAGAACCCCAACAGACTTTATTAATGCCGAAATTCGGCTTTGTCGAACTTTTTAAGCATAAAGAAAAAATCTGCAAAATCAGCAAACACTCGCATGATGAAATTTTGGAAGTTCTCTATGAACTTATCAGACATATCGATTTTTTTGATGAAAATACAATTTCCGTTGACGCGCTACAAAAATCTTGGGAACTGGTGAAAGACGTTGATCCAAAAGACATGCTATTTGTTGCGCTTACGATTGAAATGAATGGATTGCTGTGGACAGCGAGTAGGATGGGTAGAGGCGGTAGCCGAAACCCATCACATAGACGCTATTGATTAAGATGGGTTTCGGCTACCGCCTCTACCCATCCTACTGCACTTTCCCTTCGTGCTCTTCATGTCTTCGTGGTGAAAAAAACCTTAAAAACTAACCCTTAAGCAGCAAAGTACCAACCCCCTGATCGGTAAACAGCTCCAGCAACACCGCATGATCGACGCGGCCGTCAATAATATGCACGCTGGTGACCCCACCTTTTATCGCATCGGTCGCGCAGCGGGTTTTGGGGATCATGCCGCCGGAAATGGTGCCGTCGGCAATAAGTTCTTCGGTCTTTTTGATCGACAAGCCGGTCAGCAGCGCGCCTTGCTTGTCCAGAATGCCCGGTATGTTGGTCAGTAAAATCAATTTTTCGGCTTTCAACTGTTCGGCGATTTTTCCGGCAACCAAGTCGGCATTGATGTTGTAGGAATGTCCATCCTCGCCAACGCCAATAGGAGCTATAACCGGGATAAAATCGCTGCCGCCGAGCATATCGAGAACTGCCGGATCTATGCTGCTCACTTCGCCGACATGGCCCAGATCGATGATCTCCGGAGCAAGCTTGTCGCGGGGGGTGAGATGCAGCTTTTTGGCGCGGATGAAATTGCCGTCCTTGCCGGTCAAGCCGACCGCTTTGCCGCCGTGCATATTGATTAAATTGACGATCTCCTTGTTCACCAGTCCACCCAACACCATCTCGACCACGTCCATGGTTTCGCTGTCGGTGATGCGCATGCCGTCGACAAAGCCTGTGGTTTTGCCGAGCTTTTCCAGCAACTGGCCGATTTGCGGCCCGCCGCCGTGAACCACGATCGGGTTTAAGCCGACCAGTTTCATCAGCACGATGTCCCGTGCGAAGCTGTGTTTGAGTTCTTCATCAACCATCGCGTTGCCGCCGAATTTAACCACGATGGTTTTGCCTTTAAAACGCTGGATATAGGGCAGAGCCTCAATCAGCACATCGGCGATCTGGTGAGCTGTTCTTTTTTGCATCATGTTGTGGTCTTTCCGTTACTTAAAAAAGATTATCACCACGAAGGCACGAAGAGCACGAAGAGCACGAAGAAATAAAACTTCGTGCTCTTCGTGCCTTCGTGGTGAATAAAAAATTGTTAATCACCTGAAGTTATAACCGGTGAATAATCCTGCCGGCCTGCAAGGTATGGGTTACCCGCCCTTTCAAGGTTTGCCCCCAAAACGGCGTGTTGACGCCCTGGCTTTTCCAGTTTTCCGCATTAACCTGCCAGTCGAGTTCCGAGTCGAAAATACACACGTCTGCCGAAAAGCCCGGCGTTAACGCGCCGCTTTCTAATCGCAGCACCCGCGCCGGATTCGCGCTTAAGCAAGCGATGCCTTGTTCCAGCGTTATCGAGTTTTGCGTGACCAGTTTGAGCATTAACGGCAACAGGGTTTCCAGCGATGACATGCCCGGCTCGGTCTCCGGGAACGCACCCAGCTTGGCGTCCAGGTCATGCGGCTGATGATCGGAGCAAATGCTGTTCAGGGTGCTTCCAGCCAGGCCTTTTCTTAAATACTGTTTATCCGCCTCGGTGCGTAATGGCGGCAATACATGATAGGCGCTGTCGAAAGGCGTCATGTCGTTTTCGGTCAGGTGCAGCTGATGAATGGCGACATCGGCACTGACCTTCAAGCCGTATTTTTTGGCTTGGTGGATTTTAATCACCGAACGCTTGCAGCTTAACTGGCCGAAATGCACCCGACAACCGGTCAGTTCGGCCAATTCCAAACATTGCGCCAGAGCAATGGTTTCGGCGGCTTCAGGCATGCTGGGCAAACCGTAGCGGGTGGCGACTGCGCCTTCATGCGCGCAACCGTTATTACTCAGCCAAAAATCATTGGATCGGAACATCAGCAATAAATCATGACTGGCCGCATATTCCATGGCTCGTCTTAATATCAACAGGTTTTTGACCGGCTGATTGGCATTACCGACGGCAATGCAGCCCGCCTGCTTAAGCGACAACATGGAACTCAGTTCCGCGCCGTCCAGTTTCTGGGTGAGTCCGCCGACTGCATAAATTTGCGGATAATCGGCTTTTTCCGCCAGTTCCTTGATCAATTCGACAACGGCGGGCGTATCGATGACCGGTACGGTATCCGGTTGCAGGCACAGCGTGGTGATACCGGCTGCGGCTGCGGCAAGCACTTCGCTTTTAAAGGTCGCTTTGCGGCTGTGGCCCATGTCCCGCAAGCGGGTGCTTAAATCGATAAAACCGGGGCATACGATTTGATTTTCGGCATCGATGACAGTATCCGGCTTGAAACCAACAGGTTCGTCAGTCACGGAAACAATTTTTCCGTCTGCGATATAAACAGAACCGATGCGGTCTATGTTGTTTGCAGGGTCGATGATTCTTCCCTTGTCTATACGTAACATCATGCTGTCGCTCCCTGCTTTTGCATCGCCATCGCCATGACCGCCATGCGCACGGCAATGCCGTTGCTGACTTGCTTGAGTATCACCGACTGCGGACCGTCCGCGACTTTGGAATCGATTTCCACGCCCCGGTTGATCGGGCCGGGATGCATGACGATGGCATCGGGTTTGGCGATTTTCAGTTTCTCTTCGGTGAGCCCGAAGCATTTGAAATATTCGCTCTCGCTGGGCAGTAGCGCCGAAGTCATGCGTTCTTTCTGCAAGCGCAACATCATCACCACATCAATATCTTTCAATCCTTCGGTCAAATTATGCGACACGCTCACCCCTAGACTTTCTACATGTGCAGGCAGCAAGGTTTTAGGCGCAATCACCCGGACTTCGGCCGCGCCCAAGGTGTTTAAGGCCTGAATCTCCGAGCGCGCCACTCTGGAATGCAATATGTCGCCGATAATAGCCACTCTCAGGCTGGAAAAATCCGGCTTGAGCTGGCGTATGGTAAACATGTCCAGCATCGCCTGGGTCGGATGGGCGTGTTGTCCGTCTCCGGCGTTGATGACGCTGATATGCGCTGCGGTCTGTTGGGCGATAAAGTGCGCCGCGCCGCTAAGCGCATGACGCACCACAAACATGTCGACAAACATGGCTTCCAGGTTGCGTATGGTGTCGAGCAGGCTTTCGCCTTTTGAAGTGGCCGAGGTCGCGATATTCATGTTGATCACGTCGGCGGACAGGCGCGTGGCGGCCAGTTCGAAGGTCGTGCGGGTGCGGGTGCTATTTTCAAAAAACAGGTTGACGATGGTTTTGCCGCGCAACAGAGGCACTTTTTTAACCTGATGCTCGGACATGCCGGCGAACGACTCGGCGGTATCGAGAATTTCCGTCAATAAGCTCTTGCTCAGGCCTTCAATGGTCAGAAAGTGCTTAAGCTTGCCTTCCGCATTTAATTGCAGGTTATCCGTCATTGCTTATGCCACCGCGTCAATAGTTTCCAGGTGAACGGCCAAAGGTTCCGGCCCGGTCAGTTTGATCCGCTGATCGGCATTTAAAGTGATCCTAGCGCCGACGCAATCAGGATTAAGCGGGATTTGCCTGCCGTCGCGCTCTATCAACACCGCCAAAACGATCTGGTTCGGCCTGCCGTAATCGAAAATTTCGTTCATTGCGGCGCGTATCGTTCTGCCGGTATAAAAAACATCATCGATCAGGATAATGTCGCGGCCTTCAATATGAGGCGGCAACTGGCTGGGCTTTACATTCGGATTGACGCCGATTTGCGAAAAGTCGTCCCGGTAAAATGAAATATCCAGCAGCCCCAACGGTTCGCTGATATTTAAACGCCGGTGCATGTGCTCGGCAATCCACACGCCGCCGGTACGAATGCCTATCATCAACGGATTAACCAGCTGCCGCTCGTCGATAACCCGCTTTAGCTCGGCTTCCAGGTTATTTAATAATTCGGGAATTTTTAACACTTAATGGTCCTTTTTTGTACGGTCGTTTAGCCAGGTTTGCAGAATAAGCTGGGCGGCGAGTTGGTCTTGCACTTCCCAAAGCTTGCTTGCGCTGACGCTGACTTCATCAAACAACAGTTGTTTGGCTTCGAATGTCGACAGGGTCTCGTCCTGCTGAAAAACCGGCAGTTGATAACGCCCTTCCAACTGTCTGCAAAATTTTAGCATGCGCGGCGTTACCGGATTGTCCGAACCGTCGGCCTGCTTTGAGATGCCGACCACCAAACCGGCCGGGCGCCATTCCTGTATCAGCCTGCCGATTATGTCCCAATTGGGGTTTTGATTGATCGAACGAATGGTTTGCAGCGGGCTTGCGGTAGTCGTGGTGGTTTGGCCGACGGCTGTGCCTATTTTTTTAGTGCCGAAATCGAAACCTAAATAGGTATCGGCGTTGCTTTGGGCTAATAAGGGATCGTGCATAGTTTATATCACCAAAGATGGTGTGCCTGCCGCAAACCTGCCAGGAGCAGATGCGGCCTCCGGCGAGTGCTCAAACGAATATTGCCCGGCATCAGCCATGTCCTGCCGGAGCGGTCAACAGATTAATATCAATGCCGATCTGGTCGGCTGCCGCGCTCCAACGCAAGTTAACCGGCGTATCGAACAATACCTGTTTACCGGGAGGCGTGTTAAGCCATGAGTTGTCCATGATTTCTTTTTCCAATTGTCCTGCGCCCCAACCGGCATAACCTAAGGCCACCAGATACTGCTCCGGGCCCTCGCCTGCAGCAATGGCTTCAAGCACATCACGGGATGTGGTCAGGGAAATAGTCTCCGAAACGGCCATGGTCGCATGCCAGTCGCCACCGGAGGTATGTACCACGAAGCCGCGCTCCTGTTGCACCGGTCCCCCTGCAAAAACCGGCGTTTCAGCCGTAGCGGGCACTGTGACGTTTATATCCATCTGTTTGAAAATTTCACCCAACTTCATGTCGGTCGGTCGGTTGATGACAATGCCTAATGCACCGTCCTTATTGTGCTGGCACAAATAGGCAACCGTATGGAAAAAATTGGGGTCCGCCAGATTGGGCATGGCGATAATAAACTGGTCGGTTAAATAGGTAGCTTGATTCATGGGTATTAGTATCAAAGTTTATGATGACTTAAGCAAATGTTTATCGTGCGGTCATGACTGATGCGTCCGAAATGTTATAAACCCCGGCATTACCAATCTCGCAGCCCCAAATAAGCCTGTTTGGCGAAGCGAAAACAAGTGCTTCCGCCCGTCGACAAGCCCAGGACAGGCTTGGCTGGTCTTATTTACTGTTTACCGCGCAGACATGCCTGATTCATCGGAAAATTTCCAAACCCGGGTGATCACCAGCACATCAAGCTCTTTTCGCAAGTCTCCGGGTAATGGCGCAAAAGGCGCACTCATCCTGACAATTTTTTTAGCGGCTTCATCCAATTCCGGATTCCCCGAAGACTGGTTGATGCGTATGCTGTAAATGCTGCCGTCCGCTTTAATGCCGACATCCATGGTTAAGGTGCCGGAAAAGTTTTTCTTGGCCGCCACTTCCGGATAGTTGAGGTTGCCGGTACGCTCCACTTTGTCTTCCCAATCTTTCATGTATTGAGCGGCGACGTATTTATGGGTGCTCACCGAATCAACAAATTTTATCTTGGTTTGCTCGGCAGTTTGCTGGTTGAGCCTGATTTCAGTGCCCAATTGGGCAATTTGTTGCTGTAGCATCTCCGCCGTCAATTGCGGCCGCTTTTCAGTATGCTGCCCAGTCTCCGGTTTTTTGTTTGCGGTAACGATCTTTTTTTCCGCCTTTTTCTGGGTGATCAGTTTTTTCGCCGCGTTGGGTTCGCTGGGTTCGGGCGCGTTCTTTTGTATCGGCTTGGCCTGACTATCGTCTTGGCTGAGCAGTTGTTGCGGAGGCGGTTCCTGCTTCCGGCTTTGCTCCTCCGCGCCGATCTGATTTTCCTGAGCCAACAATTGCGCATGTTCAGGCGCTTTTTGGGTCGGCATGTTAACCAAAGTAATATCAATAGACCGGCTGACTTGCTCCGGATGCGGCGCGGTGAAATTTATCCCCAATCCGATCACAACATGAACGACAGCCGCTAAAAATAAGGCTATCAATAACGAGTCGTTATTAGACAGCGGCGCAGGCGGATCAAACATTACCTGATTTTCTCTCATTGCAGGGTCGTTTCAATATGATCCATTAATTGACCGCAAATATTCAAGCCAAATTGGCGATC